>Ga0210391_10000890_pt1 | contig 28869 bp, 16 predicted proteins | sample IncBWC12OmetaG_FD_160573 | JGI IMG/M metagenome (GOLD analysis project Ga0210391, IMG submission 160573) | Forest soil microbial communities from Barre Woods Harvard Forest LTER site, Petersham, Massachusetts, United States - Inc-BW-C-12-O ... | reverse complement strand
ACCTCACATCCCCACAGCCGGTGCAATAAGGGTGCCAGAGCTCGACCGACATAATCGGAAGTACCGGCGCCGACAAGAAACACAGCAGGTCGGGACGCTTGATCTGCCCCGATGCCCGCCGCCCTTAAGAACTCGCTCAACTCGGGACGGCGCTCGGCGCAGGTTTTGTAGGTTTGCGGCCAAGTTGAGGGCTGACGCAGGATTTCGTGCGGAGTATAGCGGATGCCGCGGGTCTCCTTCTCTTTCTCGCTCGCACCGACCAATGCAAGCAAGCCTTCCGTTTCATGCCCCTGGATCAAGGTCCCTCCTTACTAACTGTACCCAAATTGCACTATATGCCCAGGATCTACGAAATATATAGTAATATTTAACAACCATTGTAGCAACGAAACGAAATAAGCACTCAGCCGACAGTGCTCCTCGGCCCTCATGGCGGTCATGCGGCCGTTCGCCGCTTATCTCGGCACCGAAAAGGTAAGCTGTAGAGACAACCATGAGCGAAGATGCGCCGCGCAAAGACGCTTTCATTGAGATGGTGACCGCCAAAGCGGCAGTCGACTTGCGCCTCAGCGATTACCATCCCCGCTCCATGCTCGTTGTTCCGGAGCACGGAGCGAGTCGCCCCAAGTTTCCGGTCATTGACTATCACAACCATCTCGACGCGCAAGATCCGCGCACCGTCTTGCGAGTCATGGATGAGTGCGGCGTTGAACTGATTGTCAACATCACCATGCGAGTTGGCCGAGAAGCTCTCGATATGATCTTCAAGTACCAGATGGCCGCGCCGGGCCGATTTGCAACCTATGGATGGATGGACTGGTCCGACTTGCAGTCTCCGGGTTTCTTCCCAAGAGCCGTCGATCGGTTCGAAGATTTAGTGGAGCACGGCGCCTGCGGCCTGAAGTTGTGGAAAGACCTCGGAACCAGCATCTCCGACGCGCACGGCAAGCTTCTGCGAGTGGATGATGAAAGACTCGCTCCACTGTTCGAGAAAGCGGCGGAACTGGGCGTTCCCATCATGTTCCACACATCGGATCCAGACGCGTTCTTCTTGCCCATCGATCCAGAAAATGAGCGTTACGAAGAATTAGCCGCACATCCCGAATGGAGCTTCCACGGTTCACATTTTAGTAAGCAAGAGCTCTTGGCACAGCGCGACCGCGTTTTCGCGCGGCACCCTAAAACCACATTCGTGGCGGCACACGTTGCCGAGCGTCCGGAAAATCTGGAATACGTTGGCCGTCTGCTCGAGACCCATCCGAATGTAGTAGTGGACATCGGTGCCCGTTGCGCCGAATTAGGACGCCAACCCTACACTGCCCGCAATTTCTTCCTCAAGTATTCCGACCGCATTCTTTTTGGCACCGACCTAGTCCCTGAATCCGAGATGTACCGGTTGCACTTTCGCTTTCTGGAGACCGATGATCAGTACTTTGAATATCCGTCCCATGCGTCTCGTCAGGGCCGGTGGAATATTTATGGACTCTTTCTTCCCGATGAGGTTTTGCGCCGTGTGTATCGGGACAATGCGAGCCGGATTCTAAAGCGCCCACTCTGATCTCGCCCAGGTTCCCACAGAGCGGGGAATCAGACAATTGTCACCTCAACTCCGGATTTCTTCAGTACGCCCAGGTCGGCTTTGGGAATGCCAGAGTCGGTGATAACGCGTTGAAGAGAAGAGGGGGGAGCAATCAGCGAGAGGCTACGCTTCCCGAATTTGCTGGAGTCGCAAACCGCCACCGCGAGCTTGGAGATCTCGATCATGGCGCGGTTCACTTTCGATTCCAAAAGATTCGGTGTGCTGATTCCATAATGAACGTCGAACCCGTCGACCCCGAGAAAAAGGATGTCCGCGTGCAATTTGTGGAGCGTCTCTTCCGCGATGGGCCCTACCAGAGAAAACGAGTTCTTCCTTAGATTGCCCCCGCTCAGAATCACTTCCACCGCCGATCCGGAGAGTTCGGCGGCGATATTCACCGAGTTGGTGATAATTGTGAGGTTCCGAAAGTTTCGCAGTGCGCGGGCAATGGCAGTAGTTGTCGTGCCGGAGTCAAGAATGACCACTTGCCCTTCTGACACCATGCTCACGGCAGCCGCGGCGATCTGCAACTTCTCCTTGCGATGCAGTTTTTCCTTTTCTCGCAAAGTAGGGTCTTCCAGGGCGCCGTCGCGCGCTGGAAGTGCACCACCGTGGGTGCGGTGAATCAGGCCTTTTAGGTGCAGCGCATCCAAGTCCTTGCGGATGGTGACTTGGGAAGTGTCGTACTGTTCGGCCAAGTCCACGACCACGACGCGGCCGTCCCGACGCAGCAACTCCAGGATCGCTCTTTGCCGCTCTTCATTTAGCATTCAGAATTTTGTTGCGCCGGCCCACGGCAGATCTGCCCATAGAAGATACTCTCGGCACTTCTCTTTTATCCCGTCTGGCGTTCGGTTGTCTAGGAGAAAAGTTCCAGTCTGGTTGGTCTGATTCGTAGGATGCAGAACCGCGCAATCGCTCCTGGCACTGGGAAACGCGGCTCCAACTAGGGCAATTTCATTCGGGTCCGGCGCCGACCAGCAGATGTTTATCGAACTCCAGCAGAAAGCGTGGCCTTCGGGCCGTGCACCCTACCCAAGTCTTCGCTGTTTACGTAATCGACAAACGCCAGTCCGCCCTCGCCTCACCTCTAAATACCAAAAGGACCATCGGTCGTTCCACTGGTTGGGGATCACATGCCCTGATCCGCTGGGCTTTTCATGTTGCCACCGGTCCAGTCAGATGATCTTCGCCAATTCAAATATTCTAATGCATTAAATTCGGATGTATTACGAATAGATTCGTTTTACTTTTTATTGTTCGACCGAGTCAAGGGGTGCTTACGCGTGGTGGGTCCCGGGTACCCTCGCCGTCAGAAACAATGGACTCTCGCAAGTGGGCTTTGGAACCGTGATGACACGGGGGCGCATCCCCCCTGATATTCGGCCCCCCAGCGTCGGGGCTGATGGCACGGATTCGCGTTTTGCGCTTGACAAAACGGTGGAGTGGAAAGTAATAGTGTAAGCGAAAGTAAACGTTACAAAACACAAGTATTACAAATTGCTATCTGCTTGATCTTTGCGGGAGGTCGTCCATGCAGGCTCGAAGATCGGGGTGGCTGCTGGTTTGTCATCGTCTCCTACCCACCGTGCTGTTTTCTATCGTCGTAATCCTGGTTTCCGTTCTCTCGGTTTGGGCTCAGGGAAGTTATCGGGCGCAGTTGCGCGGCGTCGTTTCCGATGCAAGCGGCGCGGTAGTCCCCAATGCCACCGTGACCATCCGGAATATCGGCACGAATATTTCCAGCGCTGCGCATACCGACGACAAGGGGTCGTATTATTTTACGGGTTTGCTCCCCACCACCTATGACGTAAAGGCCGAGGCCAGCGGCTTTCGTTCGGCGGAGCGAACCGGCGTGGTTCTGGCGGTCGATCAGGAGTCGTCACTGAACTTCAGACTGGAAGTCGCAGGCACCTTGGCCACGATGGTCGTCACCACCACCCAGCCGCTGCTTGACACGGACAACGCTACGCTGGGCACGGACATCACCAGCGAATACGTGAAGGAACTTCCTCTGATCAACCGCAGCTTTTTCGGCTTAATGTTCTTGTCGGCGGGCGTGACCGAAGTAGCCGGGTCCGGCACGCAAGATAATTATCCTTCGGGCACGAATTTCGTCTCCAACGGGCAGCGCAACGCGACCGCCGAGGTGCGGATGGATGGTGCTTTGATCAGCGCACCCGAACAGGGAGAGGGAGGAAACTCCAACGTTTACTACGAGCCGCTGGTCGAGAGCATGCAAGAAGTGAAAGTCCAGAACAACAGCTTCTCGGCGGAGTTCGGCAACAACGGCGGCACAGTCGTAAACATGGTCATGAAGAGTGGGACAAATTCTTTCCATGGCAGCGGCTGGTATTTCTTGCAGCGTCCGCAGATGGACGCCCGCGATTTCTTTAACCCCGAGCCCAACCCCAAGCCAGACGTCAAGCGCGACCAGGGCGGTTTTTCCATCGGCGGCCCAATCAAGAAAAACAAGACTTTTTTCTTCGCCGATTTTGAAAAAGTCCGCAGTGTCAGTTCGACCAGTGCGCTCGCGTCCGTGCCGACGCTGGCCGAGAGAATGGGGGACTTCTCGGCGACGGCGAATGCCATTTACGACCCGACGCAAATTGACTGCTCGTCAGGCACCTGCATCAGACCGCAGGTTCAAAGCTTGGGGCAGCCAAACGTAATACCCAAGAACGAGATTGATCCCATCGGGCAGGCCGTGGCCAATCTCTATCCGAAACCGAACCTCCCGGGAGAATTCAACAACTTCAATTTCACCACCATAGCGAATGCGCCGGATTACCAGTTCGACATCAAGGTGGACCACCAGATTAACGACAAGCAGCGCATTAACGCCCGCTACAGCCGGAGCCATAGCAATTTCGTCAGTCCGGAGGTTCTGGGAGACAGCTTTGACAGTCCTTCCGGGGACGGAATCGCAGCCAGCCCGACAACGGCGCAAAATGGCTCGTTCGAACATTCCTGGACCGTCAACCCGCGGATTATCTGGACAAACCACGCGTCCATAGATCGAGTGCACGAGTTGTCGACATCCGGCGGCCCTTCGATCTCCAGCTTCAATGCTTCCTTGCCAGCCGGAGCTCAGGGATTGCCCTCGGTTTTGCAAGCCAACGGGTTGGCCAGGATGCCAACGTTTATGATGGTGGGATCGTCGCCCTGGACCGATCTTTTCGATCAGTGCTGCGTCGACACCACCTTCGCCCACACCCTCTACAGTTATTCGTCCCAGTTTGTTATTTCCAAAGGCTCGCACCTGCTCAAATTCGGTGGAGAGCAGAGACTTTTTTACAACAATTTTTTTCAGCCACCGAATCCGACAGGTCTGTTTAGCTTCACAGACTTTGTGACGTCGCCCACTCCGAACAGCGACACGGATGCGTCTGGCAATGCGACTGGTAATCCGTTCGCGAGCCTTCTTTTTGGTTACGCTGACAATGTGAACGCTTCTACTTACCTTAACTTATATCCCTCGGTGGCTAACCGATCGGCGGAGACAGGGTTCTATTTCCAGGACGACTGGAAGGTTAGTTCGAAACTCACTCTCAACCTGGGCTTGCGTTATCAGTGGAGCACGCCATACAACGAGCGCCACAACCGGATCGAATTCAGCGACTTCACCGGAAACACTGGTGTCAATCTCGATCTGAGCGGAGCTAATGGCGCTCAGGCAACTCTACAGGGGGTCGGCGTGAACTTCCCTTCCTCTGAGCAGTTGCTAGGCACTACGGTATTTGCCACTTCCAGCAACCGGAGTGTTCCGGTATACCGCAAAGATCTTGGACCGAGGCTAGGTTTCGCCTATCAGATCGATTCGAAGACGGTTGTGCGCGGTGGGGCCGGCATATATTTCGGGATGAGCCCAGCCACAAACTTTCAATATACCGGCACCGCCTTCCGCAAGACCGCAACCATGTTTTTTACCAACAACAATTTTGCGACTCAGTCCTCTACCCTGGAAAATCCGTTTTCGAGCGGATTCACTGGTCCGCAGAATATGGCGTATGGCAAGCTGGCGAATTGGGGGTACGTCAACAATAACGATCTGGGCACAACCTCCGCCCGAGACGCCAACATTTATCAGTGGAATGTCGGTATTCAGCGGGAATTGCCCAGCCAGATTGTGCTGGGTGTGGACTACTCCGCGAACCGGAGCACACATCTGCCGTGGTCTGGCACGAATAACCGGGATTTCATTTCGTCGCCTCTGTTGGCGAAGATTGCAGCTGCAGTAACTCCCACTGATCCGACCTGCCAGGCAGACAGCTGCGTGAGTAACTTTCTTCAGACGCAGGTGGCCAATCCATTTGCCGCCATGTTCAACTCGCCTTGCACTCCAACACCTTCCACCCCGTGCTTCAACGAGCCCGATTCGAACTACGGCCAGTCCACCCTCCCTTTGGGAACTCTGATCAATTCCTACCCGCAATTCGCCGGAGACTTTGAAGGCCTGATGCTGGAGGAAGCCAATTCCTGGTACAACGCGATGCAGTTTCGCTTCCAGAAGCGCACCACACACCACATCAGTTTCGATGGCAGCTACACGATATCGAAGTCGACCGACGATTCTTCGGCAGGCAGGAACAATTTCGTCGGGTCGCTCTCTAACGGAACGGTGCAACAACTGGACCGCCTCAATTTGGAGCACAGCATTGGCGCTAACGACACGCCGCAGCGCCTGGCGGTGGCCGTCATCGTTGACTTGCCCGTCGGCCGGAAGCAATGGATTGGCGGCGATATGAACCGTGTTCTCGATGCAGTCGTCGGAGGCTGGTCGATCTCGACATTGATCACGGAACAATCGGGTCAACCCATGGCGCTCACCATGGCCAACCCCCGGCTGGCGAATGGTAGCCAACGTCCCAACGTGGTGTGCCCCCAACTCAGGACCGGGGTGAGCATAGATGACGCAGCCCGGACCTGGCAAAACGCGACACTGCTTCCGTTCTTGAACTCTAACTGCTTTGGCGACCCGGGCGACCAGAATCCCGGCAATGCTCCCCGCTATTTTTCTGGCTTGCGCGTCGACGGCATCCATAACGTGGATCTAAGTCTTTACAAGTCGTTCGTGCCCAAGGAAGGCGCGAGGATAGAGGTGCGGGCGGACATGTTCAACTTCGCCAATCACCCTCGCTTTGGGCAGCCGAATTCAGGAGTTGGAGATCCTCTCTTCGGGACAGTTACCAGTGACGCGACCGGGGAGTTGCCCCGCTACTTCCAGTTCGGATTGAGGTTCGAGTTCTAAGCCTCTCGATTCGGAGAAAATAATAGAGGTCCAGCCATGACAAGCGCGCAGCGCGGCGTGAGGTTCTGCGGATGGCTCATCATCCTTTGGCTCAGCATTCTTTTCACAGCCGCGACGGCCGTAGGCCAAGCACGGCTGGGTGTGCCGTCGTATCAGGACCCCGGATCGCCGCAATGGACGGCTTGGGCGGCGGCTGGGGCGAAGGCGGTGGGCGTGATGATCGTCAATCTCAACAACGGAGATGACGAAACTTACTATCCGAACGTAGACCGGGCAATCCGCGCTACTCGCAAGCAGGGCATTTTCGTGCTCGGATACACCTACACGGGTTACGGTGCGCGCGATCCGAAAATCATCCGGCAGAAAATCGATGCGGTATACCGTAACTACCTGGTCGATGGCATGTTCTTCGATGAGGCGCCCACCGATTGCAACGCCGGCAATCCATTTCTTCCCACCCAGTTCCTGTATTACGAGGCGCTGACGAACCACGTGCGCGAGAAGGCAGGTGCGCGGATCACAGTACTCAATCCGGGAACCTACAGTCCGAGCGACTGCTGGATGGGGATCACCAACATCCTGATGAACTGGGAAGACCAGGGTCTGGCGAACTATCAAAACAACTATGTTGACTATGCTTGGGTGCATAAATACCCGCCTGACCGCTTCTGGCACATCGTCTATGGCATGAGCGCGGATCAACTCCAGGCGGCGCTCGAACTGGCGAAGCGGCGTAACGCCGGATGGGTTTACCTGACACAAGAGACCGGCAATCCCTATGCAAGCCCTCCTCATTACTGGGTCGCGGAGTCGAGGGCGGTGAAAGGGCAAGCCGTGCAGGCACCGTTTGCCAGCGCATGGCCGAACTCGTTCGACGCCCAGGGCGGTCGTGCGCTGGGACGCACTTCGATTCGTTGGAGCGGTGCCGGGGCGGCGAGCTGGCAGATCTTTCTCGACACCGATCAGAATTCGAAGACCGGTTACACCCGCGGCATTGCGGTTGGCGCGGAATACATGTTCGAAACCGATGGTGGCACAGCCCATCTGTTGCGTTACGCGGGCACAGGCAGCGATTGGAACTGGACGGAAGTCGCTGCGAATGCCGATCTCGAACCCCTCGACCCAAGCGTTCAGACTGCAAGCTTTGACACGAAAGGCCTAGGCGGCACGCAGGCTCTAAATTTTCAGATCCGTGCCTTGGACGCCGCCGGGCATCCCATCTATGACAGCTACGTCTTGCCGCTTAGTTTGAGCAACACTGGGCTGGTGTTCGACATCACGAACCACAAGCAGTGAGCAGAGTTGTAAGTATAAAGATGCATCGAGGTTATGACGACGGTGATTCCCGCCCTTCTCAGTATTGGTGCGACGATTTTCTTGCAGCGCCAGACGACGATCCGGCTCGACCAACAACCAGGCAAGGCCTCGAACACCACTGACGATCGCGGCTATCAGAAAAGAAGACGTCCAACCGTAGCGTTGTGCGATCATGGGTGTTAGCGACGCGGTTAGCGCTCCTCCCCACTGGCCACCCATGTTCATAAAACCAGGACCTTCGAAGGCAACAAGTAGCGCCAAGCTACTCCTTGTTGGGTTTTCCTTCCTTCATTGACTCGTCACAACCTGTCCATCCTGCTTTGCGTCCACAACGCCCAGCAGGTAGCCCACGAGTTGGTCCAGTTCTGACTTACTGAGCTTCGCGCCGTAGTTGTCTGACATCAGGGGCTCCGAATCGAATATAAGTTCAGACAGGTCGGATTTCTCCAGGGAGTAGAAGGCCCCATCCTGCCCTTGCAATTGCACTGAGAGATTGTCCTCATTCCTGACCAAGCCAGAAATCTGTCGGCCATCCCTGGTTGTTGCCTTGGCCAATCCTTTGCGACTACCCGGTCTTTTCTCTGCGCTCACTATGGCGCTGCGGATGTCGTCGGGGGAGTGGCTCGCTCCGTAGTACGACAGATCGGGGCCGAGAAATCCCCCCGATCCGTGGACCATGTGACACTCCGAACAGCCCGCCTTGCCTGAGAAAATTTCTTTGCCTTTCTCGGCGTTTACCACCACCGTAGGCGTTCTGCCCTGGCCTTGCAGGAATCGCAAATAATTCAGTATGTCGGACAGTTTCGCCGGACCCAGCCCGGCAAACGGGGGCATTCCCGCTTGGGGCTTTCCCTCCCGCAGCACCTTAAGAATTTGGCTGTCCGATAGCCTCACGATGTCGGGCCTTGTCACGATGTCCGGGGCGCGTTCGCCTCCTTTTCCATTCAATCCATGGCACGGCGCACAACTCGATTCAAACGTCTGCCGTCCGCCGCTGTGCGCCGTTGTTTGAGCCTGGCTCGCAGCAAGAGCAAAAATAAGCACAACCGCATACCTTGCTCCGAGCGACGGAATGAATCGCGCAGTCTCTGCAAACTCGTTCGCCGCTCGGGCGCTTACTCTCACCTGATAAAACCTCGATTGATCTTGACTTCCAGGCCCGTCAATCCAACGCAACGGCATTCTTCAATGCGCGGATTTGCCGCGGACGGCGATCAATGAAACTTGCTCCAAGTCGGGATAGTTGTCGTTCTTATCTGCTCTACGTTCCGCGGGAGCAATCTGTTGAACCGTGGTGTTCGCCGGCATGATCGGGCCGAAATATTGAGCGAAAACGACGTCAAAGACTGGCAAATCAGCCAGATCGTCTAAATAGACATTGACCGCCACAACTTGACTGAACTCCATCCCGGCTTCTTCGAGGTTGTCGAGGAGATTGCGCATGGTCTGCCGGAGTTGATGCTGGGTGGTGCTGGCATAAACACCACCGTGTGGTCCAGGGATGAAGCCGCTCTTGGCCGAGCAGTATAAGGTGTCGCCGGCAAAGACGCAGGGGCTGGCGGTGGGACTTGGAGGCATATTCTTCGGCCGCACCGCTTTGCGTTGCTGAAGGTCACGAACAGCCACACCGGTGTACTCAATGCGAGCGCCTCCCGGAAGGCTGGACACTTCGATTGTGGCGCGTCCCGGTGTGTTACCGAATTCGAACCGCTTGGCATAGCGCTCATTCATGACGCGCGAAGGGATGTCCGACGTCAGATAGGGATTGACGAAAACGACATGACTCATCTCCAGACCGGCGGCTCTTACGACGGCCTGCATACCGTCGAGTGCCAGATCGACCTGAGCGGCTGGATCATCGGGAACCTTGCCAGTTAGGGGATCAATCCCAGCCATGCCGGAAATGAAAAGGCGGTCATGGGTGAGGATTCCCGGCGATGCGCTCTCGTCTTTAGAAAAATTTGCAGGATAAACTGCCTTCCGTCCGTCCAGATTGCGCACAGCAACTGCGTTGATCTGAACCAGCGGATCGGGAAGGCCGTAGACTCCGAGTACTGCTCGAGCTGGGGGAGTCTTCGGGAAGTACTCGGCGAACACTCGATTCATCTCCGAATATGAACCGATGTCCGTCAGATAAACCTGCGCATACACAACGTTGTCCAGAGTCAATCCCGCCGACTCCACTACAACCTTTATGTTGTCGAGAGCTTGGCGGAATTGCGCGTTTGGCGCGGAGGGTATTGTGCCATCAGCGCGGCGTGGTCCTTGGCCCGAAATGTAGAGATAGTCGCCGGTATCCACGCCCGGCGAGAGAAAACGGTTGCCACTCGAAGCAGAGTGCGCGGGCGTCACAGCGCGCACTCGCTCCTGCGCGGTGACAACAGTAGCCAGCAGCAGGGAAATACCTAAGTGCCGAGCGATTGTTGACAGGTGCACAGGTTTCCTCTCCTTCCTTACCTTCCTTCTTTCTACGCAGCCCTCTTCTGGGCGGCACCGAGGACGGCGCGCAATCTTTGCCCGACAATAATTTCCTCTCCCGGCTTTATGGTCATAGAAACCAGTTCGATATGATCGGGTCCCTTGCGTTCCTTGGCGTTGGGATTGCCTTCACGCACCGCAGTCACCAAGCTGGGATTGTCGGCGCCCAATACTTCAATGACGGGATCGCTGGCGCGAAGTTCGCGTACACAATCGAAAATGGAAAAGCCCCAGGCTTGCTGATCCCATTTCACTGTTAGGGTCGGGTACCGATTTCCATCATCTGGAACATAGGTGCTCGTCGTGACACCAGGCACGGTTTCGACCAACTTGCGGATGCGGTCGATGCGAGTATTCCATTCCGCGTAGAGTTTCTTTTCGTCGACCTTCAACCATGTTTCAAGCGCAGTCAGACAGCCGATGACTTCTTCCTTGCCGACCTTCATGGGGCGGCAAACGGCACCTTCGCGCGGACTGCTATTTAGCAGAGCGGCTTCGATAAGATCCTTGCGGCCCAGGAGCAGACCGCTGCACTGGGGCCCGCGAAGTCCTTTGCCTCCGGAAAAGCAATACATGTCAATTCCCATCCTGGCGTAGAGTTTTGCGTTTTCGACGGGAGGAATACCGGCGGCGTCATCGAGCAGCAGGGGTACTTTGCGCTCTTTGGAGATCGCAACTTCCTGTTGCAGCTTTTCGCCCAGGTCGGTGGTGTAGATCATCGCCGTATTTTCGTTGATAGCATTGGCGATTTCTTCCGCGGAATGCGCTAGAACAAGTTTCGCTCCGGTAAGTCGAATGGCGCTGTCAAAAGCGCTGCGGCCTCCCGCCATGACAACTTCGTGTTTCATCCCGGTAGTATCGGGAAGTTGCCAGATCAGTTTGTCGTCTGTACCGGCCATGCAGGCGGCCGTTGCCGCGGCCATGGCTCCAGCGGAACCGGAGGTTACAATGCCTGACTCCGCGCCCGTCAACTCTGCCAAGCGGCGTCCCACAGCCCGCTGGAGGTCGAGCATGTTTACGAAATATTCGCTGGCTTCCAGCTGGGCTTGGCGGACCTCTGGAAACTCAAGGGATCCGCTGAGATAGGTCCAAGTGCCGCGGCAATTGATGACCGTCTTTACGCCGAGCCGGGAATAGACGTTCTGCTGGGATTTGATTCCCATCGCCGTGGTGGCTTGTGCGTAAAGATCGTGGGCTGCAATTTGACTCAGCAACGGTGTCGCAGCCAAGAATTTGACGAAAGAACGCCGACTCGAACCATTTCCAGCCATAATGATTTCTCCCGATGGTCTGCCCAAGATGGTCTGCCCAACTGCCACGTTCAAACGCGAGCCGTTTTTTAGCGAGTCCGAATCCAGGGAGGGAAAGCCGCCAAGATAAGAACTGGTATGAACTAAAGTTCTTGGTTTAACACAGAACTTTGCTGACGCCAATCTTTTTCTTTTGTTTTATATTGAATCATTTCATTTTATTAGTTTGCAGAATATATTCCCTAGGTCGAGGCAGGCGGTGTCCGCCGTTGCTGGAGGGGTATGACGGATAGATCAAAAAAGCGGCAATGTTCATCTTCGATTGTTCGAAGGATTGGTGCGAGCCATGCGAGTCGTCCCTTCAGCGGTTGGAGATGTCGTGGTGTTTTTGGCAAGCTTTCGCGTGCGTCGCTGGGTAGCCCGTGTGTGTTAGAAGACAGGGTGGAGGAATGGGGTAGGGGCGCGTCCAGGCAAATCGCTGGTGCAGTTTTTACCATGGCGGTCTTGCTGGGTGCATCCCAAACGCCATTAGCCGCTGCGCAGATGGCCTCGCAAGCCAAGTCGGTAGTGAACGCGGAGTGTCGATTAGAGAGTGTTGACTATCAAGGATGGCAGGCGCAACGGATTTCCAACCGATGGATTCAGCTAATCATTCTGCCTCAAAATGGTGGACGCCTGTTGCAGGTTAGCTTCGACGGGCATGCTTATCTTTTCGTCAATCCAAAGCTCGCGGGAAAGTACATCCCACCATCTCAGGACGAGTGGTTCAACTACGGCGGGGACAAACTTTGGTTGTTGCCTGAGGGCGACAACGACGAACAACATTGGCGTGGCAACTCTGACTTGCTCGATGACGGACCATACAGCTTTCGAAAACTTCCGGACGGACCGGGGTGTGGGATCGAACTCACCGGACCGCTTGACGCCCACACTGGAATCCAATTTTCACGCACCATTCGCCTGGACCCAGACTCACCTCATATAGCTTTTCGCGCGTCCATGAGGAACATAAGCGGCCACATTGTCGAATGGTCGATGCAGTCGGTCTCGCAGTACAACACAGGCGACGGAACGGATCCCTCACGCAGCAATCGCGAATTTTGGGGGTTTACTCCGACCAATCGATCCAGCGGCTACTTAAATCGTTATCACGTTCGCTTCGGTCCGGCTGAGAACCCTGCCGCCGCAGTGCGAGAAGATGGCTTATTTTCGGTGCATTATGCGCACTTGGCGGCCGAGCTGTGGGTGGATACGACCGACGGTTGGCTCGCCGTCGTCGACGGAAGCAGCCGATATGCCATGGTCGAGCGTTTTCAATACGAAAAGGGCAAACCCTATCCCGGGAATGCTTCCGTCATTTTCTGGATGAATGGTCCTGAACTCAGGTTGAGCAGCGACGGTGTGGCGACCGTGACAGACGGTTCCGAGGGCGTTTCACCGTTCTACATGGAAGCGGAGATTAATAGCCCGATGTGCCATTTGCGTCCGGGAGAGGCCTGCCAGCTGGAAACCGATTGGTTCCCGACGCGGGCCGATAGCGAATTCCATGCAGTGACGGACACCGGAATCGTGACCAAACCACTGTTGGGAGTGCGTCTGGAGAACGGCAAGGTGAGACTGTCAGGTTCTTTTGGAGTATTTTTTCCCGGTAGGCTTGTGGCGCACTTCTACAATGAACACGGCTCGATGACTGAAACCATGCCGCTGGGGGCAGCGACTCCAACGAATCTCGTTGTACTGGACACAGAGATCGCTCCCCGAGGAAAGCCAACGCGGGTCTCTCTGCACTTGGAAGATCAGGACGGATTGGACCGAGGCACGCTTCAGGAAGTTCCAATCAGGACGGGGGAAGTTCGCTGAAATGAAAGTGCAAAATGCAGTGTTGCTCCTACTTCACGCCCTACTGATGAGCGGATCATTGACAGGACAGGCATTGACGGGACAGGAACGTTCCGCGATCTCCGCCAGCACAGTGCGCGCAGAAGACTTGCTGGCGAGTCCAGCCGGAGCAAATTGGACCTCATACAACGGGGATTACACTGGGCGCCGCTACAGCGCACTACGGGAAATCAATACTGCAAATGTCCACCAACTCCGAGCGGCATGGGTCTTCCATCCCGGCAACTCCCAGAACCTGGAAGCAACACCGGTGGTAATTCTAGGCGTGATGTTTGTGACATCGGCTAACGATGTGTTTGCTCTGGATGCCCGGACTGGACGCCAGTTGTGGCACTATCCTCGACCTGTGAGTTCCGGCCTGCTGGATGATGCGGCGGCGCACAAGAATCGGGGGGTAGCGGTATGGCAGAATTCTGTTTTTGTCGAAACCGATGACGCGCATCTGCTGTCTCTCGATGCGCGCTCGGGTGGCCTGCTGTGGGACGTGGAATATGCTGACAAGACCAAGGGCTATGGAGCGACGAGCGCCCCACTGGTGGTGATGAACCAGGTTATTGTGGGAACTTCCGGTGGAGACTCCGGCGTAAGAGGATTTGTGGCGGCGTACGATGCCGCCACCGGAACGAGAAAGTGGCAGCGCTGGACCATTCCTGGACCGGGAGAATTTGGCTCCTCTAGTTGGCCGGGCGACTCCTATCTGCACGGCGGGGGCACCACCTGGATGCCCGGGACGTACGATCCGGCACTCAACACTCTGTATTGGACAACCAGCAACGCATCACCCGATTTTGTGGGCGATTCGCGCCCCGGCGACGACCTTTATACTGCCTGCATCCTTGCCCTTGATCCGGACACTGGTCAATTGAAGTGGCACTTTCAATTCACGCCGCACGACTTGTATGACTACGATGCGACGGAAACTCCGGTTCTGATGGATACCATCGAGGACGGAACCGTACGGCACCTTTTGGTGCAGGCCAACCGCAATGGCTATCTCTATGTCCTCGACCGCACGAATGGCAACTTTCTTCGCGCCACGCCGTTTGTCCACAAATTGAATTGGGCCAAAGGCGTGGACGCATCGGGGCGGCCTATTCTCAGCGGACGAATTCCGAAGCCTGAGGGCACATATATCTGCCCGGGAATCAACGGGGCTACGAATTGGTTTTCGCCTTCTTACAATCCGGATAGTGGTCTGTTTTACGTGGTGGCACTGGAGAGCTGCGATCTTTTTTTCGCAAAGACCGGCAAATTCGTACCCGGCGAGACCTTTTACAACACCGGTACTACTCTTCCAGTAACGGAGAAGTCCCAGAAGATCTTGCTGGCACTTTCCCCCTCAGATGGAAGAGCGGTGTGGAGTTACCCTCAAGTAGGCTCGGGAAAATCCTGGGGCGGGACGTTGACGACGGCGGGGGGGATGCTGTTCTTTGGGGACGATAGCGAATCCTTCGAAGCGGTCGACGCGAGTACGGGCAGGAAGTTGTGGCACTTCAATACGGGCCAGACGATACGCGCATCGCCCATGAGCTACTCCGTGGAGGGTGTGCAGTATGTGGCGGTGTCCGCAGGGAGCGATGTGTTCAGTTTCTCGTTGCTACAGTGAATCGCGCTATAGTAAATCGTCTTACTGGGGTTTCACTTCCAACAGTAGATCTCCGTCAAACTCGACCGACAGATGTGCGCTATGTCCTGGGACTGACCCGAGGCTTTTTCCGCTGACGTAATCCACTACGCTGTAGTTACGGTCTCCGAGGCCGCGCAGTTCGACTGGCCCTTTCCACCGCTTGGCAAAGAAGGCGTAGTACATGGTCTGGTCCTTACGGATGGCATGCGCCTCCGGCACATCGAAGCCGATGTCATAGAGCTGCCCGAGGTATTCTCCCTTGGACAACATCTTTTCGCGATAAAGGCGAAGCCACTTTTCAAATTCCTTCTCCCGCTCCGGCGTCAGATCGGACTTAGTTCTTTTCGTGACAAGAGACGGAATAACAAACTGTGTTCCCACCACGCCTCCGACGCCCAGAGTGGACGCAAAATCATTGCCGCCATCGCTCAGTTCAACGTGATCGCCGAAGAATGGAACTGTGTCTCCGATCAGAGCCTTTAAGGTTTTCGCCTTGGAACGAACTTGAAAGGAACTAGTCGGATCGGAAGCTACCGACATATTAAAGTTTGGCATGGTGAAAAAGGAGAACGACGTGCCGCAAGGGCAGAACTCAACCAGCGTTCCGGGCTTTACCGCCTGCGCGGTATCGTAAATTGCTTTGAAGAAATCCGGCAGAGCTTCGACCGATTCCTCCGGTTGTGCGTGATGGTGCGCCGGGTTGTAGCAGGCTGGAACTCCATTCATGTGCTGACCATCGAGCTTTAGTCCATCAAATCCCCAATCCACCAAAATTTTTCGCGCTAGCGCCTTGTGGTATTCCACGACGCGGCGGTCCGCCGGGCACAAATAATAGGAATTCCACCATGAAACCTTTCTCTTCGAGCCATCGCGGTTCAGTAATTCGTAGTCGGGATGATCGCGGAGCAGTTCCGAATCTGGTACAGCGCTGAGCGGTGACCACCAAAGCTGAGCTTTGAATCCTTCCTGATGAATGCGGTCTACCAGAGCCTTGATGTCAGCGTCGCCGTGGGGGAATTTCTTGGGGTCGAGCGCCCAATCGCCCACATTGTTCTGCCACCCGTCGTCGAGTGTGACCCACACAAATCCCAGGCGCTTTGCCGTTGGAAGTGTGTCATAGACCTGCTGAGGCTGCACTGATCGGCCATATCCCCACGCGCACCAGATGGCACCGAAAGCCTCATCGGGAGCTGTGGCTGCATGGAAGCCCTGTTTCATCATGAAGCGCCGGTAGTCGGCGAGCGTCCGGAAGTAGTCTCCCTGGTGAACGGAGACGAAGGTGCGAAACGTATGGAAACTTTGTCCAGGGTCAAGAGGGATAGCTTTATTGAAGCGAACAGCAATTTTGGCGTGCGCGGGATCGGGCAGGGATACGGGTAGGGAAACCAGCTTGGGCCGCGGCTCGACATGCCCCACAGCCATGCCAACGTCGCGCCGCCAGACATCAAGAATGGGCGTGCCGCCACCATAGTCGCTGGCGTTCATACCTTGATAGTTCTCCTGCCGAAAATTAGCGCGCAGCGGCACGACCCAGTTGGGGCGTTTCTCGTAAGAGCCGGTCTGGTAAGACCAGAAAGCTGGCGAGCCCACATTATTTAGGGCGTTCACTGTGTACGCGTTGTTGGTCCAACTTTTGATCGCGAGCTTGGTCGTTCCGGTATTGGTGTACTGAACCTCGAAGAACGCCATCGCTGGAAAATCGTCATATACGGTGACGGTAACTATCTTTGTGAGTGTTCCCGTTTTTCCTTCCACGGTGAGCCGCTCACCCTCTCCGAAAGCGTCCTTTGTATGCTCGCGTTTTTGCGAGACCAGGAGAAATCCGTCCCAAGCCCGGTCTGCGGTTGTCACCGTCTCAGAGGCACTGAACGGCCCCATCACCGTTTCCTTGTTGTCGAAACGGGCAACCACGCGGCTGCGCAAGCGGTTATCAAATTCAATTCGCAGATTGCCGCCTTGAATCTGAGGCTTGCCGGTTGGGGCGTCCGCAGCCGCAGCGGACGCGCCAGACGCGAACACGAGGGTGAGAGCGATCCAAAGCCTGCTCGTAGCCGTGGCTTGCGGCTTTCGAAGCTGGTTGCTGTCAGATGGCAAAATCTCTTTCCCGGTTGACAACATTGAGCACCTTCTTCTTGATCTCCACACCCCACCTACAGGCGACACCTTCCAAGTGGCGTCTTGCTGAGCACGCATCACTGCACACCTAGAATGAGCCGAATGTGATCGCGGCTGCCTGGCTCGAGAGCTGCCTCTAGCTCGTCGTCCCCATGGTTAAATGGAATCAAAAGCAGATATTCGTAATAGACGGAAATTTTTGCAAAGTCAAGCCATTTCATGGCTTTAGGGCACAACATTCGTTCCCTCGAGGGAGGCTCCCGCAATATATTTCTCAAAGCTGTCGAAAAATTGTTTAGTCTTTATTCCCAGGAACGCAATGAATCGATACAAATAGTAAATCGTCCGCCGGTGGCGTAGCGGCTGACCCAGTTTGCCCGGAATGGAGTTTTTGAGCAACTTGACCGAAATCTAATCGACGATTAGAAGGACATAACTCCGATGCAGCGTAGAGATTTCCTGAAAAGCAGTGTCGCTATGGCAGTAGCCGGAGAACTTGGAATCGGCAAAGCGCAAGGTATGGTTCCCGCCCACAACTGGGGAAGCTATGACTTCGGCGGTGGCCCCAAGGTGACTGATCGGCTCAATCAAGGGCCGTTCCCGCAATACCCACCCGATGCCGTGATCCCCACGGACGACGTCGTGATGAGCACAACTTCGTCGGATGAAGTCGTGCCGAACTATGGCAAGGGCCTGATCACCTACATCACAGCGGATATGGGCACGGAGGAAATCAAGTCAGACAATATCCCCCAGGCGATCGAGGATCTGGTTCGATTTCCCTTGGGCCAGCAACTTTACATCCGGCCGACTTGGAGGGAAGTTCAGCCGCGGCCCGGACGCCTGGAGATGCCCGAATATCTGAAGCTGGTTTTTGAATTGGCGAAGAAGAACAACAAGCGAGTCGGAATGCGAGTTCAGATGTGCGCTCCAGACTATACGCGCGAACCGGCGCTGCCGGATTTTGTTCTCGACAAAGTGCCGAAAGTCGATTTGATCCTTAACGATCAGGAAAGCAGCGCTTCGGGGCAAAGATACTTACAGAACCCGCATTCGCGTTATCAACCTCGGTATGACCATCCTTTTTTTCAGCAGGCGTTCCAGGAACTGGTTGGCCTGCTGGCGGCGGAATTCAATGGCAGCCCGCTGATCGAGTTCATCGACACCTTTATGTACGGCTTCTGGGGCGAAGGCCATACTTGGCCTTTCGCCAACAATCCTTTCCCGGATTACCAGACGGCAGAGCGCACCTGGCTCAATATGCTTGAAGTCCAGATCGAGCACTTTTCCAAGACTCCTCTACTGACCAATACGCAACCGGACTATAGCCGGGTTGGCAATTCAGAATTGTTGGACCGCACGATCCGTAGCAACAATTGGATTCGGAGCGATACCATCTTCATCGAGAACGAGCAGATCGAAGCGCTCAGCAACCGACCGCCTTGGGTAGCCGCGCTGCTCGAGCAGGGACTTCCCGGCAAGCCTCCCGATTCACTGGCCGCGATTGAAGGGATATCTTCGGCAGAGAACATGATCTCTCATGTGATGGACCTCGGCGTCAATTACTGGTCGCTGTGGAACTTTCACCAGATTAGCGCAAAGAACCTGTTGAGCTACTACCAGGCTTCTCCGGCGTGGTTCGATCGGATCAATCGTCGAACTGGCTATCGGGTGAGACCATCCTTCATCTGGAGCTATAAAGACAGCGGCTGTCTGGGGCTGATCGTCGGCTTCGCAAATGACGGCACCGCGGGTGTACCCGGAGTATTGCGGGTAACCGTGGAGAGCGGGGACGGAAAGGCGCTCAAGAGCGGTTGCCTGGACGCCGGCTACCCGGTGCCGGGCAAGATTCGGCAGGCACAGTTTGTGCTGCCGCAGGTGACAGATTGGAAAGGATTGAAACTCAGAGCAGAAATTGAGGTCAAGGGAATGCGCTATCCGGTACGGTGGGCCTGTCATCAGAAGTTGAACGACGACGGCTCGCTCACGCTGCGTTCCAACCTCCATCAGCAGGTTTAGGCGGCACAGCTCCGATGCAAAGGGAAGCACGGGCGCATGATTTTATCGAATACAACGTACGTATTATTTCGAAACACTGTGAAATATTTCGATTGACAGCCCATCAAAGTCGGTATATATCAACGTGTCACGCATTTCTATTGCTTTGAGAGCTTGTGGCGCGACGCTTAGTTTCACTCGGTCGCCGAGCGCTGTTTCTGCCCGTGCAGTTCGGACCGCGGTTCCATTTTTAAATCAAACTAGGGATGCTGGGGCCGCAGCCGCTTATATTTCCCCAGGAACTTCGATAAAGATGAAACAGGATGGCGCGGGTATGAGGCTCTTAACGGTGTTCGGTTTCCTGATGCTTGTGAGTGGGCCGTCGATCCAGGCGGCAAGCCAGGAACAGCCCAAGCAAAACTGGACCCACTCTGTGCGCATCGCCGCGTACGGACTGGATCGCAAGAATCCGGAAGAAATCGTGCGCGCGGCCGTGGCAGATCATGTTTACGGCATTGAAGTGGACAACGATATTCCAGGACGCTACGAAAGTTTCCGCGATCCTGCAGCCAAACTCGAAGTCATTCGCAAAGTAGCGGAGCAGGCGCACCAGGCCAACAATAAGGCGTTTGTATATATTGCCGGCACCGAATGCATTACGGCGAATGCTGACAAGTCCGCACATACGGTGATGAAAGATCATCCCGACTGGCTGCAGCGGAAGCTCACGGGGGAACCAGCGATGTTTACAGGCGGCGCGGCGTTCTGGATCAGACAGGGCGATGAAGATGTGTGGATCAGCCCCTACGCGAAACCGTGGCGGAAGCAATATATGGCACTAGTTCGCGAAATCGCCGCTACCGGCATTGACGGAATTTATGTGGACATCCCTTACTGGATGACGCATTTCGATGGTTGGGAGCAGAGCTGGGCGAGTTTCGACGACTACACGGTTGCCGCCTTCCGGGAAAAAACCGGGCTAGACGCAAAGAAAGACTTTAAATTAGGCGATTTTCAAGACGTCAACTTCCGTAAATGGATTGATTTTCGCATTGAGACGATGACCGATTTTGTGCGGGAAATCCGCGAGAACGCCCGCTCCGTAAATCCTGACATCATGGTGATTCCTGAGATCTATCCAGGAATCGAAGAAGAAGCGACGCGAGTCGGTGCGGATGTCTACCAGATGTATGACGCCGTGGACGTGATTGCCCACGAGTACGAGTTTGGCAATGGCGAACACATGGCGGCGGTGCGCTCACAGGTTGACTGGTTCCTGTATCAGGCTGGGATGCTGACGTTTCGCGCCTTTGCCCAGGGCAAGGCCACGTGGATTCTCAATTATTCCTGGGATGGGCAAAAGGGTGTCACCGCAACGGAGCCGATGAAGAACCTCGCCAACTCCATCGTAATGGCCGGGGCAAACTTCTGGGACGCGCCCGGACATTCAATGGCCGGCACGAACGATGAAGCCACAAGAAAACAGATCTTCGCCTGGATCGAAAAAAACGAAAAGGCTTTGTATTCGCCACGAACCCCGATCCATCCCGTGGGTGTGTATTTCTCTCCGAAGAGCCGCGACTATGCCGCGAAAGAATTTCTCCCATCTTATCGGGGCGCGTTGGTACTGCTCATCCAACAGCACCGCTCGTTACAGGTAGTCACGCCGAGAACTCTTGCCGAGTTTCGCGGTGAGAGGCTGGTCCTGCCAAGCGTAAGTGTGCTGAATGAGACCGAACGGCGAGACCTAAAGGCATTTGTTGACCATGGTGGACGGCTGGTTGTTTTAGGAGAGGATGTTTCCGGCATTCCGCATTCAGCGCAAAAGATCGTGTTGCCCGGCGATCCAGCGCGAGAGTACTACAACGCGTTGGAGAGTGGATTCGCGGCCGGTTCGGCGAATCCGCCCAGGGAACTCTTGAAGGCTCTGGGCGGCAACGAGGATATCCAACTGGATGCTCCGCCTACCGTGGCGGCAAATTTCGCAATTGTGAACGGCGCGCCACGTGTGTACCTGGCGAATTTTGGCGGACTGGTCCCCGGAAGCATTGCTGTTCCGACGCCGGTGAACAGCATCCAGGTGAAAGTTCCAGCGGTAATGGGGGATTCACTGACGTATCTTCCATTCCTTGGCGAAGTGCAAATTGTGCATGGAGTAAAGCGCGGAGAACTGACGGAATTTACGCTGCCGCCACTGGAGCGGGGCGCCGTGATATCGCTCGGGACAGGAAATTAAGGGAAGGGAATGCTCCTGCGTCTCGCCCTACAATATGCCGCAAGCGCTGCTCGAAGCAACGCCCTTTGTTTATCTTTTTCTCTACCTCATAACAGTTCCAGCAACGCTTAGAACGGGGACAAAAAATGCCGAAGTTGGACGTATGCGTGGTTGGCGAAATCAATCTGGACCTGATCCTTTACGGTTTGCCGAAAGAACTAGTACTGGACCGCGAGCTGCTGGCCAGCGGTTTGGCGATTACGCTGGGGAGTTCATCCGCGATTTTCGCCCATAACCTGGCGATGCTGGGAACCAAGGTCGGGTTCATCTCGAAAATTGGCGGAGACCCGCTGGGGAAGATAGCCGTGGAACGGTTAGCGGCCGCGGGGGTTGACGTAAGCCGCGTTAAGCAGACGGCGGGGCAGACACTGACGGGGCTAACGGTTGCCTTACCCTACTTGCAGCAGCGTTACATCCTCACGTTTCCCGGTACCATGTTTGAGATGCAGTACTCCGACATCGACATGGAATACGTCCGGTCCGCCCGCCACTTGCACGTCTCGTCGTTTTTTTTGCACCGCGCGTTACGCCCACGAATCCTGGATGTGTTTCGCCAGGCGAAAGCTGCGGGTCTGTCCACCTCGCTCGATACCAATGACGACCCTGAGAACAAGTGGGATCGGGATCTGTTGGCAGTGCTTAAGTATGTCGACATTTTTCTTCCGAATGATCGTGAAGCGAAGAAAATCGCGCACACAGACGACCTTTCGCAAGCGATTAACGTGCTTGCTGGACTGGCCAAAGTTGTGGTAGTGAAGCGGGGCTCAGCGGCTGCCATCTGCCGATCAGAGCAGGAACAGTGTAGTCTCCCGCCTCCGACCGTGAAGGTTGTTGATGACGTCGGAGCGGGCGACAGTTTTGATGCCGGATTCATTCACCAGAAAATGCAAGGGGCAAGCCTCGAGGATTGCTTGGCATTTGCCAATCTATCGGGAGCCTACTCTACGACCAAGGCAGGCGGCACCGAGGCATTTCGCGATCGCGCGGCACTCACCAATTTCATGCGCCAGCAGTGGAACGCCTCAGGCAGAGGTGCTCTGCCGGTGAAAGGATAGCGCGACTTCCTTCGCGCTCGAAGCAAGAATTCCAGTTGACAGAAGCCATAAAACGGAAGTAAAAGTAATACTTCGTAAAATTACACAATAGAGCTGGCACTTCCGAACAGGAGTATGGCGCTCTTGGAGGCAGCTCAGGAGGCTTGCCATGCCCGTCCTTTTCCACTCCCGACAGACTTTGAGGACGATCTTTCTTCTGGCAGCCATCAGCCTCGCTACGCCGCTATGGGCGCAAAAGGATGCCGGAGCCATTGTAGGACTGGTGCGGGACGGTAGCGGTGCGGTGGTTCCAGGCGCCAAGGTCACAGTGGAGGACGTGGATCGCGGCGTCCAAATGACCCTCTCCACCGACGACCATGGAGAGTATGTCGCGAGTCCACTGCACGTCGGAAGCTATAAGGTCACAGTAGAGAAGGCCGGGTTCAAGAAAACGGTGTCCGAGGTGGTCGAGCTGGATGTGCAGGGGCGTGTGGCCATCAACCTCGCCTTGCAGGTCGGGCAGATCTCCGAAGTGGTGGTTGTCAGGGATGCGGCGCCGCTGCTCGAAACCGAGACTTCGGAGTTGGGACAGGTAGTAGACCAGAAGCGGGTGAGCAACCTGCCACTCAACGGCCGGAACTTTGCGCAGTTGGCGCTACTCAGTCCGGGCACGTCACCGAGCGAACCGGGAGCGCGCGATGAAGGCGGATATGGCTTCAGCTCCAATGGGGCGCGATCACTACAGAACAATTTTTTGCTGGACGGCGTGGACAACAATTCGAACCTGCCCGATCTGCTCAATGAAACGAATTTCGTAATTCAGCCTCCAGTAGAAGCTCTGCAAGAATTCAAGGTCCAGACCAACGCCTACGGCGCGGAGTTCGGGCGCGGCAATGGGGCGATCGTGAACGCGGTCATCAAGTCGGGGACCAATCAGCTTCACGGTTCGGCGTGGGAATTTCTTCGCAACGACAAGCTGGACGGGCGCAACTACTTTGATGCGGTGGGGCCAGTTCCTCCTTACAAGCAAAACCAGTTTGGCGTGACATTCGGCGGACCGGTCTTGCTGCCCCATTTGTACGATGGCCGGAACCGAACGTTCTTCTTTGTCGATTACGAGGGATACCGCGTACGTCAGGCACAGACCCAGACCGCATTTGTGCCGCCGACGGCGTGGCGGTCGGGAGATTTTTCGAGCCTGATTGACTTTACGACTGTGACCGGCACGGATTGCAACGGGGTGCCGACGTATGCCGGCGAGATTTTCGATGCCAAGCTGGCACAAGCGAACTGCGGGGTGCCCTTCCAATATGACGCATCGGGAAAACCACTGAACATCATCCCAGCAACACCAGTAGTGGCGGGTGGTGGTTCGTTGGATCCGTTAGCGTTACGGCTGGCAGCGTTGTATCCGGCGGCGGGCCCGATCAACTCGAGTGGGAACAACTTCCTTGCCAATCCCGTGCGCCAAGAAACGCGCAACAACTTTGACGCTCGGGTGGACCAGAAATTCTCTGACAAAGACAATACTTTCTTTCGGTTCAGCATCGAAAACCAACCCAGCTTCATTCCTGGAACCTTCGGGGGGCTGGCCGATGGTGGCGGATTCTTCAGCGGGCAGGAGGATTTCTCCTACCGCAGCTTTGCCACCAGTTGGACGCATATTTTCAAGCCCCAGCTGATCAACGAATTCCGCCTGGGCTACAACCGGGTGAATGCCCATCGCCTCGAACTCAACGCGAACACCAACGTTTCGGCTGAGCCCAACGTCGGTTTCCCGGGAGTCCCTTTTTCACCCGGCATTGGCGGGCTGCCGCAACTGACCTTCAGCGATGTCGCCACCTTGGGCAGTCCCACGTTCCTACCTTCGGTCGAGCTCCAGAATTCCTATACTCTTTCGGAAAATCTGACTTGGGTGCGTGGGCGTAGTACCTGGAAATTTGGTACAGAGATCCGGCGTGAAGAGTTCACAATCTTTCAACCGGCTGCAGCGCGCGGGACGCTCGCCTTCAGTTCCACACTGACCGACAATCCGGCGGCCATTGGCACCGGCGGGACCGGCTTTGCTTCCTTCATGGCGGGACTTACCGACGGCGGAAGCATCAACAACCTGCACAACGTGGATTACTTCCGCAACACCTATGCGTTTTACGCGCAGAATGATTGGAAAGTCGCGCCGTCCCTAATGCTGAATCTGGGATTGCGTTACGAATTGTTTGGCACCGTGTCGGACCGCCTCAACGACGTGGGAAATTTTGACCTGAGCAATCCGACCGACCCCACAATTTTTGTGCCGAAAGGGCAATCGGCACAGCTCACGCCTTTCATCGCGCAGTACGTCAAGATCAGCGCCACTGGGAGCCGCGGGTTGATCAACTCGGACCTAAATAATTTCGCGCCGCGGATCGGCCTGGCATGGCAGTTCAATCCCAAGACGGTGGTCCGCACCGGCTATGGCATTTTCTACGGCGGGCAAGAGAACGGTCCTTACTCGAATCCTAGTCCCGGATTCAATCCGCCGTTCTTCACCAACGAATCGTTCATCGCGCCCTGCAGCGCACCGACGGCCACCGCTTCGGCGGGGGACTGTCGCGTAACTCAGATTCCTGCTCTATCGGGCGGTTTCCCCGCCAACTCGCTGGTGGATCCCAACACTCCGATTTTCTTCTCCGTAGATAAGAACCTGCGAACGCCGTACATGCAGCAGTGGCACCTGAGCGTCGAACGGGAACTGCCCGCGAACAGTGTGCTCACGCTTACCTATGCGGGTTCCAAGGGGGAAAAGTTATATACGTTCTTCAATGGCAACCAGGCAGCGCCCGACCCGAATCCGAATGATGCCACCGCGCCGCGACGGCCGGTGTTTGCGACCTTAATCGGAGCCCCGGGTCCCTGTGCGCTGGCGACACCCCAGGATTGCGCCCCGGTGTTCGATACTGGCATTGACTGGTTTCGTTCGACAGGTTCCTCCAATTACAACTCGCTGCAGGCAAGTTTCGAAAAGCGATTCTCGAAGGGTTTGCAGTTCCAAGCCTCCTACACTTACGCGCACTCGCTGGATATTGCCTCGAACGCGAACCTTGGCCCCACACAGAACAACAGTGACTTCCGCAACTTCCGCGACCCGCAGGCAGAATACGGCAACTCCGATTTCGATGTGCGGAATCGCTTTGTGCTGAATTCGATTTATGAACTGCCTTTGGGCCACGGTAAACGCTTCATGGGGGACGCGGCGGGATTTACGAACCAGGTGGTCGGAGGTTGGCAGATTGCCAGCATCCTCTCGATCTCCAGCGGCAACTGGTATACGGTGCTCGATGCCGACGGCAACTTCGCCAATGCTGACGGCGGCGCCGGAGGCGTCTCCCAACGTCCTGACCAAGTCGGGGACCCAAACCGGGCGGGCACTGTGCCGGGCAATCCCACTTGTGTTGCTCCTGACAAGATTCACACACCGACCGCATGGTTCAACACCTGTGCTTTCGTCGATCCACCTCTTGGTTCCTTCGGCAATGTCGGCCGTAACACCATCCAGGCACCGGGATACAAGACCTGGGACTTTTCGGCATTCAAGTTCTTCCATACCTCGGAGAAGACGGATCTGGAATTTCGCGCCGAGTTTTTCAATCTCCCGAACCACACCAATTTCCTGTTCGCCAATAGCGGACCGCAAAATGGAAACAACGCGACCATTCTGGGGACACAACAGTTCGGCAATTTGACTGCCGCGCGGCCGCCGCGACAGATACAGTTTGCCCTGAAATTTTCTTTCTAAGAGGCCACGATTAGCGCTTCCGATGAAGACGGCGGCCAGATGCCTGATGGGTATGTGATCAACGCTTCGGGATTCTCCGCTCTCGATCAAGCCGAGCAAATCACGCGCTAGGCACGTTGCTCGGTCAATCGGCTGTTGACCCCTTGGCGTCGGCAGGCAATTGACTATTGCAGCCAGGCGAAAATTTGCCGGACGACGAGCACGTCTAATCCGCCAGCGCCCGTATCTTCGAAGAACGACTTTCCCCCGGTGGAGTCAATCATGAACGACACACGATGTCTGACTCGAAAGCTAACAATTGCACGGCCTGCGATCGACAGCGCGCGAAACGTGTTCGCAGTATTGCTGTCCGGAATGATGGGCGTGACTCTTGTCGCCTTGCTGCCCGGCGCAGTGCGATGTTCGGCCCAACAACTGACGAACGGCACTCTGTCCGTGACGGTCGATGGTCAGAATGGATCGTATCAATTGGGGCCGATGGGTAGTCAATCTGTACTCCAGGCAGGCATCGGTGCGTTGGTCAATCACACCTGGCTGCGTCCCGGGAGCTACCCCTCGCACTCGGTTTCCGAATCGCCATTCAGCGACGCGCTTGGCTCCGGTAAACAGGTGACGGTCACCTACAGCGGACTACGCGACAGTCCTGATCTTATTTATGTACTGCAGCTCTATACCCAGAATCCCTACGGCACCGTTCAAGTGCGAGTCAGGAACGGAACGCCCAAAGCTGCATCGGTGCAGGCAATCCGTAGTGTTGATGCAAGGGGAGACTCGATCGTTAACTTGAACTTGGGCGGGCGTCCATCGGATGAACGGATTCTCTCCGATAGTTTTAGCGAAGATTGGCCGGACTTGGTGATCTACGATCTCGGAAACGCTCCGGGCGGAATGCATCGCGGAGTCGGGAGCCAGCTTATCTATAACCGACAAACCAGGCAGAGCTTGTTTCTTGGCGCACTTACATCGGATCGCTTCTTGACGGTTTTGCGGTTGAAGACCGACGGCAAGGGCGCCGAAGCTAAGATCGCTTCGTATACCGTCGAGTCTACCGGGACCACTGAGATTCAGAAGGATTACAGTCAGGCAGAGTCTCTGAAAGTAAAGTCTCTGGAAAGCGACCGGATCGAACTAAGTCTTCCACTTAATGCAGGCGAAGAGATGAACTCTGAACGAGTGATGTTCGCTGCAGGGCCGGACTATCTGGGGCAACTTCGCGCTTATGGTTCCGCGATTCGGCGTCTCCATCGGGCACGTGTTGCGAGTGAGATTCCAATGGGATGGTGGAGCTGGACCGCTTTTTATGCGGCGATCAACGAGGGCGAAACGCTGGCCAATGCCGATTGGTTGTCGCAGCATTTGAGTTCGCTCGGTTACAACTTTTTCCAGATCGATGAAGGCTATCAATACGCCCGCGGTGAGTACGTTACCGCCAACGCGACGCAATTCCCGGATGGCATGCGGGTTGTGGCCCAACGCATTTTGAGAGATGGCCTCACCGTTGGCCTGTGGACGGCACCGTTCGAGGTGAGCAGCCGCGCGTGGGTTTATCAACATCACAAGGATTGGTTGGTCCACAATGCCAAGGGGCAGCCGATTCCGCTAGAGGATGTATGGAAGCAGAACATTGATACGCTTTACGCGCTGGATACGACACATCCTGGAGCGCAGGAATACTTGCGCCAGACTTACAAGACGTTGGTTCGGGAATGGGGAATTCGCTTCATTAAGTTGGACTTCATGGACACGACGGCAATTGAAGGCTATTACTACCGCCCAAATACCACTGCACTCGAAGCCCAGCGTATCGGTTTGCAGGTGATCCGCGACACCGTCGGCGACGACGTGATTCTGGACAAGGACGGAAGTCCCATGCTCAATCCGGTCGGGATCGTGGACACGGGCCGCGTCTCCGCGGACACGGGACACAGTTTTCTTAGGTCGAAGACCGCCGCCCCCGGGATCGCAGCACGCTTCTACATGAACGGTAACTTCTTCGTCAATGATCCGGACGCTTTCAACGTCACGGACACATATCTGGTAGAGCATTCGGGCGAGCGTTCCTCACATTCACTGGCGACTGCGCAGACTTCGATCGCACTTTCCGCGATCGCCGGGGGTATGTACGAAATTGGCGATGACCTACTGGTGCTTAACAGTGAGAAGGATCGACTTGCATTGGTGGAAAACCGGGACTTGCTCAATATGGCCAGAGCGGGCCGAGCTTCTACGCCCGTAGATCTGATGACTTATGAGCCGGAAGATGGACAACCG
>Ga0210391_10000888_pt1 | contig 28927 bp, 25 predicted proteins | sample IncBWC12OmetaG_FD_160573 | JGI IMG/M metagenome (GOLD analysis project Ga0210391, IMG submission 160573) | Forest soil microbial communities from Barre Woods Harvard Forest LTER site, Petersham, Massachusetts, United States - Inc-BW-C-12-O ... | reverse complement strand
GCCAGCGTCGCGATCGCCGCCGACATTTCAGCCCGTAGCCGCTCGTCTTCAGGGCCAAGCGACGCGGCCGATTTGAGCGCGCGATAATGCGCCAGAAATGCGGCGAGCGACGAGTACGAGGGATTTTTCACGCGAACAAGGTTAGCCTGTGGCTGCACCGAGTGGCGAGATCGCCAGTCCGATCAGATAGCCGGCGGCAGCCGCACTCATCGCGATCGCAAGAAAGCGGAACCTACTCAATCTCGAATATTAGAGAAACCGTCGCCGGTACCGTCACGTCGCCGGGCTCGACCGGCGTCGCGACCGCCGACATCGCCATCGCCCGGTTCATCCGTATTGGCACCGGTCGTTGCTCGGATATTGTCGTCGCCTTCAGCACCTTGCCGAGCTTCACGTCCAACGCAGTCGCAAGCGCCTCTGCCTGCGCCCGCGCGTCACGAGTTGCGATCGCGATAGCTTCGCCACGCGCCTTGGTGTCGTCCTTGACGCTGAAGTTCAGCGAGTTGACGCGATTCGCGCCGGCCGCAATCGCAGCGTCGATGAGCGCGCCGGCGAGATCCAGCGCGCCGGTATGCACCATCACTGAGTTCTGCGCCGTGTAACCGACGATTTTCGGCGTCTCGCTCGTAGCTCGCTGGTCATATTCGGGATTCAGTGAATAGCCGCCAGTCGTAATCTTGCCCTTATCGCCGAGTTTGGATTTGAGCGCGTCGATCACTTTCGCGGCGAGCGCGGCGTTGCTGCCGGCTGCTTCCTCGGCCGTCTTCGCTCGAGTCTCGATTGCGAGATCCAGATCGGCAGTGTCTGGCGAGGTGCGCGTCTCGCCGCTGCCGTCGACTTCAATCGTGCGCACGGCGAAAGTATTCGAATCGTTTTGCGCCGACGCGAATGCCGGGACCATGATCGCAAGCGCAAGGCCGGCGGCGGCTGCTCGGAATCTCAGCTGCATGACTTTCACCTCAGTCGCGCTCCGGACTAAGTTGATTCCAGTACGGTTTATCCGGAGACTGTTTCAATTGACGATAATCACAATCCTCCCGCAAGACGAATGGCGAAAGAACCACCAAAACAAAACGACAAGAAGGTAACTCCACGGAGCGAGGACTTCGCCGCGTGGTACAACGACATCTGCCTGCGCGCCGAGTTGGCCGACTACTCGCCGGTGCGCGGATGCATCGTGTTTCGTCCCGACGGTTTTGCCATTTGGGAGGCGCTGCGCGACGAGCTCGACAAACGCATCAAGAAGACCGGCGCGCGCAACGCGTACTTCCCGCTGTTCATCCCGCAGAGCTTCCTGCAAAAAGAAGCGCAGCACGTCGAGGGGTTCGCGCCCGAGCTCGCCGTCGTCACCCACGGCGGCGGCAAGGAGCTCGAGGAGCCGCTGATCGTGCGGCCCACGTCCGAGACGATCATCAACCACATGTTCGCGCAGTGGATCAGATCGCATCGCGATTTGCCGATGATGGTCAATCAATGGTGCAACGTCGTGCGATGGGAGATGCGCACGCGCTTGTTCCTGCGCACCGCGGAATTTCTCTGGCAGGAGGGACACACGGCGCACGCCACCGCCGAGGAAGCGCAAAGCGAGACGCTCGGGATGCTAGAAGTGTATCGCCAGTTCGTCGAGGAGTTCCTCGCGATTCCGTTGATCGTCGGACGCAAGAGCGCGGCCGAACGTTTCCCTGGCGCCGTCGAGACCTATTCGATCGAAGGCCTGATGGGCGACGGGCGCGCACTGCAATGCGGCACATCGCATTTTCTCGGACAGAACTTCGCCAAGCCGTTCGAAATCCGCTACCTCGACGATCAAAACCAGATGCAGTTCGTGTGGCAGACGAGTTGGGGAGTATCGACTCGCCTGCTCGGCGCGATCGTGATGGCGCACGGCGACGACCAGGGACTGCGCTTGCCGCCCACGGTGGCTTCGACTCAGGCGGTCATCGTGCCGATTTTTCGTAAACCCGAGGAAGGTGCGACCGTCCTCGCCGCAGCGCGCACAGCGCTGGAAGCGCTGATCCAGGCTGGCATCGGCGCGCGTATCGACGAGCGCGAGGGAATGACGCCGGGGTTCAAGTTCAACGATTGGGAGATGCGCGGCGTGCCGGTGAGGATCGAGATCGGCCCACGTGACGTCGCGTCGGGCGAAGCAGTGCTCGCGCGGCGCGACAAGTCGGGGCCCGAGGCGAAGAGCAAGGCGTCGCTCGCGACGATCGCAAATACGGTCAGCGCGCTGCTCGGCGAAATTCAGAAGAGTCTGTACGCGCAGGCGAAGGCCGCGATGGTCGCGAACACGCGGAGGTTCGACGACTACGCCGCCTTTCGCAAGCATATGGAAAGCGAGGGCGGCGGCGGATTCGCCGACGTCTACTGGTGCGGCAATCCAGTGTGCGAGACGCGCATCCGCGAAGAAACTAAGGCTACCTGCCGCGCGATTCCACTCACCAACGACGGCGTCGCAGGCAAGTGCCTGGTATGCGGCGAACCTGCATCCGAGCGCGCATACTTCGCCAAGTCTTATTAAAAAAGCGAACTAGAACTTGTAGCTGATCTTCATCGCGCTGCGCACTTCCGCCATCGTCTCTTGCGCGACTGCGCGTCCCTTGCGCGTGCCTTCGACGATGATCTCGCGTACGCGCTCGGGCTTCGACGCGAACTCTGCGCGGCGCTCGCGAATCGGCTCGAGGAAACCGTTCAGCGCCTTGAACAGCGTCTCCTTGACCTCGACGTCGCCGACCGTGCCTTTGCGATAGCGCTCCTTCAGATCGTCGACCTCGGCCTTATCCGGATCGAAAACGTCGAGGTACGTGAATACCGGGTTGCCTTCGACGTGGCCCGGGTCCGTCGGATGCAGCCGCGTCGGGTCGGTGTACATCGACATCACGCGCTTGCGCACGGCGTCGGGCGGATCGCCAAGGTAGATGCAATTGCCGAGCGACTTCGACATCTTCGCGCCGCCGTCCGTTCCCGGCAGCCGCGCCACTTCGCCGACCAGCGCCTTCGGCTCAATCAGCACCTTGTCGTACATGCGATTGAAGCGCCGCACGATCTCGCGCGCCTGCTCGATCATCGGCAGTTGGTCTTCACCGACCGGCACGAGATGCGCCTTGAAGATCGTGATATCCGAGGCCTGCGAAATCGGATACGTGTAGAAGCCGACCGGCAGTCCCTTGCTGAAATTCTTCTGCTTGATCTCTTCCTTCAGCGTCGGATTGCGCTCGAGCGTCGCCGTCGTGACCAGGTTCATGAAATAAATCGTCAGCTCGGTCAGCTCCGGCACCATCGATTGCACGACGAACTTTGCCTTGTTCGGATCGATGCCAACGGCCAGCCAGTCGAGCGCCACCTCGAAAATATTTCCTTCGAGTTTCTCGGGATGCTCGAAGTTGTCAGTCAGCGCCTGGATATCGGCGATTAGCAAGAAGGTATCGTATTCGTCCTGAAGCCGTACCCTGTTTTGCAGCGATCCCACATAGTGACCTAGATGCAACGGTCCTGTCGGGCGGTCTCCAGTGAGTATTCGTTTAATCATCGATGAATAGTCAGTTCATTACTCAGTTCTTGAATAGACTGCGTAATGTCGCCAGGTTCTCGACGTCCTCTTTCATCTCGGGACCCTTGGGCGTCTCGAGGCACATCGGCAGCCCGAAAAATCGCGGATCGTTGAGCAGCCGCCGAAACGCGCCAAGCCCGATGAACCCTTTGCCGATATGCTGGTGGCGATCGACGCGCGAATGGAAGTCCTTGATCGAATCGTTCAGATGAAACGCCGCCAGCCGCTTGAGCCCGACGAGCTTGTCCAGCTCGCCGAATGTATTTTCATATCCTTCGGGAGTGCGAATGTCGTAACCGGCCGCGAATGCGTGCTCGGTATCGAAGCAAAGCCGCAGCCGCTCGTTCTCCACCACCGCGTCGAAAATTTGCGCCATCTGCTCGAACGTATGCCCCAGGTTGCTGCCCTGGCCCGCCGTGATCTCGAGCGCGATCTTCACCTTAAAGCCTTTGCACGCGGCATGCGCCTCGTCGATCGATTTCGCGATCGTCTTGATCCCATTCTCGACGCCCGATCCGACATGAGAGCCCGGATGCGCGACCAGGATGGGCACGCCGAGCGCCTCGCAGCGATGGAGTTCGTCGATGAATCCCTTGACCGACTTGGTCCGCATCGCGTGATCCGGCGCGCCGAGATTCACCAGGTACGAATCGTGCGCGATCACCGTCGTGATGCCGGTTTCGATTCGATTGTGTTTGAACTTTTCGATTTCCTCTTTCGTAAGCGGCTTCGACGCCCACTGGCGCGACGACTTCGTGAAAATCTGGATGCAGTCGCAGCCGACCTGCTTGCCGCGATTCAGCGACTCGGCCACTTCTCCGGCGATCGACATATGCGCGCCGAGCATTGGACGAGTGGGTTTGCCGGTCTTTGCCATCGTGAGACGCCGCCTCATGCGCCGGACTTTCCCGGCGCGAGCGCTTCGCGATTTTATACTAATGATCGCCCAAAGCGAGCATCGGGGACACGCACAACGCTCTTGCCCGCGACGCCAATCGGTGGATACTTCAATACTCGTGCGAATCGCAATCACCACAATAGCATTGGCGATTGCTGCTGCCGGATGCGCGCGCGTCGTCTCGCTCCCGCCGCAGGTGACGCTCTCTGAAGTCGAGCCTTCCGGTCGCGCCGCCAAGCCGCCCGATTGCAACATGCCGGTGCTGCGGCACGAACCTCTGACGGATTATCGCAAGGTCGCAATCGTCGAGGCGATGGGCAATCGTTTTTCCGAAGAGTCAGATGTGCTGCCCGCCGTGCAGCGCAAGGCCTGCGAGACGGGAGCCGACGCGATCGTCGTTCTCACGAGCAAGGCGCAGACCACCGAAGACGCGACCGGCTACTACATCAATTCCGTCGCGATTATCTACGGCAAAGAAAATTCACCCGCGCCCGGCACCGCGTATAAGGTTCAACTCCCCAAGGCAACTGACAATGGGCCGTGAAAGCTTTCGCGTCACACACCGATTTCAGCGCATGATGAGCGTCTGATGGCGGAGGCGAAGCGCTCCATTAAAACGGTCGGCCTGGTCGTCAAGCGTGACCGGCCCGAGGCGGTTAAAATCGCACGCACCCTCGCGCGCTTTCTCCGCACCAAGCACAAGATTCCGATCGCTGACTTGGAGACGGCGAAAAAAATCGGCGCCGACGCCGTCGAGCGGCATCACCTCGCCGATCGCGCCGACCTCATCGTCGTCCTCGGTGGCGACGGCACGCTGCTCGGCGTCGCCCGCCTGGTCGCGTCGGAAGGCATTCCAATCATCGGTGTGAATCTCGGCGGCCTCGGCTTCCTGACCGAAGTGACTATCGCGGAGGCGCAACTCGCCCTGGGACGCGTACTCAACGGCGACTACGAAGTCGATCGGCGCATCATGCTCGAAGCAGTCATCGACCGCGCATCCGAGGAGTCCCCGCAAACCTTTCAGGCCTTCAACGACGTGGTGGTCGGCAAAGGCCCGCTCGGCAGGATGCTCGATCTCGACGTGTTCGCCAACCGCACGCCCTTCTGCTCGTATCGCGCCGACGGATTGATCGTCGCGACGCCCACCGGCTCGACTGCATATGCGCTCGCGGCCGGCGGCCCGATCGTTTATCCGACCCTCAACGCGATCGTGCTCGCGCCCATCTGCCCGCATACTCTGAGCAACCGTCCCGTGGTGCTGCCCGACACTTACGAGATCGAGATTCACGTCAAGGCGCCCGATCACGACACGACCTTCACCGTCGACGGCCAGGAGTCGGCGCAGCTCGGTCCCGCCGACGTGATCAAGATTCATCGCGGGCGCCACGCCGTCTCGCTCATCCGCTCCAAGCATCCGTATTTCGAAATCTGGCGCGACAAGCTCCACTGGGGATAATTGCGGGCGTCCGAGATGCTGCTCGAACTGCACATCCGCAACTTCGCGATCATCGAAGAGGCCAATCTCGAATTCGGTGCCGGCCTCAATGTGCTTTCGGGCGAGACCGGCGCCGGCAAAACGATCATCCTCAGCGCGCTCGGGTTGCTACTCGGCTCGCGCGCGTCTCCCGATATGATTCGCGCCGGCGAGAAGGAAGCAGTCGTCGAGGGACTGTTCGAGCTCGAGGGCGAAGCGGCGATACCCGAACTGGCAGAACGCAAAAGTGACGGCGCGCGCCGGCAGTTGGTCGGGCGCCGGGTGACCGCGGAAGGCGGCGGTCGCTCCCGCGTGACGATCGACGGCGAACTCGCCACCGTGCAAAGCCTCGGCAAAATCGGCGCGTCGTTGGTGCAGGTCTACGGGCAGCACGAACAGCATTCGTTGCTGCGCGCAGAGAGCCATCGCGAGATTCTCGATCGCTACGCCAACCTCGACGAAGTGCTCGCCGCATATCGCGAACGCTACGCGCGCGCGGAAGAAATTCTGTCGCGCCTTCGCGATCTGAACCGGCGCGAACGCGAACGCGCAGATTTGCTCGAACTCGCAAGATTCCGTGCGCTCGAACTCGAGCGCGCCGCGCTCGTCGCGGGCGAAGACGAAGATCTCTCGCGTCAGCGAACCGTGCTGGCCAACGCCGGCAAGCTCGCCGCCGCGGCGCTCGACGCCGAGCAGACGCTTTACGGGGCCGACGGCGCCGCGATCGACGCGGTCGCGCGCGCCGAGGCTCGCTTGACTGAGGCGGCCACGCTCGATCCGAAACTCGGCGACGCACTCGAGATGATCAAGTCGGCCCGCGCCAATCTCGAAGAGACTGCGCGCACGCTCGGAGCGTACGCGTCGAAAATCGAGGCGGACCCCGCGCGGCTCGAGGAAATCGACAACCGCCTCCAGGAGCTGACGCGGCTCAAGCGCAAATACGGCGGCTCAATCGACACCGCGCTCGAAACATTGGAGCGATCGCGTGCCGAGATTGGCGAGCTTGAAGGAATCGGCGAGTCGAAAGCGCAAATCGAAGCCGCAATGACCTCCGCGCTCGACGAGCTCGTCGCGCATGCAAACAAATTGTCCTCGATTCGCAAACGGGCTGCCGCCGATCTCGGCCGCAAGATGGAAACCGAGCTGAAGTCGCTCGGGATGCGCTCGCCGGGCTTCGAGCCGCGTCTCGCCACGCTCGGCGACGACGAAGCCGGCTTCGTGCACGGCGGCGTCGCGCTCGGCCCGTTCGGTATTGACACGATCGAGTTTCATCTGTCGCCGAACGTCGGCCAGCCTGCGATGCCGCTCTTAAGAATCGCGTCGGGCGGCGAACTCTCGCGCGTGATGCTCGCGCTGAAGCGCCTCGAGGCGCAGCGCCGCGGCGTCGCCACGATGATTTTCGACGAGGTGGACGCGGGCATCGGCGGCGCCGTTGCCCAGGTCGTCGGCCGCAAGCTGAAACAGTTGTCGCGCTTCCATCAGATCTTGTGCGTCACGCACCTGGCGCAGATCGCGGCCTTCGCCGACCGTCATCTCACCGTCGAAAAAGAAGAGCGCCGCGGTTCGACTCGCAGCCGCGTCGCCGTTCTGGAGCCCGGCGATCGCGCCGAAGAGATCGCTCGCATGCTCGGCGGCGAGGTCTCAGACAAATTCCGCCGCGCCGCCCGCGAACTGCTCGACCGCGCCCACGAATAGCGCGCGCGCTTGACGCCGCTTCGCCGCCGGCGCTAAACGGCGATCAGACTTCCAGTAGACAGAGGAGGACACGCGATGGACGCGCAGAAAATTCTCTCCGCCGATTCGCACGTGATCGAACCCGCCGACGTCTGGACCTCGCGAATCGACAAACGCTTTCTCGACCGCGCGCCGCGCGTCATCAAGCGCACCGCCAACCGCGACGGCGACTTCTTCGTCGCCGAAGGACTCCGCCCGTTCCCGGTCGCCGGATTCGCCGTCGCCGGCGTCGATCCGAAAGACTTCGCCGAAAAAATGGCGGGGGGCTACCCGGGCGTCCGTCCCAGCGGATGGGATCCCGATCTTCGAATTAAAGATCAGGATCGCGACGGCGTCTCGGGCGAGGTGCTCTATCCAAGTCTCGCGATGCGGCTCTTTCAAATGGAGGATGGCAACCTGCGCGCGGCGTGCTTCCGCGCTTACAACGATTGGCTGGCCGACTACTGCGCGCACAATCCGCGCCGTCTGGCAGGAGTCGCGATGATCTCGCTCGACGATCCGCTCGAGGGAGTCGAGGAACTCCGGCGCGCTGCCGACAAGGGTCTGCGCGGCGCGATGATATGGGGCGCCGCACCGGCCGAGCGTCCCTACAGCGACGCAGCATACGATCCATTCTGGGCGGTCGCGCATGATCTCGAAACGCCCATCAGCCTGCACATTCTCACTGAGCGGCGCGGCGGCAGCGATTTTCTAAGCGTGATGAAAGGCTACCCCGCGCTGCATCATTCGGTCGAACGGTCGCTCACTGAAATTATCTTCGCCGGCGTGCTGGAACGGTTCCCCAAACTCAGGCTCGTGTCGGTCGAGAACGACATCGGTTGGATTCCGCACTTTCTCCAGCGCCTCGACCATGCGTTTGAGAAATATCGCTACCTCGAAAGAGAGACGATCACGAATCAGCCGAGCTATTATTTTCGACGCCAGGTCACAGCCACTTTTCAGGACGATCGCGTCGGCGTCGTGACGCGCCATTTTATCGGCATCAAGAACCTGATGTGGGGATCGGACTTCCCGCATTCAGACTCGACCTGGCCGAATTCGCTCGAGGTAATCGCCCGCGACTTCGAAGGGGTCCCTGACGACGAGCGCCGCCTGATGACCTCGGACAACGTCGCCGCGCTCTACGGCTTCGCCTGAGGGTTGGTTGACACCACCGGCGCTATCCGATTAGCTGAAAAATCTCGCCCACGGTGGGGCTGTAGCTCAGTTTGGGAGAGCGCCTGAATGGCATTCAGGAGGTCGCGCGTTCGATCCGCGTCAGCTCCACCAAGTTAACTCCAATTCTGATTCCGCTCGAGACAGCTACGGCTTGCTGTCGAGCGTCGAATCGTGGACCAGGATTCCTTCGGCATACAGCTTGCGAATCTGATCGGCCGGCATTTTAAGTAACTCGCGTAGAACTCGCTCGTTATCTTCGCCGAGTCTCGCCGACCGCACTTCTGTCCTATCCGGCCACGCCGAGAACTTCACCGGCACGCCCGGAATCGCGACCGTACCCAGCAAAGGATCCTTCACCCATCGAACTGTCTTGCGCTCATTGTGGTGTGGGTGCTTCACGGCTTCGTTCACCGTCAGCACTGGCGCACATGGCACGCGCTCAGCATCAAGCGTGGCGATTGCGTCGTCGCGGCTCGGCTGCTTTGAGAGCCAACCTTCGATGACGTCACGCAGTTCTTCCTTATTGTCGCGCCGACCGCGCGCATCCTTGAAACGCGGGTCCGTTGCCAATTCTGGCATCCTAAGCGCGCGCACGAATTGCGTCCACTGATGCGGCGTCGACGTGATCTGAACGTACTGGTCGCCCTTGTAGTGAAAAATTCCCGTAGTGCCGCCGTCAGGATGCAACGAACCGCTTCTAGTAGGATGAAACTTATCGCCCCGCAGCGACACGATCGGCACGGTCTTCTCGTGCATATGGAAGTAAGTGTCCAGCAGTGATGCGTCCAGGTACTGGCCTTCGCCCGTGCGCTCACGATGCAACAGTGCAAAGCCAACAGCCATCGCGGCAGCGACTCCCGTCGAAACATCACCGATAGCCATAGTAGTCAACGCAGGCGGACCATCGACTTGTCCTATCCCATCGGTAATGCCGGCATAGGCCTGTCCTATAAAATCGTAGCCAGCCTTCGACGACAGCGGCCCTGTCTGCCCGGCCATCGATATCGAGCACATGATAATTTTCGGATTGACTGCTTTGACGTCCTTGTAGGCGAATCCCAGGCGGTCGATCACGCGCGGCGCGAAGTTCTCCACCACGACATCGACCTGCGGAATCATCGACATCACGATCTCACGCGCGCCCGGCTTCTTGAGATCGATCGCAAAGCTCAGCTTCGAGTGGTTATGCTGCATGTAGTAAGTGCTATGAGTCGATCCTTTGTATTCGGGGGCGAGCGACTTGAGGCCGTCAGCGCGTACACGATCGCCCGACGGCGCGAGTTCGAGCTTGATAACCTCAGCGCCCATCTCCGCGAGCAATCGCGTGCATGTAGGTCCCGCGACGAACTGCGTAAAATCCAGTACCCGATAGCCTTCCAGCATTTGTGGCTTGTTCGCCATTAGTCTGTCTCCTCGCTGTCTCTATACTCCCGGAACCTTGGCAGGCGCTATCGTTAGAGCCGGAGTAGTTGGCGCGCAGTTGCTCCAAGAATTTTTTTTTCGTCATCTGACCCGAGACCTAGTGCTTTGACCTCTTCCACCGGATGTGCGAGTCCGGCGGGCAGTGGATAGTCAGTACCGACTACGAACCTATCCGCTCCGTAGGTGTTCACCAAATAACGAAGCATCGAGCGACTATGTGCGATTATATCGAAGTAGAACTGATTTGCGTAGCTTGACGGCGGCCGCGGGATTGCGCTGCGGCATTCCGGCACAAGCCTGAATCCCATGTCGAGTCGTCCGATCAGCGCAGGCAACGCCCCGCCCGCGTGATAAAGCACGACTCGCAGATTCGGATGGCGCTCGAGCACTCCTCCGTAAATCAACAACGCAGCGGCCAGCCCGGTGTCATACAGATTGCCGACGAGGTTACCGAGAAAATATTTGGCGAGCGCCCCGGTCGGCGCCGCTTCGAACGGATGAATGCAAACCACCATCTGCAACGCTTCAGCCGCTTCCCAGAAAATCTCGAAATCGGATTCGTCGAGCTGGCGTTCGACGACCTTCGGCGGAATCTCAACTCCGCGAAGGCCCAGCTTGGCCGCACGTTCCAGTTCCTTCGCCGCCGCCACGGGATCCTGCATCGGGACCGACGCCAACGGCACGAAGTGAGCCCGATCGCCCGTTCCCAGAGCCACCATCGCGTCGTTGTTGACTTGCGCGATCGCGAGTGCGCGCCCGCCGTCGACATCCGGATACATCAGGAACGGGACGCATGATACGGCCTGCGCAGCGATCCCCTCGCGCTCCATGTCCGCGATACGCGCGCGCGCATCCGAGATTGGCCCGTCGATCGGACGCATCGCCTTTTCCTGGATCAGAAAAAAGCGACGGCCGTCGCGCTCGACGATCCTTGTCGCGAAATGCTTACCCTCGCGCGCGAGAAACTCGATTATCTCGGGCGCGATGAAGTGGTTGTGCATGTCGACAACGTCCATCGCGCCTATCCTATCTCTTACAGAATGAAGCTGATCTTGCCGTGCGGCCGCAAAGCTTCGTTGTCGAGAATGGCTCTCCTCTCACGGATTCTTAGTTCGGCGTCCACACGAACCAGTTTGTAATCGTAATGTCCTATGTAAGTGTCCACCGACTCATAGCGCATCCTATGCACGGCAAAGTTAGCCGTCACCAGGATGCTATCACCGTCCGCTCCGACGACGCGCACGTTCGCTATCATCCGCCGCGTACGCGAGCGCGGATTCTCCGACCAAGCCGCCTTGCCCAGCAGTTGCTTGACACGCGATCGAATCCGCACCGCATCGTCAGCTATGATGAACAACGTATTTCGAGAATCACCCTCGGGAACGTCAGTAGGTGGTACTTCGTAAATAGCATCTTCGGTGAGAAGCTCCAGCCACTCATCGAGTCGCCACTCATCAAGCAGCGCCGCCTCCTTATATAGGAGGTCCTCCACTTCCTGGCGGCTGGGTAGGTCGACGGTACTCACGCCGCTTTCCTCGCACGCTTGAGCCGAGGTTCTGTCATTAGCTGATTCCATCGCCGCCAGAACGCGCGCATCTGCAATTCGTCGGTGATCGACGGATGCTCGCGCTTCATTCCGCGCGATATGTCCGACCATCCTACTTCTCGATTGGCAAACCCGCGCTGACACGATTCGAGCATCTCGACGTCGTCCGGAGTGGCGAATCCTCCCGGCCCGAGGAACGTCAGAAAGTTGTCGAGCCGCAGCGCAGAGTCCTCCGCGCTCTCATCGGCCGGCGCCAGGGCCCACGCATTCACCTCCATGTAGTCGGGCGAAACGGGATAGAAGGTGCGAACCGTGATCGCCATGATGTCGTTAATCACCAGGTTCGGAAAAATACCGAGATTGCGGCTCGTCTCGCATATGCGTCGCGACCGCTCCGGCCCAAAGCGTTCATCGAAGCGGCGCCGCACTTCCTCGAAATGCGCCTTGCGATGCTCGCCGAAAGGCGAGACCCAGTGCGCAATCGGCCGTCCCCACGCGCTTTGGTATTCCAGCACCGCATGACCGTTGCCGAGGTCGACTGCCTTCTGCTGCGACGGTGCCGCGACATCGCGGCCTCTCAGGTCGACACCTATGTCACTTAGGAAGCTAAAGTACCGCTGATGCGTCGGCAGGCCGTGATACCCATCATAGCTATTCTCGACCAGTAGCTTCCAGTTAGCGCGAGCGCTATAGGACTGCTGTCCTGACACGATCTTCATCCCTAGCTCTGACTGGTCAGCTACCAGGTCCAGGTACTCGCGCGCGCCTGCCAGGTAGTCATACAAGCTGTCCGCCGCCGAATCGAAGCATGCAAATATAAATCCACGATAGCTATCCACTTGCGGCGGTGCGGCTAGCCCCATGTCCTCGCGCTTGAATGCTTCGCTATAGGAGTCCTCTCCCGGCACTCCTACAAGTTGTCCGCGAGAGTTAAAGGTCCATGCGTGGTATGGACACTGGAACGTCTTGGCATTGCCCGATTTCTGCCGGCATACCAGCGATCCGCGATGAGTGCAGGTGTTGAGCAGCACCCGCACTACGCTGTCGTCGCCGCGCACCAGGATCATCGGACGGCCCGCGACATTGCGCGACCGATAGTCGCCTGCGTGCGGAACCTCCGACTCATGACCGGCGTAGATCCAGCACTTGTCGAATACCCGTCGCCGCTCATCCGCGAGGCATTCCGGATCGGTGAACGCGCGCCTATTCACCCGAAACAATCCCGCAGCCTCATCATCCATGATGTAGCTATCGACCGACTTATCCATGACGCTTCTCCTAGGTCTATTTCTCCGACGGATTCCACGCCCAGTAACGCGCGATCGCGCCCGCATCGACGCGAATATCGGTCCCTGTGATCATGTTCGCGTCCTCCGACGCCAAAAAAACCGCGGCCTTGCCGTAGTCGCTGGGACTCGGCAACTTCTGCATCGGTGCGCCTTTGCGAAAAGGCTCGAAGGCATTCTTGAGTTGCTCGCCGCCGCTGCGAACTTGCCGGCCCCACCTCGCGGCCCGCTCGATCGACTCCGACGGATCGGTCGCCGTCGGTGTAACACTGTTGACGCGGATCCCGTACCCGACCAATTCCATCCCGGCCGATCGCGTGAAGTTCAACAGCCCGCTCTTGCCGGTGCAGTACGCGATATTGTTCGGCTCGCCCTGATGCCCCGCCGTCGAAATTATATTGATGATGGCGCCCTTGCGGCCCTGCTCGATCATCGACTTCGCAACATGCTTGGTGAACAGGAACGCGCCGCCGAGAATTATGTCGAGCTGACGCCGCCACTCATCCAGCGGCATCTCGATCACGCCTTTCTTGTTGAAGATGACCGCGTTGTTCACCAGGATGTCGATGCCGCCGAACGCCTCGCGCGCCGCCGCGACCGTCGCGATCACCTGACGCTCGTCGGTGACGTCGCACGTCACTGCTATCGCCCGTCCGCCGACGCTCTTGATGTAGCGCGCACAGTCGGCGCCATTCTCCGCGCGCGCATCCACGCACACGAGCGCGGCCCCCTCTGCCGCAAGGCCTTCCGCGATCCCGCCGCCGATATTCGGACTGGTCCCCGTTACCAGCGCAACTTTTCCGCTCAGCTTCATCTTATTCAGCGCGGCGGCGGCGCCGTCAAAAAACATTTCGACGAATTGAAAATCCACGTGTCGATGAATTCGGTCTCGGCCGGCTTGCGCTTCAGCTCGGCCAGCACGCCCGCCAGGCACATCCAGTTCAGGATTTCCTGCTGCCCGCTCGCCTCGACTGACGCCGCCGGATAATTGCGCCACGCGTCGTAATTGCCGGCGCGCAATGCCTCGAACAGCGTCCGGTCCGCGGGAGTGTCGGGATACAGAAAATGATTCTTCGCCGTCAGAAACGCATGGGACCAGCCCGACGACGCCATCAGCGCGACCCGCCACGGACTGTTCGCGAAAATCCGCGCGGTCGCGGCGCCGAGGTCGAACAATCGACGCGGCGTCGGCGCCGGCGGATCGAGCTGCGCTTCCGATGGCGGATTTTCGAACGCGGGCAGACCGCCACGCTGTGCGATCACCCTGCGCCCGTAGCAATTTATCTCGAATGGAATGATCGGATACGAGAACCCTTTCCGATCGTAGTCGAGGAACATCACCGCGTTCGCGAATGCGTGCCCCAGCGGATGATGCAGCGGCTTGTACGAGTAAGCAGTGTCGAAACCCGCCTCGATCAATCCGCCCGCGAGATACTTCGCCGCCGCGACATTGCCCGCCACGCGAACCTTGCGGTCGTGCGGCTCATGCCACACGTTATGCGCCGGCGGTGCGAACTCGAACGCCTCATGGGCGTAGATGCAGTACGGCGGAATCACGTCCTCGCGGAAATTTTCGTACTGGTCGTCGCCCCACACGACGATGAAATCGGGACGAAACGCGTCGATTTGCGCGCGCGTCCTGCGCAACGACCCCACCAGCCGCTCACGATGCGCCCTCGCCGCGGTCGTGCCCTCGTCGCTGCCCCATTCGGCGCGCATGGCATCCGGCCAACCGGCGACGCTGCGAAATTTTTCCGGCAGTCGCGGGTTCTGCAGCATCCGCTTCAGAATCCACGCCATCGTTTCATCGCTGCCGGCCAGGGGCGGGTAGTGAGTTATTCCAACCGCAAGAATCTCACCCATAGCGATATCCTCCGCCGCCCGTCAGGCGCGGCCGCTGTCGCCGTGAAGGATCCGTTTCTCGTATAGCGCGGGAACCCCCGTCTGCGGAACACTGGCACGCACCGGCCCATTCATCCGCGCATGCACGCGCATCAAATGCTTGGTCAACAGTTTTTCCGCCGTGTCCGCATCGCGCGCCCGCAAGCTCTTGAGTATCTCGCGACGCCGCTCGACCAGGTCCTCAATCGGCGACGGCTGCCTGGCCTGAATGAGCCCCGAAAGAACCTGCGCAATTCCGTGCGTGAGAAAGCGCAACATCTGATTGCCGGTGGCCGCGGCCAGCAGATCGTAGAACTCGGTGATCACATTGAGGTTCTTGTAACCTTCGCGACGCGCAACCGCCGCCTCGACCCGATCGATGTCACGCTCGATTGCGGCGAAGTCCGCCTTGGTGCCGCGCTCGCAGGCGAGTCGCACGACCACCTCGGTCAGCAGGATGCGCGCCTCGGTGAAATCGCGCATCGGAATCCGGCCCAGGTCGAGCATGCTCTCGAACGACTGCGTCATCGGGGCGCCGGCCTCCAGCATGAAGGCTCCGCCCTTCGCCCCCTTGCGCAACTCGATCAGGCCCGAGACCTCGAGCGTCCGCAGCGCTTCACGCACAGCAGCACGGCTCACGCCGAATTGTTCGGCGAGGTCGCGCTCGGCCGGCAGCTTGTCGCCGGGACCGATTTTGCCAAGCGAAAGCTGCCCACGAATCTGTTCGCAAATCTCCTCGAACAGGCGCGTGCTCCGAATCGGTCCAAAGCTGATCCCGGCTGATGCGCTCATGCCGCGGACTATAATGGTCTGACCAATCTATTGTCAAGCCATTCGGATGCCGGCCATAGCGACAGCGTCTGAACAAGACGCCCAAGCAAGAGGAGCGATGGTGGAGGGTAGGGATGAAGTTCGGTCCCGGAAAAAAAAGTGGGCCAGTGTCGCCTTTGGACACCAGCCCGCCTCACCGAACTGGAGGAAGGGCACCCTAATTCCCGCGGCATTCCTCCCTCGGCTTCTACATATTGTATTAAAATGCCGGATGCGCGTCTAGAGGGCAAATCAACGGTCATCCCTCACGGTAAAGGATCCGTTTCTCGTACAGCGCCGCGATACTTTCCTCGGAATATCCCAACACGCTCGACAGCACGGCCGCGTTATCTGCGCCCAGTGCCGGCACATAATCGCGCGCCTGTGCTACAGCGTTGCCGAATTTGAACGCCGGATTCGGCACCTTGAGCGGACCCGCGCCGTCGTCGATCACGCTGAAACTTCCGCGCTCCGCGAGATGCGGATGCGCCAGCGCCTCTCGCACCGTGTAATACCGTGAGCACGGCACACCGCCCGCGCCAAGCGTCGCCTCACACTCCTCCGCCGTTCGCGTTGACGCCCACTCATCGAGCATCGAAACCCACTTCGCCCAATTCGCCGCGCGTCCTCTCGCCGTCGCGAAATGCTCGTCGTCCATCCATTCCGGATGTCCCACCGCACGCGCCAAATCAACGTAGTTGTTTTGCTTCACCGCCGCGATCATGACGAACCCGTCCTTCGCCCGCGTCGGCTGAAACGTGGGCGCCCGCTTGGTCTGCGGAAACTGCGCCTCCTGGAACTCATAGATGAGCATCCCAAGCACACCGTCCATCAACGACAGATCGATACTGTCGCCGCGCCCCGTCTGCTCGCGGGCCAGCAGCGCCGATTGAATCGCGCCGAACGCGTAGGTCCCGCCCAGCACGTCGCCGACGAAGATACCGGTGTTGAGCGGCCGCTCGAGGCCGTCCTGGTACCCTAGGTTGACCAAGTCAAAACCGCTGGCCGCGTGCAGCATCGGCGCGTAAGCACTGCGCGTCGCCCACGGCCCGCTCTGCCCAAAACCCGAAATCGCGCAGTACACGATTCGCTGATTCAGCCGCTCGAGCGTCGCGTAGTCGAGTCCCAGCCGCCGCATCACGCCCGGCCGCGAATTCTCGACCACGACATCCGACTTCACCGCAAGCTCTCGCACCAACTCGACGGCGCCCGGCTGCCTCAGATCGATCGCGATACTCTTCTTGCCGCAATTCAGATGAGCGAAGTACGCGCTCTTGCCCGCGCGAATCGGCGGCTGAGTGCGAATGAAATCTCCCTCCGGCGGCTCGACCTTGATCACCTCGGCGCCGAGGTCCGCCAGCAGCCGCGTGCAATACGGCCCCGACACGATGGTCGTAAAGTCGAGCACGCGCACGCCGCTCAGGATCTCGTTATTCACCCGCCGCCTCGGCGCGATCTTTCTCTTTCATTAGCGAGAGATAGTGCCGATTGAGCCGCTCGAGATGTTGATCCATCTCCTCAACCGCCGCGTCGCTCTCTCCCGCTTCAAAATGCTTCATGAACCGCCGGCGCGACGGAATCACCCACGGATTTCGCTTCTGCCCAATCGCCCGAATGAAATGCTGCATCACGTCGATCAGCGCATCCATCACGATCACCATCACCGGATTCTTGGTCGCACGCGCAAGTATGCGATGAAACTCGAGGTGAATCGCTGCCTGATCGTAAAAGTCAGACTTGTCGCGCGCCGCCCGCTCCGCCGCCGCAATGTTGGCGTTGAGCGCCTCGATATCCTCCCGCGTCGCCCGCTCACAGGCCGTGCGCACGGCGATCGATTCGATCATCACGCGCGCCTCGGTCAGATGCTCCGGCTGAATCGCGCCCAGGTGAAACATGTCGCGCAATCCGGTGATTACCGCCTCGCCCGTGCTCTCGCGCACGAACGCCCCGCCGGTCGCCCCTTTCTGCAAGCGCAACAGCCCCGCGTTCTCGAGCGATCGCAGCGCCTCGCGCAGCGTATTGCGCGAGACCCCGAACTGCTCGGCCAGCGCCCGCTCCGGCGGCAACCGATCGCCGGCGCGCAACCGCCGATCTGAAAGTTCTTTGCGAATCTGGTCGGCTATTTCCTCGAACGCGCGCAGGTTGCGGATGCGGCTGAACTCCGGCCTCCGGGGCACCGCGACCCGCGCCGACTTCTTGCGCTTGACTTTCGCGCTGCTCATGTGTTCCATTGGTTCAACCATTGCTATCCTGAACGCGAGGCCGCGAGATGTCAAGCGGCCGTGTGCAAACGGAGGATGAAGTCCGTGATTTCTTTTGAACTGACCCAGGAACAAAAGCTCGCCCAGTCGATGGTGCAGGAGTTGGCTGCCGCGCAGCTGCGGCCCGCCGCGCGCGACGCCGACGACCGCGAAGCGATCCCGTCGTCGATCCTCGACCAGCTCTGGGCGACCGGAATCGTCCAGTCGCAAGCCGAAGCCGGCGGCTACTCGCCGTCGTTGAACGCGCTGCTGCTCGAGGAACTCGCAGTGGCGGACGCTGCCTTCGCGATAGCCGCCGCGGCGCCAATCGGATTTCTCGGCGCAGTGACCGCGCAAGGCTCGCCGGCGCAGAAGAAGAATCTGCTGCCGCTGTTCGCCGGCGACAACTATCGATGCGCCGGCGCGGCAATCATGGAACCCGACTTCGCCTTTGACGTTTCTTCTATTCGCACCGCCGCCATCAAGACGCACGACGGCTATCGCCTCTCCGGCATGAAGGGCCCCGTTCCGCTCGCTCGCCACTGCAATCTCTTCATTGTGATCGCGCAATGCGACGGCGCAGCCGATGCGTTCATTGTCGAGCGAAACGCGAGCGGCGTGAGCGTCGGCGAGCACAAGCCCACCATTGGACTCCGCGCGCTCGAGATGGCGACCATCAGCTTCAAAGATGTCGAATTGGACGCGAGCGCGCGTCTTGGCGAGCGCGCCGGATGCGACGTTCAGCGCATCGTGGACTCGGCGCGCACCGCCCTCTCCGCGATCATGACCGGCACCAGCCGCGCCGTGATGGAGTTCGTGATGCCGTACACCAAGGAGCGCGTCGTGCACGGCGATGCGCTCGCCAAGAAACAGACGATAGCGTTCCGTCTCGCCGACATGCGGATCGAAACCGACGCGATGCGCTGGATGACGTGGAAGGCCGCGTCGATTCTCGAGCAGGGCGGCGACGCGACGCGGCAGGCGCAGCTCGCATACACCTACTGCGGCGAGCAGGCGATGTGGATCGCCGACGAAGGCGTGCAGATGCTCGGCGGCCACGGCTACCTGCGCGATAACCCGGTCGAGATGTGGTACCGCGACACGCGCACGGTGTCTTTGATGGAAGGCGCGGTCGGAGTTTAGTCTTCGAGCAGGACAACGAGGAAAACGCGATGATAGATTTTCAACTTACTGAGGCTGACGAGAAAATTCTGGGCGTCGCACACGATCAGGCGATTATCGGACGCCGCTATGCGCGCTACTACGACAAGCATGAAGACGAACTCGAGCCTGCGGAATTTCCCGAGGCCAAGGATCTGCCCAGCCCAATCACATTAGCCGAGGAAGCAGTCAGCGGCACCAGCGGAACGAGGATCCTTCACTCGCTGGTCATGCTCGAAGTCTATTGGGGCGGGGTTGCACTGCATCGCTCCAGATGGGGACTCGGCAACACCGTGCTCAAGACGGTGGCCATGCCCGAGCAAATCGAGAAGTGGAAGAACCACACGATAGCGATCGCGATTACCGAGCCCGGTGCCGGCTCAGATCCCGCCAACATTCGCACGACCGCGACCTTCGATCGTGAGACCGGCGAATGGATTCTCAACGGCGAGAAGATTTTCATCTCGCAGGCGCAATCGGCCGACGCGGCGATGGTGCTGTCGCGATTTATCGCGCCGGACGGCAGCCGCGGCATGACGACCTTCCTGGTCGAAAAGGACACGCCCGGATTCACCGTCGGACCGCAGCTGAAGAAGCTCGGCATCCGCTCGCACGACACCTGCAACCTGTTGTTCGAGAATTGCCGAATCCCGGAGTTCAACCATATTAAGGGCGATTTCAAGTCGACGATGTCGGTATTCAACGACTCGCGACCGATGGTCGGCGCGATGGCGTTGGGCGTCGCGCGCGCTGCATTGGACTTCACGCGCGAGAAACTCGCCGAGCGTGGAATCGAAATCGGCTACCGCGGCGGAATGCGCAGCCGCTCCGCCGTCGTCGATAGGTTCATAAGGCTCGAAGCTATCTACGAAGCTGCGTTGCTGACCGTTCTGCGCTCCAAGTGGCTAGAGCAGCAGGACGTGCCGCCGAAAGTGGAAGCTTCGATCGCGAAAGCGGCGGGCGGTAAAGCCGCGCGAAAGATTACCCAGGGATGCATCGATTTGCTCGGTCCCGAGGCGCTGTCGGAAGACTATCCGCTGGACCGGTGTTTCAGAGACGGCCGCATCTTCGACATCTACGAGGGCGCCGGCGAAATTCAGCGCCTGATAATCGCCCGCTCAATTCTGAATTACACGGGCCGCGATTTGCGGTAAGCGCGATGAACGACCCCGACTGCACGATGCTCGACCAATCCGACCGGGCTTTTGTCGATCCGGAACGATATCTGGATCTGGACGGTTGGCATCGTGTCGCCACGTGGCTGCGCTGCAACGATCCGGTTCATCGGGTCGAAGTAGACGGCTTCGATCCCTTCTACGCGCTTACCCGCCACACCGATATCATCGAGATCGAGCGTCAACCGGCCAAGTTCTTGAACACGATGTATCCGATTCTCGCTCCGCGAGCGGAGTCGGATCTGCTGCAGGGCAGCGCGCTCAAGACCCTCGTGCATATGGATGGAACCGAGCATGACTCATACCGCTCGGTTACTAATGACTGGTTCAAACCCAATGCGTTGCGCAAAGCGCTCGAAGGTCGAATAGCCGACCTTTCGCGGAAATACGTCGATCGCATGATGGAACTGGGTAATGAATGCGATTTCGCGACACAGATCGCTCGCTTCTTTCCGCTGCACGTAATCATGGGAATTCTCGGGGTACCGGAAGCGGACGAGCCCCTGATGCTCCTGCTTACGCAGCACCTGCTTAGTCCAGACGATCCTGACTTGCGCGCGGGCGAGTCGAGAGCGCAGTCGATTAGCGCCGGCGTCGCCAAGTTCGATGCATATTTCCAGAAGATCACCGCGGCGCGGCGCGCCAATCCGGCCGGCGACCTCGCTTCAACGATCGCCAACGGCACGATTGACGGCAAGCCGCTCGAGGATTTCCAAACCTTCAGCTACTACGTCATCGTCGCCACCGCCGGGCACGACACCACCTCGAGCTCGCTCGCTGGCGGCCTGCGTGCGCTGATCGCTCATCCCGAGCAGCTTCGCCTGCTGCAGGACAACCCGAAGCTCATCGACAATGCGGCCGACGAGATCATCCGCTGGGTAACGCCCGTCCGGCATTTCCTGCGATACGCCCAGGAAGACTACACGTTGGGTGCGACCACCATCCGGACGGGTGAGAGAGTGTTGCTCTCATACCTTTCGGCCAATCGCGACGAATCTGTCTTTGAAAATCCATTTCGCTTCGACGTCGCCCGGCACAATGCCAACCAGCAGCTCGCCTTCGGAATTGGCGTGCACTTTTGCCTTGGCGCTCATCTGGCGCGGATGGAATTGCGGGCGTTTTTTCGCGAGCTGCTGTCCCGACTCGACTCCATCGAATTCTCGGGTACTAATGACGACATTCCAAGCAACTTCGTCGGTGGACCCAAACACGTCCCGATAAGGTACCGCCTGCGGCCCGCCCTCTCATCTTAGGTTCTTTACGGACCGGGTCACGACCTTGCTCTGAAAAGTCGTTCGGTCTAGCGTTTAGGTAGGTAGACTTACACTTCGCCTCCAGGAGCAAGAGATGAACTCACGACTTCGTATCGCATTTGCTGCAACCAGTATCCTTTTCTTGACTGTTTGGTCATTGCCGGCGCACGCCGAAGGCAATATGACCGTCAAGACGGGCTACCTGACTTGTCATGAAGCTTCGGGCTGGGGATTCGTGATCGGATCTTCGCGCGATCTCAAATGTTCGTACACCTCCAATGGAGGAAGAACCGAATACTACACTGGCAGCGTGTCGAAATTCGGCGCTGATATCGGTTATCTCAAGTCGGCCGTGATCTTGTGGGCGGTCGCCGCTCCCACCAACGATCTCAAGACCGGCGCGCTGGCTGGCCACTATGGCGGTGCGACTGCGAGCGTCTCGCTTGGAGTGGGTGCGGGGGCAAACGTCCTGCTTGGAGGCTTCAAGGATTCGATCGCGCTGCAACCTGTGTCAGTCGAGGGGCAAAACGGACTGAACGTCGCGGCCGGAGTCGCGGCGATGACCCTCACGTATCGCGGCTCGAAAGCGCCCCACTAAGCAGCTCCATCAACGATAGCTATCAATCGGGCGCCGGAGAAATTTGGCGCCCGGTTGCTATTCCCTCGGCTTCACCACTTTTGTGTCTTGAAGCCAGGCTAGAGCGCTGCCCGTGGAAGGGTACCCCGCCTTTTTCATCCTCGCACCTGATTCACAACTTTCGGTAACTATGGTTTCCGTCCCCAAGCCTGGATGTAAAGAAGACTCAAGACCAAACTAGCGGGGTCTTCCAGGTAAAGTTTCAGGGCCGCGATTGATTCGTTGAATTCCGCCTCGGGTATTAAACCCTGGGACAGGATTCGATCACGCAGGTTTTTGGCGAACTCCAACAAAAGCATCCGTCGAGGATTGCCCAACGGACAAACCTGGAGAATTGAATTGACCTGAACATCAACCAGCCCGGCAGCTTGAAGCATTCGCGGAAGCCGCCTCCCGACAAAAAGGTCTATTCCGTTAGCTTTTGAATAATCCGCGAATACGCTCAGCAGACGGTCCAAAGCTGCGAGCGAACCGTACTCCAGCCCCCAGTCAGCCTCATGAAGAGCGACCACGCCGCCAGGTTTTACCAGCGCGACCCATCTCGCGGACGATTCGCTCCGGCTCGGGAATGTTGACCAGCACGAGCCGAGCCGTCGCCAAATCAAATGATTCACGCCGCAGGTCCGTGGCTTTACCGTCGCTTTGACGGACCTCGACATTCCCGATCTTTTGATCAGCCAGGTACCGTCGGGCGAATGCGACAGCATCAGCACTGATCTCTACTCCAACTACGGAGCCTTTCGGTCCGACTCGCTGAGAGAGGATTTCGAGACAGCCCAGCGGACCGCAGCCCAACTCTATGGCCCGGGAGCCCTCCACAACGCCAATTCTCTCGAAAAGCTGATTCGAGTCAGGTGCCAGCTCCTGCGCTTGCCGTTGGAGACGCTCTAGTTCGGCTAAGCTATAGCCTAGAAAGTACTGATCTGGTTGGGTCATGGCAGTCAGGCGATTAGATACTTACACAATCCGAGATTTTTGTTTTGGCTTTCCAACTTGGACCCGGTTCATAGCTCGAAGAGCTTTCATACGCAAGGTTTCGGCCGGCCTCGTCTTCTTTTCAGATTAAATTCGACAGATGACTCTTGGTCATATTGTATCAACGGATTGTTGATTTTGTGTCTTGCGGCACAGGTGCTCCGCGAATGCGAATGCGGTCCGGGTTCCGGCACGGCGCTGATGTTGTTACTAATGATGCCGGAACATTTCGTGGTGGCGGGGATTAGACGGTGAAGACGCAGGTCGAGGCTGAGGTCGCGACAGCCGGCACGAGTTTGCGCGCGTCTGACGCAGTCCTTGCCGTTCTGCGGCGGTTTTGGGGGTTTGAGAGTTTGCGGCCGCTGCAACTGGAAGCGATCGCTGCCGGCCTCGAACGCCGCGACTCGCTGGTCGTGATGCCGACTGGCGGCGGCAAGTCGCTGTGTTATCAAGTGCCGCCTGCCGTTGCCGGACGCACCGACGTCGTGGTCTCGCCGCTGATTGCGTTGATGAAAGATCAGGTAGATGCGTTGCGCTTGTCGGGTTATCCGGCCGCGGCGATTCACAGCGGCATCGACCTCGCGGAGATTCGTCAAGTCGAGCATGAGCTCGCCGCCGGTCACCATCATCTTATATTCGTCGCGCCGGAGCGCCTGCTGACTCCCCGATTCCTTGAGCTTGCGGCGCGCCTGAAGGTTGCCAGCTTCGCGATCGACGAAGCGCACTGCATCAGCCAATGGGGCCACGATTTCCGGCCCGAATACCGCAAACTCGCCGAACTGAAGACCCATTTTCCGCATGCGAGCCTGCACGCCTACACCGCAACCGCAACCGAGCGCGTACGCCACGACATTGTCGAGCAACTCGGGCTCAAGGACCCGGCGGTGCTGGTCGGTTCCTTCGATCGCCCCAATTTGCTCTACCGGGTGCGCCCAAAACTGGACGTGAATGCGCAAATCGCCGAGACGATCCGGCGGCACAAGGGGGAGGCGTCTATTGTCTATAGCATCAGCCGCAAAGACACCGAGCAGATTGCCGGATACCTGGCGCGGGAAGGCGTTCGCGCCGCACCGTATCATGCTGGACTGGAACCCGACGATCGCCGCCGTACGCAGGATCGCTTCGCCGCCGAGGAAATCGACGTGGTGGTGGCGACGGTTGCGTTCGGCATGGGAATCGATCGCAGCGACATCCGGTGCGTGATTCATGCGGCGATTCCAAAATCGATCGAGGCCTACCAGCAGGAGACTGGGCGCGCCGGGCGCGACGGCCTGCCCGCTGAATGCGTGCTGTTCTACTCGGCCGCCGACGCGATTCGATGGCGGAGCCTGATGGAACGAAGCGCTGAAGAATCCGGCACTGCGCCGGAAGTGGTGGAGAGCGGCAAGGAGCTGCTCGAGGAAATGCGCCGCTTCGCCACCGTCGTGCGATGCCGTCATGGTGGCCTGTCAGCCTACTTCGGCGAGACTTACCAGCACGCCAACTGCGGCGCGTGCGATTTTTGCCTCGACGAAGTGGAAGGCGTCGCTGATTCCACGGTGCTGGCGCAGAAGGTGCTCTCATGCGTGGCGCGCGTCGAGCAGCGTTTCGGCGTCGAGCATGTCGTCGATGTGCTGAGCGGCGCGAGCAGCGAGCGGATGCGTCGATGGGGGCATGAAAAGCTTTCCACCTACGGCATCCTCAAGGATTTGCCGCGCAAGACCTTGACGAACCTTGTCTATCAACTCGTCGACGCCGGCATGCTCGAGCGCTCGCCCGGCGATCGGCCGGCGTTGAAGCTGAACGCGATGTCATGGGAAGTGATGCGCGGGCAGCGCGCGGTGACTCTGCTGCAGGCCAAGGAGTCGCGATCGAGAAGGACGCGAATCGAAGAGATTTCGTGGCGCGACGTGGACGAGGCGTTGTTCGAGGCGCTGCGCAAGTTGCGGCGCGAAATAGCTGCCGAGCGCGGGGTGCCTGCCTACGTGATCCTGCACGACGCAACCTTGCGCGAGCTGGCCAGCGTCAAGCCCACCACTATCGAAGAGTTACGCCGCTTCCGCGGGATCGGTGAAAAAAAACTCGCCGACTTGGGCGCGCGCGTAATCGAGTGCATCAAATCTCCCGCTGAGACCTGGTTCAGGCATTCAGGCGATTGATACCGTCCAGCGCGGCATTCTTATAGCACTCGGCCAGCGTCGGATAGTTGAAAACGGTATTCACGAAATAGTCGATAGTACCTTTGAGCGCGATTACCGCCTGGCCGATATGCACCAGCTCGACGGCGCCGTCGCCGATGATATGGACGCCGAGCAATTCGCGCGTATCGCGATGAAAGACCACCTTTAGAACCCCGCTGCTGTCGCCGATGATGTGGCCGCGCGCGGTTTCGCGGTAAGCAGCCTTGCCGATTTCGTACGGCACGCCCTTGCTGGTGAGGGCCTCCTCGGTGGCGCCGACGAATGAGATTTCGGGAATCGTGAAGATGCCGTAGGGGAACAATTCGGGCGAATGCTGCGCGGGAATCTGGAACGCGCGGCAGGTTGCGATTCTGCCCTGCTCCTTCGAAGTGGACGCGAGGCTGGGAAAGCCGACGATGTCGCCGACCGCGAAGATGTGGCCGACCTCGGTCTGATAATCCTTGTTGGTTTTCAGGCGCCCGCGCGCGTCGCTCGCGAGGCCGGCGGCGGCGAGATTCAGGTCGGCGGTCGCGCCGGTGCGTCCCGTGCTCGACAGCGCCTTGTCGGTGACGATCTGTTTTCCACTGGCCAGGATGGTGCGCACGCGGTTGAGGCCATTCTCTCGGAAGACCTCGATCGACGAGACTTCTTCGCCCAGCCGCAGCGTCACGCGCCGTTCGCGCAAGTGATAAATCAGGGTCTCGACTATTTCCGCGTCGACGAAGTCCAGCAGCCGCGGACGCATGTCGATCAGCGTGACGCGCACGCCGAGCGCCGCGAACATGCTCGCGTACTCGCACCCGATCACGCCCGCGCCGATCACGGCGAGCGTGCGCGGCAGCTCATCGAGCTGCATCATGTCGTCGCTGGAGAAGATGTAGGTGCCGTCCAGCGGCGTTCGCTTGTCGCGCGCCGCATGGGTGCCGACGGCCAGCACGATATTGGCGGCGCTGACCCGTCGTTGCATGCCGCTCGCTTTGTCTTCGAGGTGCAGCACGTGCTGATCGACGAAGCTCGCACTCGCAGTAGTCAGCTCGACACCGTTGCGCAAAAGCTGATGGCGCAATACGTCGACCTCGTGACGCACGACCGGATCGACGCGCACCAGCAAGTCCTGGAAAGTGATTTTTTCCTTGACCTGGTACGAATCGCCGTAGATTGCGTGTTCGCGATAGCCGGACAGGTAGAGGATGGCCTCGCGCATCGTCTTGCTAGGAATCGTGCCGATGTTGACGCAGACCCCGCCGAGGATCGGCTTGCGCTCGATCATGATGACGCGCTTGCGCAGCTTGGCGCCCTGGATAGCCGCGTGATGTCCGGCTGGCCCGGAGCCTACGACCGCGAGATCGAAATCAAATGCAGGCATTGCGTCGATTTTCGCTGTTTCGTCCACCTGAAGTAAGTCCCACCGACGACAACGAAAACCGCGCGCCGGAATTCACGAGCTCGAAGCGTCGAGGCTCACTCGCTGTGGCGGACGGCCAGCACCGGGCACGGCGCATTGCGCAAAACTTTTTCGGCGATACTGCCCTCGACCAGCCGCGCGAGCCCGCGCCGTCCATGTGTGACCATCACGATCAAGTCGGCGGGCAGCTGGGTTGCAACGTCAGCGATAACGACTGCCGGCTCGCCCATCTTATCGAGAATCTCATATTTCACGTCCGCCAGGCTCTCCTTGGCGATCGCGGTCAGCTTGTCGCGATCGATATTCTCCTGGCGCTTGATCAGATCGACGTACTGAGGCATCCCGCTTACGTCCATGTCGACCGGGACGATGTGCAGAATTGAGACGGTGCCGTCATTCTGTTTGGCAATTTTCGCGGCGAGCTCGAGCGCCGTGAGCGAGCTTGAATCGAAATCGACCGGAGCGAGAATTCGTTTGAACGGAAAAGCCATGTCATCTCCTACCGCGCAGCTGCCTAGAACGCATGTCGGAACAGCCAGAACAGGAATGCCGCCAGCATGATCGAAGCCGGCAGCGTCAGAATCCAGGCCATCGCGATGTTGCGGACCGTCTCGAATTGCAGGCCCGACTTGTTGGCCATCATCGTGCCCGCAACTCCCGACGACAGCACGTGAGTTGTACTGACAGGCAAGCCATACCAGTCGGCAGCGGCGATCGTGGCGGCCGCGGTGATTTCGGCGGCGGCTCCCTGTCCATAGGTCAGGTGATCCTTGCCGATCTTTTCGCCGACGGTCACGACGATTCGCTTCCAGCCGACCATCGTGCCCAGTCCCAGCGCCATCGCGACAGCGACCTTCACCCAACCGGGAATAAACTTGGTCGCCAGATCGATATGCTTCTTGTAGTTGTCGAGAATCGTCCAATCCGCCGCAGAGAAGGACGGGCTGTCCTGCTTCTTCAGTAGTCTGAATGCTTCACTGGTGAGGTACATGTCGTTGCGGAAGTTGCGCGCGAGTTTCGGCGGCACGTTCGCCATAGCTTTGAACATTGCGAGCTCATTCGAAATGTCATTAACGATCTGGCGTAGCGCCAGCATCGTGTCGGGAGTGAACTGCTTGCTCCGAATGTATTCCTGCACCACGTCGCGTGGATCTCCCGGGACCACCGCGTCCTTCGATACGTGCTGGTCCAGCACTGCGACCGCCTGCTGCGACACCGCGACAAAATCCGCTGTGGCACTGGGCGGCACGGCGCGATTCAGCGCATAAGCCGTCGGCACCAGACCGATGAGAATGAGCATGATGAGACCCATGCCCTTCTGACCGTCGTTGGAGCCGTGCGCGAAGCTGACCGCGGTGCAGGTCAGAATGAGTAACCCGCGAATCCAGAACGGCGGCGGCTCGGTTCCTTCTGGAGCCTCGTACAGACGGTTGTCGGTGATAAAGGCCTTGAACAACAGCAGCAGTCCGGCCGCCACCGCGAATCCAACGATCGGCGAAACCAGCAATGACTTGCCGATGTTGGCGGCCTGTCCCCAATCGACGCCGCTGGTGCCCGTCTTCACCGCCATCAACTGGTTGGCGATTCCGACACCTATGATCGATCCGATCAGCGTGTGAGAGCTGGATGCGGGCAGACCGAGATACCAGGTCCCGAGATTCCAGATCATCGCGGCGACCAGCAGCGCGAACACCATCGCGAAGCCGCCCGCGCTGCCCACCTGCAGGATCAACTCGACCGGCAACAGCGACAAAATGCCGAAGGCTACCGCGCCTGAGGACAGCAGTACTCCGGCGAAGTTGCACAGCCCCGACCACGCAACCGCGATGTGAGGCTCGAGCGAGTGTGTGTAGATAACGGTCGCGACGGCGTTGGCGGTGTCGTGAAAGCCGTTGACGAACTCGAAGCCGAGCGCAATCAACAACGCACCGGCCAGCATCAGGTATGGTTGAATCGACGTCTCATGCTCGACCGAGAGGTCGGAAGCCAGATGGCTCGCCACGTAGAAAAGTCCCGCGGCGAGAATCAACCCGAAGATGATAATCGGGCCCGTGCCGGTCTTTCTCGAAAGCTTGTCATTGATCGCGCCACTTGACGGAATCGTACGTTCTATCGTCGCTGCCACGGCGTTCTCTCCCTCTCTTAGTCTTTCTGGATTAGCGA
>Ga0210391_10000887_pt1 | contig 28932 bp, 18 predicted proteins | sample IncBWC12OmetaG_FD_160573 | JGI IMG/M metagenome (GOLD analysis project Ga0210391, IMG submission 160573) | Forest soil microbial communities from Barre Woods Harvard Forest LTER site, Petersham, Massachusetts, United States - Inc-BW-C-12-O ... | reverse complement strand
TACTCTCCATTACCCTCCCGCCATTGTGCTCAGCAGGGTTCAAGCTTATCGTCGGAACATGACCTACCGTAACGAGTCACCGACATCAAATGGCAGCCAAATTTATTCCGCTCTCGTAGATGCGCCGAAGTTGAGTAAACTCATCAGGTTAGCGCTGAACGCGGTGTTCGCAGTATTCGCGCTGACTACGATCTCCGTGGCGGCTGAGCTTCCGGAAGCCCCCAGCAGCGCCATCCGCAGCCGTAGTGCGGTAATCGAGGTTGTGGTGCCGGCTCAGCGCCCTGGGATCGTGTTGAGCCACGAGACCAAAATGATCGACAAAAAGTTCCTTAGCCTTGCTTTCGTGTCGACGGGCAGTACATTCGCGGATTCCTACACAACACTGTTCGCCCGCCAGAACTGGCTCGCGGGGAAAAAGGGCGTCTGCAACGTGGAGGTTGAGTCAGCCTATTTGTATGGAGCTCATCCAACCGTTGGGCGCGCCTACGCGGTAGCTTCAGTGAAGAGTGTCAGTTCCGTTTTCGCGGCCTACTATTTGCGCAAACATCACAACAAGTTCTGGAGTCTTCCGCTGGTAACCAACTCAGTCATGAGTCTTCAAGGCGTTGGCCAGAACATGGCCACTTGCAACTAGCCAGGGATGCGTCGCACGACAATCACTTCACGATGAGAGTTTCGGGAAGTGAGTGCATCAGAGCTCCCGACGCTCCGGTAACTGTGATCGTGTAGGTTCCAGGAGCTGTACCAGGCTGTGGCGGCGTCGTGATACCGGTTCCTCCTGCGCATGCGGACATCAGGCAAAAAGCCGCAGTCATCAGAACCATCGAAATGATTCGCCGTAGCTTTCTCGATCGAGTTGGAGAGACCAGCAGAATTATTCCGAGCAGGCCAAGCCCCTGCTGCATCCAGATCGCAGGAATCGTGCGCTCTTGCGAAGGCCCGGCTAGTGGAACTACCTCAGCCTGCGACGCCGTCGTCGAAATGGTCAGCGTGACGGAGACGGGACTTCCGCCCGGAGTCACAGTGTTCGGTGACAAGCTGCAGGTCGTAAGGGCTGGCGATCCGCCGCAAGACAGGTGAACTGCACTGTTGAACGCTCCGCCTAGCGGGCTGAGCGTCAGCGTGTAGTTAGCCGTGGCGCCGGCCTTGACGGTGTCGCTGTTAGGAACGCTCGTCAAAACAAAATCTGAACCCGAGCCGGTCAACGCAATCGTTTGAGGAGTGCCGGCCGCGTTGTCACCGATTGTCACCGTTCCAATGCGCGTTCCGGTCGTGGTCGGCGTAAACGTCGCATTGATCGAGCAGGTGGACGCTCCCGACAGACTGGCTGGACAGTTATTGGTTTGCGCGTAGTCTCCCGCGACTTGGATGCTGCCAATGCTCAGTGTCGCGTTGCCGGAGTTGGTCAACGTTATCGTCTGTGCAACAGCAGAGGTTCCAACCGGCGTGCTGGCAAATACCAGCGCAGAAGGCGTCAGGGTCACGACCGCACCCAGACCGCTGCCGCTCAGGCTGATGACGTGCGGCGATCCAGCCGCGTCATCCCCTATCACGATGGTCCCATTGCGAGTTCCGGATGTAGTGGGAGTGAAAGTAGCGGAGAACGTGCAACTCCCAGCAGCGGGTACGCTGTTTCCACAGTTATCGGTCTCAGCAAAGTCGCCGCTCGTCGTGATCGATGAAATCGAAAGTGATGCGCTGCCCATGTTTCGCAGCAGGACAGTCTGCGGCTGGCTGCTGGAGCCGATCGTCTGACTGGCATACTGCAAAGAATCCGGACTCAAGGCGACGGCTGGCGCAGACGCAGGTCCGATCTTGACGATGAAGCCGTTAGTACTCCCAGCCAATAGGCTCTGGAAAGCAGGCTGCATCACCGGGAAATCGGTTGAATCCGTCATGCCGGCGACATAAAGATTGCCATTCGCATCGAGAACCATTCCGGCTGGCGCAGGCTGGTCATTGCCGCTGCCGCCCAGGTAGGTGGCGAAGAGTTGCGTGGTTGCCGTTGGGTCGACCTCCACCAGCAGCAGATCATTCTCATTCGAGTAACTCTCGATCCCGTTCACCGAACTGAACGAGCCACTTCCGGTGTACCCCAGAATATAGGCGTCGCTGTTTGCGTCGAGCACAATTGCCTGTGGGAGCTCATCGTTGTTCGGGCCGAGGTATGTCGAATACAACAACGTTGCACCGGCGGCATCGAACTTGGTCAGGAATGCATTGTTGCAGGCAAAACCATAAATGCTGGGATCGCAGATGCTTGTCGCAGTAACTGGGAATGTTCCTGCTCCAAATGTGTCTCCAGTCACATAGGCCGAGCCAGACCCATCCGCAGCCAGTGCTGTTATCTGGGTTTCCACCCCGCTGGGATCGTAAAGGTATGTCGAATACTGGAGGCTTCCAAAACCATTGAATTTGCTGACGAATCCTACCGTGTCAGCTCCCTGTTGTGTAGAGTCGGTGGTTTGATAAGCGCCCTCGGTGACAGGAAAGTTGTAGGTGTTGGTGCTGCCAGCGATGTAAATGTTGCCCGAGGCGTCGATCGTCATCTCGGCGATGATGCCGAAGGGCGGCAACCAGCAAGGAGTTCCGCCGCAGTTAAGTGGCAAATTTGAACTGCCTCCGAAATATGTAGAATAGATTAGAGAGGATCCCTCCGGATTAAACTTCGTAATGAACCCGTAGTTTCCATACAGCCCTCCGGGGTTCGCCGAGACGGTGGACTGAAAGGCACTAGCCGTCGGTAGATTGGTGGACGAGGTATATCCGGCAACGATCATCTCTCCTGTCGAATCAACAGCGACGTTGGACGGCACATCAGTTCCATTTCCTCCAAAGTACGTCGAGTACAACAGCGATGAACCATCTGGAGAGATTTTGGTGAGGAAAGCATTCGATGATCCTGGGTATGTTCCCTGAAATGGATTGACCATGGGAAAGTCGCTGGACCCCGTATTGCCGGTGACGTAGACGTTGTTGGCTCCATCCAGCGCCAGGGCATAGCCGTAGTCTTGGCCATTCCCTCCGAGGTAGTCCGCGTAAATCAGATTCGATCCCGTCGGGTCCAGCTTCGCGATGAAAACGTGGGTGTTCCCGCCGGGGAGCGAACCCAGGGTGGCTGAAGGAAAATCTGTTGAATCTGTCGAGCCGACGACGTAGACGTTGCCCTCTGCGTCGACCGCGATTCCACCAGGCTGGTCATCTCCACTGCCGCCCAGGTAGGTCGAGTAGACCAATACAGGGTCGATGACCAGCGGCTTGTTCGCGTCGTACTGCACGACTTGGAATGCGACGTGTGTCGCATCTGTCATGACATAGGCGCCCCGCACCGGAACTCGCTGCCCGTTGGACTCCTGGTAAATGACAGGGCTTTGGAAGTGGAGGTCCCCGCCGCCGGTCTGCAAAACCAGATTGCCGGCTTCGTCTAGTGCGATCTCGCTCGCGCCCTTAATCTCGAACTGGATCAGTCTCGGGTTCGCTCCGGGAGAGACGACGAAGTCGTACTCCAATTGCTGATGACTTCCGTAGTAGACCAGGTCGATGCCTGGGTACACACTTCTACAGCGGACCCTGGCGTAGGTGGGCACGTTCCTCTGCCACTTCGCTGGGTCGCTGCCAATGAAGTAGCTTACGGTACCGAGCTGCCGATCTTCTCCGGCAATTTCGGGTGTCGGATTCGCTCCTAACAGCCTGAATCTGAGTGTCACTCCCGAAACTTGCTTTGGGCTCTTGCTCAACGGGCTATCTGTGGTCTTCTTCGTACTGACCTTCGTTGGCCGGAGAGTAAGCACCATCTCCCCGGCGCTGAGATACGCTGAATATCCCTTGCCGTGTGCACGAAACTTCGCTTCAGGTGAGATCTGACCCAGATTAGCCTCGAACGTCAGGGGCAGCCTGCCGTAGTTCGAGTTGGTCGCCCCGCCCAATGGGACGCCAGCACTTATCGGCATTCTCGCCGATACCTGCTGCGCGAAAGATCCGGTGCCTACGAACGCAATCGACAGGAACATCAACCCGACATATCTGAATCGCATTACATCCCTCGCACTCGAAAGGTTGACTCAGGCAACCGGCCCCGGGGGCAGCCCCCCCGCGCGCGCTTAATTACTGCACGATCATTACCGAACGCCTTGGAGCGGGAGGTGGTGCTAGTTCTAAGCACCCATGGAACTTACTGACGAAAGCGACTGAAGACATCTCTACGAATTCCTTGATCGGAGCCTCGATTCTGGAATATTGTCCGGCTACTGGACAACACGGGATATTTGTTCGAATCGCAGCAGCCCAGTCAGGTTCTCCACCTCGCAAGGCGACTCCAGACGACCTGCAAATCGGGCTTTATATTTCAGTTCGCAGGAAGAGAAGCGATTATCGGAGGGTCTTCTTCTTGGCCGCCTTGCGGGGGACGTTGTCCTCGGCTAAGACACATTTTCAAAATATATATAGAAAAGTCTCGTGAATTCGAAGGTCGACTCTTCAGTGCACGTTATCCGTCAGATCGCTCGCAGGCATTTCGGCGCTTTCCAGTTTGGTAAGCTCGGTTGCGAGCCATGCCTGGAGTCGGTTGAGGTCATCGTCAGGAATAAAAGAGAAACGAATTCCAGCCCGTCCTTTCCCATCTGCATTCACCACCGAACCGGACAAATAAATCAGCGCCCCGGCGCCAGGAAGGGAAAAGAGCATCGTGACCTTTTGATCGACTGCCAGTGAGCGGTTGCACTGCAGAGCCAGCCCGCCAATGCTGATGTCGCTGATTCTGGCGTCGAATCTGCTATCCCCTCCCACTCTAACCACCACCGGGAGGTCGACGGCGACCCGAGCGGAACGTCGGCGATTTTGCAGCATCGTTCCGTAGGCTGCACGCATGCAGCGTCGCGCATGATCAAGGTCCATCGGCTTATGGATCATGAAGTTGGCCCCCGACAGCAGAGCATGAGTTTCGGAGGTTTGATCAACCATGGCTACGATAGTTGAGTTGCTATTTGGAGACGATTTGCGTGCGGCACAGACGACGCGATTTGGATCGTGCGCGCTATTCCAGTCCACAATCACCGTATCCAGCCTGCGGTGGGTTACTGCTTCAATCGCCGAATCAAGTTCACCACAAACCTCAGTCTTGATAGCAAAGGTGTCCAGAATCTGATGCATGACACCAAGCACCTGCGCGTCCCTCGTGAATAGAAGTCCGTCGAGTCGAACTTGTTCGTTGATCATAGCTTTTCAGAAATCAGCATGTTTATGACCAAACTGGTAAACGGTGCGATTCATTGATCGCGCTCGATCGCTCCAACTAAAAGGTGCGTGCTAGCGAGTCCGCGCCGCTCGCTCTTATAGCTATTCGTCTGGTCGCAGCTCGCTACGACGCCGGTCGGACTTTCTGTGATAGATTGTTTTCAACTGGCGCTTGCCCATAGGCTGCCAAATTTTGTAGGTTTTTATATTCGGACTTGATCGACAACGGGCTGAGGTCATTTTCGTATTTCGCGGCGACGGCAGGAGAACGAGCCTTCGTTTTGCTGTCGGACCCTTCTGGCGGAAGTTCGCCTTTCGACAGGATTATTTCGGCGGGATCCAATTACATTCGATTTGCCATCAGGCCGGATTCTGATCTCGATCGCATGTGTGAGCACGAAACGTCGTCAGCTTCAGCGGCGTTACCTCCCTTAGAGAGTGACAGGAGTTCGGGAAGACACTCGCTGCACGGAGCCGCTCAATGAGCAAGCCGAGCTTGTTCAAGTTACTGGCTATTGATAACGATCCGCGGACCCTGGCCCTCATATCAGAAACGCTGGGGGACGACGGATTGGAGATCCTGACGGCCGAGGATGCAGAAGCAGGCTTCGAGACGTTTCTCCGGACGCGCCCCAGAATCGTGTTGCTCAATCTGCTCATGAAGGAAATGAGTGGTATGGATGTGCTTAAGCGCATCATCAGCTCTGACCCTGGCTCAAACGTGATCGTAATTTCGGGGCACTACTCGGCCGAATCAGCTATGGAAGCGATTCAGCAAGGCGCTTGCGACTATCTGACGAAACCCCTTGATTTTCGAAGACTCCGTCATCGAATCGCTAGTTTCCTCGCGGAGGCCGAAATACGCCGGAAAACCCTGCTGCTCGATCGCGAGCTAACGCAGGCCTGTCAATTCGAAGGGATCGTAAGTCGGAGTCCCCTGATGCTTGACGTGTTCGCGAAGATTCGCCGGGTCGCGCCGCACTTCCGGACCGTTCTCGTCACGGGCGCCACAGGAACGGGCAAGGAACTGGTGGCGCAGGCGTTGCACCACCTGAGTGCTGATCCCCCTGGCCGGTTTGTCGCTTGCAATTGCTCCGCTCTCGTGGAGAGTCTGGTCGAAAGCGAGCTCTTTGGTTACGTAAAAGGTGCTTTCACCGGTGCGACTCAGGATAAGGCTGGACTTTTTGAGAACGCGAATGGTGGGGCTATTTTTCTCGACGAAATTGGGGATCTTTCGCTTAGCGGTCAGGCAAAATTACTTCGGGTTTTGCAAGACCATCAGATTCGGAGAGTTGGGTCTTCCGCGTCGCGAGAGGTCGACGTGCGAGTGATCGCCGCAACCAATCGCGATCTGAGGAAGATGGTGCGCGATGGACAATTTCGGGAAGATCTTTACTACCGGTTGGCAGTAGTCGAGATTGCTCTACCATCTCTGGCTAGTCGACGAGAAGATTTGCCACTTCTACAACGATACTTCGTGGAGCGCTTCGCCACGGAATATAAGAAACCCGTCCTGGGCCTGACCCGGAGAGCGCAGGGTGTCATGGCAACTTACCCCTGGCCGGGAAACATCCGAGAACTCGAGAACGTGGTGGGAAACGCTTGCATGATGGTGGACAGCAAATTTATTGATACCAATGACCTACCCGAGAGGCTGCGGGCCCCATTCACTGGAGATTCCGCCATCGATGAAGATCTCCTTCCACTCGATGAAGTTCAGAGACGTCACGTTATGCGAGTCCTTGCGCGAGTCGGTGGGAACAAGGCGCGGGCTGCAGAGGTCTTGGGAGTGGGACGGGCGACGATCTACCAGTTGCTCTCGAGGATGAAGCTCGAGAAACGCGACGAAAGTGCGTAAGTTTGAGTTCCGGTCCCAGGGGCCCGGTTGATAGAAGCCCACTCTAAACGATGTGCACTCGTCCCTAAATTGATTTCTGGTATTTTTCCGTTTCGGCTGCAATTCGAGAATTCTACGCTTCCGGCGCAGGTAGGCATCGAGTTCCATCTCACTGAAATCATTGAATTCTCGCCCGACCAAAGCTTCAATCTGACACTGCAGCAGGTCGCATATTCGCGCAGAATCCGATCAAGCTCGGCTGTTTCCATACCATTCCCAAGATCTGCGAGAAACTTACTTCACACCGTGACAACCCGCACCATGGGATGTGAGTCGAATCACATCGGAATGATTGAGTTGTGAGGATCAAGCTTGGGCGCGCGTTTGTCCTCCGACTTGCAGACCAGGGGGGCACTCGCTTTCTTCCCGCGTTCCGAGTAGTCTGTTCCCGCGCCAAGGGGAGATCACCTCGCATGACTGATTCCGGCACTCCTGCCCAGAACCGAGAAGACGGTCTCGATTCCAGACAGCACCTGCCGACCGGCAGTCCTGAGCGGCTTCTTGGACGCATGATCCTACGAATGCGGGTTGGTGACCGACTTGCATAAGGATTTCGGCGAAGTAGTCTGTCGGTTTGCGTGTTGCGAGTGAAATGAGCGTTAGTCAGGCCAAGGACAGGCCGCCTTGGCGCGGGAGAGAGTCATGACGCCAGAGATGGCATTTGAATGCTTACTGGTCTCTCGGGATCCCAGCGTCGTTTGCACCATGAACAGACTGCTCGGAGACCTTTCGATCAGTACAAACATATGCTTAAGCTCGTCGAAAGCCTTAGATCAACTGTCTGAAGGCACGGATCTGATCATTGTTGACTGGGAAGATGACTCCGCAGATCTGTTGTGCAGAATCCGGAGGTCTGGGAGATGGCACAAGCCAACCGTGGTTGCGCTCTCTTCACAGGACCACTTAGTGCCCGGCGCCCATATTGTGATTCGGAAACCCGTAACAGAGTCCTCGGGCGCGGTGTCCTTGAAAGCGGCATATTCGAGGATGTTGTTTGATTACCGTCGCCATGCAAGGTATGCACTGATGAGTGCCGTCCAGGCGAGCAACGGCGACAATCAAACGGTGGATGTCACAATTACGGACATCGGTGACGGTGGAGTAGGTCTCAGCAGCAAAGAGGAATTCGCGGTCGGAGATCTATTGTGCTTTCGCTTGTTGTTGCCGGGCACACAGAAACCAATCTACATTGAGGCACGGGTACAGTGGACTAGGGACTACGGAGTTTCCGGTTGTGAGTACGTCCGGATCCCGCCCGTCGACCTCAATATTCTTCATGATTGGCTGAAGAACAAGGCCCAGATCAAAAAGCCCCTGGTGTAGAAATGAGTGAACGGAGAGAATACCGTCGTTGTCATCTCCCTCTGGCTCAGAAATCTCGTTCCTCAGAAAGAATGACGTATCAGGTGCAAATCGACAACAAATGTACATTCGCCAATGATGCCGAGTCTGCAGGCTTCCACGTCGATACTCTGAAGATCGACCGAGTCTTGTGTGCCGCATGGACACCGACCGCGAGACTTATGAACTCGTGAGCGTCATTGTGATGCAGGCTCACCACCTGGGGATGAAGATGGTTGCGGAAGCGTCGAAACGCGGGCCTCTTGACCGGTCACGACTGTCGCGACCATGGGCGCGGAGCCCGTCGAAAGCTGCCGGGCGTCCTTCTTGACTCCATCATTCGAACAACCTCATTAGGCTCTGGCCTGTGATCGACTTGTTGGGCTTTGCGCACTGTCTTGCGTGAAGAACCCCGCAACACCGCAACTCCAGCTTTAAGACACTATTCTGGAATGGGAACGGCACTGTTCTCCGGACTGGGGGCCACAGTTGGTGAGTTTTCCGTTAACTTCCATCTCCGCTTCGAGTTTAAGAAGTAACTCGCTGTTCGCCTTTCGGCAGAACACTTGCAAGAGCAAACAACGCCGTCGAATTCGCAATACCCTGGCCGGTTGCGGTCAGGACGCTGCGTGATGAACGGACTTCTTCATCGAAACCCGAGGATTTGCCATGCAAGCGAAGAGAATTATCTGCGCAGCGTTGTCAGTTGTCTTCATGGTCTTAACAAGCCGTGCCCAGGAACGGCCGACGATAGCGCCATCGCAGAAAGCGTCTTCTGAAGTCGGCACTATCGGTCCGAACTATGGCAGAGTGCCCTTAATGTTCATGGCGAACCAGGGTCAGATCGATTCCCGGGTGAGATTCTTGTCACAGGGCAGTGGATACTCTGTGTTCCTCACCTCCGGAAGCATGGTTCTTTCATTGCGGCCTATGGACTTTTCTGGCCCAAAGACTTCGTCTGCTCCGGCTTTCGGCAAACAACAAAGAGGACGGTCGGCGCTTCGGCAGTGGGAGAAGGCCGCTCGCGCCCAGAAATCAGCCGCCGTCACCTTGGCTGTCAACCTCGTCGGTGGTAACCCGAATCCTCAGGTTGTCGGCGAGGCACCTCTTCCCACTAAGGTGAACTATTTCATTGGCCGCGATCCCAAGAAGTGGCACACGAATGTCCCCACGTTCGCCAAGGTTCGGTATCAGGATGTATATCCCGGCGTGGATCTCGTCTATTACGGCAACAACCGCAGCATGGAGTACGACTTCGATCTCGCTCCGGGGGCAGACGCAACGCGCATTCAATTCGCCGTGAAAGGCGCCGATGCGATGAACCTCGACTCTACGGGCAACCTTGTATTGACCAAGGGTGGAACTAAACTCCGGTTTGAGACACCTACTCTCTATCAGGAGGTCAATGGAATCCGCGCGCGAGTACCTGGGGCGTTTGTCTTGCGCGATGACACGCATGTGGGCTTCGAGGTCGGCAACTACGATACGACGAAACCCCTTGTGATTGACCCGGTTCTGGTTTATTCGACCTTTCTCGGCGGTAGCAGCGACGACTTCGCCGGCGGCATCGCGGTCGATTCCTTGGGCGATGCCTACATGGTCGGCGTCACGGACTCGCCGGACTTTCCGCTAGCCAGCATCGGCTCGTACAATTCCACGCAGTTCCGGATGTTTCTGACCAAGCTCGATCCCACCGGCTCAACCCTGCTTTTCGCGGACTATTTCGGCGGCACCAGCGGAGGTGATGAAGCCTCAGAAATAGCGCTTGATTCCCTGGGAAATGCCTACATCACCGGCTGTGCGACCTCATCGGACTTTCCTGTCGTGAGCCCCTATCAATCCGCTCTCGCCGGCAGCCAGGACGCCTTTCTGTCGAAGTTCTCTGCCGACGGTTCTTCCCTGATGTACTCAACCTATCTGGGAGGATCAGCGTTGAACTATCTGGGTGGGTCGACTGCGCAGTATGGAGCTTCGGTCTCGGTCGATCCCGCCGGAGAAGCAGTCGTCGCCGGAGTGACCATGGCGACAGACTTCCCCACCGCCGATGCCTACCAGTCCGCGGTGGCGACGGACCAGTTTGGCGATTGGGGAGAGTACGGTTTTCTCACCAAGTTCGCTGCCGACGGCGCTTCTCTGGTGTACTCCACGTATCTGGCCGGCAGCACCCTCGAGACCGGGATTACTTGCTTCCCATCTTGTTTTCCCGATTCCGAAATCCTGGCTCTGGCGACGGACACCTCGGGAAATGCCTACGTCACCGGATATACGATCACGACTGACTTCCCGGTCACCTCGGGGGCTCTCATGACTACCTATCCCGGCCTTTACAGTGACGTCGGATTCGTCTCAAAGTTCACCGCTTCCGGCACTCTTGCCTATTCCACCTATCTCGGAGGACAGAACTCCAGCATGCTGGATGGCATTGCTGTGGATGCAGTTGGTTCGGCGTACGTCACGGGATGGGACCCCGAGGGCGACAACTTTCCGATCGTTACGACGAGCATCTGCGATCCCTCGGTCTCTGCTTGCAACGGCGCCATCATTGCCAAGCTCGACCCTGCGGGTGCAAATTTGATCTATTCCACATACCTCGGCACATCCAACAACATGACTGGACAAGCCATCCAGGTCGACCCCAACGGAGACGCTTTCATCGTGGGCAGCGACGTTCAGTTCGACGTGGCGAACCCGATTGAGCTATACGCAGGCGGGGGCAGCGATGTCGTCGTAGCCGAAATCGACCCCACCGCAAGTACCGTGTTGATGGCGACTTTCCTGGGCGGACAAGCATGGGAAGCCGCTTCCAGCCTCGCCCTCGACAGCGCCGGGGCAGTGTATGTGAATGGCGAGACTCAGTCTTTCGACTTCCCGGTGACCCCGGGCGCTTACCAGACGACGTGGGGCGGACAGACCGACGCGTTCATCTCCAAAATCGATCCCACCACGAGTGCACCTGCAGTCGCGATGGTGCCGTATTCTCTACAATTCGGTTCGGAGAACATCGGTAGCATGAGCGCGCAGCAAACCACTCTTCTGCGCAATATGGGCTCGGCGGCGCTCACCCTCAGCGACATCATCGGCGCGGATTTCGCTGAAACTGACGATTGCGGCACCACTGTGGCTGCAGCTTCGTTCTGCACCTTTACCGTTACCTTTGCTCCCACGGTATCGGGAGATCTAGCGGAAGCTCTCACCCTAACTGACAATGCACAAGGCAGCCCGCATTCAGTTACGCTGGCCGGCACGGGTACCGGTTCGGGACCAGATTTCACAATCGCTGTTGTCAACAACTCGGCGGTGGTAACCGCCGGCGGGGCAGCTACCTACAAACTGAGCGTCAGCCCAACCGGAGGAACGTTCTTTCACACCGTGACATTCGCATGCCAGGGCACCCCGGTATTCGCGACGTGCGCCGTCAGCCCAAGCTCGATTGCCCCCGGTAGTAATTCCGCAACCATTTCGGTTGCGATAACAACCTCAGGTCCGGCCGCTCAGGCACTCGGAGGTTCGGCGACGGGTGGAAGGTTCTTAGCTTTTTGGATTTCTGCACAATCGGGGGTCTTCGGCGTGCTCGTATTGGGCAGCGCCCGTAACCGCCGAAAATTCCGGTCCTGTGCGGCATTAACTGCAATGATCGTGCTTCTGTTACTAGCCGGCTGCGGCGGGAGTGGCGCGGGAAAGCAGGCGACCTCTAACACAACTCCGCCTGGCACTTATAGCCTGAGTGTCGTCGCCACTTCTGGGACAGTACAGAATGTTTCGAAGCTCACACTGACCGTGCAGTGATTTTGACGGCTGCCAGGTATAACGAGCGAAGCGTCCTCGCTGCACTGTCTCGCAGCGAGCAATCTCGCCAGATGAGGCGCATTCTTGAAACTCCCGCGTGTTCTGCTCGTGGATGGTACGCCTGGAATTCTTGCGCTTTGCGGTGAAGTCTTAAGGCCAAACCACGAAATCGTCGGTACTGCCCCTGACGGCGAATCCGCGATCGCCGCTTTTGAGGCTCTGACTCCGGATGTGGTCGTGCTGGACATTTCGATGCCCGGGCTGAATGGCCTCGAAGTAGCGAAACACCTTCGGCGCCCGGACCGCTCGTCAGCAATTGTTTTTTTGAGCGGAGACATCGAATTCATGACGACCGACATGGAGTTCATGATTGCCGCGTTAAAAGCCGGCGGTTCCGGGTTCGTCACAAAAATGCTTATCGGTTCAGACCTGCCGGTAGCTATCAGAGAAGTCTTGGCGGGTCGAATTCTCGTATCGAGCCCCGAATGAACCGAGCTGACTCAAACCTTGTTACGAATCGCGAACAGATCGACGACGAGCAATTGGGTTGAGAATGCAATGATTCGATTACACCGTGAGGTTCTTCGCTCGTGGGCATCACCAGAATGCGTGGTTTCCGCCTATGACTTCACGGTAAATTCATACAATTCGAGCCAGAGAAACCCGCTACGTTGACAGGGTGTTTTCCTGATCCACGCGACCGGCATATGCCTTACCTGACGTGTCTTTTTCGTTTGTTTAATGCGGTTCCAAGACCATTCCAGGGCAAGTGCGCACAACTACGCATCGATTCGCAGATATTCGGCTTTCGTAACAGAACCACTTGGGTTGTGGCTATTTGCAATTGCGCCTTTAGACTCGCCTCGTTCCCGGTAGGCCCTTGGTCAACGCTCTTCATCTTTGAAGAGATGACTGAGGTTGTCGTCGTTCGTCACTACTGCCGAGACGGAGCTGTGCTCTCCGGGAGGACGACTGCGATGTCAGAGGTGCTCGGCAGAATGATTGATCGACTGAGCGGAATCACATTCAGTCCGGTGGGAAAGGGATGAGGGGACTGATCACTTTTCTAGCCGCGGTTAGCAGCCTAGCTTCCGGGATGCCATCTTCGTGGTGCCAGCAAGGGATGTCGTCGGTCGAGGCATTTCGAGTGGTAAGCCAAGGAGGAGTCCCTTCCGATTGGACCCATCGCCATGTCTTTTTCTCGGCTACCTCGACCGCTGGGACAAACGTAGACGACCTTCGACGTGACCCTAGATATTGGCTCCAGCAGTTACAACGGCCCGGTTCGCAAGATCCCGGTTCCGCTGAAGCTTTGGATGGCGCCGCGATCACCGCTGCGCAGGCTGTGCTGCAGGAGCAACGAAAATCGGAGGGGGAGCAATGGGACGGCAACTGGCGATGGGGGAAAGACGAGAGGGCAATCGGCGAGCGAAAGCGGCAGCGGCTTAGACGCGACTGGACCCAGACTTTCCAGACTGGCGGCACGGTCTACACATTCTCCAGTCCGACATATCCAGCCAAGTTTTCTTTCTTAGCGAGTAACCCAGCTCCAAATTGCAGCACCGACTATGTCGTCTACACGTTGCCGACGGGAGGCTCTTCTTTCCCAGGGAACTTCAACATTATTGCGTTCAACAATCTTTACGTCGACGCTGCGGGAGGGTCCACCTTCTGCCCCGGGACGGCTCCCACTGCGATGTTCGACTACAACGCGTCATCGGCTGGGGGCATACTGAACGGCTCCCCAGCCCTTTCGTTAAACGGTGCACTCATCGCGTTCGTCGAAAATGCCCCCTCCGCTAACGGCGGGGCGGTTTTCCACGTATTGAAATGGAAAAGCGGAAACATCCAGACGGTGGATACTAAATTTCCCGCGGCATTTAACGGTACCGCCCTTACGAACTGCACCACCAACCTGGCGGTGGCGCCTTGCGAGTATAACCTTCAGTACACGCCCTCCGCCTCGCGTGAACCAGCTACTTTGTCGTCTCCGTTCATCGACTATGCGACCGACACGGCCTACGTCTCTGATGATGGCGGAAACGTTTATGCGATTGCACCTGTCTTCACAGCTACCTCCTCCAATCCTCCGGCGGTTCTAAGCGGCTGGCCAGTGAACGTCGGGGCCTCCGTCATTCTGACGCCGCCCGTCTATGATCACCGTTCCAAGAACGTCTTCGTCTCGTCCTCCACGGGTACCGAGTTTTTCGTTAAGACAGCAGCCTCCACAACGGGGTCTTGCTTGAGTGGAATCGCGCCATGCGTCGGGTCGAATACTTTCGCTTTCACTGGCGGAGGCGTGATTCAGGAGGGCTCATTAGTCGATGGGAGTACTGGACGAGTCTGGGTCTTCGGGACACAAACCGGCGGGACAACGGGTTCTTATGTCGTGCAGACCGACACTGCTCTCACCGCGGCGTCCGTGGTTAAAGACACAACCGGCGCCGGCACACTCAATGTCGTCCGTCCCGGAACGCCCAACAATAACTATTTCACCAGCGTGGCTACCGGTGACTTTTACGTTTGTGGCCAAAGCGCCGCTGGGGCCGCAGAGCTTTATGCATTTGGATTTAACGCGTCCGGGGTGATGAACAGTGTCCGGGTCACGGGTAGTCCGTTGCTTCTTCTCAACGGTAACAAAAATGATCCCTGCACCGGCGCAATGACTGAAGTTTTTAATCGGTCTGACAGTGGCGGCACCGATTTGCTCTTTACAGGTATAAAGGGCAATTGTCTGGGTACCGGGCCGGGAACCAGTGGCTGCGTGATGTCATTCAACATCACCAGTGCGTTTCCAAGCACGGATCTGGACGAACTCGCCGGGGTCGGTGGCATGGCCGGAATCATCATCGACAACGTGACCGACGCAAGCAGCACGAAATTAACGACAAACATTTACTCCATACTCCTGGGCGGTCAAAGTTGTGTGGATTACCTCGGAAGCAATCACACTGGGAATTGCGCTGTCAGCGCTACCCAATCCGGTTTGCAATGACGCGCAGACTCTCTCCCAATGGTTCGTCGACAGCACCGAGTCTGCTTGCCATGTTCCCTAAAAAGTAAATCGACTTGGAATAGAGGTAGACCAGGAATGTCGGAAGAATGGAACCGCACCAAAGATTCAGGATTGAACTCGAATCAACCGAACCGTAAAAAACCTTATGAAAAACCATCTTTCCGCTTCGAACAGGTGTTCGTCACTTCGGCGCTGTCGTGTGGCAAAGTCAACAATTCGGAAGCTAACTGTCATCTAAACCGTAAAGTCTCTTAGATCGATCATACGCGCGGGTAGCAGGCGAGTCGGGCACATTACAATGTTTAACTCGCGCTTTTTTGATATTGAGCAGCTTAACCGGACGAAAGTTTAACGATGAGCATAAGAGTGAGTTGGTTGGTGACCGTTCTTGCTCTGACCGGGATCGCGAACCCTGCCTTCGGCCAGGATACGCAGTCGCCAACCGATGCCTTTCGGACGGTGAGCGAGGTGGGAGTCCCTAGCGACTGGACTCACCGCCACCTCATCTTCTCGGCAGTTCCCTCTGATGAGGAGACCCATTCCGAGGTTCAGCGGGAGCCAAGATTCTGGCTTCAACAGCTGCGCCGCGGCGAACTCCCTGTCACCGATAAACAATGGGTTCCTAGAAGACGCGAACGAATCGAACGCGACTGGAATGAGGCAATGAACACAGGATTCTCCTCATTCAATGGTGTGGTATATCCAGCAAAATATTCATTCAACGCGACGAACCCGACGCCGAGTTGCAGCAGTGACTTCGTCGTGTTCACTTCGGGCCTTTCGGGTCCCGCAACCAACTTTAATATTGTGGCCTTCACCAACCTCTATTTAAATAGCGGTGGGGGGGCACCCTTCTGCGCCGGCACAGGACCCAAACTGCTGTTTGCTTACTATGCGTCGACCGGGTCTACTCCGGGTGGTTTGAATACGTCGCCCGTTCTTTCTCTCGATGGCACCCAGGTTGCTTTCATTGAGGCAGCGGGATCGGGAGCGATCTTTCATGTCTTAAAGTGGCAGGCAGCCGCTTCAACTCCCACCTTCCCGGCGATAACCGCGACTCTCAACAATTGCGCCAGCATCAGCTCACCACCGTGCGAGTACGGCTTAAATTTTTCGGGCTCGACGAGATCCACCAACTCTTCGCCATTTGTTGACTATAAGCATGATACCGCGTATGTCTCCGACAACGCAGGTAACGTCTATGCCATCTCGCCCGTGTTCAATGGTGGTACACCTGCTGTGAAAAGCGGTTGGCCAATCAGTGTTGGCGGCGCTCCGCTCATGGCCCCAGTCTATGACTCGGTCTCAAAACGCGTTTTTGCCGCCGATACTAGTGGCAAGCTCTATTACATCGCCACAACCGGCGTATGCGGTGCGACCCCAGCCCCTTGCGTTGGAGGGTCTGTTTCGGTCAGTTCAGGCAATGTTCCGGAGCCGCCGATTGTCGACAGCAGCACGCAGAAAGTGTTTGTATTTACCAACTCCGCTCCGTCTGGATCGGGAGTGACCGGCGCAGCCGTGGTTCAGGTAACCACAAGTCTGAGCAATAAAGTTGTCGCAGGAATCGGCGGTGGAAGCACGAACGTTATCCACTTGGGCGACTTTAACAACGTTTATGTGAGTTCTGGGGCGAGCGCGACTGGGGCGGCATTGTATGCATGCGGCGACAGCAGCGCCCTGATCATAGATTCACCGGTGCTCTATGCCTTTCCGTTTACCTCCACACCGAGTCCGGGAACCTTGAATCCCAACTCGATCGCGGGCAGTGGATTGTTTCTCACCACGAGCCAATTGTTCGCTGGATCTTGCTCGTCGATCACGGAGAACTTCAATCGAAGCACCAGCCGGGACTCACTTTTTGTTGGAGTGACCAAGAACTGCGGCACGGGCGAGACCACAGGTTGCGTCTTGTCCTACAACATTACGAGTGGATTTCCATCTGGCACACCCGCAACCGCGCCCTCAGCGCACGCTGCAGAGCCCGGCGGAACGAGCGGAATTATTGTAGACAATGTAAGTGACCAGGCAAGTGGAACGAAGTTAACGACCGATATTTATTTCTTTAGTGCAGAGAGTGGGGGTGCGGGCCAAACGTGCGCGAAGTACTCTGGCGGAACGGTGGCCGGAGATTGTGCCGTGAGCATGACTCAAACAGGTCTGAACTAGCCCCTTCCATCCTTGTGGAAAGCCCAGGTAACGTTCATCCGGACAACGTCTGGTTGCAATTTGACCGGTTCGTTATGTTCGGAATTCGTAACAAGATTGCAAGTAATAACTAGACAATGCCGGACCTTGGGGGAAACTAGTGACCAAGGAGTGGAAGTTATGGGGTCTAAGTCTAGTGATGGTCTGGATATTTACGTCCCTTCCCGAAAGATGCCGTCCGGAATTGATAAGCGCAAGTGTTATGTTCCCCCTGTCCTCAGAACGCTAAGGTCTGAGCAGGCTGCACTTTTCCTTGTGGGTTACGCGTATGTAGGTCACCAGGGAGCGCGAACGCTATTGGAGATGTTATTTCCGGCAGCAGTGAATACGAATGCTCTCACGCCGCCGGTTAACCTGTAGGCCGGTAACGTCTCGAACAGTATCCTGCCGCACTCACGCCGAGCGCTCTCGATCGTCGCCGCTGGCGCGGGTACGGACGGGCTTTTTCGCTGACGGGTTTTGAAATTCACGTGTCGGCCAGAAGATCGGACGGTAGTGTTGGCGCATGCAGCCGTGACATCTCACGAGTCGTAGAAGCAAGAGCCTGCATAGATGATCCAGCCATGTCGATGGGTGCGAACGGCACACTGCACGATTCCCACAGTAAGGGCAGTCGTTTAAGCCAACTCTAGACATGGAAGGCTCCAACACCAGACGGAATCGAACCGACAGCTCTGGGACGAATCCTCGGCGCATCCCTGGTTACATCAGCTGCGCGCAGTCATCTAATCACAATATTCCCGATTCAACCCTCGCGTAGTGATCTGTTCGGATTCCGTAACAAGATTGAAAGGGCAATAACCTCCGCGGACGTTCGCGAGAGAGAATGACAAGACGTTCATGGGGTCGCCACTCCGGACTGATAAAGTGAGACTTTTGCAAGGAGAATCTGGGTCGTTTGCGAGGGATGAACCTAAGGCAATGGAAAAGTGACCTCGAACACTGCGAGATTCCTTCACGCCCCGGCCGTTTGCGCTCGCCTTGCTGAGGCGCACGCGGCGCGATTGTTAGTCAAGAGCTGCTCGATATTGTCGGCAGGGGCGGGCTTAGAGTAAAAGTAACCCTGTGCCAGTTCGCAGCCAATATCCTTCAGCAGGTCCACCTGCGCTTGGGTTTCGACACCTTCGGCGACGACCTTTAGGTGAAGACCGTGGGCGAGCATCACGATGACGCGAACGATTTCGTGGGTTGCGAGGTCGGTGTCTATACGCGAGATGAAGGCACGGTCAATCTTTAGCGTGTCCACGGGGAAGCTCTGCAGTCGGCTAAGGGAGGAGTAACCGGTGCCGAAGTCGTCGATGTCCAGATTAACGCCTAGTGCTTTTAACTCGGAGAGCACAACGGCAGACCTCTTGGCATCGGCCATGGCGATCGTCTCCGTGATTTCTAAGTTGACACAACGAGGATCCAGTCCGGTCTCCTGCAGAATCTTGCCAATCTGGGAGGCCAGCTCAGGTTGCGCAAACTGTTTGGGGGTGATGTTTACATTGAGCGTGAGCGGCGGATCGGAAGGAAAAAGTGCCTGCCAGGTGCGGAGTTGCCGGCAAGCGTCGTAAAGCAGTTGACGGTTCATAGGCAAGATGATGCCGGTCTCATCCGCAACCGCAATGAATTCCCCCGGCATGACCAGACCTTCGGGACGCTGCCAGCGACTGAGCGCCTCGAACCCCACTATTTGGCCGCGACGCAGGGATACGATGGGCTGATAGTAAACGCGAAACTGGTTTAACTCGAGAGCTTTGCGTAGGTCGGTTTCTAGCTGCAGGCGTTTAATGGCGCCAGCGTGCATCGCATGGTCGAACACTTCACATCGGCCCTTGCCAGCACTCTTGGCGCGATACATAGCTATCTCGGCGTCGCCCAGAACGTCCTGTGCCTCCGCTCCGGCGTTGCCGCTGAAAGCAACTCCAATGCTTACGGTCAACACGATCTCTTGACCATTCAAATCGAAAGGAACGGCCAATTTCTGCTGAATGCGCTCCGCGACGCGAATTGTGTCGCTGGGGTCATGGAGCTCCTCGATGAGGACGATAAACTCGTCGGCCCCGGGGCGGGCTAATGTGCTCTCGCCCAGCAGGGGCCTAACAGTGTCGCCCAGGCGGGGACGTGACACAGTGTCGGCACCGCGAAGGCAGACGGTTAAACGCTGTGCGATCTGGATGAGCAATGCATCACCCGCAATATGGCCGAGACTATCGTTGAAGACTTTGAATTCGTCAATGTCAATGAATAGCACGGCGAATCTGAAATCCGAATGTCGCCGCGCCTGAGTAATCGCGCGCTGCAACCGGTCGAGAAAAAGCGCGCGGTTAGGGAGATTGGTCAAGCCATCGTGGAAGGACAGGTGTTCCAACTTTTCCTCGGCCCGCTTCCTCTCTGTAATGTCGCGGTTCACGATAACCAGCCCTTCAGTCTCGCCTTCCGGGCTGCGAATAGCACTGGCGGTCGACTCGATAAAGCGCCAGGAACCATCTTTGTGTCGGATGCGATATTCGAGCCGCTCACCCCGGCCGGTGCTGCGAGCTTTCTCGGCAGCCTCGAGCACACGCGCGCGATCCTCAGGATGAATCTGATCCATCGAAGAAGTGGCTGCCAGTTCTTCGGGGCCATATCCTAAAATTGTCTGGTATGCGGGACTGTTATAGAGGCGCTGTCCGTTGCAGTCGATCACGGCAATCATATCGGCTGCGTTTTCTGTAATCAATTGAAACAAGCGTTCGCGCTCGCTCAACTGTCGGCGGGTTCGCTGCAGCTCACGCTGCTGATAGACCGTGTAAATATCGAATAGCAGGACGAGAGCGGCCAGTCCACGGACCCACTCTTTGAGATTCAGCGAATAAGCACTGTCGGTAGGTAAGTGAAAACCCGGAACAGTTAATGAAAGGATGCCGAAGGTTAGGACTAAAGTGACGGCTACGGCAGAACCCCAAAGCCACCACTCCCGACCCTCAACTTGGCGCATTCGGAGGGCCGGGGGTTTAGGATACTCGGACGAAGATTGCGAACTCACAGCCATGGCCGCCTAGTCTTGCAGGATTTACATTCTGAGGATAAGTTAATTCTAGATGAGCAATAGTCGACGGAAAGTTACCAAAGTCCGACCTTGCGACTTTCTCCAGTGCCGCAGCGTAACTCTCGGAAGACATCGAGAATGATCGTGGGATTTGCCGTGCAGCCAATATTTGACAGATGACTGACTGCCTCTTCCCTTTCCTATCCTTCGCCAGTCGTTGACAAAGCCTTTTCTGCTTCGAATTCGATGCGGTTACGCCCGTGACGCTTCGCAGAGTACAGAGCTGCATCTGCGCGAGTCAGTAGGTCGCTGAAGTCGGGAACCGCCGTTGCGGGGATGCCGCCAATTCCGAAGCTGGCGGTAGCGCCGAAACTGCGGTTCCCGACAGTAAACTTCCTGGCTTCAAATTGCTTGCGGATACGCTCAATCGCAATCGCGGCATTCTCCTTTTGTGCGTGCGTAATGACCACAAGAAATTCTTCGCCCCCAAACCGGCCACAAATATCTGACCTGCGAGTGTTGGACTTGAGAATCTCGGCGAAGCCCTTGAGCACGATGTCTCCGGCGTCATGCCCGTGGGTGTCATTGATGCTCTTGAAGTGATCCAGATCGGCCATGACCACCCAGACTGGGAAATTGTGACGCACCGCCGCGCTAAGTTGGCGGCTTGCCCAGAAATCGATTGCTCGCCGATTGGGCAGGCCGGTGAGCGAGTCGGTCAGGGCCATCTCTTCCAGTTGTCGATTCTTGTCCTGGATTTCGCGGTGAAGGTGAACGATGCGGCGGCCGACTCTTACGCGGGCCTGCAGTTCTCCGGGATGGAAGGGCTTTGTCAGGTAGTCATCGGCTCCGGCGGCGAGACCTTCAATCACTTCCTCTTTGTCGGTGTTGCCGGTAAGGAGGATGACATAGGCGTAGAACTCTTTATGTTCCCGACGGATACGCTGGCACAGCTCAATGCCGCTGATGTCGGGCATACTCCAATCGGTGATTACGAGTCCGGGCCGGTGTTCGAGAAACAAATCCATGGCCTGCCGGCCGCTCTTCGCCAACAGAACGGTGTAGCTCTCCTGCGAGAGTGATTGCTCGACCAGTTTGCGATATATCGGGGAATCATCCGCTACCAGGATCTTCACCTCGGGGGAGGAGGAGTCCATTATTTGACCTCGCTTTTGCTTTCGTACCTAAAGATGTGCTAAGCGAAAGTTATCACGCGAAACGAAGCTCCGCTATCGCTTGGCCGGCTGAACCCCACTAATCACTGGCTTGCTTGTTCTCGAGGACTGTTTTCGCTGACGCTGCTATCCACGCTCTTGTTACGAAATCCGAACAAGATCTCAAACAATGACTTCCGTAATTAGTAGTTACTTATCTGCTGTGCCACGCTGCCAATAACGTCTGTTGCACTGAGTAGGTATTTCATGTTTAGTAAATCGCCGCAGCCTGTCACGGGCACGATCTTAGTCGCTGACGACCAAGTCTCCAACCGAGAGCTGTTAGAGGAATTGCTCACCGCGGAAGGATTCAAGGTGGCGACGGTTCCAAACGGCGCAGCCGCGTTGGAGCAGTTGTCTATCGTTCCGATCGACCTGGTGCTCCTTGACGTGATGATGCCCCATCTCAACGGCTTTCAGACTTGCGAGAAAATTAAGGCCAATCCCGAAACTTATTTAATACCCGTAATTCTGATTACAGCGCTCTCCGACAAGCATGATCGCATTGAAGGTATCAAGGCCGGGGCTGATGACTTCCTCACCCGTCCTGTGGACCGGACCGAATTGCTTGCCCGCGTGCGCTCCCTTCTCAAACTCAAGCTCCGTACGGACGAACTTGAACGGGCGGAGTCAGTTCTGTTCAGCCTGGCCCGGAGCATTGAGGGGAAGGATCCGTACACGCACGGTCATTGCGAGCGATTGGCGGAGTATTCAGCTTCTCTAGGAGAACATCTCAAACTTTCGGAAGACCAGGTTACCGCTCTGCGGCGTGCCGGAGTGGTTCACGACATCGGAAAGATCGCGATACCCGATGCGATCATTTTGAAGCCAAGCAGTCTTTCCCCGGACGAATGGAAACTTATGCGGGAGCATCCTGTGGTCGGGGAGCGTATCTGTGCACCATTGAAGTCGTTTCGGTCTGTACTGCCGATCATTCGCCACCACCATGAAAAGCTTGACGGCTCTGGGTATCCGGATGGGATGGCAGGAAATGACATACCGATTACGGCCAGAGTTTTGCAGATCGTAGATGTGTACGACGCGCTTACGACGGTGAGGCCGTATAAACCCGCCTTCTCCATCACTGACGCATTGCAAACCATGAAGACGGAAGTAGCCAGGGGATGGTGGGACCCGGACATTTTTGGCCTCTTCGAACAGTTTGTCAGGAGTGGCACCGCTGATTTCTTATCGCGCGGCGCGGTTGCAGGCGCGAAACGCTAGAAGCCCGAGATTCAAAGATGATACCAGTCATTTCTATGCGGGTACGCCCAATCACTGATGCCAAAGGGGACCCTGCCGTCGCGGCGGGCGAAGCCTGTCTGTTGCGCATCATGACCACGGTGCCACGCGCTGCGATCATTATCCTGCTCGTGCTCGAGGGGCTGGTCAATACGAGTTTCGCCGCTGCGCAGCAAGATCAAGCCAATGGTGAGCCCCTCAAGCAACTAAGTCTGGCGGACTTGGGCAACGTCGAAGTGACGACTGCGTCCAAGGAACCGGAAGAGGTTTGGAAAACGCCTGCCGCGGTCTTCGTAATCACCCAGGACGCTATTCGCCGGTCTGGCGCCACCAGTATTCCGGAAGTCTTGCGGTTGGCACCTGGAGTTGAGGTGGCGCAAGTCGACTCCGATCACTGGTCGGTAGGCATTCGCGGATTTGGAGCCGTATTAGCCAGCAAACTGCTGGTCCTGATCGACGGACGGAGCGTCTACACGCCGCTGTTCGCCGGAGTGTATTGGCAAGCTCAGGCCACTCCGCTTGAGGATATTGAACGCATCGAGGTGATCCGCGGGCCGGGCGGCACGATATGGGGAGCGAACGCCGTCGACGGGATTATCAACATCATCACCAAGAGCGCGAAAGATACCCACGGCGGGCTGGCGTCGCTGGGCGGCGGCAATGTTGATCAAGGCACCAGCGGCTTTCGCTACGGAGATGCGAACGGTCGAGGCTTCAACTACCGCGTCTACGGCATGGGCTTCGATCATGGTGGCGGGTTTCATCCGGCAGGTACTAGCTTCGACGAATGGCGAATGGGCCAGGCAGGGTTCCGGACAGATTGGGATGAGGGCGCTCGCGATACTCTCACATTTCAGGGTGACATCTATGATGAGGGCGCTGGCGAGGCGACCACATATGCACTGTACTCCCCTTCCACCCAAGTGAACACCTACGGCACGGCGGACTTGACGGGAGGGAATCTCCTTGGCAGATGGAAGCGGGTTGTGAACCAGGGATCTGATTTCCAGCTTCAGGCGTACTTTGACCGCACCAACCATTTTGAGCCCGAATTCGGAGAGACTCGCGACACGTTCGACGTTGACTTCCTCGACCATTTGACCTTGCCAGGGCAGCAAAACTTTCTCTGGGGACTCGGGGCCCGGGTCAGTCCGTCGAATCTCATACAACGCGTTCCCTCGATCGACTTCCTGCCACAACATCGGACGGACTTGATCTATAGCGGTTTTGTACAAGATGAAATTGCATTCTTTGATCATCGGCTTTCTGTAACTGTGGGCACGAAACTCGAACACAACAATTACACCGGTTTCGAGGTGCAACCGAGCGGGCGTGTCCTGTGGAACCGCAGCCCGCGGGAGTCTTTTTGGGGCTCCGTCACCCGGGCGGTTCGAACTCCATCGCGTCTCGACACAGACGTTGAACTGACAGACTATGCGGGCACAAGTTCGGGCCTGCCCGTATACCTGCGAGTCAACGGCAACCCCCAATTCCGATCCGAGGAATTGATCGCCTATGAAACCGGCTATCGAAGGCTGGTGACGCCCCACTGCTACGTGGATGTTGCATTGTTTTACAACAACTACGACGATCTTTACAGCTTTCAGGTTGGTGCTCCATTCCTAGAGACATCGCCAGCACCGGCGCATGCTGTCATTCCCCTCCTTACTAGTAATGGAATCCAGGGCAACACAAAAGGTTTCGAAGTGTCGCCCGATTGGAAGCCGGTGAATGGCTGGGAGCTGAGAGCCTCTTATTCGTACTTGGACATGGAGTTGAAAAATAAAGAAAGCAGCAATGATCCGACGAGCGTTGCCGGATATGAGGGATCGAGCCCGCGACACCAGTTGGTGGTTCGATCCTTTGTGAATCTGCCCAAGAAAATGGAATTCGACCAGACCTATCGTTACGTCAGCGCCTTGCCTGCCCAAACAGTCGGAGGCTACCAAACGATGGATACGAGATTCGGCTGGCATATGACCCCAGAACTGGAGTTGTCGGTCGGCGGTCAAAACTTGCTGCAACCGCATTTCGCTCAGTTTGGGGGCGATCCTGGCGGGCCGGTTGAAGTCAAGAGGAGTGCTTATGCGAAGCTCGTCTGGCGATTCGGTGAAAGGTGACGCTCAGAGAGATCTTCCGGCTCCCAATGCATGAGAAAAAGCGAATCTGAAATTCGCAACTCATCCGATCTGAGCTTCGTTGGCCGCACAGTAATCCTCTGGTCTTAGGGCGCGGGAAATATGGGGCGAGGTAGCGACGCAACACTATGAAGCACGAGAGTTATAAGGCTACTGCCGTCCAAGAGTACCGCAGGATGGTGCGTGATCGCGGCGTCTGGCTGCAATGCACAATTGCAGCTCTTGCGTACCTTCTCTTCGCCGGATCAAGCGCCCTCGGGCAACAAAAGCCCAGTGAGTACCAAGTCGAGGCCGCCTACCTATACAACTTTGGCCGATTCGTCGAATGGCCCGCGAAAGGCGTGCTCCCCCAGGGCAGCTCCTTTTCGATCTGCGTCCTCGGCGAGGATCCATTTGGGCAAGCTCTGGATGCGACGCTTGCAGGGGAAACGATAGGAAAACAAAGAGTGACTGCGCGGCGAATCTCCAGTCCGCAAATGTCGGGTGACTGCCAGATTCTGTTTATAAGTTCGTCGGAGGCTAACCGTCTCAACAAAATCATCGAGGCATTAGACAAAAGCGCGGTCCTGACCGTCAGCGACATCCCACAGTTCTCGCAGCGTCGCGGCATGATTCAGTTTGTCTTGGAAGAAAATCGAATTCGCTTCGAAGTTAACCTGACCGCAGCTCAGCGCGCGGGCCTGACGCTCAGCTCCGAGCTGCTCAAGGTGGCGACGGTCGTCAGAAAAAACCCTCAGCCAGGAGATTGACACGACCATGCCTAAAACCCAGCAATATTCGATCTCTAGGAAACTCACCTTGATGAACGTGCTGGTTAGCGCAGCGGCCTTGCTTCTAGCAAGTGGCGGCTTTTGCGCGTACGACTTGTACAGCTTTCGGCTGGCAGTAGTACGCAACGTCTCCATTCAGGCCCAGATCATCGGGGATAATACTGTTTCTGCGTTGGTGTTCAACGATCCGCACTCCGCAGAGAAGACGCTGTCGGCATTGCGTGCCAACCCTAACCTTATTTATGCCCAGATTTATACGCGTGACGGCCAGCCTTTCGCGGGATACTGGCGCGATGGTGCAGGCGAGGGCCACGTCGTGCCCGTTATTCCAGCTGGCCAAACCCAGAGCTATTGGTTTAAAGATGGGAATCTGGGCATGGCGCGCGCGATTGTCTTCCAGGGCAAACCAACGGGAACCGTGTATATCCGCTCCGACCTGGGCGCGATGAACGACCGGCTGAAGAGCTACGGTCTAATCGTCGTGGCTGTATTGTTTGTCGCCCTGCTGGTCGCCTTGCTGGTCGGCATCATGATCAACCGCTTCATGGGCTCACTCTACTCCAAGCTGGAAATCGGCAATCGTTTCATGGATCTATCGCTGGATCTGTTTTGTGTTGCTGGGTTCGACGGATTCTTCAGGAACTTGAACCCCTCCTTCGAGAAGACACTGGGCTTTACCACGAAAGAGCTTATGGCGAAGCCTTACCTGGAGTTCATACATCCCGACGATCGCCCGACGACCCTTGTAGAAAAAAGCCGGCTGGAAGACGGGAAAGTCACTTTTGCATTTGAAAACCGTTATTTGTGCAAAGACGGCTCTTACAAGTGGCTGTTGTGGAATGCGGTTTCCGTGCCCGAGCAAGAAGCCGTCTACGCCGTGGCGCGCGACATTACCGAGCGCAAGCGGGTTGAAGAGCTGCTCCGGGAGAGCGAAGAGCGGCACCGCAAATTGTTTGACAACAATCCGCATCCGACCTGGGTCTTTGACCGGGAGACGCTGCGGTTTCTTGCGGTAAACGCCGCCGCAGTGCGCAAGTACGGCTATTCCAGAGATGAGTTCCTGGCGATGACTCTCAAAGACATTCGTCCGCCCGAGGATGTTCCCGCTTTGCTCGAAACTGTGCGAGCCCTCGGAAATGAAAATGAGAGTAGCGGCGCCTGGAGGCATCGACTGAAGGACGGGACCATCATCGACACAGAGAACACCTCTTATGCTCTAACCTTTTTGGGTCGCGTCGCGCGCGTTGTCGTTGCGGTCGACGTTACGCAGAGAAAGCGGGACGAAGCGGAAAAGCGCGAAATCATGGAGAGCCTGGCCGTCACCAATCAAGAGCTCGGTCTTCGCAACCGAGAGGTGGAACGCGCTACCCACATGAAGAGCAAGTTTCTCGCCAGCATGAGCCACGAATTGCGCACTCCGCTCAATGCAATTGTAGGTTTTTCCGATCTCCTTGCAGAAGGAACCTCGGGCGCACTTAATACCAAACAGACACGATTCGTGGGTCACATCAAGCAGGGCTCAGCCCACCTGCTCCAGTTGATCAATGACATCCTCGACCTCTCCAAGATCGAAGCTGGACAACTGGAGTTGCACACCGAAGAGTTTCTGGTGCAGGACGCTTTGCCAGAAGTACTTTCCACCATTGATCCTCTGGCCATGGCCAAGAACATCGAGTTGGAGCAGAAGGTGGAGAGTAAATCTCTAGTAAAGGCAGATCGAATACGCTTTAAACAGATCCTATACAACCTACTCAGCAACGCGGTCAAATTCACCCCCAAGGGCGGGCGGATCTGCATCGATAGCATCGACGACTGGGACTTCGTCCGCGTCTCGGTAACTGACACTGGGACCGGCATCCGGCCCGAAGACAAGGAAGTCATCTTCGACGAATTCCGGCAGGGTGAGGGGAAGGCTGATGACGTCCACGAAGGGACAGGACTGGGGCTTGCCATCACGAGACGCCTGGTCGAGCAACAAGGGGGACGGATCACGGCAGAAAGCGAATTTGGAAAAGGCAGTTGCTTTACCTTCTCTCTTCCGGCTGTGGAGCCAAGATCCGAAGTCCACGCAGTTGAAGAGCAGACAAAACCCTCGGTTACGATGGATTCGGGCCGTCTCACGCCGCTCGTGCTCATCGTTGATGACGAAGTGCCGGCCCGTGAGCTTCTGGCCAGCTACCTTGAACCGGAATACCGAGTGGCGATGGCCGAATCCGGCGTCGAAGCTCTTAAAGAGGCTCAACGATTGCGGCCCGATGCCATCACCCTTGACGTAATGATGCCGGGCAGCGATGGCTTCGAGACTCTGGTCGCACTCCGGAAGAACCCCGCGACGGCTAACATCCCGGTGGTCATCCTCTCCATTGTGGATCAAAAGCAAATAGGTTTCGCGTTGGGGGCGGCCGACTATCTCATCAAACCAGTTCGCAAACCCATATTGCTGGAAACGATTCACAAGCATGTGCCGGCTCCAGCCGACGAGGATTCATCCATTTTGCTGGTGGACGACGACCCCAAATCTTTGGAATTGCTGCAGGAGGCCTTGCGCTCGTCCGGATACGAGGTTCAGAGCGTGCGCAGCGGCGCCCGCGCCTTGGAGGTGCTAGCTAACAAAGTAGTGGGCGCAATCTTGCTCGATCTGCTCATGCCTGGAATGGACGGTTTTCAAGTCGTTCGCCATGTCCGGCAGGAGCCGGCTCTAAAGGATCTGCCCATTCTCATCATGACCGCGAAGAACCTGAGCCGGGAAGAAATTGCTCTTCTAAACCGAGAGACGCAAGGCCTCCTGCAAAAGGACGGCTCCTGGAAGGAACAACTCATCGCCGAAGTTAGCAGAGTAACCCGAGGCTATAAGACGCAGGCGAAATCCGCGGGGCAGTCATGATCCGAATTCTTGTGGCCGAAGACAACGCCGTGAACCGCGAACTGCTCCGCGAGTTGCTGGAAGCGCGCGGGTACGAGGTCTTTGAAGCGAGCGACGGTCAAGAGGCGCTTCACATGGTGGAACAGTCCCGACCAGAACTGCTGCTGATGGACATTGGGATGCCGGTACTTGACGGATTCGGGACCATCCGGAAG
>Ga0210391_10000885_pt1 | contig 28951 bp, 29 predicted proteins | sample IncBWC12OmetaG_FD_160573 | JGI IMG/M metagenome (GOLD analysis project Ga0210391, IMG submission 160573) | Forest soil microbial communities from Barre Woods Harvard Forest LTER site, Petersham, Massachusetts, United States - Inc-BW-C-12-O ... | reverse complement strand
GCCGCGGACTTCGAGCAGGCGCATGTAGCCGGGCGCGAATCCGAGCTTGAGCGCGCGGCCCATCAGGCGGTTGAAGAAGCGGTCGAGGGAGCTTTCTTTCTGAAAAGTCTCGGGCACGATGTAGCGGGCCTCCACGGCGAGCATATATAAGGAAGCGGCACGTCGAAACCGCGCGATGAATGCCCCAGGAACTGCGATCAGCGATTCAGCGAGCCGCGAAAGAACGATAACCCGGCTGGCGTATTCGTGCATGCTGATGGTGGGAATCAACAGCGGCTGGTCGGGCCCGTTTATCCCGGAGATCGCCCGGGCACTTGGCATTTCGATCGAGCGCGCGGGGTTGATGGTCAGCGCCGGCGCGGCCGGCGGTTTCATCTCGGTGCTGATAGCCGGCGAGATCCATCAGCAACTGAGCGCGCAGAAGATTCTGGTCGGTGCGATGGCGTTGTTCACGGCGGGACTGGCCGGGCTCGCACTCGCGCCGGGCCTGGCTGTCCTGCTGTGTGCCAATTTTCTGAACGGCCTCGCCAACGGCGGCATCGACGTCGGAGCCAACGCAATCATCGTCGAGCTGAATCGCGAACGTCTCGCGTCGGCGCTCAACTACCTGCACGTGCTGTTTGGGGTCGGCGCGCTGCTGGGACCGTTGATCGTCAGCGCAGCGTTCGCAGGACACGTTCATTACTGGTGGGTATTCGGCGGCGGGTCGATGGCCTGTGCTGCAATCGCGATGGGCTTGCGCATTACTCCCGCGGTCGATGTTCAAACGGAGCCTATCGTCGGCAGCGAAAACGCAGACGGAACCGGCTTTCTGTCGATGCTCTCGCGTCCAGTGATCTGGGCGCTCAGCGCAGTGATGTTCATGTACGTCGGCTCGGAACTCGGCATCGGCGCGTGGCTGTTTCTCTACCTGCGCACGGCAGGTGCGCTGAGTCCCATGCTCGCGTCGTCGGGCGTGTCGGTCTATTGGCTCGGCCTCGTCTGCGGGCGCGGATTCGGCGGACGCATCGGCCATCGAATGGCAATCCCGCAATTCACGATGCTTGCGGCGGCGCTGTCCGCGCTCGCAATTGTGATTCTAATCGCAGCGCCGACGGCGGGCGCACTGGCCCCATTCGCGATGTTCCTCATCGGCTTCGGCTACGGGCCAATCTTCCCCAACATGATAGCGGCGGGCGCCGCGCGATTCCCGGCCGAGGTCGGTCGAATGACGTCGATCGTAGTTGCAGCAGGCGCGCTGGGCGGAATCGTCGGCCCTTGGCTGATGGGTCACGCAATCGCGCACACCAGCCCTCGCGCCAGCATGGAAGTGGCGTTGGCAGCGACGATCGCGATGTCAGCGCTGGCGCTGTCGATCTGGGCGGAGCCGCAAGGGCGGACAGAGGAACTTGATTGAATGTGAAACCCGCCGTGGGTTTCACGCTTCCTTGGGCAGGGTTAAACCCTGCACCTTAGTGGGAAGAAATCGCGAAATGCCGATGACGGCATTTCGCTCTCAAGTTCCTTCCTCGTTGTCATTCTAGAGCGAAGCGAAGAATCCCGGCTCCTTCACTTCCGTCAAGGGAATACTTACCGAGTCTCAATTGTTTTCAAGAAATCGAGTATCCTCCATGCTGGTATGCAACCAGACATTCCAGTCGGCACCTGAATATCAAAGGTAGACCCATTTATTAACGGCGCTATGGCTGTCTCGCCTTTGACACGGCACCATTCGATGCCCAGCAGTTTCTCGAGATGTCCCCAGTTATCCAGCATCTGTTTATCAGTAAGATTGGGTTTGAATTGCCGATCTTTGTAACGGCTTTCGGCTTCCATGCGGATAAACACTGGAGAACCGCTGAAGCCAGGTATAGTGCGAATCTCGATTAGAAAACTCTCCTGCGGCTTGCCATCAGCTATAATGGGTTCTTGCGGCATCATGGCTATAGTTCCGAAACGCACGACTGGAATGTTCTTCTCTGTTCCATCGTGGTTAATAAATCTGCCTACCATGAAGAGATCATCGCCGAGACCGACCCTTAAATCGGACACTTGGTCTTCCGTGAGAAAAAATACGGTATCGATATGATCGTATTTGTAATACGCACGATGAAATGGAAGTTCGCAGGCCGCTATGTCATCGGTCTCTGACCATGACCAATCGCCTTCAAAACAATCGACAGGCTTTTTCTTATCGTGCGTGTTGATTCTAACCCATGATGCCGCAGGGAAACTTTGGCCATCCACGTTGTGGCGATTCGTAATTACGTAGTCGTGCCATCCCTCTTGTGTTCGCAAGCGGGCAATAAAGCCAGTGCCTCCGACCTTGGTGCCACGCTCCGCATCGTCTTTAGACGGATACAGGTAGACAACTATGAAAAGAATTCTGTCATTCAGTCGGGGCATCGGTTTCTTCCAGACAATATACGGAAAACCGAGATACGTCCGCTTTTCAATCAGCAGGCACTCGCCCACGCTTCCGACAACTCGTTCTGAGATTGCATTTCTTCCGTTAAGGGGTACTTACCGAGGGCTTGACAAAATGAACGTTCATTCAATATAAATGCATCTCGATGCCACGGAGTGCTGAAGCTATTCGCGTACAGTCGCCGGACGACAAGCTCGTCAAGGCGCGGCGGCGTCAGATTTTTCTGGCGGCTTGCCGGGTGCTGGCGCGGAAGTCGTTTCATGAGGCTTCGGTCAAGGAACTGGCACTCGAGGCCGGCCTCGCCGCGGGTTCGATCTACGTTTATCTCGACAGCAAGGACGAGATTATTCCGCTGATCGGCGAATCGATGGTCGCCGAGCTCGTCGAGATGCTGCCGGAGATTCGCGAGCGCACAGCAGGCGACACGCGCCGCGAGTTGATCGAGGTGATGCGCGCGATTCTCGACGTGATCGACCGTTATCGCGAGGCCTTCAACGTGCTCCATCATGAGGCCCGCTACCTCGCACGCCGCCCGCAGTATCGGACGGCAATGAAAAAGATTGGAGACGACTACTTGGGCGCGGTCGCCGAGATTATCGAACGCGGCCGGCGCACCGGCGTAATCAATGTCGAAGATCCGCGCAGTGCCGTGCACGCGATTCACATGCTGTGCGCCGGATGGGCGACGGGCGCGAACAACCTGAAGGGGACCGACAAAGAAACTTACTGGCGCGAGATTGCGGCGATGGTCGAAGGACGTTTTTTCACGTCCGCCAACGGAGCGAGTACCGCTGCTGCCCGCTGACGCGACGCAGTTACAATCGAGGAGTTGCGAGATGGCACTTTATGACAGGCGAACTCTGGACGTCGGCGCTCATAGCGTGCGCCAGAGCGTCATCTATATTCAGAATTATCGCTACGCCGAAGAACGCATGATGCGCATGATGGCCGGATGGATCGCGCTCACGCCCGAGCTTGCGGTCAAGCTCGAGATGGCCAAGCAGGTGTACGAGGACGCGCTTCACACCGACGCGCTCGGCAAGCGCCTGCCCGAACTGCGCGCGCAGCCGCAGGTTTCCAAGCCGGCCAACGAAGCCTTCGTCACCTTCATGAACGCGATCGAGGACAAAGAGGAATGGGAGGACACGGTCGAGCGGCTGGTCGGAATCTACCGGGTGCTGAAGCCGCATCTGATTTCGCATTACAGTTCGCATCTCTCGGCGATGAATCCCGTTTACGAGCCCCCTACCCTGCGAATCCTGCAGCGGCTGGTCGAGGAAGAGAAGGCGCACGTCGAGCGCGGCAGCGTGCTGCTCAACGAGCTGCTCGACTCGAAGGAAAAGCATGAACGCGCCGCGAAGTGGCAGTCGCATCTCGAGGGATTGCTCGGCGCTTCCGGTGGAGTGACAGGGTTCGAGGCGGAAGCTGAAGCGCCGCGCCGAAAGGTCGGACGCAGCTGAGCGCGTGGGAGGGAAATGAAGCAGCTGGAAAATATCGACGCACTGCGCGAGGCGATCGCGACGCATGCGGAATCGCTCGCGGCCGGCGATAACGCCAAGGCCGAAGCATTTGCACTGCCTGGAGCGATCGACGCCTATCGTCAGGCGGCGGCGGAAATTGCGCGGATTGCGCGGCCGGTCAAAGTCGAGGCGCTCGCGCTGGCGAAGGTCGGTTTTCAATACATCTCGAAAATCAGATTTAGCAACGGCGCTGCCATGCGTCGCGTGCTCTACCGGTGGCGCAAAGAGCCGGACGGCAAGTGGGTTATCGTCGGCGTCGAGGACACGACCGGCAAGCGCTCATCGTGGAGCGATGTTCCAAATCTAACGGCCGCAATTGCGGAAGCGCGCGCGGGGAACGGCAATGCCTGATCTCGGAGAACGACGTCATGTGATGGGGCCGCAGCCGATTGCGGAGATCGTCGAGCCTCCCGCCGACCTGTTCGTGGCGGCGGAGACTCTGCTGAATGCGCTGATGCGCGGCGACCATGCGACGGTCGAGGCGATGACGCTGCCGCATGTGCGCGACGAAATGAGTGCGATCTCGAATGCGATTCCAGCGAACAAGTATGATAAGTTCGAGATAATCGGGCGGGCGCGGATCGCGAAACACTATTTTTTGAAGATGCGACTGACCGGGGCGAATGCCGAACCGTTCAAGTTTCATTTTCGGCTCGGCCAGACCGATGGCAAATGGACTGTGCGCGAAGCGTTGAACCTGACCGGAAGAGCCTCAGCGTGGAGCAGAGATTGAAAAAATCGAAGGAGCAACCGCGATGCAAAGAATGATTCCCGTCGACAAGTTGGCCCGTCCCGAGGACCACATCCTGCTGCCCGCCACGCGCACGCGAAACGCGCGCACCGAACAGGGCCTGTCGCCCGGCAACGCGATGCCCTACGAGGATGATTTCCTGAAGTCGCGCATGCACGGTATTTGCGGCGGCGAATTCCAGGCGATGGAAGCGGCCGGCCGCACGGTTTACGATTTTCCTGACGCGCCGTGGGAGTTCCAACTCGACATGGCGCGCCAGGTGTGGGACGAAGCGCGGCACGCCGAGATCTATATGAAGCTGCTCGAATACGTCGGCTCCTACTACGGCGAATTTCCTGAAGGCGAAGTGCTGTGGTCGTGCACGCAGGCGGAGGATCCCGCGGCGCGGGTCGCGGGAATCAACCGCGGCCTCGAAGGGCTGGCGTGCGACGTCTTCGAGCAACTCATTCGAATCGCGCAGAATATGGGCGACACGGTGATCGAGCGCTCGGTCGACTACGTGCTCGCCGACGAGATAACTCATGTGCGGATGGGCTCGCAGTGGATGCGCAAGCTGTGTGAAGGCGATCCCGAGCGGCTCAAGCGCGCGCAGGAGTTCCAGGACCGGATCGACGACCTGTTCAACTTCGGACCGGGCCGCAAGCGGATCGAAGACGTCGGTCACGTCAAACAGCGCGTCGACGGCAAGGAAATCGAAATCGATAACGGTCTCACGATCGCTCGCGAGGCGCGTTTGCTGGCAGGCTTCACCGAAGAGGAAATCGATCGCCTCGTGAAAGGCTTCGGCAAAAGCGCAGCATACTAGGCACGCGAAATATTTCACTGGAAAAATTTAATTATGGAAAAATGCATCCCAGTTGATCGCCTCGCCCGTCCCGACAATTGGGTCGTGCTACGCAGCCGCCAGGTGCGCGAAATCCGCGAAGAGCAAGGCCTCGAAGGCGGGCGCCCGATGCCCTTCGACGAGGAAACGCTGCGCTCGCGGCTCCATGGAATCTACACGGGCGAGTTGCAGGCGATGGAAGCGGCGGGCCGCACGCTGTTCGATTTTCCCGACGCGCCGTGGGAGTTCCAGCTCGACATGGCGCGGCAGGTGTGGGACGAAGCGCGTCACAGCGAGATTTTCCAGCGGCTGGTCGAGTACATGGGCGGTCATCCCGGAGATTACGTCGAGACGGAAATTCTGTGGCGATGCACGCAGGCCATGGATCCGGCGGCGCGAGTCGCGGGCATCAATCGCGGCCTCGAAGGGCTTGCGTGCGACGTTTTCGATCAGTTGATTCGAATCGCGCAGCGCAACGGCGACGAGGTGATCGAGCGTTCCGTCGATTACGTGCTCGCCGACGAGATCACGCACGTGCGCATGGGCTCGAAGTGGATGCGCAAGCTGACCGAGGGCGACCCCGAGCGGCTGGCAAAGGCGCAGGCCTTCCAGGACATGGTCGACGAGGTTTTTAATTTTCGCGGCGGACGGCTCGCGCAGGAAGATATCGAGAACGACGACGGGCAAGTGGTCGCGATCGCCAAAGAAGCGCGCATGCTGGCGGGATTCACCGAAGAAGAAATTCAGCGGCTGATAAATTCCGCCCGCAAGAGCGCTGCCTACTGAACAAGCTACGGACTGAGTCAGGCCGGTCAAAAGCCGGTCTAAAGCCGGTTAAGTTGGACATCGGGGAAAAGGATTCCTTATAATTCTGCCCTTGATTCTTCTATTCTGCTAATCTACATATTACGTTCCCGTGACCACTGGATTGCATTTTGCGGTTGCGGTTGAGTAGAAATTACGTTTCACAGGATTGCGTGGAGCGCATGAAGTGACGCCCAATTCGGACGCAAACAGTTCGCCGACCAGCAGCCGCGCGTTGCGCGATTGGGTCAAAGAAGTCGCAGCACTGACCAAACCGGACGCAATCGTCTGGTGCGACGGCACGGAGGCCGAGAAAGATCGGCTCACGAAGCAGGCAGTCGCCGCGGGAATACTCATCGAGCTGAACCAGCAGAAGCGGCCCGGCTGCTACCTGCATCGCTCGAATCCCAACGACGTCGCGCGCACCGAACAACTGACCTTCGTCTGCACTCCGAACAAAGTCGACGCCGGCCCGACTAACAACTGGTGCGATCCCGCCGACACCTACGCGAAGTTGCGCGGATGGCTCGACGGCTCGATGCGTGGGCGCACGATGTACGTGGTGCCTTACGTGATGGGTCCGCTCGGATCGCCGCTGTCGAAAGTCGGCGTCGAGCTGACCGACAGCATCTACGTCGTGCTCAACATGCGAATCATGACGCGGATGGGCACGGCCGCGCTCGACCAACTCGGCGAGTCCGATGACTTCAATCGCGGAATTCACTGCACGCTCGACTTGGATCCCGAGCGCCGCCTGATTTGCCACTTCCCGCAAGACAATACGATCATCTCGGTTGGCAGCGGCTACGGCGGCAACGCGCTGCTCAGCAAAAAATGTTTCGCGCTGCGAATTGCCAGCTCCCTCGGCCGCGACGAAGGCTGGTTCGCCGAGCACATGCTGATCCTCGGCCTGCAGAGCCCCGAAGGCGAAACCACTTACGTCGCCGCCGCGTTTCCGAGCGCATGCGGCAAGACCAATCTCGCGATGCTGACGCCGCCGGCCGAGTTCAAGGGCTGGAAGGTGTTCACCGTCGGCGACGACATCTCGTGGATGCGGGTCGGTCCCGACGGCGGCTTGTGGGCGGTGAATCCGGAGAACGGATATTTCGGCGTCGCGCCGGGGACCAGCGCCAAGTCGAATCTGAACGCGATGAAGATGGTCGAGCACGACACGATTTTCACCAACGTCGCGATGACTGCGGATGGCGACGTTTGGTGGGAAGGGATGGACGTGCCCGCACCTGACGGATTGCTCGACTGGCAGGGACGCCCGTGGAAGCGCGGCTCGACCGACAAAGCGGCGCATCCCAACAGCCGCTTCACGACTCCGATGCGCAACAATCCGGCGTGGTCGCCGCAGGCCGACGATCCGCGCGGCGTGCCGATTTCGGCGATCATCTTCGGCGGACGCCGCGCCTCGACGGTGCCGCTGGTGCTCGAATCGATCGATTGGACTCACGGCGTTTTCATCGGCGCCACGATGGGTTCGGAGACGACCGCGGCGGCTTCAGGAGCGGTCGGCGTCTTGCGCCGCGATCCGATGGCGATGCTCCCCTTCTGCGGCTACAACATCGGCGACTATTTCGCTCATTGGCTTAAGATGCGCAGCGCGATCAAAAAAGCGCCGCGCATTTTCATGGTCAACTGGTTCCGCAAGGGCGCCGACGGAAACTTTATCTGGCCCGGCTACGGCGAAAACTTGCGCGTGCTCAAATGGATGCTCGATAGAATCCACGGGCGAGCGCGCGGCCGCGAGACGCCGGTCGGAATCGTTCCCAACGAGGGCGAGCTCGATCTCAAGGGCCTTGATCTATCAAAGAGTGCCGTGCAAGACGCGCTGGCGGTAAATCCCGCCGAATGGAAAGCGGAACTCGAATCGGCCAGCGAATTCTTCGAGAAAATCGGTCCAACGATGCCCCATGAATTGAAAGACCGCCGCCAGTTGATCCTGAAATCGCTGAACGGTGAAGCCCCCGCGCTGAGAGCCGCCGCCGGCCGCTGATACATCTGCAAAGTTAAGACGCGAATGCGGCGCCGAAAGTCGTAAGACTCCGGCGCCGCAACTTTTTCTGGAATCGCTCGCGCGCGCTAGTCGAGATGCTTGCGCAGGAAGGTCGGGATGTCGAGCTTGTCGTCGCCGTCGAGCAGCGAATTCGGCTCGAGCTTCTCGCCGTCCGCCAGGCCGCCATCGTCGCCGCGCCGCCTGAACGCCGGGATGTCGAGAGTGCTGTCATCGACGACCAGCCCCATCCTGCGGATCGGCTTGTTGCCGGTGAACATCCTGACCTGCCCTGCTTGCGGGGCAGGCGCGGGCTGCTTGACCTCCATCGGATCGACCGGCCGCGTCGAGGCCGCCGCGATGGGCGTGGTAACGGGAGCGCCCGACGGCGAGTAGCGCGTCGGAGATCGGTCGAGGTCGCCGAAGCCGGTCGCGATCACCGTGACGCGAATCTCGTCTGACATGTTCTCATCGATCACGGCGCCGAAAATAATGTTCGCGTCTTCGTGCGCCTCTTCCTGGATAAGGCTCGCCGCTTCGTTAACTTCGTACAGCGCCATGTCCGAGCCGCCGGTCACGTTGATCAGCAGGCCGCGCGCGCCCTTGATCGAAACGTCCTCGAGCAGCGGGCTCGAGATCGCACGCTGCGCCGCCTCGACCGCGCGATTTTCGCCCGAGGCCGTCGCCGCGCCCATCATCGCCATGCCCATCTCGGCCATGATCGATCGCACATCGGCAAAATCCAGGTTGATCAACCCGTGCACCGTCACCAGCTCCGAAATTCCGCGCACTGCCTGCAGCAGCACGTCGTCGGCTTTCTGGAACGATTCCTTCAATGACGTAGTTTTGCTGGCGACCGAGAGCAGGCGCTGATTGGGAATCGTGATCAGCGTATCGACGGCGCTCTTCAGCGCGCGCAAGCCTTCCTCGGCCTGCGACATGCGGCGGCGTCCTTCGAACTGAAACGGCTTGGTCACGACGCCGACAGTCAGCGCGCCGAGCTCGCGCGCAATGCGCGCAATCACTGGCGCAGAGCCGGTTCCGGTGCCGCCGCCCATTCCAGCGGTAACAAACACCATTTCGGCTTCCGACAAAATCTCGCGGATTCGATCCTCGTCTTCGAGCGCCGCCTTGCGTCCGATTTCGGGATTGCCGCCGGTGCCGCGGCCGCGCGTGATCTCAGGGCCAATCTGCACGCGCATCGGCGCATGGTTATTCTGCAGCGCCTGGATGTCGGTATTGACGGCGATGAAATCGACGTTGCGCAGGCCCACGTCAATCATGTGGTTGACCGCATTGCCGCCGCATCCGCCAGCGCCAATTACCTTGATTCTCGCGCCCGGGTCGGGATTACTCACCAACTCAATCATCACAGATCCTCCTAGACCAAGTACCGGCAAAGTTTGTTGCCCATTTGAATTTCTTTTTCGGCGACCTCTCAAAAGAAGTCCCTCACCCAATCGCTCAGCCGCGAGCGCAGCCGTCCCAGGCGCCCCGCTTTTCCAACGCCGTTTCCAACCCCGCCGGCAGCGCTCTGGTGCATCAGCAGGCCGGCCGCGGTCGTAAACATCGGCTTCATCAATTCTTCCGGCAGTCCCTTCAGGTTGATCGGAAGTCCGCGCCGCACCGGCACGCCGAAGATACGCTCGGCCAATTCCTGCGTGCCCTCGAGCAGCGAAGTCCCTCCGACCAGCACGATGCCCGACGCGAGCCCGTCCGAAACGCCCGAGCGCAGCAACTCGCGTTGCACCATCGTGAAAATCTCTTCCATGCGCGGCTCGATTATTTCTCCGAGCAGCCGGCGCGCGATCACTCGCGGCTCGCGCCCGCCGACTCCCGGCACCTGCACCGTCTCGTCGCGCCGCACGACCTGGTTGGTCGCCACGCCGAACTCGATCTTGAGCCGCTCGGCGTCGGAAATCGGAGTGCGCAATCCCGCCGCGATATCGCTGGTTAGATGATTGCCGCCAATCGGCAGCACGGCGGTGTGCATCACGGCGCCACCATGGAACACGATGATGTCGGTGGTGCCGCCGCCGACGTCGATCAGCGCAACGCCGAGTTCGCGCTCCTCCGGAAACAACGCTGCGTCGGCCGACGCCAGCGGCTGGAAAACCATCTCCGACGGCGTCACACCCGCGCGCTCGCAGCACTTGGTGAGATTTTGTCCGTAACTCTGCGCCGCGGTGATGATATGAATGCGCGCCTCGAGCCGCACGCCCGCCATACCGTAAGGCTCGCGCACGCCCTCCTGCTCATCGACGGCGAACTGCTGCGGCAGAATATGCAGCACCTGCCGATCGAGCGGAATCGCGACCGCGCGCGCCGCGTCGATCACGCGATCGACATCGCGGGAGCTGACTTCGCCCCCGCGCACAGCGACGATACCGTGGCTGTTGAGGCCCCGAATATGCGGCCCCGCGACGCCGACGACGACCGAGCCGACGCGCACGCCGGAGGTTTTCTCCGCTTCCTCGACCGCCGCTTTGATCGCCTCGACCGTCGCTTCGATATTCACGACGACGCCCTTGCGCAGTCCGGTGCATGGCGCGACGCCGAACCCAAGCGTCGCTAATTGACCGTCGGGCAACGACTCGCCGACGATTGCGCAAACCTTGCTGGTGCCGACGTCCAGTCCGGTGAGCAAATTTCTCATCGCATCACCGGCTCCCCAACCGGTTGGAACGAAACTTTCTGCAGCGCGTTCTTGTGCTTCGGATGCTTCCCCTCGTTCGCATGCAGACGCACGACCGCAAGCCCCGGCGTGGTCAGATCGAGCGCCGCGATCAAGTTCTCGCGTCCCTGCCACTGATGTCGCACTTTGATCGCGCGCGCGAGTTCAGTCGTTGCGCGATCGAGATCGATCACAACTTCTGTTCGCTCTCGTTCCAGGAAGAGCGACGCGGTGCCGTCATCGCCGACGCGCATCTCCGAAATAATTTCCGACAACTGCGTCTCCGCGCGGACGAGTTCCGCCGCGTACTCGACCATCTGCGATCCGTGCGCATCGTCGAGCGCCGCGCCGCTCAACACCGGCAAATCGCCCTGCTTGTCGGGCGAGACCGGGCCGCGAATTTCGCCGCCGCTGAACAATTGGTAGAAGCCGTCGCGCCGTTCGACGATCGCAATTGCACCGTCGCGCATGTCGCCCGCCGAAATCGCGTCCGCATCGGAGCCGTTCATGCCGCGATGGTAGATTCCAACGCGCTCGGCCAACTGCAGCAGCACGGCAGAATAGTTCGCGACGGCAACGCGCGCGGGCGCAAGCGAATCGACGATTTGATCGCGATAGGTGCTGAGAGACGCAGATGCTCGGAGCGTGACTGTGCGGCCGGTCGCGCTGAATCCCGTCATCACGCCGAGCGCGAAGAAGGCGCACACAACCAGCCCGCCCAATCGCGGGCTCCATCCGGCCACCGCTTTATTTTTTCCGCCGCGAGCCGCCACCACACCACCTCAACCAAACAACCACGCGTTACCAGTCGCCGACCAGCCTAACCTCCGGTTCAAGCCAGACGCCGCTCTGCTCTTTCACCTTGTTGCGCGCCATGTCGATCAGCGCGCGCACTTCCGCGGCCTGAGCGCCGCCAAGATTGACGATAAAATTCGCATGCTGATCCGAAAATGCCGCACCGCCGAGGCGGGTGCCCTTCAGCCCCGCGCCTTCGAGCAGCTTGCCGGCAAAGTTTCCCGGTGGATTCTTGAAGATAGATCCAGCATTCGGCACGCCGCGCGGCTGTCGCGAGGCACGCTTGGCGTGCAGCTCAGCGACTCGCGCCGTCAACTGCGCGCGATCACCGCGTGCGAGCTCGAAATCGACGCGCGTGATTATGAAATGCGCCGGCAACTCGGTGCGCCGGTACGCGAACTTGACGTCGTCCTTGCTCAGCGCGAGCGCCTCTCCCGACTCAGTCACGCCATGCACGAGAGTGACCACTTTGGCGATCTCGCCGCCGAACGCGCCCGCGTTCATCACCAATCCGCCACCGACCGTGCCGGGAATGCCTTCACCGAATTCGAGGCCCGCAAGGCCGCGATCGACAACTTCCTGCACCAGGGTTCCGAACGGGGCCGCCGCGCCGGCGACAACTTTCGCGGCGTCGATTTTTATTTTGGCGAAGCCGTCGCCGAGCCTCACCACCAGCCCGCGCATCCCGCGATCGCTCACGAGCAGATTAGTGCCAGCGCCGAGACAGAAGCATGGCACGCCCGCGCGATACGCGGCCGCCTTCGCATGCATCAGTTCGGTTTCGTCCTCGACGGCGACAAACAAGTCCGCCGGGCCGCCGATTCGAAATGAGGTCAACTCCGCCAGCGGCATCGACGCGCGAACTCGCGCGCCAAATTTCCCGCGCAGCTCGCTCTCAAGCGCCTTCATGAACTTTGACCTCGGCACTCAGCGCGTTCAGCACTTCGCCGCCCATCTTGTAAATATCGCCCGCGCCCATAGTCGCGATCACGTCGCCGCTGCGCGAGCCCGCTGCGATCCGCGCGGCGCGATCTTCCTCGTCGCCAAGGTAGTGCACCTCGAGATGCCCGCGCGCGCGCAGCGCCTCGTACAGACGGCGCGAAGATACCTCGGCAATCGGCTCCTCGCCGGCCGGATAAACGTCGAACAGGTAGAGCAGATCGGCATCGTCGAACGCCGACAGGAAATCGTCGAACAAATCGCGCAGGCGAGTGTACCGATGCGGCTGGAACACGGCGACCACACGGCGCTTGAACGACGCGCGCACAGCAGCGAGCGTCGCGCGCACCTCGGCCGGATGATGCGCATAGTCGTCGAGCACGATCCGTCCCGCTGCTTCGCCCTTGATCTCGAAGCGCCGGCTGATTCCGCCGAACTTCGCGAGCGCCGCCGCCGCGACCTCGAAACTGATCCCAACTTCCATCGCAACCGCGATCGCCGCGAGCGAGTTCATCGCAACATGCACGCCCGGCGTCGGAATCGTCACGCGGCCAAGATTCTCGCCCTTGTGAACTACTTCGAAGCGCGTCGACAGGCCGTCGATCACGATTTTCTCGGCGCGTAGATCGGCGTCCGGCGCGACGCCGTAGGTAACAGTCGGCTTGCGAATCGACGCGAGCAGCCCGCGCACGTTTACGTTGTCGATTCCCAGCACCGCCACGCCGTAAAACGGCACGCGATTGATAAAGTCCGCAAACGCCTGCCGCACCTTGTCCATCGTGCCGTAATGATCGAGATGCTCCGGATCGATATTGGTCACGACCGCAATCGTTGGAATCAGCAGCAGGAATGAGGCGTCGCTCTCGTCGGCTTCGGCCACCATGAACTCGCCATGACCGAGGCGCACGTTGCTCCCGGTATTGCGAATGTTTCCGCCGATCGCAACGGTAGGATCGAGATTGGCCTCTTCCATGATCAGCGCGATGAGCCCGGTGGTCGTCGTCTTACCGTGGGTTCCGGCAACTGCGATGCCGAGCTTAGCCATCCGCAACAATTCGCCGAGCATCTCGGCCCGCGCGATCACTGGAATCTTCAGCTCGCGCGCTCGCGCGACTTCAGGATTCGAAAATTTTATCGCGGACGAGATGACCATCGCATCGATTCCGCCGTCATCCTTCAGATGCGCCGGATGATGCCCCTGGCTGATTTCCGCGCCGAGCGACGCGAGCCGCGTGATGCTCGCCGACGGTTTCAGATCGCATCCGCTGACGCGCATCCCGAGCTTCAGGCACAGCTCGGCGATTCCGCTCATGCCCGCGCCGCCGATGCCGACAAAATGCAGCCGACGCTGACGCGTCAAAAGACCATTTGCATGCAGTTCATTCACGCTGCCGCTTGCTCCGCAATTTCGAAACAAATTTTCGCGATGTGACGACCCGCGTCCGGATGCGCTTCTTCGTGCGCGCGCAATCCCATCTCGTCGAGCCTTGACGGATTGCTGATCAACGCTTCAAGTTCACGCGCGAGGTTCGGCGCAAGCTGCTCGTCGTCGCGAACTATTATTGCGCCGCCGCGCTTTTCGATCACGCGCGCGTTGTGCACTTGCTGTTGATCCTTGTGGAAGGGATACGGCACGAAAATAGCCGCACGCGCACCAAGAGCAATGTCCGTGACCGTCATCGCACCAGAGCGGGCGATAACCAAATCGGCGCGATGCAGCGCGTCGGCGACATCGTCGATAAACGGCACCACCTCGGCCGCGAACCCGATTTCGCGGTAAGCACTCCTCACCAACCCCTCATCCGCCTCCCCGGTCTGATGCAAGACGTGCAAATTTATAACACTTTTTCCATATATTTTGAAAGCCCCTACAACGCCAATGTTCAGGCGATGCGCCCCCGACGAACCGCCTAAAACAAGGATTTGTAATTGACTGTCCGTTCGGCGAGATCGGTCAGGCTGATAACTGAACCGGGTCGGGTTTCCAGTCACCACAACTTTAGAGGAACTGAAATAAGCTGCGCTGTCACTGAAGCCGACACAGATTTTTTTGGCGAATCTAGACAACGTTCGATTCACCAGACCCGGCCGCGTGTTCTGCTCCATCAACACCAGCGGCGTCCGCGTCAGGATTGCCGCCGCGCCCATCGACGCCGACGCATATCCGCCAGCGCTCACGACGATGCTCGGACGAAATCGCCGCATCAGCGACAGCGCGAGGCCAATCGAGCGAACGAATTCCAGCGACGCGCGTGCACGCTCGACAACGTTGTGGCCACGAATTCCGTGCATGTCGAACAATTCATATTTGTAACCGCTCTTCGGCAACCACTTCGCTTCAAGGCCGTTGCGCGTGCCGACGAACAACACTTCGAGAGCGGGACGCTCGCGAATCATTTCCTCGCCCAGCGCGACCGCCGGAAAAAGATGCCCGCCCGTTCCGCCGCCGGCGATTATCACTTTCATCGCACCGCCGGCCGCCGCCCGAGCGCGAGCAACGCGCCCAACGCCGCCATCGCGATGATGATCGAAGTGCCGCCGTAACTCAGGAACGGCAGCGGCAGTCCCTTGGTCGGGATCAGTCCGATCACCACCGACATGTTGATCAACGCCTGGATCGAAAGCAGCGCGGTCAGTCCCACGGCGAGTAAACTCGCGAACGGATCAGGCTCGTCGTGCGCGATTCGCATCCCTCTGAATAAAATCACAAGGAACAGCGCAACGACGACTGCCGCGCCGATCAGGCCGAACTCCTCCCCGACTACCGCGAAAACGAAATCGGTGTGCGCCTCCGGCAGATAGAACATTTTCTGCCGTCCCGCGCCGAGACCGACACCCCACTTGCCGCCCTCGCCGAGCGCGATGAACGATTGCACCAACTGGAATCCCGCGCCGCGCGCGACCGACCACGGATCAAGGAAAGTCGTCAACCGCTTCATGCGATACGATTTCGCCACCGCCTGGAACGCGAGCAGGCCGAGCGCCCCGCCACCCGCGGCTGCAAGATGCTCCCAACGCGCGCCCGCAGCGTAGAGCATCGCGAACAGGATGAGCGCGATCATCACGGTGCTGCCGAAGTCCGGCTGCTTAAGAATGAACAGCGTAATCGGGCCGACGATTAGGAATACGGAAAGCGGTCCATGGGTGAACTCGCGGATTCGCTCCTGCCGTCCACTTAGAAACTTCGCGAGGAAAAACACCAGCGCGAATTTCACCAGCTCGGACGGTTCGGCGATCACCGGGCCCAGCCTCAGCCATCGGCGGGCGCCGCCCTTCATCAGGCCGAGGCCGGGTACATACAGCAGCGCGAGCATCACGAGTGAAATGACAAACAGCGGCATCGCGATTCGACGCAGACCCGCCAGCGAAAATTGCGAGAGCAGCATGAGGAAGATGAAGCCGACGGCGATATGCGCGAGATGCAGCTTGAAAAAATGGAACGCGTCGCCGCGCTTCTCGATCCCGAGAAAGTACGTCGTGTTCAGCACCATCAGCAGCCCGAGCAACAGCAGCACCGCCGCCGGCAGCCACAGCCACGGGTCCGGCCGCCGATGAGTTACAGCGTCAAAGCGCCCGAACCAGCTCTTTATATACGTTCCCACGTTCCGCATAGTCCTTGAATTGATCGAAGCTCGAGCACGCCGGCGACAGCAGCACGGTGTCTCCGGGCCGCGCCGCGCGGGCAGCATGCTCGACGGCTTCCTTGAGAGTCGCCACCGTTTCGATTTGCGTCGCACCGGCGAGCGCCGTCGCCATCTTGTCCCGCGCCGCACCGTTGAAAATCGCAAGCTTGACCTTCTCGCCGAGCGGCCGTTTGAGTGGCGCGTAGTCGCCGCCTTTGTCGAGACCGCCTGCGATCAGAATTATCGGCGCCGCTAGCGCATCGATCGCCTCGACCACCGCGCCGACGTTGGTGCCCTTCGAATCATCGACATAAGTCACGCCGCTGCGCTCGTGCACAACTTCAATTCGATGCGCCAGTCCGCGAAATGAAGCGAGCGCGCGTTCAATGTCTTTCGCTGCGACGCCAAGCGCGAGCGCCGCAGCCGATGCCGCCATCGCATTGGAAATGTTATGCCGCCCGCGCAGGCGAAATCCTTCGAGACTGATTCGTCCGCGCGGCGTGGCGCCGAAATCAAAATCGTAAACGATCGCGTTCGAACGCTGGTCGAACCAAATCGACGCCCCATTGCCGCCGCGGTCATGTCCGAAGCCGATCACGCGCGAGCGCACGCTGTTCGCGAGCTTCCAGACGTTGGGATCGTCGCGATTCAGAATCGCGTAGTCGGAAGCATCCTGGTTTTCGAACAAGCGCGCCTTCGCGCGTCCATAGTCCTCGAGATCTTTGTAACGGTCGAAGTGATCGTCGCTCAGATTGAGATGCACCCCCGCCTGCGGCCGGAATTTTTCGATCCACTCGAGCTGGAAACTCGACACCTCGACGACCGCGACGTCCCACTCGCCGCCAACCGCATCGATCAGAGGCGTGCCGAGATTGCCGCCTACGAATGTGCGGCGTCCCGACGCCTTCAGAATCTCGCCGAGCAGCACGACCACCGTGCTCTTGCCGTTGGTGCCGGTGATCGCGGCGATTGGCATTTTGAGGAAGCGGCTCGCGAGCTCGATCTCGCCAATTACTGGAATTCGTTTTTCAACGGCGGTTCGCAACAGCAGTGAATCGCGCGGCACTCCTGGACTGGTAACGACGAGCTCGACGCCATCCAACCAGATCGCATCATCGGCACCGAGCTTCAGTTCGCCGGCCGGCAATTTGCCGCGATCTACGTCGCTGCGTCGATCCGTCATGGCGAGCTTTGCGCCGCGCGAGGCGAGAAACTTCGCAGCGGCAAGTCCGCTGACTCCGAGTCCCACCACCATCACGCGTTTGTTCGACAGTTCCATCAACGCAGCTTGAGCGTGCTCAGCGCGACGAGCGCGCATATGATCGACACGATCCAGAATCTGATCACGACCACGGTCTCGGGAATTCCCTTGAGCTCAAAGTGATGATGGAGCGGCGCCATCAGGAAAAATCGTTTGTGGGTCGCCTTGAAATAGTAGCGCTGAATGATGGTTGATGCCGCTTCCGCGACGAACACTCCGCCCGCGAGCACGAGCACGAGTTCCTGCTTGCAGAGCACGGCGATCGTGCCGATCGCGCCGCCGAGCGCGAGCGCGCCGACGTCGCCCATCATCATCGAAGCGGGATACGCGTTGAACCACAGGAAGCCGAGCGACGCGGCGATGATCGACGCGCAGAAAATCGCAACCTCGCCAACGTCCGCGATGTGCGGTATCTGCAGGTAGTTCGCGAGTTTGACGTTGCCGGCGACCCAGGTGAAGACCCAGTAGGTAAGCGCGACGGTCATCACCGGACCGATCGCAAGCCCGTCGAGGCCGTCGGTGAGGTTCACCGCATGCGAGCATCCGACGATCACGAGCATCGCGAACGGAATGTAGAACCACCAGTGCAAATCCGGATGCACGTTCTTCAGGAACGGCACCGTAAGATGTGTGTCGAAGCCGAGATACAGAAACAGCCACGCCGCCGCAACGAACGCGCACGAGAACGACCACACCAGCTTCGCCGGACCGCTGAGGCCCAGGCCTTTGCCCCGCGCCAGCTTGAAATAGTCGTCGCTGAAGCCGATAGCGCCGAAGGTCAGCGTCACGAAGATCGCGATCCAGACATACGGATTGAAAAGGTTAGCCAGCAGCAGCGTCGCCGACAGCATCGACGCCACGATCAACAAACCGCCCATCGTCGGCGTGCCGGCTTTCTTCTGATGCGCCTGCGGAACAACTTCGCGAATCGTCTGACCGATGCGCAGCTCGCGGAACCGTTCGATCAGGATGGGTCCCAGAGCCAGCGACAGCGCCAGCGCCGTCAGCCCGGCGAGAACAGATCGCAGCGTCTCGTACCTGAGCGCATTGAAGCCGGAATAATATTTGTGCAGTGGGTAGAGCAGCAGGTAGAGCATCGCGGCGCTCGCCGAATCTCAACTCTGCCCGCGGCTGAGTTCCGCCGCAATCTCGCGAACCACGGCCCGATCGTCGAACGACAGTACGCGTCCCGCCACCAGCTGGTAGTCCTCGTGACCTTTGCCCGCGATCAAAACGGCGTCGCCCGCCGCCGCGGTTCGGAGCGCAATCGCGATCGCCTTGCGCCGATCCGGCTCGACGATGTATCCGCCGCGGCCCGCCTCGATCAGACCCTTCTCGACTTCGGCGATGATCGCCAGCGGATCTTCGCTGCGCGGATTGTCGGAGGTCAGCACCGGGATGTCGGCAAGCCGTCCCGCGATTTCTCCCATGATCGGCCGCTTGCCGCGATCGCGATCTCCGCCGCATCCGAAAACGCAGATGATTCTGGCCGCCCGTAATTTCCGAATCGCCGTCAGCACCGCCTCAAGCGCATCGGGCTTGTGCGCGTAGTCGACCAGCACCGTAACCCCCGGTTTCGCCGCCACCGCTTCGAGCCTGCCGGGGGCCCCTGGGCATCGCCGCACGCCATCCGCCACCGCATCCAGTTCGATGCCCAGGGCCACCGACAGGGCCGAAACGCCAAGAATATTGAGCAAGTTGATCTCGCCGATCAGCGGCGATTCAATTTCGATTTTTTTCCCGAGCACCGACAGCGTCGCGCGAATCCCACTGAGGTCGGCGTCGAATTTCTCGGGATGCACGTCGAGTGCGTGCTCCATCCCGAAACTAACTTTCGATCCCTGCACCGCGTCGAGCACGCGCCGCCCGTACAGATCGTCGCCGCGGACGACTGCGACGCTGTCTGCGCGCTTGCTTCGCGGCAGTATCTCGGTGAACAGCCGCAGCTTCGCCGCGAAGTAGTCTTCCATCGTCGAGTGATAGTCGAGATGGTCGCGGCCGAGATTGGTGAACATGCACGCCCGGAAGCTGAGCGCATCAACGCGCCCTTCCGCGATACCAATCGACGAGACCTCCGCCGCCGCATGACGCACTCCCTCGCGCTCCATCTGCGCGAGGGCGGATTCGAAATCGATCGACTCGGGCGTAGTCAGTCCGCTGTAAATTTTCTTGTCCCCAATGAAAATTCCAATCGTGCCGATAATTCCCGCGGGCATGCCGGCCGCTTCGAAGATCGACGCCAAGATGTAGCTGGTCGTGGTCTTGCCGCTGGTCCCCGTGATGCCGATCAGATCGACGCGCTCGCTCGGCGCTCCGAAAAACCGCGACGCGGCCGCGCCCATCAGCAGGCGCGGCCGCTCGCTCTCCACCAGGACCACCGCGGGGCGCGCCGTTCCACCTCCACCACTTCCAACCACCACAGCGCGCGCCCCACGGTTTAATGCGTCGTCAATATTGGCCCGGTTCCGCGTCGCGTCGCGGGCCGTCGAAAAGTACAGATGACCGGGCCTCGTATGTCGCGAGTCGTAGCTGAGGCCCGTGATTTCCACGTTCAGGTCGCCGTCGATCCGGCGAACGTCGAGTCCGTCGAGTAGTTCACCAAGTTTCACTTTCGCCCGACGGGCGATACACCGCCGCCACTGAAATACGATGCGGGCACGATGCCCGATTCAGCCGCCGTCTCGGCGCCGCTGTCTGCGACGATCGCCGCGAACGTCAGCTTGACCGTCAGATGATTGAGCGGAGCGCCGGCAGCCGGCTCCTGCGCGACGACGTAACCGCCGCCGTGCACGTCGACGTTGACGCGCGACACGCGCGCCAGCTCCATCGCGCGCCTGAGACTGAGTCCCGTGAAATTCGGCGTTGCGCGCGTCAGCTTCGACCCCGTCAGCACCGGCAGATAGTCGTCGACGTCCGCAACCGTTGTGGGCGACGCACTCTTGCCGTCCTTGTCTTTGCCGAAGTCAGGCATCGGAATCATGCTGGCAGTGTCGTAAGTCGGTGCCGTGATATTCAAATCGCGGACCGCACCCTGCGCAATTTCGCTGAACACGGGAGCCGCGATCAAGCCGCCGAAATGCTCGTGGCCCACATCGTAGAGCGCGACCAGGATGAGCAACCGCGGATCCTCCGCCGGCAAAAATCCCACGAACGACGACACGTGCCGATTCTGATAGTAGGTGCCGTTTTCCGGATTCACCATCTGCGCCGTGCCGGTCTTGCCCGCCACTGTAAACCCATCGACGCGCGCTTTCGCCGCCGTGCCGCCGTCGGACATGACGACGTTGCGCAAAAGCAAATTCATCTGATGCGCAATGTCAGGCGCGATCGCACGGCGCAACACCTGCGGCGTATGCGTAAGGATAGTCCGCCCCTCAGCGTCGTAGGCCGCCTTCACTACGTACGGCCGAACTATATTTCCGCCGTTCGCGATAGCCGAGTACGCGACCGCAAGCTGGATCGGCGTGACTGCCACGCCCTGCCCGAAACCGTGGTTCGCGAGATCGATTTCCTTCCATCCGGCAGGCTTGTTCAAAAGACCGCCCGCTTCGCCCGGCAGATCGATCCCTGTGCGCGATCCGATTCCAAACGCGCGCAGCCCTTCGTAGTAGCGATCCGATCCCAGAGTCAACGCGATCTTCGCCGCGCCGATATTCGACGACACCTCGATAATCCCGCCGAGATTCAGCCATCCGTGCGGACTGTGATCGTGGATCGTGTGGCGGTCGAGATAGAAATGTCCGTTCTCGCAGAAGAACTGTTTGTCGGTTGTGATCGCGTGATCGGCCAGCGCAATCGAGCCGAGGATTCCCTTCATCGTCGAGCCGGGCTCGAACGCGTCCTCGACCGCCGGATTGTGCAACCGGTCGTGAACGTTGGCACCGCTGGCGCTGACATTGGCCATCGCCATCACTTCGCCGGTGAACGGATCGAGCACGATAACGCTGCCGCGCTTGGCCCCGCTGGACTTCACTTCCGCGGCCAATTCGGTTTCCGCCAGCGACTGGATCCGGGAGTCGATCGTCAGCTCGAGTTGCGCGCCCGGCTCCGGCGCCTTCAGCGCCATCGGGCTGTCGAAAATCGGATGCCCCTGCGCGTCATGATCGAAGCTCAGCTCGACCGCCTCGCCGCGCGCAATCTTGTCGTAGCGCAATTCCAACCCGGAGAGCCCCTGGCCGTCCATCCCCGACAACCCCACCACCGACGCGGCCAGGTTGCTCTCCGGGTAAAATCTTTTGTACTCGCTGATCGTGCCGATGCCGTCGATGCCGAGCGCTTCGGCCGCCTGCGCCTTGTCCGGTGAAAGCCGGCGCTCGAGCCACACGAACGGTGCTTCCTTGTCCAATTTCTGTTCAAGCGAAATCGGCATCATCATCAGGATCGCCGCGAGCTTGCCGCGCTCGGCCGGCGTGCTCGACTCGAGGACCTTCTTCGGCCGCGCGTACACCGACTGCGTTTCGGCCGACATCGCCAGCGGCTCGCCGTTGCGATCGACGATCGGTCCGCGCACCGGCGCGAGTTCGCTCTCGCCCGTATGCTCCTGCTGCGCGAGCGAGTTCAGCCGTGGTCCGTACAGCGCGACCAGCACCACCAGCCGAATGACGGCGAAGCCGAACAACGCCGCCAGCGTGAAAGTCAGCGCTCCGATTCGAGTGCGCCGCTGCTTGAATGCTCTATTCATGGGAGCATCACCACCTGCCCACGCCCGGGAGGCGCAAGATGATACTGCGGCGCGAGCGCGCGCAGCCGGTCGTGCGAGCTGAGTTGCGCGGCGGTCAGGCGCAGCTCGCGATTTTCGTTTTGCAGCGTCGCGATATCGTCATGCAGCTTCGACAGCCGATAACCTTCCTGCGTAACTTCGAGCCGAATCATCAGAGTCGCGAATCCCACCATCGCGATCAGGACGCCCAGCACCGCAGGCACCACCTTCGACGGCCGCCGCGTCGGCTTCACTCGCGCGCTCATCGTGCGCTCCGTTCGATACATCGAACTTTGGCGCTGCGTGCGCGCGCATTGCGCGAGGTCTCCGCCGCGGACGGCTTGATCACCTTGCGCGCAATCTCCGTGTAGTCTCCGCCGCGCGCCAGCTCGTGGAAGCGCTCCTTCACCGGCCGGTCTTCGAGCGAATGATACGAGATGACCAGCATGCGCCCGCCCGGATTGAGCATCGCGGGCCCGTCGCGGAGCAGCGTCGCGAGACTTTCCATCTCGCGATTCACGGCGATTCGCAGCGCCTGGAAGGTGCGCGTCGCGGGATGCGCCCCGCCACGCCGATGCGCTCCCAGAGCCCTTTCCACGATCGCGCGTAACTCGCCTGTGGTCTCGATTGGACCGCGCCGGCGAGCCTCGACGATCATCCGCGCGATTCGCCGCGAGCCGCGCTCTTCGCCGTAGGTGTAGATGATGCGCGCGAGTTCCTCGGCGCTCTCTTCATTTACAATGTCTCTCGCCTGCAGCGGCTGCCGGTCGTCCATCCTCATATCCAGGGGACCGTCGAGCCGGAACGAAAATCCGCGCCGAGGATCGTCAAGCGCGTAGCTGCTCATGCCGAGGTCGGCAAGGATCGCGTCGGCACTCTCGAAATGATGGCGCCGCATGACGTCGGCAATCTCGCCGAAGTCCGCGCGCTCGAGCACGACGCGAGCGCCGAACTCCACCAGCCGGTCGCGCGCGACGGCCAACGCCGCCGCGTCGCGATCCAGCCCGAGCATCCGCGCCTTGGTGGCGCGGAGCATCGCCTCCGCATGCCCGCCCGTACCAACAGTTACGTCGACGAACGCGAGCGGACCGTGTGCGGACAGCAGCCCGCACACCTCCTCCACCATCACCGGCACATGCCACCGGCCCGCCGCGTCGTCTTCGTATCTCATCGCCAGATTCATCGCCCGTCACAAACCCAGCTTCGCGAAAAAATTCGGATCCATAACTTTCTCCTCGGTGGCCTTCAAAACCTGCTCGAGGAGCTGCTTGTCCCAAAGTTCAAAGTGATCCTGCAGCGCCGAAAAAGTCACCTCGCGATCGAGCCCCGCTTTCTCACGCAGCTTCGGCGGCAGCAGAATCCGTCCTTGCCGATCGACGGGCACCTCGTGCGCGCCGCCGATGATCATCGTCTGGAATGCCTGCACCACCGGATCGAATCGCGGCTTGGCTGCCAGGCTCGCGATCAACGCATCCCACTGATTGGGCGGATAGAGCGCGAGGCACCACTGTCCGTCGTGAGGAAAGTTCGTGATATAAAGACGATCGTGATTTTCGCGCTGCAGAACTTCGCGAAATCGGGCCGGGATACTCACCCGCCCTTTTTCATCGATCGAATGGTCAAACCGACCAGTAAACACCCCGATTCCTCCCCAACGTCCCACAACATCCCACTCTGCCCCACTACAGTCAAGTAAAACGCGTCTCTTGCAGCACATAAACTGACTATTGCCCGATTAGTCAGTGGCGAAAGAAAAGCGAAGCTCACGATTAGCTACTTGCTATTCGCCGAAATCCAAGTCGTCATTCATTCGCATAGCCGACGAGTTGCTATGTTCACTGAAAAGCTGCCGCGAACTTGACAGCGACCACTTTCATTCGCGAAACTCGCCCGATCGTTTTGTCGATCCAACTACATCGAGAATTAATTGCGCCGTAAGTTCATCGGGGCAGAGAGAGGATAGATGAAGACTGGAAATTCCTGGCTGCGCAGCGCCGCAGTTGTCGCCGCAGCCCTGGTAATGACGGTGCTCGTCATCAGCCCGGCCGCATATTCGAAGGGGAAGAAGAAAAAGGCCGAGGTGACGCCCACCGAGACCATGACGCCAACGCCCACGCCGACGCCCGAAGTTCACGTGTGGAATTTCGATTCAGACAAAGCTGGCGAAGTGCCCGCAGGATGGAAAGCGATCGAAGGCGACTGGCAGGTGATTCCCGATCCCAGTGCGCCCAGCAAGCCCAACACCTTCGGCCTGCCCGCGGGCAGACTGCTCAAGTCGCTGACCAGCGCGCTCGAGTACTACCCGATGGCGATTCAGACTGACCCGACTGAGTATTCGGACTTTACGCTCGAAGCTCAGTTTCAATCGACGGGCGGACGTTTCGATTGTTCCGGCGGTCTCATTTTCCGATACGTCGACGACAAGAACTTCTACCTGCTTTCGGCCGGATGCCCGAGCGATTATTTCGGCCTCTCCCGCATGACCAACGGAGTACTGACCGGCCTCCAGCAGAAGGTCGTGCCGACAGACAAGGACACCTGGTACCGCCTGAAGGTGACTGCGCAGGGCGGACACTTCACTTGTTACGACGACGACAAGATGATCTTTGATTTCGACGACAACAAAATCGCCAAAGGAAAAATCGGACTGTGGGCGCGCGACGATTCGCAAGCGCAATTCGACGACGTAAAGATCACAATACTCCCTGGAGGCGACAGCGGCGCCGCACCGGCGGCAGCATCGTCACCGTAAATAAAAGTTTTTGCGGGCGTATTGAACAGTTGAATAGCTGAAGGATGAAGACGCCGACGCGAGTTGCATACTCGCGTCCGGCAACTTATCCTAAACCTTAATGGAAACCAGCGAAGAAAAACCGCGCGTCGAGGTTCATATCGCGCCGTTGAGCGGCGTTGAACTCGCCACGGAAATCGCCGGCGGCGTCGGCCGCGCGCTCGGTTTGACCCTGTTCTGGGGTCTCGAAATTGTCCGCGATTCCTATTTCCGCCTGCTCGATCGGCTGAACGTCCGCCCGCGCCGCAAGCGCGCCAGCGCGTTCCCTCCCGGCCAGCCCAAGAAACGTAGCAGCGCCCCAACTCGCTAGTCGCAGCCGCTCTTATTTTGGATTCTTCCCCGCAGTGGGGATGTCGCTCTCGCGCGCCGATCAGCTCGCGCTCGACGATTGCAGCTGGATATAGTTCTCGAGTCCAATCTGCTTGATCAGGTCCAGCTGAGTCTCGATAAAATCGACGCTCTTTTCTTCGTCGTACAATATTTCCGTCAGCAGGTCGCGCGTCGCGTAGTCTTTCACCGATTCACAGTGCGCCACCGCCGCGCGAAAATCGCCGAGCGCCTTCAGCTCGAGCTTGAGATCGCACTCGAGCACTTCTTTGACGTTCTCGCCGATCAGCAGCCGGTCCAGGTCCTGTAGATTCGGCAGACCCTCGAGAAACAGTATCCGCTCGATCACTCGGTCCGCATGCTTCATCTCGGTGATCGATTCGTCGCGCTCGTATTTACCGAGCTTGGTGACGCCCCAATGCTCGAGCTGTTTTGCGTGCAGGAAATACTGGTTGATCGCGGTCAGCTCGTTGCGCAGGACCGTATTGAGAAACTGCAGAACCTTGGGGTTACCCTTCACGGAACCTTGCCTCCGGGAGTCGCGACTAAGAACGGTTCCAGTGTAGGAGCAACGAGGTCAGCGCGAAACCACCCTACTAGGCCTCAGCGGCGCACGCTTCCTGACAGCTATCTTGAGCAGCTTCGTCCGGGTTGGAACGTGCGTCGAGCATCTCGCGAACCAGCGGCACGCATTTGCCGCACTTGGGCTTAACCCCGAGCGCTCGATAGAAGGCCGCCACCGAACACGAGGCGCTGCGATGGGAGCGAGCCTGACGGTCGGTGATAGCGTTGCAGATGCATAGGTACATGGGCGGAGAATCCTCTCTTGATTATGAGAATGATTATCAATTCCGCCTCACTTCTGCAATGGCCGCCCGATCGGGCTAAAGATTCCTCGCAGATTTACGAACTTTTTTCGTAAGCGAGTCGCTTACGCTTTGGCACTCGCGGTCGCGCTCGCCTTGGTGCTTGAGAGCCGCCGCATCATCATCGCCAGCAATCCATCGAAGGCACGATCCGGCAGCAGCCAATGGAACAACGCCATCAGCTTCGCATCGCGGCCGACCAGGTACCGCGTGCGCGGGCGATCCGCAGTCAGCGCGTGCTCGACGACTTTCACGACGACGTCGGCCGTTACGGCAGCCTGCTCCTGTGAGTCGATGAGACCGCGAAGCATTTCAATCTGAGTTCCGTAGTAGCGGACTCCTTCCGGCGGTAGCGAGCGGAGAGCGTCGTCGGCCGCGCTGCGCGCCTTATCGACCATCGCGGTCTTGACGCCGCCGGGCTCGACAATCGAAACGCTGATCCCAAACGGCTTCAGCTCGGCGCGCATCGAATCGCACAGTCCCTCGAGCGCGAACTTCGACGCGCAATACGGCCCCAGCAAGGGAGTGGCCACCTTGCCGCCAACCGACGAGATAACGACGATGCGCCCGCGGCTGCGCCGGAGCATCGGCATGAACGCCTGCGTCACCAGCACCGGCCCGATGAGATTCACTTCCATCTGCCGCCGCAGCTCCGATGCCTGCAGAAACTCGACCGGGCCGCCGATTCCCACTCCCGCATTGTTGACGAGCCCCACCAATGGCGCGTCGCCCAACGCCTGCTCGACCTGAGCGGCCGCCTCGGTGATCGTCCGCGCATCGGTCACATCGATTATTACCGGGGTGAGCCGTGGCGACGCAGTCTTGGCCAGCGCCTCGCCATCCGACGCCTTGCGCACGCTGGCAAACACGCGGTAGCCGAGTCGATCGAAATGGAATGCGCATTCCCGGCCAATACCAGTGGAAGCGCCGGTGATAACAATCCCGCCGCGTGCAGTAGCCGACCCTTGAGCATCACTGACCATGGGATTCTCCTTCTCTACCTCGCCCCGCGAGGAAGGCATCACTGACACGCAGACGCCGCGCATTCACGCGCGCCGGCGAGTAGATGTGGGTTTTCGAAATCGTCGACGCGCAACACAACCGCATCTCGCGGCTGCGCGTCGCACAATCGTCCATCACCCTAGCTCGCGGTGACGGACGAGGGAATTGTAAGAGAGAAAACTATCGAACGAGCGACGCCTCTAGCGCATCTTCTTTTGCACTTGCGGCTTCTTCGCTTTCGGCGGACGTCCACGGCGACGCTTCTCGACGCCCGTCGCTTCGAGCTCGTCTTCATCGGGGCCGAACGCGCTATCGACTTGTACGTCGTCATCAGCGGTAGGCACCCGCTCGACGTGCTCTTCGGAGTCATCGGCGCTGCTGAGCTCTTCGGCGGCGGACCAGCGTGCACCGAACGGCTTGGCCATTCCACTTTGCCCGCTGCGCGCTTCGGTGTTCGCTTCGTTCTGACAATCGACGCAGAACTGCGCGAACGGGATCACCTGCAGGCGCGCCAGCGGGATCTCGTCGCCGCATCGCGCACAAGTTCCATATGCGCCCGTGCTCAGGCGTGCGATTGCCGCGTCGATAGCGCTCAGTCTTTCCTGCGCGCGATCGAACAGCGCTGCATGCGTCTCGACTTCCGACAGCGATCGCGCCACGTCCATTTCGTCGGCGGGCGGCTGTCCACCATTGCGCGCTTGTTCGCGCATCAATTCTTTCACCCGTGCGAGCGTATCTGCACGCTCTTTCGCCAACAGGCGCTTGAGCGCATCGATCCGCCGTCCGCCGGAGCTAACTGCGGCTTCCATCTTGGTCTTCTGCCTCTTAGGAGTCTTGGTCGGTCGGGTTTTGGTTCGAGTTTTCATTTAGTGAGGACCGTCCGCGAACGTTGAGCGAGCATTTAATATCAGCATTGATCGTGCCTCGCGCCACTCCTGGAAGATCGAGCGAACACAATAGTCTTTCTCGGCAACGTTCGAGTCCAGTAGTTCCATATACGGAAATTGCTTCAAATCGGTTGCCGGATTGGGCGTTGCTGCGCCCCGGAACGCGGCAGTGTAGCTGTTTGTAGCGTTACTCGCGAGAGGCTTTTCGATGCTGAAGACCTACTCTGTGGACAAACGGTTGCACAGGCGACAATCGTGTTGATGCCGCATAATTGAGCAGCATGGGGCGTCGTCCACCTCGCGAAATGTCCAAATACCTTATTGATTTCTCACTTTAGGATGCCCGGATGCGTTGGCACAGACCATGCTGGCCAAGCAGAAGTTCAATTCGGCTCAAGGAGGGTCCAACTCGCATGGCTGCTGCTGTTTCAGAACAGGTTCTCCACTTCGGACCTTCAAATCAGAACCGGGTAATCGACGAAGCCTCGGGTCCCGATCCGTGGCTCAGCGCGCGCTTCGAACCGGATTTTCTGGTGCCCGTCCAATTTTTCGACCTGACCCGGCGACGCTCGATGCTCGACGGCGAAACGCGGCTCGTGTTCGCGGTGCTCGAAGACGCGGTCCGATGCTACGTGAAGACGGTGAACTCGTCGCGGCGATGCGACCTCGAGCAGTTCGACGAGGTCCAGCGCTGGTTCCACGCGGAAGCGGGAATCCACAGTCCGTTCTCCTTTGAATATGTATGCGACGTGCTGGGAATTGAGCCAGCCTCGCTGCGCTCGC
>Ga0210391_10000884_pt1 | contig 28974 bp, 37 predicted proteins | sample IncBWC12OmetaG_FD_160573 | JGI IMG/M metagenome (GOLD analysis project Ga0210391, IMG submission 160573) | Forest soil microbial communities from Barre Woods Harvard Forest LTER site, Petersham, Massachusetts, United States - Inc-BW-C-12-O ... | reverse complement strand
ACGGGCGCCTTGACGCCCTCCGGCTCGCCCCTCTCGGCCGGCACCAATGCGGAAGCAGTGGCGGTCGACCCGACCGGCAGCTACGTTTTCGCGGCCAATGCGCAAGGCGCGAATCAAGTCGCCACCTTCATCATCACACCGGCCAGCGGCGCACTGACCGTGTCCTCGACCAGCGCCGCGGGTTCTCTGCCGATCGCCGCGACGATCGATCCGTCGGGCCAATTTCTGTATGCCGTCAATTTCAATTCCAACGACGTCTCCGCCTACACGTTGAGCGCGACCGGCGCGCTCACGCCGGTGGCCGGCTCGCCCTTCGCCGTGGGAGGTCAGCCGCATGCGATCGCGATCGACTAGTTCTAGCCTTCAGTTCCGGGTATGTTCTCAGGATGAGCATTCATGACGTGACGCCCGGCAAGCATGTGCCGCGGGAATTCAATGTGATCATCGAGATCCCGCAAGCTTCGGACCCCATCAAGTATGAGATAGACAAGGCGTCCGGTGCGCTGTTCGTCGATCGCTTCATGATGACGGCCATGCACTATCCGGCGAATTATGGCTATGTGCCGATGACCATTGCCGACGATGAGGATCCCGTCGATGTGCTGGTTCATACCCCGTTTCCGCTGCTGCCGGGCGTGGTGGTGCGCTGTCGCGCCTTGGGGCTCTTGCGCATGGACGATGAGTCGGGAGGCGATGCCAAGGTGCTGGCGGTGCCGACCGACGATATCTGTCCTCTATTCATACATTGGAAAACCATCGAGGATGTGCCGGAGATTCGCTTAAAGCAGATTCAGCATTTCTTTGAGCACTACAAGGATCTTGAGGCGGGCAAGTGGGTGAAGGTGTTGGGCTGGTCCGGAGTCGAGTTGGCCCACGCGGAAATTCTGGACGGCATCAAGCGTCACCAGGCCGAACAACAAACCAAGGCTTGAGCCATGGCGTTGGGGAAAAATCGCGGACTCATCTTCGCCGGAATCGGCGCGGTGGTCATTCTGGCCGGGACGCTGGCGGCATACCGCACGCCGGCGCCGCTTGGGAAGGATGCCGCGCCGGGCCTGTTCTCCGCCGTGCGGGCATCAGAGATTCTCAAAGAGCTGGTGGGCGACGGCGTGCCGCATCCGATGGGCAGCGCCGCCGATTCCCAAGTGCGCGGCCTGATTGTGAAGAGACTGACCGCGCTCGGCTATACCACCGAGCTGCAGACGGGACTTTCGTGCAATGATTTCGGTGCATGCGGCACGCCGACCAATATTGTTGCGACGCGCGGAGAATTAACCGGTAAGGACGCCGTGATGCTGGCGGCCCATTATTACTCCGTTCCTGCCGGTCCCGGCGCCTCGGACGATGGCGTCGGCGTGGCGAATCTGCTCGAGATCGCGCGTGTCCTGACCGTGACACCCCCACCTCGGCATCCGATCGTGCTGCTCGTGACCGACGGTGAGGAAGCCGGATTGCTGGGCGCCTCGCTCTTCACGCGCGACCATCCGCTGGCGAAGCACATTTGGGCCGCGGTCAACATGGACACGCGCGGTGTCTCTGGACCCAGCCTGATGTTTGAAACTGGAACGGCCAACGCGTGGCTCATGCGCCTGTACGGCAGGTCAACCCTCGAGCCCATCACCAACTCCTTATGCTATGTGATCTACAAAACGCTGCCCAACAACACCGATTTCACGATTTTCAAAGCCGCCGCATACCAAGGCTTTAACTTAGCGTTCATCGGCGACGTTGCTTACTATCACACGCCCCTCGACAGCTTCGAGAATGCCTCGCCCACCACCATGCAGCATCAGGGCGCGAATGCCTTGAGCGCCCTGCTTGCGCTCGCCAACGCGTCGGACTTGACTCCACCTGCCGCGGATTCGCTGTTCTTCGATGTGCTGGCACGCTGGGTCTTAGTCTGGCCCATCGGTTTCGTGCTGCCCGCCGCGCTGGCGGCGCTGGCGTTGTTGCTAGCGGCCGCGGTTCTATTGATTCGTAAGGGGTACATGAGCTTCGCCCACGCCGGGTATGGTTTTCTCGGTGCGCTGGCCAATGTTCTGCTGGGCGGCGCGCTTGGAGTGGCCGTGCTCGCGCTACTGCGTTTCCTAGGACGGCTCCCGCCCATCCAAGGTCCTTCCTGGATCGCTTACCCCCTGGCGATGCACGTTGGATTCGCGGCTTTGAGTTTGCTGACGACGACCGCCATCGCGGCGTGGTTTGGTCGCCGCGCGGGTTTTTGGGGCTTTTGGTTCGGCGCCAGCATGCTGGTCGCGCTCTTGTCGCTGGCCATCGCCCTGATCATTCCTGCCGCCGGTTATGTCGATCTGCTGGCGGCGCTGGCGGCGGTGCTCGGATTTGTGCCCAGCGCATGGGCTCTTAGGCAGGGCCGTCGGCCATCGCAAGGCGCGGCGGACTTCGCCGTGCTCTTTCCGGGCCTCATCGCCTTGAGTTTACTGATGCCGCTGCTGCTGCTGCTGTACCCTGCCCTCGGAGCGCCTGCGTGGCCCATTGGCACCGTTACGCTGTGCGTGACGGCGGCTTTTTTGCTGCCGCTGCTGGGCAACGCGACGCGGCCGGCGCGCCTACGGCTGACGTTGATTGCCGCGGTCGCGACTTTCGGCGCGATATGCATCACCGTGTTGTTGCCGACCTACTCTCAGGGCTGGCCGCAGCGCGTGAATGTTGAATACTGGCTCGATGCCGACAGCGGCCGCGCCCACTGGTATGCGCAAACCGCATCGCTGCGCCTGCCTGGCGCGATGGACGAGACGACGAAGTTCGATCCGGTGCCGCGCGATCGCTTTCCAGGGTATCCGCTCAAGGGGTTTTTTGGGGAGGCGCCCGTCCTGAAATTGGCCGCGCCGGAGCTGACGCAAATTTCCGCGGAGTCGCCTGGCCGCATGGAGCTGCTGCTGCGATCGGCGCGCGGCGCGCCGAAGGCCTTCGTGATTTTCCCGGCAAGCGCCAACATTCACGACATCGAGATTGCGACTTCAGCGGGGCCGCTGCACGCCAAGCTGCAAACGCTGCGCAATGGCAGCACGGTGGTGCTCGCTCCAGGGATGTCGCAGGCTGGATTGCACTTTTGGGTCAATGCGCCGGCCGCACCGATGACGGCGCAGGTATTCGACGAAAGCTACGATCTGCCCGGGGAACTGCCGGACGGTCACAAGCTGCAGCTGGCCCGGCCGAAGAACGCGACCAGCTCGCAGGATGGCGACATCACGGTGGTGCAGCGCACCGTGCGCGTGGATCCTGCGGCCGGCCGCTAAATCCTCATGCCCTTAACCTGATTTGGTCATGCGGGACGCGTGCAACGCAGCGAGCCGCTGACTGTGGATCTTGTTAACGGCGGCCGTCAGTGCTTCTTGCCGGCACTGCTTTACCACTGCGCTCACCAAGCGCGTATCGCCGGGATTGGGACAAACCTGCTCAGCCGCCAGGGAGAGCCGGCGATACAGTGCCTGCGCTCCACCGTCGGTCGCCAGTGCATCGCTGTTGTACCGAACGGTCATGGAGGGCGCATCGAGCACCGCGTTTAAGGCTCCCGCGGTACTCGCCACAGCAAGGCCGGCAAGACCCCCGAACAGCATCATCGTCGTAGCTAATCGAGTCATGACATTTCTCCTTCGCTTCAATTACTGGACACCCCCATAAGACGCCGCGAGAGGGCAATTGGTATGTGCCCGAACGTCGAGTTCGTCCCGAAAGGCCACGGTTTCGTCCCGCACCGGCCTGCCGGCACCGCAAAAAACGCCTAATTGCGGTAGTCTTGACCCATGATCGGACTGGGTTCGGCAGAATCTTCGCAACGCTTTGCCGGCGGCTTAAGCCAGATCCAGTTCTTAGGGATCGTTTGCCTGTTCTGGGTGTATGTGACCGTATCGAATGTCTTGTACGGCTACAGCATGAGCGCCGGCATCGCGCGCGTGACCGATGTGACGGTGTTTGCCTCCTGGGACACCCGTCTGCTGCAGCACCTCTTGCTGCTGCCCATGCTCCTGGTGTCGTTTTGGGCTTCGCTCAAGGTGCAGTGGCGTCCCGTCCTGATCGCCCTGCCCTTGCAGGTAGTTTTAGGTGCGGTGTTCTCCGCGATGGCCTATCCGGTGATGATTTTGTCCGAGGTCATCATGGCCGCCGACCAGTCGCACGGAACTGCGCTCTCGCATGTGGTCAGCGCCTGGAGCGATCCGTTCTGGGTGACGCTCTGGCTTGCCAGCTTCGTGAGTTTTCTGCCCTCCTATGGTTTCGGGTTGGCCTTGGTCACGGGTCTTGCGCTGTATACGCGCTTTCGCGATTCGGAATTGCGGCTCGCCGCGCTGGAGCGCGAGTGGAGCGCCGCGCGGTTGGCGGCCCTGCGCATGCAGCTCTCGCCGCATACTTTGTTCAATCTGTTGCATACCATCCGCGGCCACATCGAGTGGGATCCGAAGGCGGCGCAGTCCATGGTGGTGCAGCTCGCCGATCTGTTGCGGCGCTTGCTCAACGCCGGCGAGCGGGATTTTTCGCGGCTGGCCGACGAGCTACATTTTGCAAAGCTCTACCTCGAGTTGCAGCAGCGGCGCTTCACCGATCGCCTCGAGGTCGAGCTGCCGAATCCGGCGGAAATACCCGCCGTGTGGGTGCCGAGTTTGATATTGCAGCCCTTGATCGAGAACGCCGTGGTGCACGGCATGGCGGGCCATCAGGGTACGGTGAAGGTGAGCGTCACGGTGCGGCTCGTCAATGAAGCCATTTTGCTGCGGGTCAGCAACTCGATGGCGCTGGATCGGGCCGCCGGCGCGGACGGCATCGGACTCAAGAACGTGCGCGAGCGCATGGCCGTGCAATTCGAGGGCCGTGCGGCGCTCTTGGCGGGCGCTCACGGCGGCGAATGGATTAGCGAAATTTCCATGCCCGCGATACGCGAATCGCCGCCGATCACGCGCGAGGCGCCGGCCGGCAACAAAATACACACCACGACACTGCTGGGCACATGATGGATGTCATCATCGTGGACGACGAGGCCGCCGGGCGGCGCACCTTGCGCGAATACTGCGAAGCCGAGCGCGACCTGCGCGTGGTGGGCGAGTTCGGCGACGGCACCGCGGCTCTCGCGGCCGTTCGATTGCAGAAACCGCAGCTGTTGTTTTTGGACATTCAGATGGATCCGCTGAATGGCATCGACCTGGCGCGCGCCTTGGAGCCGACGCAGCTGCCCTCCTTGGTTTTCGTCACAGCCTACGACACCTACGCGCTCGAGGCGTTCGAAGTGTGCGCGGTGGATTATTTGCTGAAGCCGTTCGACCAAGAGCGCTTTCGCAAGACGCTCGCGCGAGTCCGGCCGCGTCATTTGAATTCCGGCGCCGACGAACGTCAGACCTTGCTGGCTGGCCTGCTGGCGCAACTCGAGCGCGGCGCACGCGGCACCGGCGAGGAAAAGCCGCGGCTGCTGGCCGAACTGGGCGGCCATCTGCACGTACTCGACGTCACGCAGGTCGAAATGATCGAAGCGGACCGCAACTATGTCGTGATTCGAGTCGGCAAGGAAAACTTCCATGCGCGCAGCACGCTGCAGCAGGCGGAAGTGGCGCTGCGCTCGCAACCCATGCTGCGCATCAGCCGCTCGTGCCTGGTGAATCTGAACTACGTCAAGGAAGTGAACCGCACGTTGCGCGGCGATTTCATTTTGGTCCTGGCGGGCGGCGCCACGGTCACCAGCAGCGAAGGGTTTCGCCCCAAGGTGAAGGAATACTTGAGCACCTTGCGGATTTCGTCCTAGAGGATCTCGTCCGGCGCAAACGGCGAGAGAATTTTCAGCCAGGCGCGTTCGGTCCGGCTGGTCGCGGGATCCGTGTGCCAGATTTTTTGCGTGCCGCCATCGCTGCTCACCCATTCGACACGGCCGTACTGATCCAATTGCAGCTTGTAGCTGCCATCGGTGCTGATGTCATCCAGCAGGCTCGTGACTTCGTGGGCGATCTCGGCGCTGTTGATCACGAGCCCAAGCTCGCTGTTGATCTTTGCCGAGCGCTCGTCCATGTTCAAAGAGCCTATGAAGACGATTTTTTGATCGATCACCAGCGCCTTGGCATGCAGGCTGGCATTGGAGCTGCGGAAAGGGTGGAAGCGTGCGTGTTTCTGCCCGAGTTTTGGGCGCATTTCCCGCAGGTCGACGCCGAGTTTGAGCAGCGGCACCCGGTAGCGTGCATAGCCGATGTCCACCAGCGGGGAATCGGTGGACGCCAGGGAATTGGTGAGGATGCGAACTTTGACACCGCTTGCCACCAGCGTGGCAATGAGTGAGACGCCCGCTTTGCCGGGAATGAAATAGGGCGAAATGATGCTCAAGTCCTGAGTCGCGGTCGCCATCAGCGCCGTAATATCGTTGGCGATCGTGAGCTCCTCATTGGGAGAGGTTTCGCTGGCGATTTTGGCGGGCCGATCGGCGAGCACCGTCGCCGGCGCCCAAATGAGCTCCAATTTTTTCGCGTCGAGTTCCTGCTCGAGCCAGCGGTCGCTCGCGGAGGTTTGCGCTTCGATCGGGGGCGGGGCATTGGCCTCGGCATCCACCGACGAAGCCACTGTGGCGATGGGAATGGCGTATTTGCTGTTCCAGAATTGATCGAACGAGGCGGACAATTGCGGCACGATGGCGCCTGCCGCGACCACATCCAAATCCACAAAATTGCTGCGCGGATCGAGGGTGAAGTAGGCGTCGCCGATGTTGCGTCCGCCGGTAATGGCGAGCGCATCGTCGGCGACAAACAGTTTGTTGTGCATCCGGTGATTGATGCGCCGAATATCCGTCGCCGACGCAATGAAGCGCGTCCAGGTGGAGAATCTTCCGGCGGTAAAGGGATTGAAGACACGCACCTCGACATTGGCATGCGAACTTAGGTGCATGAAGCGCCGGTCCTCGCCCGCGGTATTCAGATCGTCGACGAGCACGCGCACGCGCACGCCACGGTCCGCGGCGAGGCGCACGTGATGCAGAAAGTTCGCAGTCGACTCATCCTCGTGGATGATGTAGTACTGAATGTCGAGCGTTCGTTCGGCATGATCGGCCAATGCGATGAGACTGGCCAAGGCCGCTTCTCCCGAGGACAGCAAGCGGAAGCCGGACAGATTCTTGCCGACCTCGTCGGCGGCGACGATGCGCCCGAGCGTGGTGGTCTCCGGATGAGCAAACGCCACAGAGGGGGTTTTATGCACATGCCGCGGCAGACCGGCGCAGCCGGCCAGCACCGATAGCACGGCGATGACCACGGGCATGAGGGTGTTGCGCATCCCGCCATGATATCAGGCACACTTCGCGGCAATGCAGACACCCAGGGCAGCAGTGCAGACACCGAGGCGCATTCGCAGCTTCGTCTTGAGAGCCGGCCGCACGACCCCGGCGCAGGAGCGTGCGCTCGGCGAGCTCTGGCCCACCTACGGCATCGACTTAGAAGCGCCGCCGCTGGATCTTAAGGCCGTATTCGGGCGTGAGTCGCCGCGCTGTCTGGAGATAGGCTTCGGGGCCGGGGAAGTCATTGGGGCCCTGGCGGAGACCAATCCGCACATCGACTACCTCGGGATCGAGGTGCATCGATCGGGGGTGGGCAGGCTGTTGCTGCGCGCGCAGCAGTGTGCGCTCAAGAATCTGCGCGTCATTTGCAGCGATGCGGTCGATGTACTGCGGGATTACATCGCCGATGCCTCGTTCGACGAGATGTTGGTGTTCTTCCCCGATCCCTGGCACAAGAAGCGTCATCACAAACGGCGCTTGATCGACCCCTCCTTCGTCGCGCTGGCGGCGGCCAAACTGCGCGGCGGCGGCACCTTGAGGCTGGCGACTGACTGGCAGGCGTACGCCGAACAGATGCTCAGCGTGTGCAATGCCAATCCGGCGCTTCAGTCGTTGAGCGGCGATTCGACTTATGTAGCCCGCCCGCAGTTTCGGCCGCCGACGCGCTTCGAACGGCGCGGCGAGCGCTTGGGCCATGGCGTGTGGGATTTGGCTTACGCCAAGCGCGTTCAGGAGTAGCCAGCAGCTTCAGGAAGCGCGGCAACTCGGGAAGCGCCGTCGCGTCAGGAAGAAAGAAAGGCGCCGCGAATGCCCTCTACGATGAATTGAACGGCGAGCGCGGCCAGGATGACGCCGGACAGCCGGCTCATGACATTGGCGCCGGTGACTCCGAACACCTTCATGAGGCGCGGCGTCGCCAGCATCAGCACCCAACAGACGACCATCACGAAAAAGACCACGCCGAGGAATGCGGCGAACTCAAGCGGCTGGCCCCACAGTTCGCCCGAGGTCAGCAGGATCGTGGCAAGCGCGCCGGGGCCGGCGATAAAGGGGAAGGCCAAGGGAAACACTGAGATGTCATCGCGCGTCTTGGCCTCTTCTTTTTCGGGGCTGGTCGATTTGGTGCCCGAGGTGCGCGCGAACACCATGTCGAGTGCAATCAGGAACAGCAACGTGCCGCCGGCGATGCGAAATGAACTCAGTGAAATCCCCATGACATCGAGGAATCGCGCGCCCACCAGGGCGAACAGCACGCAGATGACCAGCGCGATTGTCGCGGATTTGCCGGCCATTTTTTTCTTGTAGCCGGCGCTCGATCCTTGAGTCAAACCGGCGAACAATGGAATCAAAGAAATCGGTTCGACCACGACGAAGAAAACCACGAAGAACTTAATGAGCTGTTCGATCATGTAATGTTGCTTCGCGCAAAATTTACATATTGCGCGAGGCGCTCATTGGGAGTTGAATGGAGCGGGAGCATAGCAGACGGAGACGCCGATGAATGTTATCAGGCCGATCGTAGGCGAATGGTATCGGGGTGGTACCAACGAGCTCTTTGAAGTGGTGGCCATTGATGATCAGGATGAGACCATCGAGATTCAGTACTTCGACGGTACCGTTGCTGAAATGGATTTCGATTCCTGGAACGAACATCTGTGGGATGATTTGATCGAGGCTGCGGATGCGCCGGAAGATTGGTCGGGCGCCATCGATGTCGAGGCCGAAGACCTGGGCCGCGAATTCGAGGACAACGCGAGGACCTCTTGGTCCAGTCATCACGACCGGTCGATGCGCCGCTGAGCAAACACGCCGCCAAACCACCCATTGAGTAAGCGCCTCAGCGCTTCGCGTCCGCGCTGTCGCGCGCCGCGAGTTCCTGCAATGGGCGACGCAAAATCACCAGCAAGATGAGACCGGGTACTGCCGTGAGGCAGGTCACGACAAAGAATTTCGGCCAGCCAATCGCGGTGACCAGGTGGCCGGCAATGTAGCCAGTCACGTTGCGTGGAATGGATGACATGGCGGAGAGCAACGCGTACTGCGTGGCGCTGAAGCTCGAACTGCACAGCGACACGAGAAATCCTACGTACGCAGCCTGCCCCATGCCGCCTATGCCGGTATCGAGGGTGGTGGCGAGCGCCATCAGCCAGAGCTTTTTGCCGGACAGCGCCAGGACCGTGTAGAGCAAATTGGTGAGCGCCTGGCCGATGCCGAAGACCAGCAGCGAGCGGAACATGCCCCAGCGCATGTAGATCCAGCCGCCCAAAGTCACACCGGTAATGGTGGAGACCGTCATGTTGGCTTTGCCGGCGATGCTCAGTTCAGCCAGCGAAAATCCCACGCCCTTGATCATGAAGGCGCTGTACAAGCTTAAAGCGAAAGCATCCCCAGCCTTATACAGCAGCACCAACAAGAGAAATCCCCATGCGCCCTTCTGGCTGATCAGGTCCTTGAGCGGATTCCAGAAGGAACTGGCGAGAGTTCTCGGCGGCTGACCCGGCGTCAAGGGCTCGGGCGCCCAGATCGTGGATAGCATGGTCGCGGCCATGAACACGGCAATGACCAGAAAAGCCAGATGCCAATTGGTGACGGAGGCGATGAGCACGAGCACCGTGCTCGCGAGCACCGATCCGGTGCGGTAGCCGAAGGCCGTGGCGGCAGCCGCGACACCACGTTCGCTCGCAGGAATGGTGTCGACACGATAGGCATCGATGACAATGTCCTGCGACGAGGACAGGAACACCATGAGCAATGCGATCGCCGCCAAATAATACGGGGCCGCGGTCGGCGAACTGAAGCCCATCACGCCGATGGCCACCGCCAGGCAGGCCTGAAAAATCACGATCCAACCGCGACGCCGGCCGAGAAAGGGCGGTACATAGCGATCGAGCAGGGGTGCCCATAGGGGCTTGATGCTGTAGGGCAGGCTCACGAGCGAGAACAGGCCGATGGACTTCAAGTCGACGCCGGCCGATGCCAGCCATGCCTGAAAGGCAAATCCGGAACCGGACAAATTGAACGGCATCCCGGAGGCGAAGCTCATCAGCAGCACGGCCACGATGCGTTTGTCGCCGAGTGCCCGCCAGAATGAGGGCTTGGGGTTTTCCGTCAAAGGAAGGCGGTACTCGTGACGATGCGCATCGCGCACGATAATATCAGTCCCCATGACCGCGGCGTATCAAACTGAATTCATCGAGTTGTGCACGCAGCTCGGTGTTTTGCGATTCGGCAGCTTTACGCTCAAATCGGGGCGCGAAAGTCCGTACTTCTTCAATGCGGGTTTATTTAACACTGGCGCGGCCATCGCTGCGGTGGGCCGCGCCTACGCGGACGCTCTGGCGGCCTCCGATTTGAAGTTCGACATGCTGTTCGGGCCGGCCTACAAGGGTATTCCGCTCGTGACCATCACCGCGGCGGCGCTGGCGGAGCGGCACGGGCGCAGCGTGCCGTTTGCGTTCAATCGCAAGGAGGCCAAGGATCACGGGGAGGGCGGCCGGATCGTCGGCAGTCCCTTGAAGGATCGGGTCCTGATCGTTGACGATGTCATCACCGCAGGCACGGCGATCCGGGAGTCCATTGAAATCATCCTTAGCCTAGGTGCAGTGCCCGCAGGGGTATTGCTGGCGCTGGATCGCCAGGAGCGGGCTTCCGGCAGCGACTTTTCGGCGGTGCAGGAAGTGCGCAGCCAGTATCAAATCCCGGTGGTCTCGGTGATCAATTTGTCCGACCTCATGCAGCATGTCTCCCGAACCGGCCAGGCGGGCGAGCTGTCGAGTATGCGGCTGTATCGCGAGCGGTATGGGCTCGCAGACTGAGGAATTGCCCCTAGAAAACGCCGCCGCCGCCCCTCACAATGGCGGCCGCTTCACTTGAGGGTAGGCTCTTGAAGAATGTCGCTTGGATCCTCTGTTTATGCGGGCTGCTGGCGTTGCCGCTTGCGGCAGGCGCCGCTCCCGCAACTTCGACTCCATCGAACAATGGCCGCGTGCTTTATAAATGGGTGGATAAGGACGGCGTGACGCACTACGGCGATCACGTACCCCCGGAATACGCCTCGCAGGAACAACACATCCTCAACGCCCGCGGTTACGAGATCAATCATCTCGATGCGCAGAAGTCCGCGGAACAGGCGGCAGCCGACGAGCAAAGGAAGCTCGACGCGGATCAGCGCCAGCTGCGCGACAAGAATCTACTGAACACCTATGCCTCGGTGCAAGAGATCGAACGCCTGCGCGATCAGCGCCTCACGTTGCTCGCGGATCAGGTCAAGGTCACCAACCAGTTTCTCGAGACCCTCAACGGCCGCATGAAAAAAATGCGCGCTGACAGCATGCGCTACCGGCCCTACAACAACGATCCCAAGGCGCCCAGCATGCCGGACCAGCTGGCGGAAGATCTGGTGCGGCTCAGCGCCGATATGCACACTCAGGAACAGAATCTGAAACAGAAGCGCAGCGAAGAGGCGACGATGAGCATTCAATTCGAGAGCGACATTGATCGCTTCAAAGAGCTAAAGCACATTCAATGACGCCGAAAACTCGCGTTCTCTTGGGCGTGACCGGCGGCATCGCCGCCTATAAAAGCCCTGACCTGGTACGGCGGCTGATCGAACGCGGCGCCGATGTGCAGGTGGTGATGACGGCCGCTGCTCAACGCTTCGTCTCTCCCATGACTTTCCAAGCGGTGTCCGGCCGGCCCACGCGCAGCGACCTGTGGGACAGCGCCGCGGAAGCGGCCATGGGACACATCGAGCTGGCGCGTTGGGCGCAGATCGTCTTGATTGCGCCCGCCAGCGCTGATTTTATTGCGCGACTCGCCGCGGGCCGCGCGGATGACCTGCTCTGCACGCTTTGCCTGGCGACCGAAGCGCCGATCATGCTGGCGCCCGCGATGAACCGCGTCATGTGGGCCAACAAAGCCACGCAGGCCAACGTGGGAACGGTGGCCGCACGCGGCATTCGCATTTTAGGGCCGGCCTCCGGCAATCAGGCCTGCGGGGAGGTTGGCGCCGGACGCATGTGGGAGCCTGTGGAGCTGGCCGAATCGGTGCTGGCGGCGCCCGCCAACGCAGGTCTTTTGACGGGGTTGAATGTATTGATCACCGCCGGACCGACTCGCGAGCGCCTCGATCCCGTGCGCTACTTGACCAACCGCAGCTCCGGAAAAATGGGTTTCGCGGTGGCGGAAGCGGCGCGCGAAGCGGGAGCGCATGTCACCGTCGTGACCGGACCGGTGCAATTGCAGACCCCGATGGGCGTGACCCGAATCAACGTGGAAAGCGCGCGCGACATGTACGCGGCGGTACATCGGCAGGTGGGCGATGCCGACATTTTCATCGCCGCCGCGGCGGTCGCCGATTTTCAGCCGGTGACCGTCGCCAAGCAGAAGATCAAGAAGCAAGGCGGCTCGGTCAAGCTGGACCTGGAGCCCGCGCCGGACATCATCAAGTCCGTCGCCGACATGGCCAAACGGCCATTTGTCGTCGGCTTTGCGGCCGAAACGAACGACGTGGAAGAAAATGCGCGCATCAAACTCAAGCGCAAGCGCTTGGATATGATCGCCGCGAACCAAGTCGGGGATGGCATCGCATTCGATTGCGAGGACAACGCGTTGACGGTGATCTGGCCCGGCGGCAAACTGGAAGTGTCGCGCGGACCCAAGCTGGACGTGGCGCGCGAACTCATCGCGCTCATCGCCAAGCGCTTGCCGCCGCGTGATGACAGCCCGCGGCGCGGCGCCAGAAAGCGCAGAACCGCCGTCGGTACGCCCCGCGACCGCGGCGTGCGTGGCCGCCGACCGCGGCGGGTCTAGGCGCCCAAGGACAGGCTCGCATGCAACGCACCGTCAAACTGCGGATCCTGGATCCGCGCATCGGGCGCGAATTTCCCCTGCCGCAACATGCGACCGCAGGCTCGGCCGGCATGGATTTGCGCGCCTGCATCGATGCACCGCTGATATTGCAGCCGGGCGGCGCGGAATTGATTCCGACGGGAGTGTCGATTTACATCGGGGACGCCGGTTTGGCGGCCATGCTGCTGCCCCGATCGGGCCTGGGCCACAAGAACGGCATCGTGCTCGGCAACTTGGTGGGCTTGATCGATTCCGACTACCAGGGCCCCTTGATGGTCTCGACATGGAATCGGGGTACGCAGCCCTTCACCATCAACCCCGGCGATCGGATCGCGCAGATGGTGATCGTGCCGGTGGTGCAAGTGGCATTCGAAGTGGTCGAGGATTTCTCGGCAACCGCGCGGGGCAGCGGCGGGTTCGGGAGTTCGGGGCACAGCTAATCACCCCGGGAGCTTGCTTTTGAGCCGGGTCAGCGAGGCGCGCCACCAATCCGCGGCACGCTGAAGGGTGACATGCTCGGGAAAGCCATGTCTCGCGGCGTGCTTTTGCGGAATCGTGTCCCAGGCTCGGTGCTCGATTGATATGCGTGTTTCATCGCCAACACCCTCAAAGCGTACTTCCACCTCCGTCGACTGATCCGGCGTGAAGCTGGCCGGCCGCCACGTGAAGACGAGCCGCCTCCCCGGCTCCCAAATTGAAATTCGTCCAATCTCGAACTCCTCGCCGTCGGCGAGCGTGGTCAACAAACGGCCGTCGACGCCGGGCTCGAACGCGAGCCTGCCGTCGCCGCGCGGCGTCAGCTGAAAAAGACGGTTGGGTTGCCACCACAGTGCGATCTGCTCTGTAAACGCCTCGAAAGTCCGCAAGGGATTTGCGGGCACCCGCAGCGCTACATAGACTCGCGACGTCACCGCTTCGTCTTGTTCAAATGCGACTTCAAGGCAAGCAGCTGCCGTGTCCACAGTGTTTCGGTCGCTTCGAGCCACGCCTTCAGCGCCGTCATCGGCTCGCTCCGTAAGCGATAGATACGTACGCGCGAGTCAAATTCGTCGCGGTCTTCTTCCACCAGCCCGCTCTGGCGCAAAAGTTTAAGGTGGCGGCTCATCGCTGGAAAGGAAATACGCGCCGCCTCGGCGAGTTCGCCGGCGCGGCGCGGCCGATCACGCAGCAGGTCCACAACGCGCCGACGATGTGGGTCCGCGAGCGCGGCGAGCGTGCGATCGAGATTGTCGATGGTCACGCCAGGGTCTTGTACTTGAACCCGGTCGCCTTCTCCATTTCCTCGCGGGATGCGCTCCTAACCGTCTGCGAGAACGTCCAATGATGGCCTTCATGGTCGACGGCCATGTACGCACGATCTCCGTAGAACTGATCGGCCGGCTCCATGGCGATTTCCGCGCCCGCTCGCCGCGCGCGTGCGCAATGCTCATCGATGCCGCTCTCGAGACGCACGTGGACGCGCTGGGTGTTCTTCCCGCCGATTGACGCCGGGCTCGCCGCCCACGCCGCGAATTCACTGCCAATCATGACGAGGCCATCGCCGTGGCTCATTTCCGCGTGAACAATGTCGCCGTTGGCGGCGGTGAGCACTTCACTCGCTTCAAAGCCAAATGCGTCTTGCAGCCATTTGAGTGCGGCGCGATTATCCTTATAAATGACCGAGGGAATGAATGCCGGGCGGGACGGGGTCGTGGTAGCCATTTAACGCTCCTTAGTACTTGTCTTAAACAACAATATTTAACGATATTGATAACTATGTCAATATGCCGCCATTCGGCGGCGTTCGGAGTGACGTGGCAACGAGAATCGACAACAATCGGGATAACCAGACGCCTGCCGCTGCCCGCAGTTTCACCCTCTTCCGGCGTGAAATGCGCCTAGTGAGAAGCCGCGCCAATCGTCATGCTGGCGCATGGCAATTCGGGACTGGCCGAGCGACGAACGGCCGCGGGAGAAGCTCCTCGAGAAGGGCGCCGCGGCGCTTTCCGACGCGGAGTTGCTGGCGATCTTGCTGCGTACCGGCACCGCCGGGCACTCGGCGCTCGATCTGGCACGGGATGTACTCAAGAGTTTTCATTCGCTGCGCAAGTTGATTGCCTCGGACCGGCAGCGATTTTGCGCCGAGCGCGGGTTGGGGCCCGCTCGCTATGCGGAATTGCAAGCATCGGTGGAGATCGCGAGAAGGCAGCTGTCCGAGACGTTGCGCGCCGGCCCCTCCCTATCGAGCCCGCGCGCGACCCGGGACTTTCTGACCGCGCGGCTGCGCGACTTGGAGCACGAGGTATTTTGTTGCCTGTACCTGGATAAGCGGCATCGCTTGATCCAATTCGAAGAATTGTTTCGCGGCACCATCGATGGCGCCAGCGTGCATCCGCGGGAGATCGTGAAGCTCGCCCTGCAACGCAATTCTGCCGCCGTCATCATTGCGCACAATCACCCGAGCGGCGTCGCGGAACCGTCGCAAGCGGACGAGTTCATCACGCAAAGAGTGAAAGAGGCATTGGCGTTGGTGGACATCCGCCTGCTCGATCACATCATCGTGGGCGACGGTGCGTGCGTGTCGTTAGCGGAGCGTGGGCTTATTTGATATGTGAAGTGGCTGGCTCAGGGACTCCTGAAAGACAACGGTATACCCGTCAGGGTCTTTGGCGCTAAAGAGCCTGAGTCCATATGCCGTCATTGTTGGCGGCTCAACCTTAAGCCCCCTTCGTGTCAGCCGTTGGTGTGCGGCATCAACATCGGAGCAGCCAACGTAAAAGCATACATCCCCGTGTGCTGCGAGATGAGCGGCGTCTGGCTTCGGAGGGCGCTCGCCCGAATCGTATTGAGTGTTCAGCATCAAATCGGCCGCGCCGAGACGCAACCACGTCCAGTGCGAAAAACGCCCCTCGGGCGTCTCGACCTCTGGTGAAGCTGACACTACCTCGAAACCGAGTAGATCCCGATAGAAAGCCAGTGCTTGCGGCATATCGAAGACCTGGATCAAGGGCGTGAGCCCGACGAATAGCTGCGTGTTTGTGTTCATGACAAGTCTTTGGCGCTTGCGGGAACGTACGTCAATCTAATCACGTCCCCGGCAATTCGATCGCTGCTCACGAGGCGGAGCGGCGGCCGGGGGCCGGCGAAGAATGGCTTGCCGCGACCCAGTACGACGGGGTGGAGGTAGAGTCGATACTCATCAATGAGACCATGCTTGGTTAGGCTTCCTGCCAAGTCTGGTCCGGCAACGTCAATCTCCCCAACGAGCTGAGCCTTCAGCCCACCTACCACCGCCTCGATGTCATCCTCGACAAGGGTGGCGTTGGGTCCGACCGACTTCAACGAGCGCGACGCAACCCACTTCGGTTGATGCCGCCAGGCCGCCGCGAACGCGTGTTCCTCCGCGCCCCAATCCGGCAGGTCCTCGTCCCAATAACGCATTACTTCGTACGTGCGGCGCCCGTACACGGTGCCCGTCAGGTCGCGCACATGCTCTATGAAGTGACGAAAGAGCGCCGCGCTGGGAGCAAATCCCAGATGGTCGACGTAGCCATCCAAGGACTGGTTCAAAGCATAAACGAGCTTTGCCATGGTACAAAATCTCGACTCCCGGGTTCTTCAGATTACCTTGAGCCGACGTTTGATCCAAGGCGCAGGCTCACTACATTTTGGGTGCGGATGTCCCGTCGGACCAGTTTGTCACTGCCACCATGATCACGCTCAACGCTTCCGGCGAATCTTGGAACTGAGGGTTCAGCATCGGCGGGGTGCCGGGCAGATCGGCGCCCCATGTTGAACCTTGCGCACGCGGAAAATAGAACATGAGATGCGGCACCCAGTTGTGCGCCTGGTCGTTTAGATACTGCTCCTTGGACATCATATAGGTCATCGCGCCCGGTTCCAGCGGCGGCAACGCATGGCTCGTGATGGCATCCTTGATCGCGGCGATCATTTCCGGCTTCGAACGCCCTGCCAGAACCAGCTCGGTGCGTTTTATCGTGTACGGCAGAATCGAGCGCACCGCAGGGGGGTTATAGCAGAGCGGCCCGCGCATATGCGGATTCCAAAATTGCGGGAAGTCGTATTGCGACATCCATCCGCGCTCGACCGCGCAAACGAATCCGTTGCTGCCCTCGACGGCGGTTTCGTAGCCGTGGCGCGTCAGCACCAGCACCGTCGCCTTATCTGCGATGGAGGGCGGCGCGGCGCTCTTCGCCAGGGCGATTTCGGCGGCACGATCCATCATGTATTGATCCTGAGGCGCCATCGTCGGGTAGCTTGCCGCTTGCGCAGCGGATGTGCAGAACAATGCGGCACAGAATACGGAAAGGTATCTCATCTCATTGACCTCTCTTGGCGTGCAGATTCGTTGAACCCGTCTGGCTCTTACCCAATCGGTCGTAAGCGATGCGCTCCGTTGAGAAATGGCGCTCGAGCTTGTCCAACGCGCCGGACCAGCCCTGCTCGTGGCTCGCCCGCGAGTCTTCCGTCTTGAGGCGCGCGTGGGTGAAGGTCATCTCGGTCCCACCATCGATGGGTTTGAGGTCAATCTCGATGCGAGACACTTCACCGACCTCCTCCGGCACCCCGCCGCTGATCCACTGCCAGCTCATGACGAGCCGTTTGGACTCAACGAGTTCGAGATACTCCCCGGCGCTCTCATGTTCGGTTCCGTCGAGCCTGCGGAAGCGCACTCGATATCGACCCCCGATTCGCACATCGGTCTCGGCAAGAAGGACCGGCCCGCCGTCCGGACCCCACCACTGAGCAATGCCATCGGGCGCGGTCAGCGCCTCGAAGACGATCGACGGCCGGGCGCGAATTTGGCGCACCAGGGTCAGACTGGTCATGGTTTCTTCCTTGCCTCGGTATCCTTGCGTTCGGCATAGGCGGCGAGACGATCCAGACTGCCCGACCAGAAGCGCTGGTAGCGCTGCAGCCAGTCCATCGCTTCCCTCATCGGTTCCGGCCTGAGCCGCACCGTGACGATTCGCCCCGCCTTGGTTCGCGTGATGAGGCCGGCATCGTGCAGAACGTCCAAGTGCTTCATCACCGCGGGCAGCTTGATCGCGAAGGGCTGCGCGAGCTCGCTCACAGTCGCGCTGTCTTCGCGCTCGAGGCGCGCAAGGATCGCCCGGCGAGTGCCATCCACCAGCGCAGCAAAAGTACGGTCGAGCCGCCGCTCCTTATAGTTCACCATGTAGTGAACTATGCCGACAAATGCCTTCTGTGTCAAATCACTTGCAATCCAAGTTACAAGGTCAGTCCCACATGGGTCATGTAACCCTCCAGCGCGGCGGTGCGGCCCGCTGTAACGATCGCCCCGACATAGCCATCGGGTCGCACGAGAACCCAATCGCCGGCTGATACCCCGTAGGCAGTTTGAACACACCTGCGCTCGTCGGCGATGTCGCCGCCAGAGCCAACGATGTGAATGTGGAGATTGGCGCGAGGCTCAATTGCCGAACGGTCGGTCTCATATCCCAGCAGAGTCCAAGACGGCCCCTTGAGCAGCTCGAACAACCGGGTCAGTTGACCGGCCGCACCCCGAACCGGAGCGTCGGGCGCGCGGTCGCCCGCCAGGAGTCCACCAAGGCGCCCCGCGCTCTCCAGGGCCAACGAAGAGTCTGGGTAACCCAGATCCAGCTGGTGAACCTCTCGACCCCGACGCATCACGCCGCCCTTCATCGCATCGAGTAGTTTGTTGGTGAGACCGAGCATGTGCGCGGCGATCGGCCGCCGTTCCTCCTCATAGGAGTCCAGCAATGGCTCGGGTGCGCCCCTCAAAACGGCCGCGAGTTTCCAGCCCAAGTTGTAGGCGTCTTGAAGGCTGGTATTGAGGCCTTGTCCGCCGGTCGGAGGGTGAATGTGCGCCGCGTCTCCCGCCAGGAAAACGCGGCCCACTCTATAACGGTCCGCCAAGCGCGCGTTCATATTGAACGCGGAGGCCCACGAGACCGACTTCACCAGAACGTCGTCGCGATGGGTCCGCTCGGCGACCAGAGTGCCCAAGCCCCGGACCGATAGGTCGACTTCACCTTCAAGTGGAATCGGACCCTGCAGCTGAAAAAGGTCGGTGCCAGGCAGCGGGCAGAAGGCGATTTGCGTCTCCATCGATTGTTCGTTGAACCGATGCCAGGCATCTCGACTGAGGCCGGTCAGAGCAACGTCCGCGACGAGCGCGCGAATCCCCAGGGTCTTACCCGGAAAATCGATCGCGAGCGCGCGTCGCACCGAACTGCGGCCACCATCGGTCCCTACCAGATACCTGGCACGAACCGTATGTGTGCCCGAGTGCGCGCTGACGCGCGCTGTCACGCCCGAGTCGTCCTGCTCAAAACTCTGCAGCTCCCAGCCAAAGCGAGGCTTGGCGCCAAGCTCCGCCAATCGCTCTCGCAGCACGCGTTCGGTCTGAAATTGCGGCACCAGCAAGGTGACGCGATAAGGCTCGGCCGGGCTCGACGGTTCGATCTCCATGACGTTGGAATCCTGGTGGCTGCCATCGTCTCGATACAGCCGTTGCGGCGGGTATAGGCCACCCTCGGCGACGATCCGATCGAGCACCCCTAAGTCCTCGAAGATCTCTTGGCTGCGGGGCTGAATTCCCTTACCCCTCGAGCCACAAAAGGGGGTGTCCATCTTGTCGATGAGGCAAAAGGAAATGCCGCGGCGCGCGAGATCGATCGCGAGCGTAAGGCCGGCAGCGCCGGATCCGCAGATCAGGACATCGGCATCGAAGTTTTCCATCACGGCAACCTCAGTATGTGTATTATGCACATATTAGGAGGCGGGCTTAATGGCGTCAAGAAAAAAGGTGCAAAATACACATATCGGCAAGCAGATCCGGCATCTGCACGGCTCGCTGCTCGACATCGTCAGCCTGATCAATCGCCCTCAGCTCGATGAGGTGCTGATCCAAGAGGCCGCGATTCCGCTCGAACGTGCTTTATTTCCTTTGCTTGTCGTCATCGACAAATTCGGTCCCATTGGCGTGGTGGATCTCGCCGATCGCGTGGGCCGGGATTACACGACGGTGAGTCGTCAGATCGCCAAATTGGAAAGCCTCAATCTCGTCGAACGGAGAGCTGGCGCTGCAGATCGACGTATCCGAGAGACTGCGATCAGCCCGAAGGGCAAAGCAATGACCCGGGCGGTGGACACCGCTCGCGAACGGCTGGGTCGACGGGTTTTCGAGACCTGGGATCCGCGCGACTTCGACGAATTGGTACGGCTTATGCGAAAGTTTGCCGACGCGATCAAGGATGCATCGTAACGGCCTTCCGCAGCTAATCGAACACCGGCAGGTTTGCGACTTCTTCAGGCGGCACGTCCTCCACCGGCAGCCCCGCCTTGACCCATGCGCTCAGACCGCCTTGAATCACCGTGACCCGCACATTCTTTCCCAGCAGCATCTTCTGCAGCTCACGCGCCACTTTGGCGCTGGTGGCTTGTCGAACACAGGTGCAATAAACAAAAACCTTGCCTGCTTCGGGCATTTCCGCGCCCGACTGGTGCAGCGCGTTGGGATCCAGGCGCCGAGACCCTTGGATGCGAGTCGCCTTGGGATCGAAGTAACCGTGGCTGCGGACATCGTAGACAGGCGCGCCCGTCGCCAATTCCCGCGCAGCCTCTTCCGGATGCGCGAACGGCACGGCGCTCAGGGCACGCCCTTTTACCCACAACCACACGCGAAACAGTAAATAAGCGATCACCAGCGCGAGAACAATCCAGCCGATGACGCGGCCTGCGGAGTCATAGCCGCGCGTCACCACTTCCAGTGCTCCGCTGAATACGTAGCCGACCACCAGATAGGAACCCACGTAAAGCAGCGCACCAGCCAAGTCCAAGCGCAGAAAAGTGAGGGTACGCATATTCATGCTGCCCGCCAGCGGAGGCGCCATGGTGTTGATCCCGGGAATGAACTTGGCGACGACCAAGAGCGTGCGGCCGCGGCGATAGAAAGAATCGGCCGATCGCAAAATGCACGCTTCGGGATTGAGGGAAACGCGGCACAGCAGCCCCAACAACCACCAGCCCGTATAGCGGCCCAAGAAGAACATCAGGGTGTCGCCGGCGAGCATCGCGAACACGGCGATGCCCAGCACATACTGAGCCTGCAGCATTCCGCGCGCCACCGCGCCGCCCGCGATCAGCAGCGCCACCGCGGCCGGCACCGGGATGCCGATCGCCTCGAGAAGAACGATCGCGGCCAAGATTACATAGCCGTGTTGCATCAGCGCGGTATTCAGAGATCCCATACCCTGCTCCTTATGACCGCACGGCTAACGCGGAGAATCCCGCGCAGTTGCAGTGCTTCCCGAATCGAAATCGCACTCTTTGAGGGGCACCAGATGCGTCTTGTTCCAAAACTTGTGTCCCAAATACAGGGCGACGACGGTCGGAATGAGGAGGTAGTCGGTCACGAAGTCGAACCAAGAAAACACCGGGGTCTGGAACACAGCGATGTTGGCGCCGAACAGGACAATGAGGAACAGCACCAGCGCGAGCCACGGACCGTAGGGGTAGAACTTCGATTTGAACTTCAGATCATCCAGGCTGCGACCCTGTGCGACCCAGGCCTTGCGAAACCGCAAATGGCAAACCGCGATCCCGAGCCAGATGATAAACCCGCTCAAGCTCGACGCATTGTAGAGCAGTTGGTAGATTTTCTTGTCGCCCACCTCGGTGGAGAAAAATGCCAGGGCGCTCACCAAGCCGGTCGCTAACAGCGCCAGCACGGGCACTCCTCGTCGATTCAGCATGCCGAACATCTTCGGCGCTTTGCGGCCATGGGCCATCGCGTGCAGCATGCGGGATGCCACGTACATGGATGAATTGCCGCAGGACAGTACCGAGGAGAGAATCACGGCATTCATGAGATTCGCCGCGTAGTAGCCCACCGTCGGCAATTGTTGCAAGACCATGGTGAAAGGCGAATAGGCCACGTGGCTTTCGTCCGCATTGAGCAAGTTCGGATCCGTATAAGCGATCAAAGTGCCTGCGACGAAAATGGCGCCGATGTAAAACAACAAAATGCGCCAGAAGACGCTGCGAATCGCCTTCGGCACGTTCTTGGCGGGATTCTCCGTTTCCGCGGCGGCCAGACCCACGCTCTCGGTGCCTTGGAAGGAAAACCCGGCCACCAGAAATACGGTGAGCATGGCGGTAAATCCGCCGACAAACGGCGCATGCGTGCCGGCTTTCGGATCGCTCAAGGTCCAGTTGTGAAACCCGCTGCTGTGGTTGCCGAACATGCCGGCGATCATCAGGAGACCGACCGCCACGAAGATGATCACCGTGACCACCTTGATGCCCGCGAACCAGTATTCGGCCTCGGCATACGCCTTCACCGACAAGAGATTCAAGGCCAGCAGGACCGCGAAGAATCCCATGGCCCAGTAGGCGGAATTCGAGTGCGGGAACCAAAACTGGACGATGAGCGCGCCCGCAACCAGCTCGGCGGCCAGGGTGATGGCCCAGCTGAACCAATAATTCCAGCCAACCGCAAAGGCCAGCGAAGGATCGACGAAGCGTTCCGCATAGGCCTCAAAAGAGCCGGGTATCGGCAATTGCGTCGCCATCTCGCCGAGCGACTGCATCATGCAATAGACCGCGAGCCCCATGGTGGCATACGCCAGCAACGCGCCGCCTGGACCCGCTTGAGCGATAGCCGCGCCGCTGGCGAAGAACAAGCCGGTGCCGATCGCACCGCCGATCGCGATCATGCTCAGCTGTCGATTGCCGATCGTGCGCTTGAGCTCGCGTGCTTCACCTAAGGTCATGCGGAGTGTCCCTCGTTGGATGCAGGGTGAGTCTAGTCGGTCGGCCCCACGAAAGACACGTGCCCGTTCGGCCGGCCCGCATCGGCGGCGGCATCCACGATGGCGGCGGCAAATTCTTGCACGGTGGGAAGCGCGCCTGCCTGGGCGCGCCGGCTCTCCATCAACCCTCGTTGCGTCCGCTCGAGCAGTTTCGGCGTGATGGTTCCTTCTATCATGTCGCCGCTCACGATCGCGAGGCGAATGCCGCGCGCTTCGAATTCTGGTATTCGCGATCGCAGGGCATCCTCGCCTGCCTTTTTGCTCGCCGCGATGGGTTCATAGACGCCATGCACGGGCCTGCGGCCGTAAAAATGCGCCAGATGGCTGGTGACGAAGACGATGCTTCCAGTGCTTCGCATCAGCGGCAACACGGCGTTCAGTGTCCGCACTTGCGCAGTCAGATTGAGTTCCATCGCGTAGGAAGCGGGTTTGCCTTTCTCGAGACCGCCGCTGGCATTCAATACCAGGTCATCGAGCCGGCCGAAAGTATGCTCAATGTCGCGGGCCATGGCCTCGACGCTGCTTTGATCCGTCAGGTCGGCTTGTGCCAGTAGTGCTCGCCGCCCGAGCGCTTGCACTTGATTTGCGATCTCCTCGGCGCGGGATCCCTTGCTGCGAAAGTTGATGGCGACATCCGCACCCTGCTCCGCCATCATCAGCGCCACGGCCGCGCCGATGCCGCGCGAGGCGCCCGTCACCAAAGCCGTCCTGCCGAGAAGTCTTTTCAAATTGCTGAGATTGCCGGGTACGCCCCAGGGCGGCGCACCCGGCTCAGGACCGACCTGAGTTTCAACGACCCGTCTTCACGTCCCCGATCGCATGTTCGGTGGCATGGATCGCACCGTCGATATGGCCCACGGCGCGATCGCGCAAGCCCCTCGTTGCGGGATCGTCCTCCTCGCGCGCCACGTCCGAATGCACCTTTCTCAAGAGTTCGAGCGCTTTGTGCAAGCGTCCGGGCCGATCGGCGGCCACATCCACATTGGGATGATCGTTGACATTTTTGCCGTCATCGATCGCCGCGTGCTTGATCTCGCGGATCGCCGCATCGATCTCGGTGATGGCCGCATCTTCATTGCCGCTCACCGCGGCGTCCCCCGGCCGATGCTCCAACATCCAGCGCGCAGTACGCAAATCCGACAGCGCATGCAAATAGGCGGGATGCTTACCCGGCAGATCGGCATTCGCGAACAGCGGCAACAGCAACAGACCGCTAAATATCGTCAGGATCTTCAGTTTCATATAAGGTTCCCATGTGACAACTCCGCGGCCAGTATGCCCTGCGGTACGAGCGGCAACGTTAATGCGGCGTCACGTGCTTCAAGTACGCGCCGCACCTAAGATATATGAGTGGCGTGGACATAATGTGGAAAAACTAACGGCGAGCAGAACCGCCCTCGCGACGTCGCTGATGCGCGCGGCGCATACGCGGCTCGATCCGCATCCCCTGATCGACGATCCCTGGGGCGATCGGCTCGTGCCTGAATCTGTGAGGCGTGTCGTGACGTCTGCCGGCGAGTCGTTGGACGAATCGCTGAGGCGCAACGCGTCCTACGCCAACGTCATTATGCGGACGCGGTTTGCCGAAGACGCTTTGCAAGCCGCGGTGGCCAAGGGCGTTTCGCAATACGTCTTGATTGGCGCGGGCTTCGACAGTTTCTCTTTGCGGCGCCCCGCCTATGCGGCGAATCTGCAAATTTTTGAGATCGATTTCCCCGCGACTCAGGGGCTGAAGATCGAGCGAATTGATGCATGCGGAATAGTATTGCCCGATGCCGTGCACTTCATCGCAGCCGATCTATCCCAAGAGAGCGTTGCGGCGGCACTCGCGCGGTCGACGTTTGACACGAAGCGGCTGACGTTTTTCTCGTGGCTCGGCGTAACGATGTATCTGACGCGCGAGGCAAACCTCGCGACCTTGAGGTCGATTGCCTCCTGCAGCCCGACGGCAAGCGAGGTAGTCTTTACCTACTTCGATGAGCGGGTTTTTCAAGCGCAGTCCGAATCGTTCCGCGCGTTGGAACAGCGCGTAGCCGCCATCGGCGAACCGTTTCTGTCGGGCTTTGCTCCCGCCGAACTGGCTGCAGATCTCGCGCCCTGCGGCCTTGATCTCGATGAAGACGTGAGCGGCAGCGAGGCCGTGGCAAGATATGATCCAAGCGGCGAGCATGGTCTCGGACCGTCGAGGTTTTCGCATATGGCGCTGGCGCGCGTAAAATAGAGCAACCCGTGCCGAGCCGCGAACGGGTTGCAGCTTTCATCGCATCGGTCGTGGGCGGCGATCATGTACGCGCCATTGCCGACTACTACCATGAGGACGCGTCGATGCAGGAGAATCTGCAGTCGCCGAGGCAAGGACGCGCACTGCTAATGGCGCATGAAGCCAAGGTTCTGGAACGCGTGAAAATGTACACGCATCCTGATCCGTTTTTTCTCGTCGACGGAGATCGCGTCGCGATCAACTGGATCTTCGATGCCACCTCCAAGGACGGAATCACGCGGCGGCTGAACGAAATTGCGCTGCAACGTTGGGTCGGCGATCGCATTGCGGAGGAGAGGTTCGTCTACGATTCCGCGTCCGCATGGGGTGTGGTGGAGTCCGCCTAGGGCATTGTGCACACTTGTCGTATGATTCGTTCATGTCCAGCCCCGCACAAGACACGCAAATCGACGAAACTGCGCGCTACAAGCGCGTGATTCGCACGGCCGAGGAATTGTTCAAAAAAGTGGGCTTTCGAGCCGTCACCATGGAGTTGGTCGCGCGTGAGGCCAATGTCGCCAAGGCGACGCTTTACAGCTATTTCAAGAACAAGGATGAGCTTTACGTCGAGGTCTGCGCGCGCATGGCGCGCATTTTGCGAGGTTCCGTCGAACAGGCTTTAATGAAACCCGACACCGCGTTGGATGAGCGGCTGGCTGATGCAGTGGTCGCGAAGCATCGCCCGGTTTTTACGTTGGTGCGCGCCTCGCCGCATGCCGCGGAATTGCTAACTTACACGCACAGCATGGCCGGCGAAATTTTTGCCAACCTGGACGTGGAAATGCAGGACATGCTCCGTAAGGCCATCGCGGAGGATCCTCAACTCGGGCGCAATGCCGAGCAAGTGGCGCGCGCGCTGTATTTCGGCAGCGCACCTCTCGCCAGCCGCAGCGAGAGCACAGCCCAAATGGAGCAGGAAGTCGGCGCCTTTGCCCGCGCCTATTTGGCCGGCGCTCGCGTTCTGGCCAAGGCGAAATAACTACCATCGCCAAGCAATCGAGGTGCCCAAAAACCAGGGCCATTTGACTTAATTCCATTTTGACAAACTATACGAAAGGGGTATGATTCGTTCATATCGTATACTGAGTGGAATTAGCCATGGACCTCCCGCGTATTGTGTTGCTGGCTGCTGTGTGTTTTGCCGACGGAATCCTGCTGCTCCGTGCCGCTCCGGCAATCGCGGCCGAGATCATTACCGACGTTGCGCCACCCCCACCGAGGCCCGAAAACATGGGCCGCCCGCGTGACGGCTATGTTTGGGCGGCGGGACATTGGGAATGGAACCATCGAGCGTACCGATGGATATCAGGCAGTTGGATCGTCGAGCATGGCAAGGCGCATTGGGTCGCCGATCAATGGGAACCGATGGGGTCGCAGTGGCGCTACGTACCGGGCCACTGGGAACACTAGGCCGTGAGCACCGATTTCGACACACCGAGAAAACGCTTGGAATACATCTTTGGCGAAACCGCGAGCGGAAATTGGCAACCCTTTGTGGATGCATTGGCGGAGGATGCAGAGTGGACCGTCATCGGCAGCACCGGTTGGTCGAAAAATTATCGCGGCAAGCCGCAGATCATGAGCGATTTGTTCGCGCCTCTGCGGCGGGTTCTGGCGCCCCCTCGTGAGAGCCATGCGTTTCACATGATCGCGGAAGGCAATATGGTCGCGGTGCAAGGACAGGGTCAGAACACGACCCGCGACGGCCGCAGATACGACAATACCTATTGTTGGATATTTGCCTTTCGCGACGGTCAGGTGGCAGCCGTGACGGAATACGCCGATACGGAACTGATGAGATCGGTGCTGGGGGAACCACCCCCGCACGCAACTCCTTGAATCTGGCCCATTATTTATTGCCGGGTCTTGCCGTGACGTACTGACCCTGGTATAAAACGCGGCTCTTTCAAAGCTTCCATTTCAAAGGTTTAGCCATGTCGCGAGTTTGCCAAGTCACGGGCAAAGGCCCCAAAACGGGTAACACGGTTTCGCATGCGAACAATCGCAAGCGCCGCCGCTTTCTGCCCAATTTGCATAGCCACCGATTTTGGTCGGAATCCGAGAAGCGCTTCATCAGCCTGCGGGTATCGACTCGCGGTTTGCGCACCATCGAGAAGCGCGGCGTCGACGTAGTGGTCGCGGACTTGCGAGCCAAGGGCATCAAGGTTTAAGGGGCTGCACATGCGCGACAAAATCAAATTGGTTTCTTCCGCCGGCACCGGTCACTTCTACACGACCACCAAAAATAAGCGTTTGCATCCCGACAAGCTCGAGACGAAGAAATTCGATCCCGTGGTGCGCAAGCACGTCGCCTATAAAGAATCGAAAATCAAATAGTCCGGCTCGCCGCTGCCCGAGCTTCCTGAAGTAGAAACTACGCGGCGCGGCATCGCGCCCGCACTGGTCGGGCAGCGCGTCACCGACCTCATCGTCCGCGATCGCCGGCTGCGCTGGCCCATCGCGGCAAATCTCGAAGCGGCCGTTCGTGGGCAGTTGGTGCGCGCAGTCGAGCGGCGCGCGAAATACTTGCTTATCCAGCTCGAAACCGGCTCGCTCATCGTGCACCTGGGGATGTCCGGCAGCCTGCGCCTCGTCGGCGACAAGACGCCGCCAAAACCGCATGAACACTGGGATCTGGTCCTCGATAGCGGCCGGGTCCTGCGATTTCACGACCCGCGGCGCTTCGGCAGCCTGTTTTGGACGGACGACGACCCGGAAAAGCACCCGCTCCTGAAGAAGTTGGCGCCGGAACCCTTGAGTGCGGCATTCGACGGCGCGTATCTCTTCCGCGTCACGCGCAAGCGCGTAGTTGCGATCAAACAGCTCATCATGAATTCGCAACTGGTCGTCGGCGTCGGCAACATTTACGCCAGTGAAGCCTTGTTCCGCGCGGGAATTTCGCCGCGGCGCGCGGCCCGCCGGATCACCAAAGCGGAGGCGCTCAAGTTATCGGGCGCCATCAAGGCAGTGCTTACGGCCGCGATCAAAATCGGCGGCACGACGCTGCGCGATTACGTCAACGCCGACGGCGTGCCGGGATATTTTAGGCAGAAATTATTTGTCTATGAGCGCGCGGGAGAACGCTGCCGCGTGTGCAAATCCAGCGTCAAGCAATTCACTCAAGGCCAGCGATCAACTTACTGGTGCGCCACGTGCCAGCGCTAACCGGCGATCGCTAGCCGGATGCTTTAGTAAACCAATCCCTCGCCCTCGCCGCGCGGATCCGAGGCTGCTTCGACTTTTCCGCTGGCGAAATCCCAGGTGATGACTTGCATGTTGCCCCACTGACGGTTGGACAGCCGCAGCTTGTGGCCCATCGACTGCAGCTTGGCAATTTCACCGTCGGTCAGCGCACCTTGTTCATAACCGACTTCATCCGGCAGGTATTGATGATGGTAGTGCGGGTACTTGACGATGTCCGCGGCGCTCATGCCGTCCACATAATTCAAGACTCCCAGAAGCACCTGGCTGATGATGGTGCTTCCGCCGGGCGAGCCGATGATCATCATGCCCTTCTGCGTCTCGACGAACGTGGGGGACATGCTCGACAAACTTCGTTTGTTGGGTGCGATCGAGTTGGCGGTGTTGCCGATGAGTCCGAAGACGTTGGGTCTGCCGGGCTTGGTGGAAAAATCATCCATTTCGTTGTTGAGCAGCACGCCGGTCCCCGCCGGCATGTAGCCGTTGCCGAAGAACAGATTCACCGTGATGGTGACGGCCGCACGGTTTCCCGCGGCGTCGAGCACGGAAAAATGCGTCGTGTTCATGCCCTTTGGCTCCGACTCGATGCCCGGCAACAACTCGGAGGGCAT
>Ga0210391_10000882_pt1 | contig 29053 bp, 30 predicted proteins | sample IncBWC12OmetaG_FD_160573 | JGI IMG/M metagenome (GOLD analysis project Ga0210391, IMG submission 160573) | Forest soil microbial communities from Barre Woods Harvard Forest LTER site, Petersham, Massachusetts, United States - Inc-BW-C-12-O ... | reverse complement strand
GAAAGGATCGCCGCGGTTGGTGGTTCCAAGAATCGTGCCGCCGCGAGGCAGAATGCCGGAAACTTCTTTAACCGTGAGCTCGAACGATTTCTCCGGCCAGATCAGGCCGTCGAAGCCATCGGGGATGCCGATGACCTTCCACCCGTATTTCAGAATGGCGGCTTTGGTGGCAGCGCGTATGACAGCGTTGAGGCCAGGGGCGTCGCCGCCTCCCGTGGCAATACCGATGCAGCGAATGTCAGACATAAGGAATGGATCGTTAGATCGGCCAGATTTGAAGCGCGAACCGTTCTTGACGATGATACGGGTGCTGTGTGGAATGACAACTTACGAGTGGTCGTGGAGGGATGGACCTTCTGTGTGCATCACAAAATTGGCGTGGGTCATACGAGCAGATCGAGCTGAGCCGCATCAACGAAAGCTTGGAAGTCCTTATCTCGCGTGAGCAGAGGGATGCCGCGGTCAATACAGGTCTGCGCTATCAGCGCGTCTCCGAGCCGCGCTTTGCGGCGCTTCGCCAATACCTTCGCTCGCAACATTCCAGCGCGCTGCCAATAGCCCGGCTCGAGCTCAATCATAGGGACTGCGGCGAGGGTTTCGACAACCTCTGAGGAAAGTTCCGGATCACTTAACAGCTCGGTGAGCACAGCTGGAACCATCACGACTTGGCTGTCTGCCAGAGCCTTGTCGAGCAGTTGCACATCGTCTCCGGGACCGCCTTCGAGGAAGGCGATCCAGGTGCTGGTATCGGCTGTGATCATTCGTCAGGAAAACCGGTTAGGAAACAGGACTAGAAAATTGCGTTGGAACGATCAACGGTCCGCTTTCAGTTCTTCCAGAGTGCGAGAAAAGTGAACCTTGCCTCGCAACTGCCGCAGGTGTTTGTACGTCTGCGACGCGGCCAGCAGTTGTAATCCTGTCCGGACGGTCTGGGTTATACCGGCGCCGCTGGCCTGTTGGGCTTTCTCCAAAAGATCTCCCGGGATTTCTACTGTGATTTTCCGCGCTGGTTCCACCATGGTCCATAATACCATACTTGATACCAGTATTGAATAAGGTATAACTAACATTGCATTACTTGACTATCTGAAATAATCTAGCTTAAGCTAGCTGATATGAAGTCGTCAGCACAACAAGTGGGAGCTTTTGAAGCCAAGAACACGCTGGGATCTTTGCTCGACCGCGTGGAGAACGGTGAGGAGATCGTGATCACCCGCCACGGTAAGCCCGTGGCCCGGCTGGTTCCCAACAATGTTCGCATAGGTCGAGAGCAGGCCCAAGCTGCCCTTGATCGCATCCGGGAACGGGCGCGCCGGTTAGGGGCCGGCAAGTTCGACTGGGAGGAAGTCAAGGTGCTCCGCGATGAGGGCCGCAGGTGAGTAACCCACGGATTCACCAGGCGTCGCGTTCTTGTCCAGGTCGAAGATGAGCTTGGTTCTTGACAGCTCGGCGACGCTGGCACGGCTCTGGGAGGATGAGACCACCGAGGCTGTAAGCCGGTTGTTTGAGCTGATTCGAGATAGGGGAGCGTGGGTTCCTTCGCTCTGGCGGCTAGACGTCGCTAACGCTCTGGAGATGGATGTACGCCGAGGGCGGCACGTAGCGGAGTTCCGCGATGGGGCGCTGGCCGATCTTGCGCTGCTTCCAATTCAAATCGATCTAGAGACAGACCGTTACGCTTGGGACGCGACCCTTCGGCTGGCCGGCAGTCATCGCTTGACGCTGTACGACGCCGCCTATCTAGAATTGGCGCTACGCCGTCAACTGCCGCTGGCTACGCTGGACCGGCAACTGCGGGCTGCGGCGGAAGATGAAGGGATCGGGTTGTTGGGGATGTGAGCGGGATTCCCTTACGGGCTGACTGGGAATGAAATCGCATTTGAGCCGTTGGCGCCGCACTGGTTTGAATTCGTCGCTTCGATTGTACCCGTAGCAACGGTTTGGTTCGCGCTCGCAGGGTTGTACACAAAGACCACCGCTGTGTCCGGCTGTGCGAGGTCTGTTGCCGGGATTGTGGCGGTAAGTTGTTTATTACTGACGAACGATGTCGTTAGGGACGTGCCATTCCACACCACTACAGCGTTGCTGTCGAAACTATTGCCGTTTACGGTCAGAGTAAAACCACTTCCTCCAACGGTGGCACCGGTCGGCGAAAGCGAAGCTACCGACGGCGTCGACGGACATGAACACGAGACGGCAGGGAGCAGAAAAATCGCCAACGCACCCAAAAGAGGCAATTTTTTTATCGTTGTCATCGGTGTGCGCTTTCCCGGCAAATCAGCGGACGAGCGAAGTGTTAGGGCACTCGATTGCGATAGGATCACTCCAAGAAATCGTCACGCGGCTCTTCCGCCGCATCGATATGATCATTATATCCACGGAGGGCGCTGACCTCGGATGCTCCGGGAATCGCATCGCTGACACGACCGTTGTGACTATGCCGCCAACTGGGTGTCCACTTCTCGCAAGAGAAGCGAGAAGTGGGACCTCGGCGCTCACCTGACTCTATGGAGGCGTGGTCACGTTGAGGGTTGCGCTGACTACGGCCGTCCCCGTGTATCCGCCATAGCTGACTACGATGGAGTACGCCCCCGCGGCTGTTCCGGTTTGGGCGATGCAGTCTTGAACGGCGTCTCCGGCGGTGTTTGTGCCGGCCGTACATGTGATACCCGTAACTCCCGTAGAGCTGCCATTTTGCTCAGGAGTCAGCGTGACGAGCGCCGAAATATCCTGCGTTCCCGATTGCGTTGTGCCGTTAATCGTAAACTCTGCTTCTGTGGTGCTATCGGCCGGTATGCCTGCGGAAGGTGGAGTGATGGTCATCGCCGACACAGTCTCTGCCACAGTGGCCGTTGTGGTGCCGGTCACGGCGCCCGAGGCGCCCGTGATCGTAGCCGTCCCGGCCGAAACGCCAGTCAAAACACCGCCGGTGCTTATGGTTGCTACAGAGGTATCCGAACTGGACCAGCACACGACACTGCCAGTGCAGCTCGTGCCCCCGCTGAGATTACCTGTGCTTCCATCGCTGTACGTCGCCACGGCGGTCATTTGGACCGTGGTAGCGCCGGACCCAAAACCTACCGTGGGAGTGGGCGGATCAACGGTGATCGTCGAGACTGTCGGATTCTGAAAAAATCCCGTGCAGCCGACGCCGAGAGCAAAAATCAGAAGCGTGGCAAACGAGCCCGCAATGCGGAGTTTATTCCTGGACGGCATAATTATCTGAGACTCCTTGGGGTGCGCCCGCTCCATCTCATTAGAGCCGCTCGCTCACCTTAGAATATGACTTCCGCTGAAACATAGTTGTAAAAAATTGTAGCAGAGAAGATTCCGGATCAAGCCCTTACGAGTACTTTCGTGTAGGCGCGGAACCAGCGCGGCCAATGCCCGCCTCGGTAAGAACGCCGGGCCGCAGACCTGCTTGCAAGAAAAATGGCCAGCGAATGAACGCCGGCCAAATGATCCGCAACGAATCGGCTACTGAGGTTTGTGCTCCTTCGGCTCAGCCGGCTTCGGCGGTGCGGCAGGCTTCGCTGGTTTGGGAGCCGGAGCAGGCCTAGGCGCGGCAGCTTTGGGCTCGCTCGGTTTCGGCGCACTCTCGCGAGGAGCGGGCTTGGGCGCGGCCTCGTGGATCGGCTTGGGAGCACTCTCTTTCGGTGCGGCCTCCTTCGGCGGTTTCGGCGCCGCAGCCTTCGGCGCAGGATGTGGTTTGCTCGCGGCTTTCGGCTCACTTTCCGGACGGGCCTCGTGCGCCGGAGCCGCAGCATGCGAAGTCGCAGGCTTGGCAGCCGGCTTCGCCGCATGAGTTTCCACCGGATGGTTTTCGGCCGGACGAGCCGGTTTCTCCGAGGCTTCATTCGCGGGCTTACTTTCAGAAGCCGGGCGCTTGTTCTCAGCCGGCTTTTTGCTCGCCGCAGCGGCTGGGTGATTCGCGGGCGCACGATTCGCCGATGGATGAGTCGCCGGTGGATGGTTCGCTGATGAACGACTCGCGGCTTTCTCTCCACCTGTAGTTGCAGGCCGACTTTCCGCCGGTTTCTCTGCCGCGTGGCTTCCCGATGGTCCCGCTGCGCGCGCCGCTTTCGGCGACATTGCTGGGGCTTTATAAGGCGCTCCTGCGGCCTTGGCGGCGACTACGCTTTTTCCGCTAAATTCGCCGGGCTTCGCGGTGGCTGCTACTGCCGGACGTCCATGGTTTGTCGAAGCAAACAGAGCGCGATTCTTGCTCGCGGCCTGCACATGCTCGGTCTGCGCCGCCACCGGAGGCCGATGCTGCTCATGTGCGTAAGTTTCTTCCTGCGCCGTGGGCCGAGACTGCACGCCGCCCTGTCCGCCATTGAATGCAACGTGGGATTCGTTATTAACGATAACTGTGCGGTTCACGTAGACGTTGGTGATATGTACGGTGTCTACGTGCATGACCGCGGTGTTATAGAAGAAATGGCCCTCGCGCCATTCGCCCCCACCGAAGCCCTCACCGCCGTATCCAAAGCCGTAGTTGATTCCACCGTAAAAGCCGACATGCGGGCCCCAATAACCGCCGTTCCAAACGTAGAGGCCGTCGTTCCATCCCCAATAGCCGGGAGTCCACAGCAGGCCCGGTTCGGGCACTTCCACCCAGGTGCCAGGCACCCAGTAGTAGCCGTCATCGTCATCCCAGGCCCAATAGCCGGGAGTCCACATAAAGCCTTCGCCAGGGCAAATGGGCTGCTCGTAAACCGGTAGCGCGGGTGGCCCGATGCGCACCGAGATGCCGATGCCGATCTGCGCTGAAGATGGAGTGGAGAGAGCTGCAGGAACTAGCAGCAGCAGAAGAGTGAATGCCAAGAAACCAACTACACGTTGCACTTTCATTGTGTCCTCATGCCCGGTGCGCTTGCGTCGCGGCAGCGCCAATCGGGCGAATGGGGCCTCAAAGGCTGGTCTGAAATACCCTCACCAGCGGCTTGGGCCCAACAAAATTGTTCTGTCGACTCAAAACACCGCAGGTTGGAGTATGTTCGCCGCCAAGAAGTTGTTCGGATTGTAAAGTTTTATTAGAATGGAGTGAAGGAACGCCTTCAGTCGAAGAAAACCGAGACTATAAAGACTAATTCGTCCTCTTCGACCGCGCGATGCGTTCGTCGATCACTTTGCGGCCGGCAAATCCTTCTTCGGGAGTGTGCCAGTGCGTGATGGATTGCTCGCCCATCTTCCAACAAAGCAGAACGGTGCGTCCTTCGACTTCGCAGGGAAAATCGAGCAGGCCGATCTCGAGGTCCTTGACCTGCACGCCGATGGAATCGATTTCGGCGAGGGCGTCTTTAGCGCGCTGCTCGGCCTTGGCTCGCTCGGCCTTGCGGCGGGCGAGGGGAACTACATCGACGTGCGTGCCTCCGTTGAGAAAGATGCGGTGACCGAGCGCCTGCATCTCGGCTTCAACTTCTTCCATGAGCTTCTTGCCGGCGATTGCGGTGCGCAGAAGCGATTCCAGCACGGGCACCAACAACTGAGCTTCGTCGAGAGTAAAAGTTCGGTCTGACATATGGTTGACTCTATTTTAGCGCATGTGGAAGAGATGCAGTTGGCAATTAGCCATTGGCTCTAGCTCTTGATGTTGATGTCGCCAGATGCGGCGGCTCACTACTAACTGCCAATTGCCAATTGCCAACTGCCAACTGCTAAGTCCTACTTCGGCACCTGCTTGGTCATTTCGAGATCGAGCGTGATGCTAATGTCGTCGCCGACCATGCCGGGCGCGCCAGCCACGCCGAAATCCATGCGATTGATTTTTGTGGTCGCGGAAGCTCCCATGCGTTGGTTGCCCCATGGATCTTTGATGGGCGCCGAAGGCCCATCAACATCGAGCACGACTTCTTTCGTGACGCCGTGAATGGTAAGGTCGCCGGTCACCTTCAGCTTTCCCGCGCCGAAGGCTTCCACCTTCTTCGACTGAAACGTTATCGTGGGATATTTCTTCACGTCGAGATAGTTGGGGCTGCGCAGGTCGTTGTCGCGCATGTCAACGCGAGTATCCACGGAAGTGGCATCGATCGTCGCCTGAATCGAAGACTTGGTCACATCTGAGGTGTCGTACTTCACCGTGCCGCTCACCTTGGTGAACGCTCCCCGAACGGTGGAGACTCCGAGATGCCGCACCGAGAACTGCGCCGAAGAGTGCGGCGGATCAAGCTGCCAGGTTTCTTGTGCGGTTGCGGAGAGGGTGAGGATCAAGGCGACGGCTAGAGCGGAGAGCGTGCGTGGCATGAATTAAGATCTCCTGCAGTAGATTCGTGAGAGCTTAGAGTCTAACAAACCGCAGTATGTTCCGCCGAATCTGCATGTAATGCTCCACGCCAGCTGCTACTGAATCTCCAGCATTCGATCAAGTGCCACGTGGGCCCAGCGCTTTACGTCGTCTTTCACTTTGATCTGATTGACGATATTGCCTTCGACCAAATTTTCCAGTGCCCAACATAAATGCTGCGGAGAGATGCGGAACATCGTGGTGCAGAGGCAACCGGAATCGTCGAGCGTGATGACCTTCTTGCCTTCGGCGGCGAATTCCTTGCCCATGCGATTCACGAGATGAATTTCCGTGCCCACGGCGAAGCTCGCGCCCGCCGGCGCTTCGCGAATAATCTTGAGCAGCCGCTCGGTCGAGCCAATGTCGTCGGCCTTCTGGCAAACTTCGAGACGGCATTCCGGATGGACGATAACCCGAATGCCTGGATATTTTGCGCGGACATTGTCGACATGTTCAGGGAGAAAACGCTGGTGAACCGAGCAGTGTCCCTTCCACAGAATGATTTTCGCCGCGCGCAGACGATCGGGAGTAACTCCGCCGTTAATGAGATAAGGATCCCAAACCACCATTTCGTTGAGCGGAATGCCGAGCGTATGACCCGTGTTGCGCCCGAGGTGCTGATCGGGAAGAAAGAGCAGCTTCGAACTTTTCGCCAGGCCCCACTGCATCGCTCCGGCGGCGTTCGACGAGGTGCAGACCACGCCTCCATGCTCGCCCACGAAGGCTTTAATGGCTGCGGTTGAATTGATGTAAGTGATGGGCGTAATGCCGGGCCCGTCAGTGCCGGCCACGCCTGTGCGCTCCAATTGCTCCCAGCAATCTTCGACCTGCGAAATGTCCGCCATGTCGGCCATGGAGCATCCCGCATTGAGGTCGGGGAGGATTACGATCTGTCCGGGCCGGGCGAGAATGTCGGCACTTTCCGCCATGAAATGCACGCCGCAGAAAACGATATATTTCCCGCCTGCCTTCGCCGCTTCCTGCGACAGCTTGTAAGAGTCGCCGCGGAAATCGGCAAACTGAATGACTTCATCGCGCTGATAATGGTGACCTAAGATGACCAGATCGCGGCCCAAAGCCTTGCGGGCCGCACGAATGCGCTCGTCCAGGGTATGGTCGGGAAGAGCGAGATAATTCTCCAAACTGCAAACCGCAACTGCTGTGGCCATGTTGACTCGCTTTCAGCTCCAAAGACGCGCCGGCAAAACTGCCTGTTCTCAGCTCGCATTGGAACGGGGTTGTTGAAAGCTTCCAGCGGCTCCAGCAGACTCACTGCGCTTCGTCTTTCAACTCAGCGCCCAGCCTGCGGGGATGTTGAAGCCACTTACTGCTCGTACAAATTATTGGATGCTCAGCACGGGCCGCGGGATACAAGTTTCGCAGCCACGAACTCCGTGTCTATTGTGCACGGGAGTACGGCGAAACGCAAGTGGGCAGCCCGCGCAGTAAGCGAGGTTAAATTTGCAATTTCCAATGTAGGGACAGCCGCCCTCGGCTGTCCGTCGAGCGCAGCTCGACTCTTTCTTTACCGCGCCCGAGCCGCACAGTCAGCGGCCATTCGAGGGATCAGGTGTAGTAGCAAGGTTCAAATCCACCGGCAAACTATGCACGCTCAACCGACCCAGGTAACAACTGCCGTCGCGGTTGTAACCCGTGCAATGTGCAGCTACGTCTTTGCGCCGCGGCGATTGCGCGAATTGCCAGACATCGGCGAAGGCAACACCGCTCTGCGCGGGAAGCGGCGGCCGCGCGGGAAATACGCAGCCGGGGGCGGGTGGACAAGCATCGTTGATGGCCCAGTAGACAATGGCGCGCGAGCCTGCGGTGGCACGAATGTCTTCTGCGGTGACGACGTTTCCGTCATCGACTGCGGCGATGCCGGAGCAGTAGATTCCGGCACCAAACCCGGCAGCGGTAACGCCGTCGACCCACGCGTAAATATAGGCTTTCTGCTCAGGCAACATGCGTCCGCCTTGCTCCTGATCGAGAAAGATGATGGTGTGCGCGGGAAAGCCTTCGCGGCGCGCGGCAGCGGCGGCGGCTTGCGCGTCGGAGTCGCCGAGCTTGATTGCGTGCGCAACGGATTTCAGTTCGGCCGATTTGAGCTCAGCATAGAGGCGTCCGTTGAAGAGCACGAGAAATCCAAAGCCGGCGGATTCGACGGCGGCGCGGTGGCCGGTCCATGTATTCGTTTTTTCGCCGGGAGGGTTGTTGAGCCAGTAGCCGGTGTAGGAGAAAATTTCGTGCAGGGTTTTGAGGTTGGTGTCACCCGGGTACGTGTTGCGGTCGAAGCCGAGATAGGAAGTCTGCGCGGTCGACGATGCAGACGAAAGAGACAATGCGAGAACGAAAAGAAAGAACGGAAATCTCACGCACTTGATCTTAAACGAGCGAACCGCAGTGGCTGAAGCCACATTCATTCATTAAGAGCATAATCGGCACGAGTGGAACTCGTGCCCTTCCCGGTCTGCTCGCTTCGCATCGGTGACGACGCTTTGCTTCATCCCCCGATGTGCACCATCGTCCTCGAAGCCGGTACGAAATCCGGCTCGCCGATGTGGTGGCGCTCTTCTTTTTTCTGTACTACACCGCGGATGAAATTTTCTAGTTCTTCGTCGCTGGCGCCGCGGCGCATTTGGGCGTGGAGGTCGTGGTCCCACACGGAAAACAGGCAGGTGCGGATTTTGCCGTCGCTGGTTATGCGGATGCGGCTGCAGTGTCCGCAGAACGGATGCGAGACCGGCGCGATGATGCCGATTTCGCCGACGCCGTCGTCGAAGCGGTAGCGGCGCGCGGTCTCCGAACGGGCGTGCGGTATTTCGACCAGCGGCCGGTACTCGGCCATGCGCGCCAGAATTTCGTCGAGCGTGACCACCGTCGCGGGCGACCATGTGCGGTCTTCTTCAAGCGGCATGAATTCGATAAAGCGCACCGTGACGCCCTCTTCGCGCGCGAACATGCCGAAAGGGATAATCTGGTCTTCGTTGAAGCCGCGCATCAGCACGCAGTTTACTTTTAGCGGCCACAACCCAGCGCGGCGCGCGGCGCGAATGCCGGCGAGCACGTGATCGTATCCGTTGGGCACGCGAGTGATGCGCGTGAAGCGATCCGGATCGACCGCGTCCATTGAGACAGTAACTCTGCTCAAGCCGGCGGCTTTGAGCGGCTGCGCCAGATCGGCGAGCAGATGGCCATTCGTGGTGAGTGCGATGTCGAGCGGCTCGTCGTTTGGGTTCGGGAGGGGCACGGCTTTAGCCGTGCCGTTGCCGATGGAGAAAGACGCGGGCTTTAGCCCCTGAGGGCGCAGCTGGGCGAGCTCGCGGACAAAATCGACTACTCCCTTGCGCAGCAGTGGCTCTCCCCCGGTGAGGCGAATCTTCGTGATCCCCATCCCGACGAGCACGCGCGCCATCCGCAGATAATCGGTGAACGGCAGGTCTCCATACAGCGCGCCTTCGTTCCCGGTGCGGCAGTAGACACACTTGTAGTTGCAGCAGTCGGTGATGGAAATCCGCAGGTCGGAAATGCGGCGGCCGAATTTGTCGGTGAGGGCAGCCATTGGCACTTGGCAATTAGCATTTAGCTCTTGAGATACCTGCACAATCGCTAGGAACCGGGCCAAACGCCAAGTGCTAATTGTCAAATGCGATCACAGCATAGTGACGCACAAGTTAATTATAGGACGCGCGGATCGAAGGTAGGGATTCAAGGCTTCGCAGTAGCCGCTTTCTCAATCGCCGCCTCAGCCATCGGAGCCATCATCTTATACCCTGCGGCATTGGGATGCAGGCCGTCATCGGCTAGGTCTTTTCTCAGCAAGCCTTTGTCGTCGACCATTGCGCTGAAGTAGTCGAGGTACACGAGGTGGTGACTCTTACAATAATTCTTGAGCCAGCGGTTCAGCTCAAGAATTTTTTCCGGAGAGCGTTGCGCAAAAAAATCCTTCGCTTTCTCCGTGTAGTTGTGCACCGGAAGCACCGACGAAAACACTACGCGGACGTCGTGCACCTCCGCCAGCTCTGCCAACGACGCGTAGTCCGCCTCGATGTCTTCGAGCCGCATCGGGCCTGTATTTCCGGAAATGTCGTTGGTGCCAGCGAGAATGACCACCACCTTTGGATGAAGGTCAATTACATCTTGCCGGAAGCGAACCAGCATCTGCGGCGTGGTCTGCCCGCCGATGCCACGATTGAGGTAAGGCTTGCCGGGGAAATATTCGTCGAGATGCCAGATGTCGGTGATGGAATCGCCGAAGAACACGACGCGACTTTCGCCGGGCGCAGGCGGCTTGAGCGCGGCATTGGCATCGCGATAGCGCGCCAGCTGGCCGAAGTCATCGAAGTAAACGGCGATGCGGCGGGCACGATACTCATCAAGTCCGGCGAAACCGGTGGAGGGGATTGGGGGTTGGGCCGGCGTCGCAGGCTGCTGTGCCAGAGCAGAGAGAGCTAATAGTACGATGGACGCGAACTGCGCGACGTGGCGAAGTAGTCTCAGGCGCATGGTTCTCCTCCGGGAGATAGGATATTGCAGCACACGGCGTTAACGCAAAAGTCGCTTTGGAATACCCTAAGAAGAGGATGTTAAGGACAAAGCCACTGGATTATTTTGAAACTGATGACTGATGGAACGCAAAAGACGACGGACGAAAAGGGACCTCCTTGGTTGATCAGTCGGGAACTGCACGTCCTTCATGAGTCCGTGATCGAGTACGCAGTTGATGTGCATCGCCGGGCAACGCATCTCCAGCAAAAGCGTGCACATGTTTCATATAGGGCGTTAGCGATTCTGCACATGCGCGCCGTGACGATTCATCGTTCGGTTCTCGTACTCTGTGAGCTGGGCTGGACACCGGTTACGAGCATCCTTATCCGGACGCTCCTGGACTTATACGCCAACGTAATCGCGATATTGCTTGACCGGAAAACACCGAGTTCATGGGGTTCCGATACTTGGCGCACCCTCACTTGACCCGATTGCATGACACAACTGTTCCCAAAGCAGAGCGGGAAAGAATCCGCGTGAATATGGACGCGGCAGCTGTTCAGTTACCCGAACCAGATATTGCGAGAGCCAAAGAACTCTTGAGTAGTTATCCTCGAAGGAGCTACTGGTACTCGCCCGAGTTCGAAAGTCCGAATGCTGTTCTTAGTAACACAAAAGGCGAAATGACTTTTATATACAGACTGCTCTCAGGCTCAGTACACGGAGGGACGGTAGGACTAGGTTTCCTAGACGATAATCCGGACGAGTTCGACATAAATGCGCGAAATCATCCGCGCCGCAGCCCTTTGGCGATCGCACTGTCATCCAGATTGCTGCTCGAAACGACTTTTCTGAGGGACTCCGGTGAGGAGACAGAGCAAACGGCAAAATACTATTACATCAAAGATAAGGTATTCCTGCCGCTCAAAGATGTGATCGCGGGCGCAGCGCCGAACCTGTGAAAAGAAACGAAATAAAAAAAGAAGATCAGTGCAAACTCCGCATGAATCTGCGACAAGGAAGTTTTTGCAGACGGGGGAACCCGCGCCACACGCGCATCACATCCCGTCGTAATTCGGCCCCCGCCGCCTTCCGGTGGTACCAGGTGATGATCTGGTGTGGATCGGCGATGCCGCAGGTTCTGCAGTGAATCTCTAACCCTGGTGTAAACTACGCTCATGGAAGTCCACTTCCGCCCCGAAACCGAATCTCGCTTGCAGGAACTAGCTGCGAAAACCGGGCGCGCTCCCGACGAACTAGTCGAAGACGCGATGGCTGGGTACTTAAAAGAGCTGTCTGAGACGCGAGAAATGCTCGATAGCCAGTACGACGATATCAAGGGGGGCCGCGTCAAGCCGATCGACGGCGAAACATTTTTCGAAGGTTTGCGGCAGCGTGAGGAAGAACTGCTGAAGCGGCGACCTGCCAAGTGAATCGCAAGCCGGGCTTCCATCTCCATCCCGGCGCGGCAAACGACATTACCGAAATATGGGAATTCATTGCGGAAGATAGTCCGCTGGCCGCGCGACGCATCCGCGAGGAGATATTAGACACCATCGGGAAGCTCGTGCTGTTTCCCCATCAATGCCACAAGCGGCCCGATCTCACCACTCGCCCTTTGCGTTTTCAGGTGGTGCGAGACTACTCAATCGCCTACGCGCCCGACGAAAATCCTCTTCTTGTGATTGCTGTACTTCACGGTCGCCGCAATCCGCGGACAATCGCGGCCATACTTGGACAAAGACAGTAGCCCACATCGATATAAGCTCTCACTAATCGATATAAGCTCTCACTAGAAGACGCAGATACCAGCTTACATTCCATCATAATTCGGCCCACCACCGCCTTCCGGTGGCACCCACGTGATGATCTGGTAGGGGTCGGCGATGTCGCAGGTTTTGCAGTGCACGCAGTTCGACGGGTTCAGGCTGATGCGCTTGCCATTGGGCTGGCTCGCGTCATCGAGCATTTCGTAGACGTTAGCGGGACAGAAATTCTGGCAGGGGCTGCCGAATTCTTTCACGCAACGCGTATTGCAAATATTCGTGTCGTCGATGACCAAATGCGCCGGCTGATCTTCTTCGTGCTTCGTTCCTGAATGATAAAGATCGGTGAGTTTGTCGAAAGTAAGTTTGCCGTCGCCTTTGGCCGGGCCAAGCAGATGGGCTTCCGCGCCGCCGTCGGCGGGAAGTTCTGCAAGCTTGCGCATATGCTCGTAGCCGGCATGCGCAGGATACCGATTTCTCACGCCGCGCCCGCCGGTGACCATTTGTAGGGCTGTGTGAAACATGCCGGCGTAGAATCCGCCTTCGAAGCCCTGGTGAATGTTGCGCACTTTCCAGAGCTCGTCTTTGATCCAACTCGACTCCACGTTCTTTTGATACGAACTTAATGCGGCAGCCGACGAATCGTCTTTGATCAGCGCTTCGAACGCGGTTTCGGCGGCCAGCATGCCGCTTTTGATGGCGAGGTGAATTCCCTTAAGCCGCGCCGAGTTGAGAAATCCGGCGGAGTCACCGAGGATCATCCATCCGTCGCCCGCGACCGGCGGAATAGCCCACCAGCCGCCGTAAGGCATCGACTTCGCACCGTAGCGGATCATCTTGCCGCCCTCGAGCAACTTCGCGACGAAGGGATGCTGTTTGAAATCCTGCAGCACGCGCTGTGGATCGAGGCGCGGGTCGGGATAATCGAGCCCGGTGACAAAGCCGAGCGAGACCACATTGTCTTTGCCGCCGTAAATCCAAGCGCCACCGTATTCTTTGGTGGTGAGCGGCCAACCCATCGTATAAATAACTTCGCCAGGGGAGATGCGGCCGGAGGGAACCTCCCAGAGTTCTTTCACGCCTACGCCGTAGGTTTGTGGGTTGGCGTTCCTGGCGAGATCGAACTTATTTACGAGTTGCTTGGTCAACGACCCGCGCGGGCCTTCGGCAAGGATTACGACTTTCGCATTGAGGTCATAGCCGGGTTCGAAGTTAGATTTTTTGTGACCTTCTTTGTCAACACCTTTGTCGTCGGTGCGAACGCCGGTGACGCGGTTGCCGTCGAATAAAAGTTCCGATCCGGCGAACCCGGTGAAGATAGTGATTCCGGTTTCTTCCACCTTGCCGCCGAGCCATTTCACGAAACGGTTCAACGAGATGACATAGTTGCCATGATCGCGCAACGGCGGAGGAGTGATCGGCAGTTTGAACTTGCTATGCTGCGTAAGAAAGTAAACAGCCTCTTTCGTGACTTCGGCGTCGAGCGGAGCTTCTTTCTCGAATCCGGGAAGCAGTTCACGCATGGATCGGGGATCGAGCAATGCGCCGGAGAGACAGTGCTGGCCGACCTCGCGAGCTTTCTCAAGGACGTAGATATTTTCTTTACTAAGCTGCGAATCAGGATGCTCGGCATTGTGCTGATCGATTAACTGCGACAAGCGCAACGCGCATGCCATGCCTGCCGGACCACCGCCGACGATGACGACGTCGGCGGGCATTTGCGGGCGTTCGATGCCTTCGATGGGTTTGCGGAAGATCAGCATAAAAACGCTTGCCCCGGATTTCACGGATCACCACGGATTAAAGCTAAGGCATTGTGATCAGTTCAAATCCGTAAGAATCTGTGGCCGATTTAGCCTCCGGCCTTCGCCTTCTTCACTTCCTCAGTCAGCGGCGGTACGATCTCGAACAAATTGCCAACGATCGCATAGTCGGCGATCTCGAAAATCGGCGCTTCGGAGTCTTTATTAACCGCAATGATGGTGCGCGCACCTTTCATGCCGACGATGTGCTGGATAGCTCCGCTGATGCCGAGCGCGAGATACAGCTTCGGAGCAACCGTCTGGCCCGAAGAGCCGATTTGGCGGTCCATGGGGAGCCAGCCGTTGTCGCAGATGGGGCGCGAGGCGGCGAGGTCACCGCCGAGAGCATCAGCCAGTTGCTTCGCGATCTCGATATTTTTCTGCTCTTTGATGCCGCGGCCCACAGAGACAATAATTTCGGCCTGCGTGAGATCCACCGCCTGCTTGGCCTCTTTGAAGACTTCCTGTGGTTTGTTGCGAATGACGTTGTCGGCGATCTCGACATTTATAGTTTCAACTGGGGCAACGCTGGCGCCGGCCTCAGCTTTGTCTCCGCGGAAGGCGCCGTTCTGGAAGGTAGCAAACCATGGGGCATCAGAATTAAAACTGACATCGGCAGCGAATTTTCCTTGAAACATCTGGCGCGTAAAAATCAGCTTACCGTTCTCGTGCCTGAATCCGATGCAGTCGCTAATGACGGCGCGTCCCATGGCCGTAGCAAGCTTGGGGACGAAGTCGCGCACTTGATAGGTGTGCGGCATCATGACAAGCTTCGGCTGCTTTGTGGTTACAACTTGCTTGAGCGCCGCGGCGAAGGCGTCAGGGGTGTAAGGTTCAAGCTTGGGAGACTCGACGGCATAGACCTTGGCGACTTTCTTCGCGGCTACTTCCGCGGCGAGGGTGGACGCACTGCCGCCAACGACGGTGGCTTCGAGATTCCAACCGGTTGCGGCGGCGATGGCTTGCCCAGCGGCGATGGTCTCCCAGGAGACGCGGTTGAGTTTGCCTTCGCGTTGTTCGACCACTACGAGGATGGTGTCAGCCATTTAATCCCTCAAGAGTTGCATTTTATGGCGCCGTCCTTGCAGGACGATGCTTAATATCCGTTTGAGCCTGCTGTTGCGGCCTTGCGCCGAGATCACTCCGTGGCTCAGGTCTTGATCGCCGCAAAGCGAAGGCGCATATAGTCCGCGGTCCAGCGCCCCTGAGAATCGCACAGAACAGGTTTAAGCAAGGACGTGACTTCGTCAAGAAAATCGTCCCGCTCCTTCTGGGCAAGAGCGCCACAAAACGGATTGGCGAATGTTTCTAACCACCCGCGCATTCCGGTTGGCAGCGGCGTGGGACGAGGGATCAATTGCACACTCTGCGGCACAAACCCGGCCCGCCGCAGACGCGTTTCATATTCCTCGACAGTTGGAAAATACCACGGGATCCACGATGGGGCATCCGGAATGCCCCGGCGCTCGAGTGTGACCATCAGCGCAATGGCAATTGTGCTGACGCAGCCGTGGCCGCCCATTTCCCCAACGAACCTTCCTCCGGACACCAGAGCGCGGAATGCGCCGCTGATCGGAGAGTCCGGATGGTCTTTTATCCAATGCAGCGCGGCATTGGAAAAGACCGCGTCGAATTCGTTCGCAAACGTCAGCGATCTGATGTCCATCATTCTCGCATCGATTCCGCGCAGGCGCGCTGCGGCAATCATGTCTGGAGAATTGTCGACACCAATCACCTTGGCGCCGAGCGCGGCCAGTTTTTCAGTGAGCACTCCATCTCCACAACCCAGATCGAGAATGCGCTCACCCGGCTGCGGCTGGAGCAAATCCAAGACTGGCTGCCCGAGTGCCGGCACGAAGTGAGCGTTAGCCGCATAGCAAGCTGCACGCCAACTCTGGGAGGACGGTGATTGGGACAAAAGGGTCACGTTACGAAATCCTTAAGATGAGAAATAATCGCAGCTTCATTTAGCCTCATGGCCCAACCCACACGGCTCAGCCCACGCGATCATTTACAGCACACGCAGTTCATTGCGCAGTTTATCCACCAGCTTTTTAGCGATCTCGGCTGGTGAGCCTTCGATGTGTTCAGTCTTCTTCGTTTTCTGAGGCACGTAGAGGCGTTCGATCTTTTGCAGGTTCTCGCCGATTGCGGATTGCACTTCGGCGAGCGCCACCTTTCGCAGCGGCTTGTTCTTCGCTTGCTTAATGCCGATCAGCGTCGCATAGCGCAGCTTGTTGATGCCGGACTGAATGGTCAGCACCGCCGGCAGCGGCATGTCGACGAATTGAAAGAATCCCGCTTCGAGTTCTCGTTTCACGCGAATGCCAGAATCATTTTTTTCAATCTGCATGATGATGGTCGCGTGCGGCCAGCCCAAAAGCTCGGCCAGGATAACCCCGGTCTGCGCGTAGCCGTAATCGTCCGATTGCAAGCCGGTGAAGATGAGATCGAACTTCTCATCCTTGATCGCGGCGGCGAAGGCTTTCGCAGTGTTAAAAGCGTCGAGGCCGACGAAGGCATTGTCTTCGAGATGGATGGCGCAGTCGGCGCCTTTGGCCAGGGCTTCACGCAGCACTTGCTGAGCGCGCGCCGGACCGGACGTGATGACCACTACTTCTCCAGTATGCTTTTCTTTCTGGCGTAGCGCCTCTTCGAGAGCGTAGGCATCCGGCTCGTTCACTTCGTAAGAGACATCTTCGCGGATCCAGGCAGCGCTTTCGTTGAGCTTGAGCGGTGCATCTTTCTGCGGCACCTGCTTCATGCAAACCAGGATTTTCAAAACACGACTCCTTGTTCCTGTAGCCTTGGGCGTCCGATGGGAAACCTGTCAGTATAAACGAGCATTCAGCAATTAGCACTCGGCATTCAGCCAACTGGAAGGCGGATATTCAAAGAAGGGCCATGGGAGATTTGGGGTGCATTTGGTTTTGGGGTGGCTGAATAGCGTTAAGCCAGCCCATGCTCAAACTCAATCCGTAAACACTACCGACTGCACTCCCGAAATCTCAAACCGTTTACGGCAACGCATATTCTTGCAGGCCATGAGGTCGTCTTTGCGCAGCATGTAGGAGCGAGCTTTGGCGAAACGGGCGCGGTCGCGCTCATCGGCGCGGCCGCCGGGAAGCTGGCGTTTCTTGGTGCGCACCACCCAGGTAACGTCATACTCAGCGGGCTGGTGGCAATGCGGACAGTTCAGGGTTGCAACTTTCTTCTCAGTACGTTCGTCGAAAAAATCGCGCTCTTCCATGATAGCTCGTTAATCGCTCGTCGTTCGCCGGTCAGGTTTTTACTGTCCGGCGGTCAGCTCAAAACAGATATGACGATTATTACAGTTTTGCGGCAGACAATGCTATGGCAACATGTATGTTATGGCACGCAAGAAGAAAGTGAAGCGGTTCCAAGCTGTGCAGGCGGTCAAAGAGCTGGCCCGGGAACGCATGGGCACGCCTCCGGCCGCAAAGGTGGTTCCTCACAAGAAGAAGAATTCGGCTAAACACAAACCGACGCTGAGCAGGCTACTGGGCGAAGGGGAGTGCTAACCTCAACTCCGGTCGGGCATCCAAGTCTTCAATTAAATGTAGCAGTCACAGTTGTGTCAGTCTGCAGGAGTAGCGTGCAGGTGCCCGTACCCGTGCAGCCGCCGCCGGACCAGCCTCCGAACGTTGAGGGAGCAACCGGATTGGCGGTCAGAGTAATTGCAGTGCCGGATGGAAAACTGTCGACGCAGCTGACATTTGTGCTCGAGCAGGTGAAACCCGAGGTCGTGCTCGCCACAACTCCCGTGCCGCTGCCAGAGAAGTTAACGGTCAGAACCGGCTCCGACCCACCGCTGCCGCCGCTCCCGTTACCCGTGAAGCAAACGACGTTCGCGGTCATGAATCCCGTCACGATCGCTCCCGAAGAAGATAAACCCGAGCCATCGTGGTTTGTGGTGACTGTGGCCGAAACTAGGCCGCCTCCGCAAAGCTCTCCTGTCGCTACCATAAGGCCCGTCGAGTTGACGGTCACCAGTTGAGGAGTATTCGAAGCCCAGGTGACTTGATCGGTAATATCCTTGACGACGGGGGGATGAATATAAGTACCGAGCGCACTTAGCTGCACTTGGATGCCGGCGTCGGCGCTTACGGGAATATTCGTCGCCCCAATCGTTTCCGTAGTGGGGTTCACGGTGATGGTCACCAACTCCTGAGGGTCTCCGCAACTGGAAACAATGAGCAGAGAGGTCGCTGTAGCGATAAGGGCGATAATGCTCAACCACTTCCGACTCATGAAGACTCCTGGGACCGGACAGTCGATTTTAAACGCGGGCGCAATAGGGGAATGCGCCAATTTAGTCAATAATGGCCGAAAAAGCAATTGCTAACAGCACCGCTGAGTACCTTCCGTCACCCCTTCACCGCATCTGCGACTACCCTTGCAAAATCGTGAATATCATCTTCGGTGGTGTCGAACGAGCACATCCAGCGGACGATCGATTCCTCTTCCATCCACATATAGAAAAAGTAGTGTTGCTTAATTTTTTCAATCGCCTGGCGCGGAATCTGGGCGAACACGCCGTTGGCTTCAACCTTCCAAACAACCTTGACTCCGGGAATGCCACTCACTTCCTTTTCCAGCAGGCGAGCCATGCGGTTGGCATGTTCGGCACTGCGCCGCCAGAGGTTGTCGGTGAGCAAGGCCTCGAACTGTGCAGCGATGAATCGCATCTTCGAGGCAAGTTGCATGCTTTGTTTCCGCAGATAGAGAAAGTCATGGCCAAGTTTAGGCCGGAAAAATACAACTGCCTCACCACCCAGGATTCCGTTCTTTGTCCCGCCGAAAGAAAGCACATCCACGCCCAGATCGAGGGTCGCCTGGCGTAGGTCCTGCCCGAGCGAAGCGGCGGCATTGGCGATTCGGGCTCCATCGACATGCAGGAACAAGCCATTTTCGTGGGCGAAATGCGCGAGCGCTCGGATTTCTTCTGGCTGATAGACCGTCCCCATCTCAGTGGATTGCGTAATGGAAATGACGCGCGGTTGCGAGTGATGTTCGTCGCCAATGCCATGATAGGCATGGCGGACGGCCTCCAGACTTATCTTTCCGTTTTCCTGCGGCAAGGGAATCAGCTTGCAGCCGGTATGCTTCTCCGGTGCGCCACATTCGTCGGTATAGATGTGCGCATAGGCGCTACATAAAACCGATTGAAACGATCGAGTTAGAGACTGTAGGCTCAAAACGTTCGCGCCGGTTCCGTTGAAAGTAAAAAAGACAGCAATATCCGGCCCGAAATGCTCTTCGAATTTCTTAACCGCCGAGAGGGTGTAAGGGTCGGCTCCATAAGCGACGACGTGACCCTGGTTGGTGCGGGCAATCGCTTGGAGAATCTCGGGATGGGCGCCGGCATTGTTATCGCTGGCAAAGCTGCGCCTTGGCTGAATAGGGAACTGTGGCATAGGGGAACAATTTAACAGAGTCGGCCAGTCTTGAGAGATAGCGGCGATCCGGGTACCTTCCATGGAATTTGCGCTTTCGCGTGGTTCTCAGAATCTCAACCTGATACCCGACCATGGCACCACATCCAGAAATAATCAGTTCAGCGGCAATTTTACGGGTTCCTGTTCGTCTACGATAAGGAATAAGGAGCGTCAAAGTGCGGCTTCCTGGAGGGCAGGGAATTCTGTTTAAATAATGCTGGGGCGACAGCTAGGATACTGAATCTTTTCCCTGTTTTGCGATATCAATAGCTGATAACCGCTGGGGCACCACCGCCGTCAAACATAAAACAGAAATTCAGTGTTTTGGTTGTTTTTGCGGAGAACACATGGCGAAACGGTTCATTTTAGTGTTGGTCATCGTGGCCGCCCTCTTAGGGGGGCTGGGTTTTGTGAAATATCGCCAGGTCGAAACGGCCATAGCCATGGGCGCAAGCTTCGCGCCGCCGCCTACGGCGGTCACAACCGTGGTCGCCAAGCGTGAAACCTGGCCGACAACTTTAGAGGTGATTGGTACTGCGGCGGCTATTCAGGGTGTCACCGTCAGCGCGGACCTGCCTGGCACCGTCGACAAGATTCATTTCGAGTCCGGCGAGTCGGTGAAAGAGGGCGACATTCTGGTGGAACTCGATATCCGTCAGGAGACCGCCCAGCTTGCTAATTTGGAGGCCCAGCGCGATCTGGCGCGTATTCAATACGGCCGCTCGGAAGAACTGGTGAAAGCAGGCGTCATTTCCAAGTCTGAGTATGACAACGCCTCGGCCCAACGGAAAGCTACTGAAGCGCAGGTGGGGGACATTAAGGCGGCCATCGCCCGCAAAACGATTCATGCTCCGTTCTCGGGGATTCTAGGCATTCGCCAGATCAGCCTGGGCCAATACCTGGCTGCCGGCCAGGCGATTGTTTCGCTGCAGGCGCTGAATCCGATCTACGTCAATTTCGGCGTGCCGCAACAGGACACGCCCAAGATGTCGATTGGCCGCGGCCTGCAGGTCACCACCACCGATCTTCCCGGAGTGGTATTCAACGGCAAGATCACCGCGCTCGACTCGGTAATCAACGAACAAACTCGCAATATACAAGTGCAGGCGACGTTTCAGAATCAAGGCGGCAAGTTGCGCCCGGGAATGTACGTGCAGGTGGAACTGCCGCTCGGTAAGCCACGAGACGTGATTCCGTTACCGGCCTCCGCCATCAACTACGCGCCTTACGGCGATTCCGTGTTCGTCGTGGCTGAGATGAAAGATCAGAAAGGCAACACCTACCGCGGCGTGAAACAGCAAGTTGTGAAGATCGAAGGCAGCCGCGGCGATCAGGTTGCGATCATCTCCGGAATTAATCCTGGGGATGAAATCGTGAGCGCAGGAGTGTTCCGGCTGCGGAATGCCGCCCCGGTTCTGGTCAACAACAGCGTGCAGCCGGGAAACAATCCGAATCCGAAACCGGATGAGAGCTAGGAAGTCGTTGGCGGTAGTCGCTAGTCGTTGACTGCACATTGGCGGTCAAGCCTTTCGACCGAGGGCGAACAACCGACGACCAACGGCAAGCACTGGCAAGATATCGTAAAGTTCCAAGCCCCAGGAGTCCGCATGAAGTTTACTGATCTTTTCGTAAAGCGTCCGGTGCTGGCAATTGTGGTCAACCTTGTCATCATCATTGCCGGTTTGTATGCAATTCGGTCTTTGAGTGTCCGGCAATATCCGCGCAGCGATACCTCGGTGATCTCGGTCTCGACCGTGTATGTGGGCGCCAACGCTGACTTAGTCCGCGGTTACATCACCACGCCTCTGGAGCGCGTAATCGCCAGCGCCGATGGCATCGACTACATGGAGTCGACCAGCGCACAAGGTTTGAGCACGATCACGGTTCACCTGAAGCTGAATTACGACACCACGGCAGCCCTCACGCAGGTACAAGCCAAGGTGCAGCAGGTGAAGAATGATCTGCCGCCGGAAGCGCAGGTTCCAGTCATCGACCTGGAAACGGCGGATCAACAATTCGCCGCTATGTATATCGGATTTGCCTCCAGCAACCTAGACCAAAATCAGATCACCGATTATCTGACCCGCGTTGTCCAGCCCAAGCTGAGCGCCATTAGTGGAGTGCAGCGCGCCGACATCCTAGGCAATCGCACATTCGCCATGCGCATTTGGCTGAAGCCCGAAGAGATGGCTGCGCGCGGCATTTCTCCCTCGGACGTAAATGACGCGCTGGCCAAGAACAATTATTTGTCGGCGCTTGGAACTACCAAAGGCTCGATGGTCTCGGTGAATCTGATTGCCAACACCGACCTACGCACGCCGGACGATTTTAAACAGATGATCGTGAGACAGGCGAATGGTGTGGTCGTTCGCCTGGGTGAAATCGCCGACGTTCAACTGGGCGCAGAGAACTACGATCAGGATGTAAAGTTCAACGGCGAAACCGCAACCTTCGTTGGCATATGGACCTTGCCTACCGCGAACTCATTAGCAGTGATTCAAGATGTGCGGAAAGCTCTTCCCGCCATCCAGGCGCAGTTGCCTACTGGGATGAAGTTGGGCATCCCATACGATTCGACGGAGTACATTCAAGACGCGATCAATGAAGTGCTGCACACCCTCACGGAAACGCTGCTGATCGTTGTTGTCGTGATCTTCTTGTTCCTCGGTTCGTTCCGGTCCGTGCTGATTCCGGTCATCGCGATTCCGGTCTCGCTGATCGGCGCGGTCTTCTTGATGTTGATCTTTGGGTTCACCATCAACCTGCTTACTTTGCTCGCGATCGTGCTCTCTGTCGGCTTGGTCGTGGATGACGCCATTGTCATGGTGGAAAACGTTGAACGCCATTTGCAGATGGGCAAAACTCCGTTTAAGGCGGCGGAAGATGCGGCGCGCGAACTGGTCGGCCCCATCATCGCCATGACGATCACGCTCGCGGCGGTCTACGCGCCCATCGGAATCCAGGGCGGATTAACCGGCTCTCTCTTCCGCGAATTCGCCTTCACCCTAGCCGGCGCAGTGGTGGTTTCCGGAGTGGTGGCACTGACGCTCTCGCCTATGATGGGATCGAAGTTGCTGCGCTCCGGCGATTCGGAGAAGGGATTTGCCGGCATCATCAACCGCGGTTTTGAGCGCGTGCGAAACCTTTACACCAATCTTCTTACGGGCACTTTGCAGTATCGACCGGTGGTTCTCACCCTCTGGATTATCGTCGCCGCGCTCATGGTTCCTTTCTATATGTTCTCGCAGCATGAACTCGCTCCTTCCGAGGACCAGGGAGTGGTTTTCGGGGTGATTCAATCTTCGGCCAACGCCACGCTCGATCAGACCAACTTATTCACCGAGAAGGTGTATGACGTTTACCACTCGTTTCCTGAGACCCAGAGTATCTTCGAACTGACGAACGCCGGTGGTGGCTTTGCCGGCATGGTCACAAAACCCTGGAGCCAGCGCACAAAGACCACGGAACAACTCCTAGTGGAGTCCGCAGGACAACTCTCGAAAATTTCCGGCATTCGTGTCATTCCGCTAACTCCCCCACCGCTTCCGGGAGGCGGCAATTTCCCGGTGGATTTCGCGATTATCTCGGCAGCCGAACCAGAACAAATAAGCCAACTCGCCGAGAAAATTGTTCAAAAGGCCATGGCCAGCGGCAAGTTCATCTTTCTCGATACCGATGTGAAGTTCGACCAGCCGCAAACCCAAGTCGTCTTTGACCGCGACAAGCTGCGCTCGCAAGGCGTGGACCTGAGCCAGGCCGGCTCGGATCTTTCCACCATGCTCGGCGGCAATTACGTCAACCGCTTCAGCATCCAGGGGCGCAGTTACAAAGTGATTCCGCAGGTGGAGCGCGCTCAACGCCTCACGGCCGATCAGCTCAATAACATTTACGTAAAAGGAAACGCTAACCAATTGGTGCCGCTTTCGACCTTCGCCACTCTGAAGACGACGACCGAGCCGCGATCGCTGAATAAATTTCAGCAGTTGAATGCGATTCGCATCCAGGGCGTGATTCCGCCTAACGTTCCACTCGATCAGGCGCTGACGTTTTTGGAAGACACGGCAAAGCAGATACTGCCGCAAGGTTTCACGGTCGACTACGCCGGTGAGTCTCGTCAGCTGCGCGTGGAAGGCAGCAAGTTTCTGGGGACGTTCCTGCTCTCAGCGATCCTGATTTATCTCGTGCTCGCGGCACAATTCGAGAGCTTCCGCGATCCCTTCATCATTCTCGCGGGTTCGGTGCCCCTAGCTATGTCCGGCTCGCTGATGTTTTCGTTCCTTGGATTCACCACGCTGAACATCTACAGTCAGGTTGGTCTGATTACACTCGTTGGCCTGATTTCGAAGAACGGAATTCTGATTGTGGAATTTGCCAATCACTTGCAGGAGACCGGCCTCAGTAAGCTGCAGGCGATCATCGGTGCGGCAACCACACGGCTGCGGCCAATCCTGATGACCACCGCTGCCACCGTCTTCGGCCACTTCCCCCTCGTCTTCGCGAGAGGGCCGGGCGCCGGAGCGCGAAACAGCATCGGTATCATGCTGGTCAGCGGCATGATCATCGGCACAGCCTTCACGCTGTTTATCGTGCCCTCGATTTACATGCTCGTCGCGAAGACTCATACCACGATCAGGGACGATGACGAAGATCAAATCTCTCTGACCGAGCCCAAAACAGGGGAACTGCTGGCGGCAAGGTAAACCCGATCAGCGATTTGGAGTAGAGCCCGCGGCGCGCCTTTCTACAAGGCGCGCTTTACTTTTTCTGAACCGCTTTTTTCTTCGCTTTTGTCTTCCGTGCTGCGCGTCGCCGTAATTTCGCCATCCATTCCCTCGAATACATGGTGCCGCGGCATTTGGGCGATCCGCAGTGGCACGGGGCTGGGTCATCATCGTCGTAGAGGTTGTAATCCCAGAGCAGTTCTTCTCCGGCGGAAATGTCGCGTAGCGCAAAGAGCCACACTCGATTCTTGATTTCATCGATCTCGCAGTTGGGATTGCAGGAATGGTTCAAGTACGCTCCGAGGCCTTCGCCATCGATGACGGTCTTGCCGTCTTCCAATCCATAGAGATATGTGCGGGGCGCGCCGGTGTACAGCCGGTCGGCTTCTTCCGGGCTGATGCGCGGGCCAACATACTCCACCACGCGGGCGCCCTTGCGAATAGGCGCGTTTGTGAAGACACCAACGGAATGAATACGCGAAGGACGAACCACAAGGGGCATGAACTAATTTCGCATGGTTGAGAGGTTTGAAGGAAGACGAAAAATTTCTAAAAGCCTCTTATGTCCGATCTGCAATCTGCGGATGAAGATGACCCTCGGTTCCGCTTTTCGCACGCAGATCCGTGCGGGATAAGGCTTTTAGGCTGGTTGACTGCGAAAACATTCGGTTCACGAGCGCCCGAGCGTGTTAGACTTTCAGACCTTCACGCCGCCGAAAGATTTGTTGAGCGTCGCAACCCCAAGGGGAAACAATCATGAGAATGACGAAGAAGTTTGTTGAAATAGCAACGGTGCTGATCGTGTTCGGAACGCTCTTCAGCGCGACCGCGCAAACCGCAACCAGCGCCGACACTTCCACTGCAGCCGCTCCAGAGGCTTATTGCACAAGCACGGGTGGAGTAGTGGAGAGCCGCATTCCGGTATACGGCACGAATGGCCCAATCGGAAGCTGGCTGCCGCTCGAAAACAGTCGGAATTTCTGCCAGTACACTTCGTCCTCGGATGGCTCGCGGATTCACGTTTTGATTCAGACCCTTTTCAGCCAGAAGCCCACGCTTGCCGCACTGGCCTATTATGCTCAGGTTACATGGAACGGGCAGGGAGAAGGCAATCCCGCATCGCTTTATTGCACGCAGATTGGCGGGTCGGACTTATTCGGCGGTATTAACGCCGCCGGAGGAGGATGGGTGGAACTCAAAACCACCGACGAAGTGCTAGAAGCCTGCATCTTTCCTGACATGTCAACCATCGACTCGTGGGGATTGCTCTACCATTCTGACGGTATTATTCGCGGCACGGATCTGTCTACGGTTTTGAAATATCCAAACCCCTACCCCAAGACGAAAAAGAGCGAATAATCGGAAGCAAAATCACGGTTAAGCTTACAAAAAAGCGCCGCTGCCTGGTCGGGCAGCGGCGTCACACTTCTCGAAAATCTTCGCGTCGAACTTTCCTGTCTACGGGTCGTACACCGAACTGCCGTAGCCTTGTTTGCGGGCGGAATCCTGCAAGTCTTCCAGGCGTCGTTTTTCCTCTTCCAGTTGAGATTGCATCGATTCTACTCGCTGCTGCTTCTCACGCTGGCGTTCGTTCCAGCCCACGCAGTTGGCGGCACAGTTCGCGGGAGCGAAGCGGATCGACTCGCTCAGTTCGTCAACCTGCCGTTGAAGAGTTGCAATCTGATTTTTCTGCGCGATGATCTGCGACTTCCAATGCTCAGCGGGTTGTTTAGGCTCGTTTTGAGCAGCGGGAAGTGCGTCGTAGTTTCCTCTACTCACCGCGCGTACTGATTGCGGCTCCATGCGGGAGGGCATTTCTTCATTCGTGATGATTTTGGAAGTTTTTGGATCTTTACCCGGCGCGGCTTTCGATTGTTCCTTTTGCTGGCGCTGCTGTCGCGCCAAGTCACCGAGAGATGGCGAATCCTGCGCCCACGCAACTCTTACGAATGGAGCAATCACTGCCGATAAAATCAGAACAAGCCTGCACAAGCTGCGCATGACAATCCTCTGTCTGGTCCAGGTACTCGCTGAAAGAGTGAGGGACCGTTTCAAAATGCTATCCGCAACAGTTGACCGATCCAGCATTACGAACGGGTAGTGTACGAGCGAGGCAACGAAATACTTGTAATCATCAGTCAATGCAGTATTAGGGAACGAATTCGCAGGGAAGAGTGTGTCGCTATAGTGATTGGGATGCTCCAATGCCGGAAAGCCTGCTGCTTGTGATCGCCGGAACAATCTGAATTTGAACCAGTCGTGGCACCGAGCGGCTTTCCTTCTTCGCCAGCAGATTGGCGGAAGGGATGCCCGTGCGTGCATAGGACTTCTCGCAGTCGGCGGTGGATGGGCCTCGCATGTTTCCTTCCATGAACGCCAGGCCCGGGCAGCGAGTGCAGGTCGAGCCATGCGTGCACTGGGAACAACTGGACATATCCCGCAGGCGAATCGATCGGACTTCCTTCAACTGCTCAGAGTTGCGCCAGATATCGATGAACCGCTGTTGCCGCACGTTGCCGCAGGATAAGGGAAATTGCACGCAGGGATAAAACTCGCCGTATGGAGAAACGTAGCAAGCGGTGTGGCCGGCGCTGCACGGCAACGAATCCATGCTCTCCGCAGAGTGCGCCTGCCCGTCCTGCTCTTGCCGAACGGGTGGCGGCGCGCAAAACTCCTCGGCGTTACCGACGAGCAGTTCGTCACGAAAGAGCTGGCGCAGAGCGGTCTCGCCCGCGTTCAAATCCAGAATCGAGCGGTCACCGTCCATCTTCGGCGTGATGGTCGGGTCGAGCGTGTATTCAGCGCCAAGCTCATCGGCCAGCGCACGCACGCCGTGATAGTCCTGCATATTCTCGGTCATTAACACGTTGGCGAGGATGACCTTCAGACCCTGCGATTTTAGAAATCGAATAGCGTCGATCGACCTGCGCAGCGAGCCCGGAACCTTGGTGATCGCGTCGTGCACCTCGGGCCGGTGCGAATAGATGCTGATTTGAATCGACTCCACGCCGAGATCGCGCAACCTCGCGGCCTGCGCTTCGCGAATCAGAACGGCGTTCGTCTTGAGCTTGATGCAGAAGGTAAGAGAGCGGGCACACTCCAGAATTTCGAAGAAGTCCTTGCGTAAAAAAATCTCGCCGCCGCTGAAGGTAAGAATGAAGACTCCGGCGTCCGCCATCTCCTTGAGAAGATGTTTGATCTCAGCCGTCGTCATCTCTCCGTGATCGTCGTGATCGAGGTAGCAGTGCACGCACTGCTCGTTGCAACGGTAAGTGAGATCGAGTTGTGCGCTGAACGGAACGCCCAGTTGCAGAGCGCGCTCTCCCATCTCCCGCAGCAGAGCGCTCATCGAGTCACCTGTACCGGCGCATCCGGCTTGGAGTTCGCTTCCTTAGTCGTCGGTTGTCCTGAAATCGGTTCTTCCGAAATGAGCAGAATGCCGTGGTTGGCTAAATCTTCGGCCAGCGCTTCGGCATCGCGCAAGGCTTCTTCGGGCTGCACCTCAAACTCAGTGCAGATGCGGCGTCCGACAATTTCTTCGAGCGGCGTCGCCCCGTCGGCGGCCTGCCAGAGAACAGTCGCGGTCGGATTCAGTGTAAACAGCGTCGAGCCCTGGCCCGACATCACCAGCATCTCTTCCCCCAGCATGCGGGCTGCGATCCGCGGACTGCGTGCGATATAAATTTTTTTATTCATACTTATGAATCACCAGTCAATTCTTTATCCGATCATCTCCCACACCCGCGCATCCGGCATGAACGTAAGCCGGTATATCGGAACGTGATCGGCGAAGTCGCACGCTGCCCGAAATGCGCAGTGAACCATCTCCTGATCCTCGGCAAAGAAAAGCATGTTGGCCAGAAGACCGCGTCCGGCCTCGGCCGCCGTCACTGGGTCGATCCGATTTTCACGGCCCTGAGCCAAAAGGTAAAGCGCGCCGATGGGCGCGGAAGTATTCTCGCCAAGCTTCGCCAGTTCGCCAGTGAAGGGTGTGCCGAACGCCACGTAGCCTTCATCGAGTTTGCGAACGTATGAGATCTCATCCGTAAGCAGCGTGGCATCGGCAGGCGCGAGCCGCGAAATGGTTGTCTTTCCCGCTCCCGAGACGCCGGCAAACAGAAAAGCCTTCCCGTTCCGAACGGCGCTGGCGGAGTGCAAAAGAAATCCGCCCTGCCTGGCCAGTACCAGCGTATGCACAATGCGCAACACCGCGTCGATGGAATATGGATTCGCGGTCTGGCGAATGCTGCCGTGCCGCGTCGCCGGGTTCCACTCGGCGTGGAAATCTCCACGCTGCAGCAGCCATCGGCCTGCATGGCGGCTCACGCGCGCCTCCTCGGATGTAAAGCCAGAAGTCGGCGGGCCTAGGTCCAGATCAAAATCGTACTCGGCGAACTCTTCCATGCTGACAAAGTCGGCATATCGTTTCTCGAGAAGTTCGAGAAAATCGGCATCAACGGTGTTCAGCCTGACGGAGACACCGCCAATCGCGATCACCACGCTGTAGCGTTCGATTTGTGTAGCTAGTCCTGGC
>Ga0210391_10000881_pt1 | contig 29083 bp, 29 predicted proteins | sample IncBWC12OmetaG_FD_160573 | JGI IMG/M metagenome (GOLD analysis project Ga0210391, IMG submission 160573) | Forest soil microbial communities from Barre Woods Harvard Forest LTER site, Petersham, Massachusetts, United States - Inc-BW-C-12-O ... | reverse complement strand
AAAAAGATTCAAGCTTCAGCCGCCGAGGGAACCTTCCCCTGCGTCTGCGGCACCCCCGCACCTGTCATCCTGAGGAAGCGGAGTCGCACGCAACGCGAGCGACTCCCGACGAAGGACCTATGCAACTCGCCGCCACCTAACCCGCCGCCGGCCGAGCAGATACCGGAAAGGGCACGGCTTCCAGCCGTGCCATCAGAGCCCCCAAAAATGATTCCGGCTTCAGCCGCTGCGGGAACCGCCCAATAACAACTGTCATGCAGAGCGGAGCGATGATGATCGCAACGCGATCGTCACCGCGAAGTCGAAGCATCCCTACCCTCACGCGGCTGCCGCGCTGCCGATGAACTAAGAAGTCGAGGCCCGTGTTGCCCACCCTTCGGCTCGGCTCTGGCAGGCTCTTCCGAAAATCACGGAAGGCGGGGCAGCCTCAGTCGTGACAGCACAATGATAAAAACCAAAGGTGAGCCGTAAACAATCGCTGCGAGCGGCCCTCAATAACAACGAAGACCCCCCGCAGCTTCTTTACTACTGGTTCCAGCTCAGGTTGGCGACGCCCCCTTGAGGCGGTATGTTCCAGCAGATCAACTGCATGTTACTGCCGCTGGCAACATTTACGGTGGTTGAAGCCGTCTGGGAGATCCCGTTGAAGGCGATTGCAGGCGTGCCTTCGATCGAGGTTCCCGAGGTGCCCGTATACGCGTACAGATAGCAGTTGAACGTGTTCTGGGCAGCCGTCCCTTGCCAGAAATCCCGGACGGTCACAGTTTTTTCTCCCGCGTTGTCGATGGGCAGGTCGAACTCCAGACTGACAGTATAGGTGCAGTTGTTGAACACCGCTCCGTTGTCCTCAGTTACGCAAGTGTAGGGGTCCGAGCCCAGAGGATTTTCCACGTGGTAAGCGCTGAACGCGGTGTTGGACCGTGCGAATGCGGGAGCAGCTACGACGGCCATAATGGCGAGGCAGACTCCCAGGACGAGTGAACTAGCTTTGACCTTCATTCTTTGTTTCCTTCTTCGGCAACTTAGTGCCGACGGTAATTGGGTTAGGTTGACGATGTGCCGCCCCTCCGCGCCGAGTTACCCGGAGGGCCAGCAAACCAACTTCGATCCACTGCGCTGAGAGCTGGGCTCAACCCCAAATTTGTCTCTCATCCCTTATGGCGAAATTCGCGAAAACATGTCTGTGGAAAACTTTGCTGCTGAATTGCACTCAGCGCCTGAACTCCAACCTAGTAGCAACCACGAAGGGTGGAGTATCCTGAGGGCCTTTAGCGGATGCGCCGTCATGCAAACGGTGAATCAGATTTCTTCTCGCGCATGCCCACAGGAAGTTAAGATGTCGCCTGAAGATTTTGAAAGGCTCCTCCGGTGGTTCGGGCCGGATCGCGATGCAGCGGCCAGAGAATATTCAGTCGCGCACGAGAAGCTCACTCGTTTTTTCCGTTTCAACTACTGCAATTGTCCGGAAGACTTGGCCGACGAGGTGATGAACCGCGTAGCGAGAAAACACCCCGATCTATGGGAAGGTAGAATCCACATCGCGGTTTTGCTGGGATTCGCCCGTTACGTGCTGAAAGAATACGAGTGGAAGCGGGATATGTTCGTCGACGTGGCTTCTGTCGATACGAATGCGGAAGTCAGCCAAGCTGGCTCCAGCCTAAACAGGAACGAGGAAGATGAGATCAGGTCAGGATGCATCGACAGTTGCCTGGCAAGGCTGCCCAGAGATGATAAGGAGCTCCTCTTGGAGTACCATAGATATGAGGGCGCCGCAAAAATCTCCCGCCGTGTGGCGATGGCCCAGGAGAGGGGCATGACGCTGAACTCCCTTAGACTAAAGGTCTGCCGTTTGAAGTCGGTACTGGCTGAATGCGTCAGGCTCTGCTGCCAGTCCGGTGGCACGGCAAAGGTGCAATGATGCCAAGGGAAAAGCCCGACGCGCACAAATCAGCGCCGCACGAACCAGTGCCGCTGCCGCCAGGCCGGCTGGTGGGCAGCAGCGCAACGACGCTGAGGGTAAAGCCCATCGCGCACGAACCGGTGCCGCACGAACCGGAGCCCGTCCTTTACTTCCTCATCCTCCGCCGTTACCTCCTCGGTGTCTGCACCCCGGAAGAAACCAAAGAGCTCGACCTCGCCGTCGCAGACGAACGCATGCACCCTATGTTGGAATTCGTCGAGGACAAACTGATTGAAGACTACATTAGTGGCGTGCTCAATGAGCCTGATAGATCCCGCTTCGAGGGACGCCTCCTTCTAAGTCATGCTGTCGTCGAAAAGATACATATCACAGCAAACCTCATGGGTCGGCATGATGTGGCACGAGACCTACGCAAAAGGGTCGAAACCGCTAAGAAACAGCGTTCGGCGCCATCTATGACTCGGCTCGATCCCGTAGGGCCGGAACAACCGTCCGGCATCTTGCCAGCTGGCATCTTGGGGGCGCTGTTGGCTCTTGGCGCGGTGTTTTTGGCGGCCATTATCGTAACACTCCCGACACTCCCGACACACCACCAGTCGTTGCCACCTCCCCCCCACTCCGACACTCGGTCCTCTCCGGACCTTCCGTCGATCCCAAAGGCGGGGGTGTATCAAACAGCAGGCGTGTCGCATGGTGCCATATTGGTTTTAGACCTCAGAGATCCTCGCCTCTCCGTCGAAACAAGCCTGACGGCGCGTAGCGCGGCGTCAGTGCACGGGCTAAACGGGCAAACCACGTTGCAGGTACAAACCCCGTTGCAAGTACCTCGCACAACGAAGCGTCTCATTCTCCTGCTGCCGGCCGGCAGCAAGGAAGGGAACTACGATATCGCGCTGTTCAGCAGCACCGGAGTCGAAGTGTTGCGCTTCGCTGGCAAGGCCGAACGAACGGATCACCCTGTCACGCTTGTTGCTGATGCTGATCTTGGACGCATCAGCCCTGGAGCGTACCTTCTAGGCGTACGACAGCCAGGCTTAGGATGGACACAATACCGCGCTCAGTTGTTCTGAACCCCATTCGCGAAACGTCGCTGCTAGTCAGATATTTCACCTGCGCAGAGACGTAACCTGCTGCGCGCCGCGGGCATCACCTTTCCCTCGCTGCTATAATCAAGAATTGCGCCCATGTCCCCTAAGCGTCTGATTCGTTCCACAACAGTTTTATCCATCCGCCGCAACGGTAGCGTGGTTCTTGCCGGAGACGGCCAGGTTACGCTCGGCGAGTCCGTCATCAAACATACTGCGAAGAAAATTCGCCGCCTTTACAACGACAAGATCCTCGCCGGATTCGCCGGCTCCACCGCCGACGCCTTCACCCTTTTCAGCCGCTTCGAATCGAAGCTCGAGCAGTACCACGGCAACCTCGGACGCGGTGCCGTCGAGCTGGCAAAAGACTGGCGCACCGACAAATTCCTTCGCCATCTGGAAGCGTTGCTGCTGGTTTGCGATAAAGAGCAAACCTTCCTGCTCAGCGGACAAGGCGACGTGATCGAGCCCGACAGCGGCGTGGCCGCCATCGGTAGCGGAGGCCCCTACGCTCAGGCCGCCGCCGAGGCGCTCTCCCGTCACACCCAGCTATCCGCCCGCCAGATCGCCGAAGAAGCCATGAAGATCGCCGGCAAAATGTGCATCTATACCAATGACACAATAACGATAGAGGAATTGTGAAGCGTCGTTAGTCGATGGTCGTTAGTCGTTGGCTCACACGCAACGGCGAACGATCAACGACCAACGACCAACGACGAATTTATGGCCATCTACTTACCCAGCAGCGCCGAAGAAGAACAACTCGCCCTCGACGAACTCACCCCCCGCGAGATCGTCGTCGAACTCGACAAACACGTCATCGGCCAAAAGGACGCGAAACGCGCCGTAGCCATCGCGCTGCGCAATCGCACCCGCCGCCAAAAACTCACCCCAGAATTAGCCGAAGAAATCATCCCCAAAAACATAATTATGATTGGGCCGACTGGAGTGGGAAAGACAGAGATTGCGCGGCGGTTGGCGAAGCTGGCTAACTCTCCGTTTCTGAAGGTGGAGGCTTCGAAGTTTACTGAGGTTGGGTATGTGGGGCGAGATGTTGAGTCGATGGTGCGGGATTTGGTTGAGATTGCGATCGACAATGTGCGCGAGGAGAAGTTGGAGGACGTTGCCGACAAGGCTGAGTTGAATGCGGAGGAGCGGCTGCTGGATATTCTGCTGCCGCCGTCTCCGCCGAGCCGGCCTGGGGAGACGACGACGGCGGGCGGAGTGGTGATCGATGCCGGTACTGCGCTCGCCGAATCGTCTTCGCGGACGCGGGAGAAGTTGCGGCAGCAATTGCGCGAGGGAAAGCTTGATGAGCGGCAGGTGGAGATCGATGTGCGCGAGCGCAATTTCCCGACCTTCGAAATTATGACCAATCAGGGCGCCGAAGAGATGGACATCAACATTAAGGATATGTTGCCGAACATCTTCGGGCAGCGGACCAAGAAGCGGAAGATGAAGGTGAATGAGGCGTTCGAATATCTGATCCAGGAAGAAGAGCAGCGCTTGATCGACATGGATCAGGTGACGCGGATGGCGATTGACCGGGTGGAAAATTCGGGGATCGTGTTTCTGGATGAGATCGACAAGATTGCGGGGCGCGAGGGCGGGCATGGGCCGGACGTTTCGCGCGAAGGAGTGCAGCGCGACATTCTTCCGATTGTCGAAGGCACGACGGTGAACACGCGCTATGGCATGGTGCGAACGGATCATATTTTGTTTATCGCCGCGGGAGCCTTTCATGTTTCGAAGCCGAGCGATCTGATTCCGGAACTGCAGGGCAGGTTTCCGATTCGCGTGGAGTTGCAGTCGCTGACGATGGAAGATTTTGTCCGGATTTTGACGGAGCCGAAATCGTCGCTGGTGAAGCAGTACACGGCGTTGCTGGAGACGGAAGGCGTGAAGCTGGAGTTTACGCCGGAGGCGCTGTCAGAGATCGCGCACTTTGCGTTTCGGGTGAATGAGAGCACGGAGAATATTGGAGCGCGGCGGCTGCATACGATTATGGAGCGGGTGCTCGATGAGTTGAGCTTCGACGCTCCGGAGAGAAAAGGGGAGCACGTGAACATCGACGCGGATTATGTGCGGAAGATGTTGACGGACATTGTGAAGGATCAGGATTTATCGAGGTATATTCTGTAGGGGTGGGAATGCCCTCCTAGGTCTGTTGAGCTGCAAAGGGCGGGCCCCTCGCGTGCCCTACTTTCCGTTCGCCTTATACACCTGATACCTGTTCTGGATCATGCTGTTTCCGTGTTCCCACTCTAGGTGATCCGGGTCGGTGTGCGGGATGTCACGGTGAGCGATCTCGACCTGCTGGGCTGTGAAGTTGGTCTTGATCTCTTTGTTGGTGTGGACGTTCTTATAGAAGACGTTGTCGGTCCCCATCTCGTGGACGACCAAGCATCCGGTGGGGCAACCCCTCGCGATCTCTCTCGCCTGCTGGATCTCAGAATCGGGTCGCATCATAAGGCTCATGGCAGTTTTCCTCTCTGCTGATGATGATAGATGAAAAATAGCCTATTGGAAAACGGACAGGGACCTGTCAGCCCAACGCCTAAGAAGCGGGCGAGTCGCCCGCTTCCACATGGTCTGCATCTCTTCCTTCCACCACTACTGCGATTCCAAGTCTGGAACCTCGAAAGTGCTCCGTCAGGTCTCTCACGCCCGCACTGGCCTTGCCCGGTGCTAACCTTCTTTCATTATGCAGAGGAAGTATGAGTACCGGCGGAATCTGCCTCACTATCAGAAGGACAATCGGATTTTGTTTATTACCTACTCTTCCTGGCATCGATGGAGGTTGCCTGAAGTCGCGATGGACTTGGCGCTGGAGTCTTGTCTTCGGGCCAATGGCAGGAAATATTCGCTCTATGCTGCTGTCGTTATGCCGGACCATGTTCACCTGCTCTGCATGGCATTGATGGATGACAACGGCTCTATTTCGATTCCCGAGATCACTCGGACTATCAAAAGCGAGTCGGCGCATCGCATCAATAAGGCCCTGGGACGGAGCGGGCGGGTTTGGCAGGATGAGTCGTTTGATCATGTTCTTCGCGGGGATGAGAGCCTAAGGAAGAAGGCTTTGTATATTTTGGAGAATCCTGTAAGGGCGGGGTTGGCGGGCAGTCCGAGGGAGTATCGGTGGTTGTGGTGGGATGAAAAGCTGGTTCGGGCTGCGGCTTAACACCTGAGCGGGCGAGTCGCCCGCTCCCACACACTAAAGCGGCGCTCTTCCACTAGGTTGTATGCCGGAGTTTGGTTACTCGGCCGGATTCGACCCATTCCACTACGAAGATGTTGCGGGCGTGGTCGAAGCAGGCGCCGTGGGGGCTGACGAAGCGGCCGGGGGTTAGGGTTCCGGGAGGCTGATTGCGGACGGTGCTCCAATCTTTGTTCGAGTACTCGCCGTCGCCAAGGCTGGCTACGACTTTGTTGTCGCGGTCGAGGATTGTTACTTTGCTGAGAAGATCGGCGATTACGACTTCGCCATTCCGTTCGTGAAGATAGCAGGGCATCTTCGATGTACCCGAGATGGTGTCGACGTGCTTGCCGTCGAGAGTGAAGCGCTGCAACCGGCTGTTGCCGCGGTCGGTTACGACTAACAGCGGCGGATCTCCTTTTGTCATTCCACGAATATCGACCCACAGGCCGTGAGGGCAGTCGACCTGATCGTCGGCTTTTCCTAGGCCGCCGAAGGTGCGGATAAATTCAGCTTGCTGGTTGTATTGGTTGATAAAGCTCGAGCCGTAACCGTCACCTATATATAGGTCGCCGTTGGGAGCTATGGCAACATTCGTTGGCCGATAGGCGACCGTCGAGGTCTTGTCTTTCGGTTTATAGGCGTCGGATTCTGCCGGATAACCCAGGGTGAATACTTCCTCGCCCTTCAAGGTTCGCTTGGTGACGATGCCGTGTTGGTAGTCGCAGAGGTAGAGGAACTCTTCGCTTCCTTCTTTGCGGATGGTGAGGCCGTGCGCTCCACCTTTGAATTGACGTCCCCAAGAGCGGACGAACTTACCTTTTTGATCGAAGACCACCATGGTATCGAGGCTGTCGCTGGTGGCATGGACCGTGTGGTGGATGTAAATGTTGCCTTGGGAATCCTCGCAGACGCCGTGAGTGTTGCCGTACTTGATGGTGCGCGGCAGTTCTCCCCAGTCATGGATTGCTTCGTAGCGATGGTCGCCGTCGCCGAGAATTGGAGGTTTGGTGCCGGCCTTATCGGTTGCGCCGAGAAATGCGGGAGCGCAGGCTGCCGCGGCGGTAGTCGTTATAAAGGTGCGTCGTGTGATTGGCATGATGTGGTGCCCCCGGGGTAGTCGTGGTCGGCATTCCATAAATATTCCGCGATGGCGGAGGTCATGCCCGTCAATGCATAAGGGATCGTGCGTCAGAGTCGGTGTCGTCCTACGGGACTTGGTTCCTTTTCTGGTAGTGGTGCAGTTTGAAATCCACAGGCATTGCACCCACTCCAAAGCAAAGGTATAAGGGATAAGCGAGCCGCGCCCGTGTTATCAGCACGAACGCGGCCCTAACCAACCGCACCACTGGAGGGCGCAATTGGCTGACAACAAAACTACCCGTTCCCACCGAAGAAGGAAAGTTCTCAGGTTTCCACAAGCCAAGGGCAAGATCATTGCCGACGTGGAACTGTCTCTCTCCCCAGAATATAGCGTCGTGGACATCCGGTTTCAGGACAAGACTTCGCTCACCTTCGATCTTGCACCGTGCTTCCAAGTCACGCCTGTACTGGCTGACTGGAAAACCGGAAACTACAGACCGCTGAAACGATGGCAAACTGTTGGCAATCGGCTACGGCCTGTGGGAAACTGAGGGCATGGCAAAGAAAGTAAGAGTTGGCGATCCAGTGATGCGGCACGGATCACTCGTCACCTACATGGTGATTGCCGTTGACGCAAACAAAAAGACTGCCGATCTTAAGAACCCAAAAGGCGACACAATCGGACTTCATCGTGACGTGCCGTGGTCCGAACTTTCCGTTTTAGACGAAAGCCAGAACGCTTTGCGGGTCGTAAAAGAAGCCACCAGCTAAAACGCCGACGGCAACACTGCTTCGGCTTCTTCTATTATTTCCCTCTCTGCCTGCCCGGATTTCGCACGCGCAACCATACGCTTTATTTCCGAATTGGCGTGGCTGATGAAAAGCTCCATCCCTGGATGCTCTTGCGCAAATACCCTGAATATCTCATCAGCAAACGCCTGCCCGATGGTGGGCACGTCTTGGAAGTTAAATATGACCACCTTAAACAGATCAATGCGCGCAACCACCCTTCTTGCCTGAGAACGGGAGATTAGTTTGTCGTTCCCATATTGAGCAAGTCTGACGGGAACCATGGTCTTATTGAATCCATAGTTATCTCCAGACGAGAACTGATCGAAGATTTTCTCGGGCGTTCTTGAAGTGTGATTATTCAGTTTCAACCAAACCGACGTTCTTGCCTTCTCAGGTTCAGTGCGCTCACTCACCCAATCCCAATCCTTTCCAAATTCATGCGAGAAATAAGTACCAGCGGAAAGAATGTCAAATGAGTCAAACATTCTGGATGTAAAAAAAACACCTTCTCCGCTGTGCCGTGCTGGATCGGTCGTAAGCTTGCCCTTGGCAAGCTCGAAAACAGCATGACGTTCATCTAGTAAATTCAACGCACTTTGAATCTTTCGGAAGATTCCCACGCCGTTATCAATGATCGCCATTTCAGTGGTAGTTGCGGTCCGTTGTATCAATACCTCGATATGTGATCCGTCCGAGTGATCTTTCGCATTATTGAACATTTCAGTAAAACCGTATTGCCAAATGTCCATTACGTTTTCGGGTTGATCGCCCAAAACTCTGCTAACGTCGTTCCGCCAAACAACGTGTTCCTCCAAGTCTGGTGTTATCTCATAAGCCTGATCCCAATTCACAAGGGGCGCGAGTTTGTAAGAGCGGCTACGAGTCTTGCCGGACTCGCGCAACGAACCCTCATGAGCTAACCGCTGCAAATGCTTATTGATCGCCTGCCGGGTTACCCCAAAGTGTGCAGCAGCAAGTTTGCTTACGTCACCAGCATGAGTTTCGACCTTATCAAGGATAAAGCGCCTGATTTCTTCGCCGCGAAGTCGGACCCTGCTCATTCTTGCTATCCCTCCACAGAAATATTGTCAACCTTATCGTAATAATTGTCAACTTTATCTTGACAATTGACAACCATAAGCCTTACTATTGTCAACCATAGTGGATTGATTGTCAACCTTAAGAGGGATAAAGCGTGAACCGACTATCAGTTGAAAGACGCACCAAAGTAGTGGCAGCCCTGATCGAGGGAAATTCGATTAACGCCACTTGCCGAATGATTGAGGTTGCCAAACACACCGTTCTGAAACTGCTAAAGGACATGGGTTGCGCGTGCGCTGCTTACCACAATATGGCTGTTCGCAATCTGCGCGTGCGCCGGGTGCAGGCGGATGAAATTTGGAGCTTCGTGTATGGCAAGGACAAAAACCTTACGCTAGAACAGGTGCAGAGTGGCCTAGGAAGCGTTTGGACGTGGAAGGCGATTGACGCCGATACCAAGCTGGTTATCTCTTACACAATCGGGGATCGTGGAGCAGACACAGCGAAAGCCTTCATGCAAGACGTTGCTTCGCGGATTAGCAACCGAATTCAGCTAACAACCGACGGCCATCGCGTCTATGCAGAAGCCGTGGAGGATGCCTTTGGCGCGGATATTGACTACGCAATGCTGGTCAAGATTTATGGTGCATCTGGCGAGAATCCTGATTCGCGCTACAGCCCTGCGACCTGCATCGGATGCCGTACTGGAGTGCTTGCCGGAACTCCCGACCCAGACCACATCTCGACTTCATTTGTGGAGCGTAGCAATCTTTCAATGCGAATGGGGATGCGCCGATTCACGCGACTGACAAACGGTTTCAGCAAAAAAGTGGAGAACCATGGTCACATGGTTGCACTGTATTTCATGCACTACAATTTCTGTCGCGTTCACGGAAGCCTAAGAGTGACACCCGCAATGGAAGCGGGCCTTGCGGATCACGTCTGGTCGTTGGAAGAATTAGTCAGCCTGCTAGAAACCGAAGCGGTTACTAAGACGGCCTAGACAGCCGTCGGGCCGACACCCTTGAGGTAGTTCAGGGGACGGTCCACGATGCACAGCACAGAGCCTTCTAATCTGACCTGCTGTATTTTGTGTGTTGAAGTTCCCGCCACTACTTCAACTCTGCTTACTCTTCTGGCTTGGGCCGTGACCTTCTCCCCTCGGATACAGTCACCAGCGTTGTAGTGAGTTTTAGTTGCGGCCTGTTTTAGGTCCTTTTGGCTCATGCTGGTTGAGCACTCCAATCTCCCCCTCATTTTCAAGCTCATTACACAGTTCCAATACAACTTCCAAATCCAACGCAAGGCGCGTGGCGACATCGCTATAGAACAACGAGGTTTTCGATTTCTTGTACAGGTCGAGTATTTCCTGTTTCGCTTCTTCTCTCGGAACCGACCGCAGCACGACAGTCTGAACACGCTCACCTAAAATGTGATCCACTAAGGTCTTCATTTCCCGGAGAAGCGAACGATTGAACTCGCCACTCTCGGTATTCTGCTTCGCATAGCTCGCGAGGAAGTCATCGAACTTGGTGGAAAGTCCGGCAATCGAACCAATGGCCTGCTTAATTTCGGCAAAACCCTCCACGACATCAGTAAGGCCGTGACCTTTATACCCAAGCACTGATTCCAATTCTTGTGCAGTAAAGCTCTTACGCCGCTGAAATTCCCCGGAGTAAGCCTCACTCGCCGGAACGGTCAAACGAACCAGTTCTAGGGTTACGAAGCTGTCCCTATAATTTAGCGCGGCAGCGTTGGGTGTCATATTCATCAACGATACCGAGAGAGGGCCCTCAAATCCCGGATCAATTTGCAATCCGACCGAGGCAAACAATCCGCGTCTCGACAGAGACGACTTGACACCGAAATGACCTACCATATTCAACGGTAATTTCAGTTCTTCTAGTGTCCAAATGATTGCAGGCGCGTAACCAGGAATCACTAAAACGTGATCTTTCTCTAAGTCAACACGCGGGTCGCTATCTTTGGGTACGGTTGCTGCGATCCGGCCAATTCTCATGTCGTAGCTGGCTGGCTGCAACATGTCTGGATCGAATGGAGAGATTGAGATATTGCCCTCATCCAGTTCACGGCGAATTTCAACATTGGATAATGGCACGATGTACCCTCCGGGCTAAGGGTCCGACGGGTAAGCGTACTCTAAATTAGGAGAAATGCAAAATCGCGTCCTTATGGTTTCACCGTAACTGAATCCGCAGGTACGCGCGCAACCCCCTTCACCTGATCCCAGCCAGTTCCCTCAAGCTTGTTCATCAGTCGGTAGTTGCCATCTCCAACCTTCACCGCCAATCCGGCCTCGACTTCCTCTACCGGATTCGTCACCTTCTTCCAGCCGCCACAGGAACACTTGCCAGTATCAAAAAATTCGCAGTCTGGATCGCAGCCTCCGACGGATACGGCACCTTGTTTGATTAGGCGAGTCGCCTCCGATCCCGAACGAGCCAGATTGGTTACCGTTAGTACTTTGCCTAGTCGCATGAGATAAAGTGTAGGCAATCGCGGTACCAATCTCAAGTGCATCAAAATTCAAACTGCACCACTACCCCTTTTCTTGTGGGCTTACCCAGGACTTACGTCCTGGGCTATAATCTTTCGCCCCTACGGGGCTAGGACCTAGTTACTCTTAGCCACAGAAGATTTGTCGCTTACTAATTTAGGATCGGCAAATTGCAGCCAGAAGCCCATCATCTCTTCGTCGCTCGGCTCGCCCCAACGAATTGATTTCGAAGGGTCGGGATTCTGCGGATTAGTCAGCGAATTGTCGAAATATGCGGTGGTTACTAACTTCGTTCCCTTCGGAAGCAGGAACTGATGTTTCAGGAAGTAAGTCTCCTGCCAGCGGAAGTCATAGTGGGGCACATTCAGGATTACTTCGTGGTGGCCATCGGGATAGATGGCTTCAGTGGTCATGCTCTTTCCGCGGAAGTGCATGTGAGCGGTGTAGGCGAGCACAGTTACGTCCTTGGGCAAGGTGTAACAGGAAGTTACGCGATGGTTTTCATCATTTGGCGGAATCAGGAAAAGGTCGTTCCAGATTTCGTATTGTGCGATTTCATGCTTCACCGGTTCTTTGGCGAAGACAAGGCCGATACTCGTGCGATCCTTTACGTCCTCCCCGGTGCGGTTGCTGTAATGAACTTGAAACTGCAAATACGAGCCGGCGGGAACTCTTAGCGCGAAGCCGGGAGGGCGAGTCTCTGCCAAATGTCCGGGAAGATAGATGCCGGGCACGATATTAATGTAGCCGGATGACATGCCGGGAACGCCGCCACCATCGGGCGACGAGCAGCCGTCGTCGATGACGGGGGCATCCTGGCGGATGTGCAGAACCTTGCCGGTGCGGTAGTGGTATTTGTCGACTCCGGCGTCGGGTTTGCCGTGCTCCGCTTCTTCTTTTGCAACTTTGTCGGCGGCGATGACGGAGACTGTCGCGTGATGCACGACGCGGCGGTCGCCGGGAAGGACCTCGGCGGCTTGCACCCACTTATCTTCGGTGAATTTGGTGGGGACGTAGATGTATTCGTAATCGTCCTGGCTGGCTCCGGGGACGATGAACTCGGGAATCGTGAGAACGAGGTCGGGCTTGATGTGCCAGCCTTCGGGATAGACCGGAGCCGGAGGCAGATCTTTTGGATCGCCTTCTTTTGTGCCGGTTCGAACCCAGGTATCGATGGTGGCGATCTCGGCGTCGGTGAGGCGGGGATCGTTGAGAAATTCGCCGACCTTGGGATCGGCGTGCCAGGGCGGCATTTTGCGTTGCACGACCGCTTCGCGGATGGAGCGGGCCCAAGGACGAGTTTCTTTGTAGGTTACGAGCGACATGGGAGCGATATCATTGGCGCGGTGGCACTTGGTGCAGTTCGCGTAGAGAATGGGAGCGACATCATGGTTGAAGGTGACTTCTTTTGGAGAGGCCGGAGTTTCTTGACCGGCTCCTAAGAGCAGACAGCCGAACGATAGGATGACAAAAATTAGAACGATTCTGTGGGCGACCATGGATCCTCCACCGGGCGTCATTCTAGACCTGGAGGTTGAGGAGCACAAGGAGCGAAGGGGCTGCCTCGGCGGCTAAAGCCGGTTGGATCGTGACGGCTGACGCGGCGCTGAAGCGCCGCTCTTCCACGGTTGTGTCCACATCTTTAATGTTGCATATTCTTGATCGCGGTGCTGAAAGCGCTGCGCCACCTAGAGCACAGGACCACGAAACAGGGAAAGCGGTTCCGCGGTTCCGTCCCTCCGGGACTCGGTTCCTAGTTTTCTTAGCTTACCCCCGGACTTACGTCCGGGGCTATTGTATGCCGCCCCTACGGGGCTAGGGTCTGTAATTCGTTCTGTGTCTTCTCCTAGTCCCTAGGACCGGTTATGGCGCGACTGAAGCCTCGCCCTTTCAAAGCGCAGCCTTTGGTCGTACATCCGACTGTCTCGGGTTCATCTCGTCTGGTATTCTGCCGTTCATCCTTCCATGAGAAAAATTGACCGTACCCTGTTGCAATCTCTGATGGTTCGCGAACAGAAGAAGTTTGTGAACGAACGGCCGAAGTCGAAGGCGCTGTTTGAAAGGGCGCAAAAGTCGCTGCTGGCGGGCGTTCCGATGAACTGGATAGTGAAGTGGGCGGGAGCGTTTCCTCCGTTTGTGCGGGAGGCGCAGGGGGCGCAGTTTTTCGATGTGGATGGACACCGATATGCGGATTTTTGTTTGGGAGACACGGGGGCGATGACGGGACATTCTCCGTCGGCAACGGTGAAGGCGGTGGAAGATCAGGCGCGGCGCGGGATTACGCTGATGCTGCCGGGCGAGGATGCGATTTTTGTCGCGGAGGATCTGCAGAAACGCTTTGGGCTGCCTTATTGGCAGTTCGCGCTGACGGCGACGGATGCGAACCGGTTTTCGATTCGGCTGGCGCGGCAGATTACGGGACGGGCGAAGATCCTGGTGTTCAACTGGTGCTATCACGGCACGGTGGATGAGACTTTTATTACGCTGGGAAAAGATGGAACGGCGGGGCCGCGGCGAGGGAATGTTGGTCCGCCGGTGAATCCGTCGGTGACGACGAAGGTGGTGGAGTTCAACGACGTTGAGGGATTGGAGCAAGCGCTCGCAGCGGGAGATGTGGCCTGCGTGCTGGCGGAACCGGCAATGACGAATGTGGGGATCGTGCATCCGGAGAAGGGATATCACGCGGCGCTGCGGCAGTTGACGCGGAAGCATGGGACGATGCTGATTCTGGATGAGACCCACACGATTTGCGCAGGGCCAGGAGGATATACGGGGAAGGAGAATCTGGAACCGGATGTACTGGTGATTGGGAAGGCGATTGGAGGAGGGACTCCGGGAGCGGCTTACGGATTTTCGCAGGAAGTGGCGGACCGGATTGTTGAAAAGCAGAAGCTGGCCGCGGAGAATCTGGAAGACTGCGACGTGGGCGGGATTGGTGGAACGCTGGCAGGCAATGCAATGTCGCTGGCGGCGATGCGAGCTACGTTGACCAAGGTGCTGACCAAGGAAGCGTTTGACCGGATGATGCCGCTGGCGGAGCGCTGGACTTTGGGAGTGGCCAAGGCGATCGCGGAAGCGGAGCTGCCGTGGCATGTGACGCAGTTGGGTTGCCGTGCGGAATACATGTTTGGCTCGGGGGCGCCGAAGAATGGAAGCGAGGCGCATGATGCGATGGATTTTGAGCTGGAACGGTTCATGCATCTGTATGCGATGAACCGGGGGATTTTGCTGACGCCGTTTCACAACATGGCGCTGATGTCGCCGCAAACGGACAGTGATGACGTGGACCGGCATACGAAGGTGTTCCGCGAGGCGGTGAGGGAGCTGGGATGAGGCAGTGGGGTAATTCCTAATTAGTGAGCCTGATTAGTGAGCTTGGATCGCCAGCTTACGACTGCTGTAGCAGGAGATTTCGCGAGCAGTGAGGGCACGAGTTGACATGCTTGATGGTAGTTCGGAGAATCCGGCAAGAGATTCAAGCTTCGGGGAGTTATGCTTAGGCTTGAAGTAATAATCGGAAGAACTTATGCAGAAGCGCAAACTTGGAAAAAGCAATCTAGAAGTTTCAGCCCTTGGCCTGGGCTGCATGGGAATGAGCTTTTCTTACGGCCCGCCCAAAGACAAGCAAGAGATGACTGTTCTTCTTCACGCTGCCGTAGATCGCGGCATCACTTTCTTTGACACCGCCGAAGTTTACGGCCCGTGGTTGAACGAAGAGCTTGTGGGCGAAGCTCTGGCTCCGTTTCGCGGGAAGGTGGTGATTGCCACCAAGTTCGGGTTCGACGTCAGCCCCGACAAGGATCCTCGAGGAATGAAGGGTGTGCCGCCAGGAGTGAATAGCCGGCCCGAGCACATCAAGCAGGCGGTTGAAGGCTCGCTCAAGCGACTCAGAGTTGAGACCATCGATCTGCTCTATCAGCACCGGGTTGACCCGAATGTGCCGATCGAAGACGTCGCCGGCGCGGTAAAGGAACTGATTCAAGCCGGCAAGGTGAAGCACTTCGGCATGTCGGAAGCAGGCGCAAAAACCATTCGACGTGCCCACGCTGTGCAGCCCGTCACCGCCGTGCAAAGCGAATACTCGCTGTGGTGGAAGAAGCCTGAAGCAGAGATCATTCCAATGCTGGAGGAACTCGGAATTGGTTTCGTGCCCTACAGCCCACTGGGCAAAGGCTTCCTGACAGGAGCGATCAAAGAAGACGCCAAGTTCGACGGCACCGACTTTCGCAGCACTCTCCCGCGCTTTACGCCGGAGGCTCTCAAGGCGAACCAGGCTCTCATTGATGTACTCGGCGCCATTGCAAAGCGGAAAAATGCTACTCCTGCGCAGATCGCGCTGGCCTGGTTGCTCGCGCAGAAGCCATGGATCGTTCCGATCCCGGGCACGACCAAACTCAACCGCCTCGACGAGAACATTGGAGCGGTCGCACTCGAACTCACGTCTGACGATCTCCGGGACATCGATAGCGCTGCTTCAAAGATCACGATAGAAGGATCTCGATATCCGGAGCGACTGGAGAAGATGACCGGTCTGTGACCAGCGTGATGAAAACGAAAGCGAGATTGAGCAGCATGCGAGTGGGCATTCTCGGTTCGGGCTTGATGGGTGCCAAGCTCGGAACAATCTTTGCGAGAGCCGGACACGATGTCGTATTCAGCTACGCACAAAGCAACGACAAGCTGAAGAAGCTGGCGCGCGACGCCCAAGGCCATGCACGCGCCGGTACGCCGGCCGAAGCTGCGAGTGATGCAGACGCTATTCTGCTGGCCGTGCATTGGTCCCGCATCGACGATGTGCTGAAGCAGGCAGGTGATCTCTCGGGCAAGGTGATCCTAACCTGCTGCCTTCCGATGGACGCGGACAATACGAAACTGATCATCGGCACCACTATGTCGGGAGCCGAGGAACTTGTGAAGAAAGTTCCACGGGCCAGGATCGTCTGCGCTTTTAACACCGTCCCCAGCGAAGTGCTTTTCGACGTGTTCGAGGCGAAGGGCAAAGCAACTCGCCCGAGTTTGGTGTATTGCGGCGACGATCAGAATGCTAAGAAGGTCGCTGCTCAGCTGATCGAGGACGCGGGTTTTGATCCAGTGGATTGCGGCCCTCTTCGAATCGCGCGCTACACTGAGCCGTTCGCCCTACTCGTCGGTCAACTTGCCTACGAGGGCGAAGGCGGCCCGGAGCTGGCGTACCGCTTCGAACGGTTTGAGGAATGAGCGTCATCGTGCCCGCGATAGCAATGATCCAGCTCGTCATGACACAGACTGCCATGATAGAAATCGCCAAGTGGGACGGCTTTTACGTCATTGTCGGGTCGGCTGCCGGGGCCTTGATCGGATTGCAGTTTGTTGTCCTGACGTTGATTGCCGAAAGGCCGCCGACCGGTTTGGCGGAGGCGGGCGCCGCGTTTGGCAGTCCGACGGTGGTTCATTTCGGCGTCGTTTTGTTTTTGTCAGCGCTGCTGCACGCTCCGTGGCAAACGATCACCATCGCCGCAATTCTTTGGGGCCTCCTGGGCTTAGGTGGAGTTGTTTACTCGGTCATCATCGTCCGGCTCATGCGGAAGCAAACCGCATATAAACCACAATTCGAGGACTGGCTGTTTCATGTCGTGCTGCCTTTGGCTGCGTATGCAGTGCTCGCGCTGTCGTCATTCGTGGTTTCCTCCAACGCGCGCGAGGCGCTTTTTGGCGTGGGAGGCGCGGCGCTGTTGTTGCTTTTCATCGGCATTCACAACGCATGGGATAACGTCGCCTACCATGTACTCGTGAACATAGCGGGCGCAAACACCGAGCGGCGTCGAGATGAGAGCAAATCGCAAGGCAAAGGCAAATGAAGGAATCGAGAAATGGATATTAAAAGAATTGGCTCGCAACCCTCCGCCAAGGGTCCATCGGATTGGTTCACTGGCACGGTGCGGATCGATCCGCTATTTCAGGCGTCCGATCCGGCATTTGTTCAAGGTGCGAGCGTAACTTTCGAGCCGGGCGCACGGACAGCGTGGCATACCCATCCGCTCGGTCAGACTCTCATCGTCACGGCTGGTTGCGGCCGGGCTCAGCGCGAAGGCGGACCGGTCGAGGAGATCCATCCCGGTGACGTGGTCTGGTTCTCCCCCGGCGAGAAGCACTGGCACGGTGCCGCGCCGACTACAGCCATGACGCACATCGCCATTCAGGAGAAGAAAGACGGCAAGGTGGTCGACTGGATGGAACAGGTCAGCGATGGGCAATACCGCGCCGGCAAATAAAAGGCATGCGGCGCGTGGATCGTATGCGTTTGTGCAGCGGAACTCGGAATCCACGATAGAAGGCGTCTGTTGGCCGCGCGAACCCATCAGCGCCTGAGTGTGCGCCTCCGATATTATGATTTGTTACAGGGATTCAGATTGAGGTGGAAGCATGTCCATTAACGGGCCGGAAGAATTAGCCGGAATGCGGGCTGCGGGAACTGTGGTTTGTTTGATGCTGAGCGCGATGAAGAGCGCCGTGCGTCCGGGAATTACCACCGCCGAACTCGATGAAGTGGGAGCGCGAGTGATGCGGCAGCATGGAGCCCGCTCGGCTCCAACGCTGGTGTATGGATTTCCAGGAGTGAATTGCATCAGCATAAATGATGAGGCCGTGCATGGCATTCCCGGCACACGAGCGCTGCGAGAGGGTGACCTGGTGAAGCTTGATGTCACTGTCGAGAAAAACGGATTCATGGCGGATGCTGCCGTGACGGTTCCAGTGGGCGAAGTGAGCGAAGAGCGTCGGCGGCTTGCGGAATGCGCCGAACGGGCCTTCGCAAAGGCCATGCTGGTGGCACGAGCCGGCTTTCGAGTTTCGGAAATTGGACGAGCCGTGGAGCGCGAAGTGAGGCGCAGCGGATTCTCCGTGATTCGCGATCTGGGTGGGCATGGTATCGGGCGCACGATTCACGAAGAGCCGCGCGTGCCAAATTTTGCCCATCCGGAGGCGAACCAGATTCTTACCGAAGGTTTGGTGATTACCGTCGAACCGATTATTGCCGCAGGCTCAGGACGGTCCTTTGTGGCGCCGGATAAGTGGACGATCATCACGTCCGATCACAGCGCGTCAGCGCACTACGAACACACATTGATAATCACGAAGGGCGAGCCGATGCTGCTGACGGCGGCGTAAGTCGCCCCCGAACATGTACGCACTCACGCAAGATCTCCGCTTTGCATTTCGCCAACTGCTGAAGGCTCCTGGCTTTACCGTGACGGTTGTTCTGGCCCTGGCCCTCGGCATCGGCGCCACCACCGCCATCTTCTCGCTCGTCGAAGGCATTCTGCTGCGTCCGCTCCCATTCAACAATCCGGACCGCCTGGTTCTATTAGGAGATCATCTGGGAAGCGGCCCGAACGCCCCGGCCAACACTCCCGTGACTGCGCGCGAGATCGGTATGTATTCGAACGCGAGCAGCGCCTTTTCTTCACTTGGCGGCTATTTCATCACCACCTATGAGCTTTCTGGCGGCGCAACCCCGGAGGAGATTGACGCTGCCCGGTTGACGGCCGGGGTTTTCCCAACTCTCGGCGCTTCTCCCATGCTCGGCCGCGTCTTTACCCAACAGGAAGAGGACGCTCATCAACCGCTCGCCGTCATAAGTTATGCCTTGTGGATGAACCGCTACCATCGCGATCGCCAGATCCTCGGCAGTTCCATCGTGCTCGACCGCAAACCTTACACGATCATCGGGGTGATGCCACGCAGTTTTGAATTTCCGCTGGTGAATGGACACCTTGGCCAAGCGCAGCTATGGGTACCCATGAGCCTGACGCCCGACGAACTTTCCGACGAGCAGGCGGGCTTCTGGGGATACCACATGGTCGCGCGCCTTAAGAATGGCGTTACCCTCGCGCAGGCTGCGCAGGACGCCGACCGCGTCTCCCGGCAGATCATGCGCAGTTTTCCCGCCAGCATGTCGGCGATCCACATCCAAGGCAACGTCAAGCCGCTGCGTGAGTACGCCGTAGGAGATATCCGGCCGTTGCTGCGCACGCTGTTTGTGGCTGTTTCCATCGTGCTGCTGATTGCTTGTGTGAACGTTGCTGGGCTGCTGCTGGTGCGGGCCATTCGCCGGCGCCGCGAATATGCGATCCGACTCGCGCTGGGTGCGAGTTCCAGCGTGATTATCCGGCAATGTGTTTTCGAAGGAGTGCTCCTAAGCCTGGCCGGCGGGCTGTTGGGCCTGGCCTTTGCTGCGACCGCAATCCGCACCGCCTTGCACCTGCTGCCCGAGTCTATGCCGCGAATCGACTCCATCTCGATGGACGCGGCCGTCGCTGGTTTCGCCCTTCTTCTCGCCCTATTAACCGGCGGTCTGTGCAGTCTTGCGCCGGCCTTCGCCGCCCTGCGAACCAACCTGACCGAAGGTCTCAAAGAGGGTGTCGGCACCAGCACCAGTGCATCAAGCCATACCTGGTTGCGCTCTGCCCTGGTAGTCTCGGAGATCGCCGTCGCTCTGGTGCTCCTCAATGTGTCCGGCGCCTTCTTGCACAGCTTCCAGAAGATGCGAGCCGTTGACCCCGGCTTTCACGCCGACCACGTTCTCGTCGCCGGCTATCAACTGCCCCTCAATCAATATTCCACGGAAGCTTCTGCCGACGCCTTTAACCACACAGTTGTCGACCGGCTTTCCAGCAAGCCCGGAATCATCGCCGTCGGCATCACCAATGTGCTCCCTGCCTCCGGCGCCTTCGGAGGAGCTGCGTACACCATCGAAGACGAACCCGTTGACCGCTGGAAGCTGAAGTTTTCCGTGTTCACGATTGTCTACGCAGACTATTTCCACGCCATGGGCATCCCGCTGATCGACGGCCGGTACTTCACCATCGATGACCGCTCCAGCTCAATTCCCGTCGTGATCGTGAACCAGTCCATGGCCCGGCGTTGCTGGTCCGGCCAGCGAGCCATCGGCGAGCGGATGCACGTCGGAAATCCGCACAAGGGATTGCCATGGGCAACCGTAGTTGGAATCGTCGCCGATACCAAGACAGGCGCACGCGATGAGCCCACTAACGACCAGTGGTATATGCCTGCGCAGCAGCCCGCCATTCTCTTCGGCTCGGCATACACGGGAAAGCTCAGCAACCCCGCCAGCGGTTACGTCGTCCTTCGTTCGGCTCTTCCCCCCGGGCAGATGACGCAAACCCTGCGCTTGAGCGTCGCCGAAGTCGATCCGCTGCTCGCTCTGCAACAAGTGCAGCCCATGGATGACGTGATCTCGAACGTGGAAGCGCCACGCCGCTTCAACACCGACCTTATCACCGCCTTTGCCGCGGGCGCTCTCCTGCTCGCCATCACCGGAATCTATGCAGTGGTCGCCTTCTCCGTCTCGCTGCGCACCCAGGAGATCGCCATTCGCATGGCGCTCGGCTCGCCGCGCGCGGGCATCGCCCTACTCGTCCTGATTTCGGGCGCGAAACTGGCGCTCCTCGGATGCGGCCTCGGGGTGCTTGGGTCGCTGACCATGTCACACCTTGTCAGATCCTTTCTCTTCGAGGTCAGCGCGACCGATCCACTCATCTACATGGCGGGTGTTGTGATCATGATGCTGATGGCGCTGCTCGCATCGGCGCTTCCCGCGGCCCGTGCCGCTTCCGCGGATCCCGTGAAGGCGCTGCGCTCAATTTAGGAGCTGATTTATTTGATATGGCAGCTAGCCAGGCCACGCTTCTCCAGATATTGCTGATGGTAGTCTTCGGCGGGAAAGAAAGTTACCGCGGGAACGATCTGGGTGACGATCGGTTTCGCATAGCGGTGCGCTTTTTCCAATGAGTCTTTCGAGGCCTCTGCCGCTTTTTGTTGCTCCGGCGTATGGAAGAAGATGGCGGAGCGGTATTGCGTGCCCCAGTCCGGACCCTGACGGTTCAGTTGGGTGGGGTCATGGTTCTCCCAGAAAACCTTCAGCAGGTCGGCATACTTTACCTTTGTGGGGTCGAACTCGACCTCTACTGCTTCCGCGTGCCCGGTACGATCAGTGCAAACCTCCTTATAGGTGGGATTATCGGTCTGACCGCCGGTGTAGCCTACGCGCGTGGCGAGCACTCCGGGCATCTGCCGGAAAGTTGCTTCGACTCCCCAGAAACATCCTGCTGCAAATGTGGCTTTTTCCATCTTGAGATTGCTCCTGCCTAGCGTGTTAATCTTCTCCCACTCTCGAACATCTTAACCGCTCTTCATTGGATGACGAAACCAGCAAAAAGTCACGCCTGCCACTCAAGTCTCCTCAAGCGGCCAAAACTTTCCAGCCGATTCTCGCAACTTCATCGCCAATTTCTCGCGAATTCGCAGAGGAATAGCCAACTCGCGCCCTATCGTGAGGGGTCACGTACTCGAACACCCAGCCCTGGCTTCTCCGCACCTTGATGTCGCTCCAAGGAACTAAGGAGGGGAGGGTGCATGAACCTAAAGAGAAACATGCTGGCCAAGTACAAACCCTGCTGACTCACGCCAAAGGTCAACACATTGTTGTAGTTCGCTAGCCAACGCATCCTAGCGCTTTGCATTCTCCATTTCACTCCATTGAACGCAGCGTGCGTGCGGTAGACCCTCGCCAGCGTGAGCCAACCGCCAACGAGGCTAACGATCACGCCGACCAGAAGCCACAATGAAAGAAAGTAGATCGCGAAGATTGCCGCAAACGCTGAGGGGTGCTGGTCAACGAACGGTTGGAGATTCATGCTTCTCTATTTCAACGTTAACCAATGAAGGCCAAAGATGCGACGCAAATTTGGCCGTCGATGTGATTGGACTTCTGCCCGTGGCCTGATCGGGCGATTGACTGTGCGGGCGATTCATTATAAAGTCCCGCCAAGGTTGTCGCAGTCGTGTGCCCAGGAGAAGTCTGTGGTTTTGAGATCCAGCCGCGCCCGAAGTGTGCAGAAAGTTGTCACATTTCTGCTATTGGCGATGGCGATGGCGCAGACAGCGCTGGCCGTTGCGAATTTCAGCCCGCAACGAAGAGTTGGCTACAACACCGGCGACCAATGGGAGCCCGCGCTGGCGGCGGATGGTCACGGCCACATCTATATTCTCTTTCCGCAGTATGGCGCGGTAAGCGACTGCCCGGCCTGTACCGCACCGACGATTGCTCTGATGGTGAGCAACGACAACGGAATCTCATGGCAAGCGGCACATCCGCTGACGCCTTCTTCCACGGGACAATTTGATCCGCAGATTGTGGTCGATCCGGTCGACCATCAGACGGTTTATGCCTCCTGGCTGCAAAACAACAAGCGTGACGTAATGGTGGCGAGGTCGCAGGACTTAGGGCGCTCCTGGTATTTTGCAGTTGCGGAGCGCTCGGCCGACGATGCGGACAAACCGGTACTCACAGTGCACGGAGCCGATGTATACGTAGGATTCAATCACGATGAGAAATTTCTGGTGGCAGCGTCGCATGACTATGCCCAGAACTTTTCTTCTGTGACAGTGAATCCGAGTGCCGGGCCGGGATGGTCGCTGGCTGGCGGCGCCACGGTGGATACCAGCGGCGATGTTTATTTTTCGTGGACGGCTTATGCGCGGCAGGAACTGAGCCGGCGTCCGGTGAGCATTTATGTGAGCCGGTCAGGCGACGCAGGGCGCAGCTGGAATACAATTTTGCTCGATGTTTCGAGCGCAGCCCCGGATTGTTCGGCCCAGGCTTGCGAGGCTGGATATCTGGGCGCGCAGATTGCACTGGCGTCCGATGCGGCAGGAACTGTTTACGCATTGTGGAACGCAGGCGTCGCGAACGGCGGGCCGGAGCGAATCTATTTTTCTTCTTCCACCACCGGCGGAGCAAGCTGGTCCGCGAAGGCAGACGTTTCTTCCGCGGATGGACAGGTCGAACACTGTTTCCCAGCGATCACCGCGGGCGCTGCCGGCGACGTGCGCATTGCGTGGATGGATACGCGCAATAATCCGCTGTGGAACGTCTTCCATCGCAGTTCGAGTAATGGTGGCGCGACCTGGTCGGCGGAGATGCAGCTTTCAGAACCGGTGCGTGGGTACGATTACATACTGCCCGACGGTTTTAAATTTCCCTTCGGCGACTATTTCTCCATCGCGATCGATAACCTCGGAAATACTCACGTAGTGTGGGGAGCGGGGCGGAATTATAAGAGTCCTGGTTCGATCTGGTATAGTCACGGGCGTTAGCGGGCGTCCTTTCATTCCAGTTTGATTCATTCATCTGTCAGTCACCATCCAGCATCCCGGCATTCGTGGCGGGCTGGATTGCCCGAAGTTCAGTGGTTAATGGAGGCATGGCATGAAGTTCATGGGGATAAATCTTTGGGCGGTGTTGGCGAGAGGACGCAACGCTTTCCGGGTTTACCCCAGTTGCGAAGCTTGCCCCGGTACACCGTTTCCCACAGCTCCAGCAGGCACTCATCAGGGTTAAAGTCCCGCCAGCGAATATTTCAAATCCAATCGCGTCTCCCCACGAACTTACGTCGCGTATCTCGCTCTCAAGGCTTTGAAGCGACGGCGCAAGAAAAAACAGTAACTACTCTATTCCCTTTTCTCTCCGCAGCATTCACAAGTATCCGCTTCCGGATCGCCCATTCTTCCAAAAACAAATATCAGACCCTTTCGGACAACCTCTAGCGCCCTGAACCTGACCCGGCGTAAATTCCGAATTGCGTCTGGCTGGAGGGCGAATCGCATCCTCATCCAGCTGAAAAGCTGCTCGGATGGATCCTCTTCTTGTTTCTTGTAAGAAATTTCTTGAAAAATTCTTTTGCAAATAGGGAATAAAGAGCAAGCCGATGAGTTCTGAACCTAGGGACTGCAGGCTGGGTGACGTGGACGTTTAAGGGGAGCGAAACAAAAACCTAAGGAGCAAACTAATGAAAAATCTATGGAAGGCGTCGGCGTTGTTGGTGCTCTTGCTAGGGCTAGCCACTTCGTACGCGGCAGGTCAATTCATCAACGAATTTGACCTGCAAAGCACTACCTCATTTCCGGAAGGACTGACATTTGATCCGGTTTCCGCTAACTTTTTCCCAACCGCTGTTTTCGGCGCGCAAATCACCCGCGTCCCGCTTGACGGAGGATCTCCTGAGAGCGTTTTCTTCACTGAGACAGCAAATCCCCAGATTTCTTTTTTAGGCGCCAAAGTCGATTTCATTCGCCGGACACTTTGGGTTTGCGGCATCGACCTGGTTACCAACCCGTTCCCTGTTTCATTCGTATATGGAATCACGATTCCCCCAAACAATCAGACAGGTCAGTTGGCGCATCGCATCGCGCTTCCGCAACCTTCTTTCTGCAATGACATTGCTTTGGACTTCCGTGGCGATATTTTTGCAACGGACTCCGTTCAACCCAATATCTATCGAATCCATCCAGAAAACGATTCATTTGAAATTTTCGCGACCAATCCCCTCTTTGCCGTCAAAGGCGGGCCTTTTGGCCTGAACGGGATTCAAGTCACTCCGGACCAACAGCACATTCTCACTGTAACCACATTTCCTCCGCAAGTATTGACCTTGCCCATCGATGAACCCACGAACGTGCAACTCGTCAATTTGAGCGGCGATCCTTTGACGGACACAACTCAGCCTTTTCGTTTCTTCGGCCCGGACGGCCTAATTTTTGTATTTGACAAGGCCTATATTGTCCAAAATGGCGTGGTCCAGCAGCTGACCTTCACCAGTTTTGATTTTCTGAACGCCACGCTTAAAAATGACACCCAAATCACAACCGGTCTCTCATCTGCAACGGATGCCTTTGGGCAACTGTATGTGATTGACAGCCAAGTTGTTCCGGTCCTGGATCTGCACCAGGCGCCGGTATTTCCCTTTAAGATCCTTCGGGTAGACCGCGAGGTGTTTGAAAATCAGTAAGCTCTAACCGCGGGCACAGAGCACGCTCTGTGCCCGCGATGATCACGTTGATGCCGAGAATGGTCCAGCGAATCCAGGTCTGCCGCGCCAGTTCGTAGATTTCCCAGGGCAGATAGGATGGAACCGAAACCTGTGAGCAACGCTTGAAACTTGAGCCAAACTCTTGGCCCGCTTACACAGAGTCTTTGTCCCCGTAAAGGGTATGGAAGATTGAAAACTTGATTGGAGAAGCCATGAACCGCCCGCCCACCGCAGCCCCTGGTTTGAAGTTAAAAATTTGGCCGGAAATTGCCGGAAATATCGCCGAATATACCGGGGTCGATCTGGTATGTGCGCGGGCGGTAGCGGGTGCATGCCTCTATTTCATTCTAAATTTTGCGGTTTCGTGAATCTTCCGCAGCGGCTAGAGCCGCAGGGGGTAGTCTGCGCCTTGCGGCATCGCTGGAAGCGAAGCCCTGATACGAGTCGAACACTCTTACTCCAAAATCATGCCGCCGGTCAGGTCGGCTAGGCGGGGGATGGTGCGATCTTCACACCAGGTGCGGAGTTCGTCGACGATTTTCTCGGTGGCGCGGGGATCCCAGTAGCTGGCCGTACCGATCTGCACGGCGGTTGCACCTGCGAGTATGAATTCCGCGACATCGGCGGCAGTTGAAATTCCTCCCATGCCGATCACCGGAATGTTCACCGCGTGCGCCGCGTCGTAAACCATGCGCAGGGCAATGGGTTTGATGGCCGGGCCGGAGAGTCCGGCGGTGACGTTGGCGATGCGAGGCTTGCGCGTGTCGGCATCGATGGCCAGGGCCACAAAAGTATTCACCAGCGATATGGCGTCAGCACCGGATTCCTGCGCGATGTGGGCCATCTGGGCGATGCTGGTCACGTTGGGCGAGAGCTTCACAATAAGCGGGCGCGTTGCTGCGCGCTTCGCCGTGGTCACGACTTCGTCGAGCGAACGCGGATCGCAACCGAACTGCAGCCCGCCGTGAGCGGTGTTGGGACACGACACATTGAGTTCGTAGGCAGCGATGCCTTCGCCGTCGTTGAGAATCTCAATGGTTCGTTCGTAGTCTTCGCGCGCGTAGCCAAACACGTTGGCGAAAACAACGATGTTCTTAATCTGCCGAAGCCTCGGCAGCTTCTCTTCGAGGAACGCCGATGCACCGATATTCTGCAAGCCGATGGCGTTGAGCATGCCGGCAGCGGTTTCCCACAGGCGTGGCGGCGGATTGCCGATCATCGGCTCACGCGACAGGCCTTTGACGACGAAGCCTCCGAGCTTATCGAGATGAACGACGTCTTCAAACTCGACTCCGTAGCCAAAGGTTCCGCTGGCCGCGATGATAGGATTCTTTAGCTGGATGCCGGCGAAATTGACACTGAGATCCGGGGAGGATTTGCCGGAATTTTCGGAAGAAGAGGTCACTGTGGAAGTTTCTCCGTGGGAAGTCCTGCAGAATTTTCCGGATGATGCGGCGCGGTGAGCGCCTCCGTGAGCACGCGCCCAACGGCATGCGTGGGAGCGTTGATGCCGAGCAGTGATGCCAGGGTCACGGCCAGATCGACCGGTTCGGCATGCATACGATACGTGCCGGCGCGAAAAGGCAAGCCGTAGAAAGCAAGCGGCACGTGCGTGTCGTAAGTGTAGGGTGACGCGTGATCGGTGCCTTTCGCAGGACCGACGGTATAGGGATCGGGAACTCCCATTACGTACCATCCTCCTTCAGGCGAATGGCTGTTCAGAAATTTTCTGCCAAGAGCCGTGGCGGGGACTTCGCCTTCCGCGAGTTGCGACTTGGTGAAGTAGTCGCGCAGTCCGGCCTGTTTCATGGCCTCGCCAACTGCCGCTTCGGCGTCGCGTTCTTTTACGTGAGCGGCAGTGAAGGCATCTTGATCGAGCCATGCAATAGGGTAGTCGAACTTTATGTAGGACGTAGTGTGTCCAGGCGAAAATCGTGCGGTAAGCGCGGCGTTGATTTCGGCCTCGAGTTTGCCGGCGCCGAGGTTGGCAGCGGGAATGCGTAGCTTCTTAGCAGCTTCGGGCAAGGCGGACACGCCGTGGTCGGCCGAAAGCGCAATCCATAAATCGGCGAGGCCGACCTGATGACCGAGAAACGTGAAGAAATCGGCGAGTTCGCGATCGAGCGCGAGCGCCATGGCCGCCATCTCCGGCGAATCAGGGCCGACTTGATGGCCGAGAATGTCGTTCGCCGAAAGACTGATGGCGAGCAGGTCTGTGGCGTGTCCGGCGCCGAGGTTCTCGTAGACCACCAACTCTTTGGCGAATTCCAGTTCGTACTCGTTGGCGAAAGGAGTCGAGCCGATAACCTCGTAGAAGCCGGCGTCGGAGCCGTCCTTACTTGTACTTTTTCGATGCGCGGTCGAGCGCAAAACGTCTCCGTTGCTATTCTTCCAGTCGCGATCCCAATACTTACCGGCGCGATTGCTGGCGTTGAAATCCTGCGCCCACTTGGGCAGGTCGCGGCGATAGTAGGTAGACGTAACCCACGCGCCGCTCTTGGGATCGATCCAGTAAGCGGCATCGGCCGCGAAACCGCCGGGCAGAACGGCCGCGCGGTCTTTCAAAGACAGGCTGAAGACTCGCGACTGACCTTGCGTGGCTAGTTTGAGTTCGTCGCCAAGAGTATCGGCAAGAAGGTTGTGCGGCGAGGCACCGGCGACAGTCGCGCTCGGGGTATTCGGTGTGGCAAGCCCTACGAGTTGAGTATCGTCATCCTCGACCGAGGTAACGATTTTCTTTTTCTTCGGGTCCCACCACTCGTTTGCGGCGATGCCGTGACCGTTGCTGTAGGCGCCGGTGAACAGAGTGGCGTGTCCGGGAGCGGTGCGTGTGTTGGCATAGTCGTAGTTGCATTCGGTGAAGTTCGCGCCACGGTCGAGGAGAAGGCGGAATCCTCCGTCACCGAAGCGGTCGCGGTATCGCTCCAGGTAGTCCCCGCGAAACTGGTCGATGACGATTACAACGACCAGCTTAGGACGCGCATTGTAGGCGGAAGAGAAGCTCTCTGAAGAAAGCAGAATGAAGACAGCCATAACGGCCAGCAGGACACAATGGCGCGCGGATGCGGAGCGGGGGAGCGATCTCATCGCGAAGGTAGTGTACACAGGCTGGAGGGTTAGGCGAAAGCTGGAGAGTGTCGATGTTGAGTTTGCCTTGTAGGCGGGGAAGGCTATCGAGCTTCGCTCGAGGAACAGCCGGAGCGGCTGTTCCTAGATCGACCCTCTTAATTTCACAAGGTATTTCACGTGCCAACCTGCATTCATTTTTCTTGCGTTTTCCGATAGAGTAATTGATTCCCATGCTTGATCTGAATTTTGTCCGCGACAACTTACCCCGAGTGGAAGAGATGCTGCGCCAGCGCGGCGCAGATCCTGCAGCGGTGCTTAAGGACTTCCGCGAGGTGGATACGCAACGACGCCAGGCCATCACCGAGGCCGAGACGATGAAAGCCCAGCGAAACCGGGCCTCGGAAGACATTTCGAAACTGAAGAAGAGCGGGCAGGATGCAACCGCAGCCATCGCCGAGACGAAGGACCTGCGCGAGCAGATTCAGGCGCGGGAAAAAGTTGCCGCCG
>Ga0210391_10000879_pt1 | contig 29089 bp, 24 predicted proteins | sample IncBWC12OmetaG_FD_160573 | JGI IMG/M metagenome (GOLD analysis project Ga0210391, IMG submission 160573) | Forest soil microbial communities from Barre Woods Harvard Forest LTER site, Petersham, Massachusetts, United States - Inc-BW-C-12-O ... | reverse complement strand
TTACAATCTGGCAATTTGTTAATAATGACTATGGAACATTCAAGCTCAAATGACAATTACAGTAAAATCTTGCCTACACCTACTCCTTCGTCCACCAATACGACTGTTATAACTAAAGTTCCGGGGTGGATATGGCACAGGTGATTCCTTCGCGTCCGGACATTGTGCAAGAGAACTCTTCCAAACCGAATAATCCCTAGCAGCATCGACGCTAAGATAGGGCGTGATAAAGGCAGCATCTTTTTGGGCTTACTCCCGTGTTGGTGGTGCCAACTTTGGCACAGGAATTCAGAGATTCCAAGCTTCATATAGAGGCTAGGGTCTATTAATCAATTCATAATGCAATGGTTATTTTGAAAAATTGTATTTTTTCACTTATAAGTGAAAAATTTAGTAAATTGCAAAACGAATCGGAAAAGTGCGGTCAAAACTAAAGCTTATAGAAAGGTTTTCAGGGCCTAAGGCATCCGTTTATTCGATTTTGGAAGAGACGGAAGTGGGGATTTCATCGGAGCTGATGTTTGATCGGTTTATTAAAAGGTACCGGAAGGATTTTGAGGTGGAGTTATTGGATATTGCTAGGCGACTTCACCTTCGGAGCAGATGGTAATCATTGGCGATGGAGGTCCAAAAACGACACGAACCTGGCAGGAGGATGCGCAATTGACGAAATCTGTAGGCGATATGATGCAAGTATCACAGATTCTAAGAGCCAAAATGAATAATAGAGACACATGGGTTTCCACATCTGGGTTATACCTGGAAGGGGATTTGTACATTTCAAAAACCTAAGTAAAATGGCAAAAGCGAAACATATTGACGATTTTGAGGCAGCCTACCATGACGATTCGATTGATAGCCTGATGGCAGGGGTGACTCCGGAACAACAGGAGGAAACGGATGTGAAGATGCTCCTTGCTTCGAAGATTTACAAGGCAATGAAGGGGAAAGGATGGACGCAAACACGTTTTGCGGAAGAGGCCAACCAGCATATGTCCGTCATCTCTAAATGGCTGAGCGGTACACATAATTTTACGGTGGAAACATTGTTGAACATTCAACGGTTACTGGGGATCAGGCTAATGGATATTGAGGGGCCAGATACATCAGTCATGTTTATCAAATTAAGCATTACTTCTTCAACAATTTCGGCTGAAGGTGATATTCACAAATGGATTTATGAAAACGGCGGAATGGCCGCCTCGGGAATTGAAGTGCGTAAGGAATCATATAAAGTGGTGAGCTAATGGAGGATATTCAAAATGCATATCGAATTGTAGGGGGAGAGTTGGTTGAATTTGAGATTCAACCAGAAGGCCTCGGTGCGTTCAGCCATGGAGCTTCGATCGATTATGATGTGTCGATCGAGGTGGTCTTGAGTAAAGAGGATAAAATACTGCACTATAGAACGACCATTGACATGCGAAAAAAGGGAGAAGCAAAAACTTTGGCCACTGCCAAGTCGGTGGTTATTTTCTTCGTGTATGAGCTGGAGAAACACGTGGAGATAAAGGAGCCCGACAGGTTCGCGGTTTCTCCTGATATGAATCTTTCCATAGGTCGGGTGTCGATTGGATTTGCCAGGGGTTTGGTCAATGCAAGGCTTAAGCAAGACGGAATTTCGAATGTTATTTTGCCGATGCTGCCGTTTGAGTATTGACTTTTGATGCATTGAAGTTTCATAGTTTAATAAAGTTACCAGAGGTGTAACAAAAAGCGTAACAAAAAGTGTAACAAATATCCCGGAATTCGGAGGCTTTTGACGGAAATGGGGAAAAATGAAAAAACCCGCTACAATAGAACGCTGTAGCGGGTTTGAGGTTTGTTAAGGCTTAGCGAGAAGTGGTGAAAAAGTCCCTTAAGTTGCCCGACCAGGATTCGAACCTAGACAAACAGAACCAAAATCTGTCGTACTACCATTATACTATCGGGCAATTCCCTGAATGGGATGCAAAGGTAGGGTGCGGAAGCAGTTTATCCAAGTTTTTTTGAAGGCGGGGCGCCGCGGTGAAGGCGGACGGCGGAAGAATTCTTATCTTCCGGCTTAAACGATAAAGCACCATATGGAAAGGCGAACGTTTATACGCCAATCGACGCTGGCGGCCACGGGGTTGGCGATCGGCGCGCACAAGGGCCTGGCGGGAATTAAGCCAAACGATTTTCCGGTGGTTAGGGTGGCCGCCGCGGACCGGAAATTCAATAGCCCGGCAATTGAAAATACGATACAGACCCTCCAGGGGGGAATTGGGAATAAGGAGCTGGGCTGGCTCTTTGGGAATTGTTTTCCCAATACACTCGATACGACGGTGGATTTCACGATTAACAACGGGGTACCGGATACTTTTGTGATCACGGGGGATATAGATGCGATGTGGCAGCGGGACAGCACGGCGCAAGTGTGGCCATATCTGCCATTCATGAAGGAAGATGGAAATTTGAAACATCTGATCGAGGGGGTGATCCGCAGGCAGACCAGGAATATTTTATTGGATCCCTATGCGAATGCTTTTTACAAGGACGATACCAAGGTGAGCGAGTGGAAGAAGACCGATATAACCGATATGAAGCCTGGGACGCACGAGCGGAAGTGGGAGATCGATTCTTTGTGTTACCCGATAAGGCTGGCGTATCATTATTGGAAGGCAACGGGGGACGAAAGGCCGTTCGACAGTGCATGGAAGCAGGGGATACAGTTAACGGTCAAGACGTTTAATGACCAGCAGCGCAAGCACGGGCAGGGTCCCTATAGCTTTCAGCGTAATACAGCCTGGGCAACTGACGGCGTGCCGATGGGGGGTTATGGATATCCGGTCAAGCCGGTGGGGTTGATTTGTTCTATGTTCCGGCCCAGTGACGACGCCACGATCTTTCCTTTCCTCATCCCTTCCAATTTCTTCGCGGTAGTGAGTTTGCGGCAGGCGGCAGAAATGGTGGACGCGATCTATCACGATGCGGCGCTGGCCACGACGTGTCATGCATTGGCAGAGGAAGTGGAAAACGCATTAAATAAATACGGTATTATCAATGGGATGTATGCCTATGAGGTGAATGGCTTCGGGAGTTTCAACCTGATGGATGATGCGAATGTGCCGTCCCTGCTGGGGCTGCCGTATTTGAACGCGGTTCAGGAAAAAGACCCGGTTTACCAAAAAACGAGAGACATGGTTTTGTCTGAAAGCAACCCCTTTTTCTTCAGGGGCACTACCGGTGAAGGCACGGGGGGGCCTCATGTCGGGTTGGATATGATCTGGCCTCTGGGTATCATTGTCCGGGGGTTGACGAGCGGGTCGGATACGGAGATCGCGCATTGCCTTCATATGTTGCAGACGACACATGCAGGGACGGGGTTCATGCATGAATCCTTCGAAAAGGACGACCCTCAAAAGTTTACGCGCAAATGGTTCGCTTGGGCGAATACCATCTTCGGGGAGTTCGTCCTGAAAGTTTACCGTCAACGGAGGACGCTCCTGGGGTAAGCAGCCGCAAACGGCTCGAAGCCGGGGCCGGCGGCGGGCAAAAGAGTTAAAGCGCCATTATATACACCGAATACCGATAACTGCGCACCTGCCCATTCACGATCACACCACCGACCACAACATTCAACTGCACATCACTGGTAATCGTCCGGAAGTCCCTGGATAAGGTCCATGCGAGGGTATTATCCCCATAGCCGGTAGGCGTCAGGAACGTCCAGGCCGCATACGTAGTACCGCTTGAGTCGGATACGGTGACGCTGGCGGAGGAAAAATCCGCAGCAGAGACGGAAAAGGACCAGGTGGGGTAGACGAGGGGCGCGGGGATGTAGCCGTTCCCGGGGTAGGCAGAAAAATCGATGGCGGGGCGGGTTCCGAAGCCGCCGATCACCCACAGGGCATTGGTAAAGTCGGTGTCCCCGGTGCCCACTGTGGAAAGTGCGGGGAAAAGGGCCCAGCGCCGGTGGCCAAGGTCAGTGACGCCTTCGTCTGCTATATACAGGTCGATGGCAGCGGGGCCGGGAGTACCCAGCGTTAGGTTGGAATTGGCGGCGGCTAGCTGGCCGTCGGGGGTGATGCACTTCCAGGTAGAAGGGGGATAATGGTTAAGGGCGTTGTTGTCCTTCATTATAAGGGCAGCCTGTTGCGCCTTGGCGGAAAATGACGAATCCAAAGTAACGGCAGGGAGGCCAACAAGGCGCCGGAAATAGTTGAGGCGTTGGACCACATGTTGTTTCAATGAATCGGGGGTGTCGCCCGGATCGCAGTTTTCGGAGTTGCCTGTCCATCCGACGGATGAAACAAAAGAGCCAAGATAGTTCGCCTGGTAGTCAGCTACGGCAGCGGCTCTGGCGGAGACAGTCGGGTCAAAGGTGGCGACAGAGGAGGCTGTGGGCGGAAGCGAACCGGTAGAACCGGTATCCTTGGAACATCCAAAAAGAAGACACGCCAAGGCCACTCCCGGCACGCATGCCGGAATAAGATCCTTCATAGAGAGGATAAGGTTTAATAGTTAATGACTCGAAATAAAAAGCTACGTCCGGATAGACGCTCGTCAGAGAGGGATGATGACTGCGGTAAGGTTTCTCAATCTATAATAACCAGAAAATATTTGGTCTTGCCTTTCTGGACAAGAACATATTTGTCATGTAACAAGGACGCGAAAGAAACGGAAAAATCGACCGTTGAAACGCGAACCTTGTTGATGCTTACACCGCCTCCTTGCACTGTCTTTCGGGATTCCCCTTTTGACGGAAATATTTGCGTTTCCGCGAGGAATGAAACGATGTCCAATGAAGCCGCCAGGCGTTGCCTGGGGAATGCTACGGTAGGGACACCTTCCAGGATTTCCAATAATTGCGTTTCGGTAAGCTCATTCAACAATCCGATGGTATCGCTTGCAAAAAGGAGATTGGAGGCTTTCACTGCGAATTCATACGCTTCGGTTCCGTGCACGAAAGTCGTAATCTCCTTTCCCAAACGCTTCTGCAAATTACGTAATTCAGGTCGTTCCCGGTTCTCCAACAACAGCCGGTTAACATCATCTTCAGGAATAAAAGTGAATATCTTAATCCATTTAGCTGCGTCTTCGTCGGAAGCGTTGAGCCAGAATTGATAGAACTGATAGGGGGAAGTCCTGGCGGGATCGAGCCAGATATTGCCTTTTTCGGTCTTGCCAAATTTGCCCCCGTCGGCCTTTACTAATAAAGGACAAGTGAAAGCGAAGGCCTCGCCCCCGGACATGCGACGGATGAGTTCAGCGCCGGTGGTGATATTTCCCCATTGATCGCTGCCACCCATCTGGAGTTTACATTCCTTATGGGAATATAGCCAATAGAAGTCGTACCCCTGGATGAGCTGGTAGGTGAATTCAGTGAAGCTGATCCCGCTGTCTCCTTCGAGGCGCCTGCGGACGCTGTCCTTAGACATCATATAATTGACGGAGATGTGCTTGCCTACGTCGCGAATGAAGTCCAAAAGCGAAATGTCCTTGAACCAGTCATAGTTGTTAACCATTTCGGCGGCGTTGGGCAACGCGGGGTCGAAATCCAGGAACCGTGTGAGCTGCGCGCGGATGCCAGCCGAGTTAGCGCGTAGGGTCTCCTCGGAAAGCAAACGCCTTTCTTCCGATTTGAAGGAAGGGTCTCCGATCATTCCGGTGGCTCCGCCCACGAGGGCAATGGGTTTGTGGCCGGCCCGCTGGAGGTGGACGAGAAGAAGTATAGGAACCAGGCTCCCTATATGCAGCGAGTCCGCGGTAGGGTCAAAACCGATATAGGCAGCAGTCTTTTCACGCGCCAGCTGGTCTTCCGTACCAGGCATGATATCCTGAATCAATCCCCTCCATGTCAGCTCTTTAATGAGATTCGTGGTCATTAACAAATCGTTTGAGAATAGGCGCAAAAGTAATTCAGAAAATGGCTTGGAATTTCGTTATTTTTGGTTATCCTTTATCCAATATCCGTGAAACCTACAACCAGACCTTTACTGCTCCTCTTTGTCGCCCTATGCTTGGGACCTGGCGTACAGGCTCAATTTGTGACCTATTCCAATGATTTTTTAAATATCGGGGCCGGTGCGGCGGGTTTAGCCATGGGCGGGGCTCAGGTCTCTTCCGTAAAGGATGCTACTGCCGGTTATTACAACCCGGCGGGACTGATGGGTGTAAAAGATAAACCCGATTTCACATTGATGCACGCGGAATATTTCGCGGGCATTGGCAAGTACGATTATGCGGCCGCGGCCTTTCCCATCGACGATGGAAAAAGGGTGCTGGGGTTTTCCCTGCTGCGCTTTGCGGTGGACGATATACCCAATACGCTGTACCTGGTGAATCCCCAGGATGGTTCTATTGACTACAATAACATACAAAGCTTTTCCTCGGCGGATTATGCTTTTTTACTTTCGTTCTCCCAGATGGTCAAAGAAACATCGGCAGGGCGATTGAGTGTGGGTGTAAACACCAAGATCATTTATAGGGATGTAGGTTCTTTCGCCCACGCCTGGGGTTTTGGGTTTGATGGTGGGATACAGTGGCTGGGCAATAAAGGGGGGTCCTTCGGGATTGTGGCCAAGGACATCACCACCACCTTTAACGCCTGGAATTTTTCCTTTACCGATGAGGAAAAACAAGTGTTGTACCTGACGGACAACGATATCCCGGTGAAGTCGGTGGAACTGACGGCGCCGTCTTTGATTGTAGGTGGATCCTGGCTCTTCCACCTGGGCAGGAAAGCGACATTGAGGCCGGCCATAGACCTGGATGTCACCTTCGACGGGATGAGGAATACTATAGTAAGCAGCAACCCCGTCAGCATCGATCCCCATATCGGGCTCGAGGCGGGATATAAGGATATAGTGTTTTTAAGGTTCGGGATCGATAATTTCCAAAGGGCGTTGGCCGACGGGGACACCCTGAATCAAAGGCGCGTGTGGATCTACCAGCCCAGCATAGGGGCAGGTTTCAAGATCAAGTTTGTGACCATTGACTATGCGTTTACTAACCTTGCCAATCAATCCGATCCATTATATACGAATATATTTTCTTTAAAATTCGATTTAGGTCCGTTACCCAAGAAGTAGAAATGTTCCGTACCCGTAGATTACTCCATACCCTATTGATGATCCTGGCCGCAAACGGCCTGGGAGCAGTTGTGCATGCGCAGACGTACGACAACGAATGGATCAATTTCTCCAACACGTATTACAAATTCAAGGTCGGCGCCGACGGGCTTTACCAAATCCCCGAAGCGACGCTGGCGGCCGCTGGCTTGTCCGCAGCGGATGCTTCGACCTTCCAGTTATGGAGGAATGGCGTACAGGTACCCATTTACACCTCGGTGCCTTCGGGGACGATGCCCGCGGGTGGATACATTGAATTTTATGGAAAAGCCAACGACGGGAAACCTGACAACCCCGTCTACCTGCAACCTACCTTCCAGATCAGCACCAAATGGAGCCTGTTCACGGATACGGCGGCCTATTTTTTGACCATAAACCCGTCAGGGGGTAACCTTCGTTTGAATCCTACAGCCAATAATATCGCGGGGAACCATCTGGCCCCGGAACCGTATTTCATGTGTCATAACGGGAACTACTTCAGGGCCTCCCTGGACAATGGGGTATACCTGGTCGTGGATGGGAACTACATTATTTCCTCCTCTTACGATGCAGGCGAGGGCTGGATCGATGGAAACGGGTACTACCCCGGAACGCCTTTTTCCTACACGTTCTCCGGCTTGCCGGTGTATGCTGCCGGCCCTCCCAGTTCCGGCAGCGTAGGGTTTTCTAACCTGGTGTTCGATACGAGGCAAATGGCTTTCAGTTATTCCACAAGCGGTGCCCCCCAATTGCTGAAGGATACTATGGTGAATGAAACAGCAGGAACTATCGTATCGGGGACCATTCCCACGAGCGCCGTGGCAGGGGGGTCGGTCAGCCTTCAGGTAGCCAACAACAACAATTCGGACGGCAACGATGAATTCACGGTGGGCTTCGCGGAGGTTACATTCCCCAGCCTGTTCACCTTCGGAAATAATTCCCAGGCATGCTTTTCGATGCCGGCCAGCGACACCGGCAATTTTTTACAGGTTTCCCAGTTTTCATATGGAAGCGTAGCACCCGTGCTGTACGACCTGACCAATGGGTTCCGCATCACAGGAGACCTGTCGGTGCCGGGTATGGTCCAATGGGTCCTACCCCCTTCGATGGTATCCAGGAACCTGGCCTTGTTGAGCGAAGACCCTTCCCAGGTCCACACGGTAATGTCCATGCAATCGGAGACCTTTACCAATTTTTCCGTCCCTGCCAACCAGGGGAACTACTTGATCATCAGCAATCCTATCCTTTATAATGACGGGAATGGGAATAATTACGTGCAACAACTGGCGGCCTATCGGAGCTCGGGTACCGGGGGAGGTTATAACACCAAGGTGATCGACGAGGCGCAACTGGTTGACCAGTTCGCCTATGGTATCAAGCTCGATCCTCTATCAATTCGGAACTTCCTTAGATTCGCCCGGAATGTATTTACCGTCAAACCGCAGTATGCCTTCCTCATCGGGAAAGCGGTCAACTATATGTCCATCCGGGCCGAAGAGTCCATCCCAACCCTTTATAAGTTAGCCCTGGTTCCCACCTGGGGCGTGCCTTCATCGGATATGCTGCTGGGGACGGATGCAAACCAGTTCGGCGTCGGAAATGCCACGCCCCTGGGTAGGCTGAGCGCGGTCTCGGGAACCGAGGTAGGCATTTACCTTCAGAAGATGAAAGAATTCGACCAGGTATCGTCGACGTATACGGGAACCATCGAAGGCGAGGCCTGGAAAAGGAATGTGGTGCACGTGGTGGGCGCCGATGCCCAGACGGGCGATATCATCCAGGCGGACATGGTGAACTATGCGAACATCATTTCCGACACGGCTTACGGAGGATCGGTCAGCACATTCCGTAAAACGAGCACGTCCAATGTCCAGGATTTATCCGGACAAGAAATACAATCGCTCTTTGCCACGGGCGTAGGGTTGGTCAACTATTTCGGACACTCGGCAGCGAATATCCTGGGGTACAACCTGGGGGATCCTTCCCAATTCAATATGAAGGGTAAGTACCCCTTCTTTATCGCCAATGGTTGCGATGCGGGGGATATCTTCGAACCGGATAGTTCCCGCCTGACGCCCCAGGGTCTGACGGTGTCGGAGAACTTCATCGAAGCACCCGAAAACGGGGCCATTGGTTATATCGGTGCTTCCTCGGTAGGGATCGTCAACTACCTCGATTCCTATAATACCCTATTCTATAACGACATTGGATATGTTTATTACGGATCGCCCATCGGCAACCAAATGGTACAGGTGACGCGAGCCCTGGGGGATAACCCGACGTTTGCAAACGATTTTTACGGGCGTTGTTGTATGGAGCAATTGTCCCTGAACGGGGACCCTTCTCTGAGTCTCTACCATCAAAACCTGCCCGATTACGCGATCGAGGCTCAAAATTTGTTGATCAGCCCTGCCATTATTTCCGTGGCCAATAGCAATTTCACGGTGGGGGCCTATTGGTTTAATCTCGGCAAAGCCGTGACCGATTCCATCCTGGTCACCGTAACCTGGCAGTTGCCCAATGGTACGACCCAGATTTTGTATAGTCAGAAAAGGGCGGGGCCCTTCCTTGAAGATTCCCTGCTGCTGACGGTGCCCATCAATCCTACCAAGGACAAGGGGAACAATACCATTACCATCAACCTGAATGCTGACGGAAAGGTTACGGAATTGTCCATGGCCAATAATATCATTTCGAAAGCCTTCTTCATATATGACCAGGCGGTTTCCCCGGTAGAACCGGCTGCCTATTCGATCGTAGGAAAATCTCCCATCACTTTCTGGGCGTCTACGGCCGATCCCCTGGACAGCATGCGGAATTACATAATGGAGGTCGATACCACGGCCTTCTTCAATTCCCCCGCAATGGTGAAGCAACTCGTTTCCTCCTCGGGCGGGATAATGTCATTCTCGCCTACGGGGCTTTCCCTGAAGGATAGCACGGTGTATTACTGGAGGGTGGCCATCCAACCGGCCAGCGGGCCTCCCACCAATTGGTCTTTGTCTTCCTTTACGTATATCGGGAATAGCCCGGACGGATGGAACCAGGCGCATTATTTCCAGTTCACCAATAACAGTTACTCCCTGGAAGAGCTGGATTCGGACCGTATATTTCGCTTTCCGCAGACGCCGCATTCACTGCAGGTGCTGACTCAAATCTATCCCTATGGCGGGGACCAGGCGGATGCCGTGCTCACGGATGGTTTCGACATCACTTCGTCGGGTTGCGGACCCACCATGGGTTCACTCGCCTTCTTCATGATCAACCAGCCGCACAACGTGCCCCTCGTCGATTCCTTCAATGTGAGTGGCGTAGGTAAATACGGAAGCTCGGGGGGGTGCCAGACTTTACCCTACGACTTCTATTTCCCCGTGCTCAATACGGCCGAGCGGCAGGTGGCCATGAACTTCCTGGACAGCATTCCGCCGGGAACCATTTTTGCGATGTGGGCCTGGATGTTCACGAACAACAGTCAACAGTTCGTCCCCGCCTGGCAAGCCGATACCGCAGTATTCGGGTCGGGGAATTCCCTGTACAACAGCTTAAAATCGATGGGCTTCGCCTCCATCGATTCCTTTACGCACCTACTACCCATCCTATATATCGGTGAAAAACAAGCCAACGGAACGTTTACGACTTTCTACCAAAAGGTAGGGTCCACGGTGAGCGATCAGTTGAGCGCCACCGTAAATTACAATTCAACGCTTCAGCAGGGATCGTTGACCAGCACTCTCATCGGGCCTGCCAAATTGTGGCAGGACATCCATTGGCGAGGGAGTTGGGATTCACCCTCGGACACCGTAACGATGCAGGTATACGGCATCGCGAAGGATTCTTCGGAAACCTTACTGTATACGAGCAATGCCCTGACCAAAGACACCACCTTGTCCTACATCAATGCGACTACGTACCCGATGCTGCAACTGAAGCTGACCAGTAAAGACTCATTAAAGCAGACGCCTTACCAGCTCTCGCGTTTGACGGTGCGTTTTCAGGACGCCCCCGAGGGTGCCATCGCTCCCAACCATTATTTCACCTGTCCCGATACGTTGCAGGCGGGACAACCCCTCGATTTCGGGGTGGATTTCCAGAATATCAGCGACGCCACATTCGATAGCCTGAAAGTGCTCTTACAGATTACGGACAACCAAAACGTAGCGCATATCATTCCGATGTCCAGGACCAAGGGCCTTGTTCCGGGCGATTCGGTGCACGTCCTGGATACCATCGCTTCCCAGAATTTCGTGGGGAAGAACACCCTGTACGTATTCGTCAACCCGAACTTCGACCAGCCCGAGCAGTTCCTGTCCAATAACTTCCTCTACAAGACTTTTTATGTGAAGGGGGATAACTATGCGCCCACCATGGATGTCACCTTCGATGGGATGCACATCCTCAACCAGGACATCGTATCAGCCAAACCCCAGATCCTGATCAAGCTCCAGGATAACAGCAAGTACCTGGGCCTGACGGACTCCACCGATATTTCAGTCCAGGTCCAGTTCCCGGATGGGAGCATGCATACGTACGTAACGGGCACGGACAGCGCCCAGTTCATACCCGCCAACCTGTCCACGGGCAAAAATGTCGCCACCCTGATCCTGCATCCTACCTTCGCCACGGATGGAAATTACCAGTTGATCGCGAGTGGGCAGGATCAAAGCGGAAACGCAGCAGGACGCCTGAGCTATGACGTGACCTTCCGGGTGATCAATACGCCTATGATCTCCAACGTATTCAACTACCCCAACCCCTTTACCACCTCCACGGCCTTTGTATTTACGCTGACGGGATCGGTGGTACCCCAGGAGATGAGGATCGAAATCTTAACGATCACGGGTAAGATCGTCAGGGAGATCACGGAGGCTGAACTGGGTCCCATCCATATCGGCAACAACGTCACCACGTTCAAATGGAACGGCACCGACCAATATGGGAACAAGGTGGGCAATGGGGTATACCTGTACCGGATCATCACGAACCTGAATGGGAAGTCCCTCGGTAAGTACACCGAGCAGGGGACCAATACCGACCAGTATTTCAAAGCGGGGTATGGGAAAATGTACCTGATGCGGTAGCAGAGCGCATTGCGTCCAGCTGCGCGCTGCGCTGCACGTATTTCCCGATCATATCGAATTCGAGATTGACCGTATCGCCGGGTTTCAGCGTTTGCATATTCGTGTGCCCGTACGTATAGGGAATGATGGCGACGCTAAAGGTATCCATGCCTACGTCGAAGAGGGTGAGGCTGATCCCATTGAGACTAATGGAACCCTTCTCTATGACCAGGGAGGCGAAAGACGCCGGGAAGGCGATCCGGTACTCCCAACTGCCGGCGCGCTCCAGGTACCCGATACAGGTGCCGGTGGTGTCCACGTGGCCCTGGACGATATGGCCATCCAGCCTTCCCGAAGGTTGCAGGCACCTTTCCAGGTTGATCAGGACGCCCTCTTTCCAGGAATCGAGGTTGGTCTTTTCCAGGGTTTCCCGGATGGCGGTTACGCGGTGCATATCCGGAGTGACTTCCTCCACGGTGAGACAAGCCCCGTTGTGGGAAACGCTTTGATCGATGCGGAAAGTGTCCGAGAGGGGAGAGGCGATCCAAAAGGTCTTGTTGGTACCAGTGGCGCTTAGGCTGTGCACCCGGCCCAGGGATTCGATGATACCAGTAAACATAGTGGGCACAAAATTCGGAAAATTGTACGGAAAAGCGCTATCTTTGCCCTCCTAAAAAGCCTCAAGGAGTATCTATGTTAATTATTGATTCAAAGGATTGCGAAAACATCGACAAGGCCCTCAAAAAGTACAAAAAGAAATTTGAGAAAGCCCGTATTTTACTGCAATTACGTGAACGTCAGTCTTTTACTAAGCCTTCCGTGAAACGTCGTACGGAAGTGCTGAAAGCCGTATACCGCCAGCAGCTGGCCAACGGGGAAATCGAAAAGTAAGCACGGCCTTCACGGCCTGTAGCATATAGGTATTGATAGGGATAAAGCGCTAACTTTGACCCTATCAATATTTTTTTTGCCCGACCTGCCCGCCCATATCGCCGAATTCCTGGCCTACCTGCAGTGGGAAAAGCGTTATTCACCACATACCATCCTGGGTTATAAAACCGACCTGCTGGCGTGCTTCTCTTACCTGGAAAGCCAATACGGGGTGACGGGGCCGGCAGAGGTGGAAACGGGCTATGTCAGGAGCTGGTTGGCCTCACTTAAGGAAGAGGGGTTGAGTTCCAGGTCCTTGCACCGGAAGATTTCCTCCTTGAAATCCTACATCAAATATCACTTACGGAAAGGGACCATTACCCGCAACCCCATGACGGTCATCGTCTCTCCCAAAATGAATGGGAGGCTTCCCGGTTTTGTAGCCGAAAAGGACATTCATATCCTATTTCAATATGTGGAATTCCCCGAAGGTTTCGAAGGTGAAACGCAGCGACTTATCCTGGCCTTGTTTTACCTCACGGGTATGCGTCTGGCAGAGTTGGTACAACTGAAAGAAAGCCAGGTGGATGGGTCCAAGTCCGTGCTGAAGGTATTGGGAAAGGGGAATAAGGAACGCGTCATTCCCCTCGAGCGCCAATGGATGGAGCGCATTAAGGAATATCAGGCGTTGAAGGTGCAGACCTTCGAACAACCCAACCGCGAATTCCTGCTCCTGGGTATAAAGGGTAAGCCCCTGTATCCCAAATACGTATATCGCGTGGTGCGGAAGTACCTGGGGATGGTGACGACCACGGAAAAAAAGAGCCCACACGTGTTGAGGCATACTTTTGCTACCCACCTGTTGGAACACGGCGCGGACCTGAATGCCGTGAAAGAGTTGCTGGGTCATTCCAGCCTTGCGGCCACGCAAGTCTACACGCATAATTCCATCGAAAAACTCAAGGAGACTTTCTCCAAGGCACACCCCAAAGCTTAGCAAAATTTAGTGACCAAATTTTTGGCAGAATTCGCGCGTTGGACTACCTTAATAGGCCAGGCTCAATCTGGATATACGCCGAAGTTCTTTGCAGATATCAAATTACAATTACTCACTTTTAAAATCGTGATTGCTATGAACGTAAACATTCAAACGGTTCGGTTTGATGCGGACGCCAAATTGTTGGATCATGTGAGCAGAAAAGTTAGGAAGCTGAACAATTTCCACGATCGAATTACCACCGTGGAAGTATTTCTGAAGCTGGATAACGTCGTTCACCAGATCAAGGATAAGATCGCAGAAATCAAGGTCCTCGTCCCCCGGCACGAATTTTTTGTAAAGCAATCTTCGAAGTCTTTTGAAGCCTCTTTCGATAGCGCATTGGAAGCTCTCATCAACCAGATCAAGCGCCAGAAAGAGAAAACGAAAACAACGGTCACCCTGGCCATTGTTCGCTAAGATGCACTACGACCTTCACCCGACCGCCGGCTCGATCCTTATGGGGTCCCCGGCGGCCGGCAGGGGGTCCTTCCAGGGTGACGATTTCACCCCCTGACGCGCCACCTGCCCCAACCCTTTTTCCCCCTCCTAAAATTTTGAGTTTAAAAGTTTTCCCTTACCTTTGCCATCCCGAAAATGACAATGTCCGCACCCCTGTGTCTCAAAGTTCTTTACAGTAGTGCGTTACAGCCGTTGAAGTTAGTGCCGGGCAAGGAACAATATAGGCCACTTTAGCTCAGCTGGTAGAGCAACTGATTTGTAATCAGTAGGTCGTTGGTTCGATCCCGACAAGTGGCTCAGCGGACGTCGCCAAACGGGGGATCATCAGGGCAGGTTCCAGAGCGGCCAAATGGGGCGGACTGTAAATCCGCTGTCTTTCGACTTCAGTGGTTCGAATCCACTCCTGCCCACGCTTAAGTTGGCCCTTCGGGCGGCGGGCCTGTGGCCCGCCAATTGGGGTCAAAAATTGCGGAAGTAGCTCAATTGGTAGAGCGATAGCCTTCCAAGCTATAGGTTGCGGGTTCGACCCTCGTCTTCCGCTCTACGTTGAACGCCGGCCCTTCAGGGAGGCGGAATACGACAAGCCGTTGTAGCTCAGTGGTAGAGCACTTCCTTGGTAAGGAAGAGGTCAAGAGTTCAATTCTCTTTAACGGCTCAAAATAACCATGGGGCCTGCAACGGCCTAAAGGACTGAAAATAAAGAAGTTACCTCGCGGCCCCCTGGGGCCAAGGGGTTTTTAGATTTAACAAAAACCACAACAAAAAAAGATAAAAAATGTCTAAAGAGACCTTTAAGAGGGAGAAACCGCACGTAAACGTCGGTACCATCGGCCACGTCGACCACGGTAAAACTACCCTGACGGCTGCCATAACCTCCATTCTGGCGAAGAAAGGTATGGCAGAAGCAAAGAAGTATGATGAAATTGACGCCGCACCCGAAGAAAAGGAGCGTGGTATCACCATCAATACGGCTCACGTCGAGTACTCGACGAATGCTCGACACTATGCGCACGTGGACTGCCCCGGTCACGCGGACTATGTGAAGAACATGATCACGGGTGCCGCCCAGATGGATGGCGCTATCCTCGTTGTGGCTGCTACGGATGGTCCCATGCCCCAAACCAAGGAGCACATCCTCCTGGCCCGCCAGGTAGGTGTTCCCCGTATCGTGGTGTTCATGAATAAGGTTGACCTTGTTGACGACCCCGAACTGTTGGAACTGGTGGAAATGGAAATCCGCGAACTGTTGACCACCTATGGCTTTGACGGGGACAACACCCCGATCATCCAGGGTTCCGCAACGGGCGCGCTGGCCGGTGATGACAAGTGGGTAAAAGCGGTAGAGCAGCTCATGGATGCTGTGGATACCTACATTCCCCTGCCTCCCCGTCCGGTCGATCAACCCTTCCTGATGTCGGTGGAAGACGTATTCTCCATCACTGGCCGCGGAACCGTCGCTACGGGTCGTATCGAGCGCGGTAAGGTTAAGGTGGGTGAAGGCGTTGAAATCGTCGGTCTGATCCCCGAGCCCCTGACTTCCACCGTAACGGGTGTGGAAATGTTCAAGAAGCTGCTGGACGAAGGCCAGGCTGGTGACAACGCTGGTTTGTTGCTGCGCGGTATTGAAAAGAAAGATATCCGTCGCGGGATGGTTATCTGCAAACCCAAGTCCATCACGCCCCACACCGAGTTCAAGGCTGAAGTATACGTACTGAGCAAAGAAGAAGGTGGCCGTCACACGCCCTTCTTCAACAAATATCGTCCCCAGTTCTACTTCCGTACCACGGACGTTACTGGTGAGGTCGAGCTGAACGCGGGTACGGAAATGATCATGCCTGGTGACAATACTTCCCTGACGGTGAAGCTGATCGCTCCCATCGCCATGGAAAAAGGTTTGAAGTTCGCCATCCGCGAAGGCGGTCGTACCGTCGGAGCCGGACAGGTAACGGATGTCCTGAAGTAGTAGTTCAAAAAAATAAGTAACTTTATAGCCAGACCGGGCGGCTTCGGCCGTCCGGTTTGGCTTCGGGACCGCGCAAGCGGAAGACCGAAGGTCTACGGGCTTAGTTCAATGGTAGAATAGAGGTCTCCAAAACCTTTGATCGTGGTTCGAATCCGCGAGCCCGTGCCAGCGGCGGCCATAACGGCGGCCAGTAAAGTAAAACGACGACAATGAATAAGATACTAACATACTGCAAGGATTCTTACCGGGAACTGGTAGAAAAGGTCACCTGGCCTACCTGGGCCCAGTTACAACAATCCACTACGATAGTTCTGGCTGCCACAGCCCTGATCACATTCCTGGTGTGGATCATGGATGCGGCCATCTCCAGGATATTGCAGGCCTTTTATTCAACTGTGAACTGATGGAAACTGTAGATCAGGACGTTAAAGAAAAAGAAACCAAGTGGTACGTCCTCCGCGTGGTGAGTGGCAAGGAAAGAAAGGTGAAGGAATACCTGGATAAGGAAATCTCCCGTAGTGGGTGGAGTGAAATCGTAAAGCAGGTTTTTCTCCCCATGGAAAAGGTGTATAAAGTGCAAAACGGGAAAAAGGTCATGCGCGAGCGTAACTATTATCCGGGGTACGTTTTTGTGGAGGTTCAACTGGGTAAGCTGAATGATGACCTGAGGGACGCCATTAAAAATACGACCAACGTCATTCACTTCCTGGGTAAAGAAGATCCTGTGGCTTTGCGCAAGGCGGAGGTCAACAAGATGCTGGGCAAAGTGGATGAACTTTCGGATGCGGGCGTGACGCTGAGCGAACCCTTCATCGTCGGAGAAACCATCAAGATCGTCGATGGTCCGTTCAACGACTTCAACGGCGTGATCGAAGAAGTGAATGATGAAAAGAAGAAATTGAAAGTGGCGGTAAAGGTCTTCGGACGTGCGACGCCCGTGGAGTTGAATTACATGCAAGTCGAGAAGCTGGCGTAAGAGCCGCTTGGATATATGGTAGAAAGGGCGCCGGGTGGCGCCCTTTTTTTTATACCTGGCGCCTTGCGGCGCCGCACAATCGGGCGCCGTGTGCTAGTCGGCGCACCGCTATTCTGGGCGCCGGGTGACTACTTGCCGGGACCAGCCCAGCCCATCGATGCCTAAAACGACTTCATCGCCCTCTTTGAGATATACCGGCGGGTTCATCCCGAGCCCGACTCCCGCGGGAGTACCCGTGGAAATCACGTCTCCTGGCAGGAGGGTCATGAACTGGCTGATATAGGATACGAGGTATGCTATCCCAAAAATCAAATTGCTGGTGTTGCCGTCCTGGCGCGTTTCCCCGTTTACCGTAAGCCACAGGCGCAAGTTCCCCAGGTCGGGCATGGAGTCGGGAGTGGCCAGCCAGGGGCCCATGGGGGCGAAAGAGTCACAGCTTTTTCCCTTCACCCATTGTCCTCCGCGCTCGAGTTGGTAGGCGCGCTCGCTGTAATCGTTGTGGAGGAGATAACCTGCAACGTAATCCAATGCTTCGGCGTCGGGTACGTAGCTTGCCCGCTTACCGATGACAACTGCCAGCTCCACCTCCCAGTCCATTTTCTCGCTGCCGGGGGGAAGGATGACGGGATCGGTGGGACCGCTCAGGGCGGTGGTGGATTTGAAAAACAGGATGGGCTCCTTGGGTATTTCGGCATTGGTCTCGCGGGCATGGTCCGCGTAATTGAGACCTATGCAAACGATCTTGGAAGGACGGGCGATGGGGGAGGCCCAGCGCTCGGTAGGGTCCACTTCTGGTAGATTCCCGAGACGGGGGCTCAACCACGAGCGGAGGCGGCTGATGCCATCGGTTGCAAAGAAGTTTTCGTTGTAATCGGATCCAAAGGCGCCAGTAGCATAACGCCTGCCTTGCCACATGATACCGGGTTGCTCTCTACCGGGGATGCCATAACGTATGAGTTGCATAATACTTTAGTTGTTCAGTTTAATGAATCCTCCGTCGATGGGGTAATCACAGCCCGTGATGAAGCCCGCTTCGTCGGAACAAAGGTACAGGGCGAGGGCAGCCACTTCCGATGGGGCCGCCATGCGGCCTATGGGTTGGGTGCGGGAAAGTTTTTCGAACATTTCCTTTTCCTTGCCGGGATAATTTTTTGCAATGAAGCCGTCCACGAAGGGCGTATGCACGCGCGCGGGGGAAATGCTGTTGCAGCGGATGCCTTCGGCGATATAATCCTTGGCGACGCTCAGGGTCATGCTCAGCACCGCACCCTTGCTGGTCGAGTAGGCGAAGCGGTCGGGTATGCCGACGGTGGCTGCAATCGAGCCTACATTCAGGATGACGCCCTGGCGTTGGTTCTTCATGGCGGCGATGACCGCTTGCATCATGAGGAAGATACCCTTTACGTTGACGGCATAGACTCTATCGAAATCGGCTTCCGGGGTGGATTCGAGTTTGCCCACGTGGGCGATGCCCGCGGCATTCACGAGAATATCGATACGGCCTGAGGTTGAGAGGACTTGGGCGGCAAGGTTGGCTACAGCCGTTGCGGAAGTGACGTCGCAGGCATGCGGGAGGACGCCGGTGGGAAACGTGGAGGTGTTGAGGTCAACGCCATGAACGGTGGCCCCGGCGGTGACGAAGCATTCGGCGATAGCGCGGCCAATACCACTACCCGCACCTGTAATGATGGCGGATTTATTTTGAAGGGAAAACATCAGAAAATGCGCAGTTCGGTGTCCAAAACTAGGGGTTTGACCTCAGACAGGGGTTTTCTTTTTTCGATGATATCGAGGAGCATTTCAGCGGCTAACTGGCCCTGCTGATAAGGGTGTTGCTCCACGGAGGCCAGTGGAGGGACGTCCAGGAAATTGCAAATCGGGAGGTTGGCGAAGCTGACGAAGCTGATATCCTCATTGATCCTGATTTTTTCCTTGCGCGCGAATTGGATGGCGTCGAGACAGACATAGTCGTTGAAGCACAAAATAGCGGTGGGTCGGTTGGGCAATGCCAACAGCGCTGCGATAGCGAGGCGTGTTTCCTCGGGGGAAAGGTCGATTTCGCGGACCAGGGCGGGGTCCACGGAAATGCCGCGACCGGCCAAGGCCGCCTCGTAGCCTTCTAACCTTTGCTGGCTGGCGATAAGACTGGCGGGCCCCTTTAGAAGGGCGATATGCGTATGCCCTTTTCCCACCAAAAAATTCACGGCCTGTTCCGCTCCGGAACGGATATTACTGCTCACGGAAGGGGCGTTCCCGCCGGGAGGGATGCGATCGAAATAAACCAGGGGGATGTTGTACTTGTCCAGGATATCCAGGTGCCCATACTGGTCGGTATGTTTGGACACGGACAGGATCATTCCGTCCACCCGGTGTTTGCGGAAGGTTTCCACCAGGACCTTTTCCCGGTCCACCGATTCGTGGGATTGTCCGATCAGGACGGTATAGCCCTGGAAGGTGGCCACGTCCTCTATGCCGCTGATCGCCTGGGAAAAGAACTGTTCGCTCAGCTCCGGGAGGATGACCCCTATGGTGTACCACTTCTTCTGTTTGAAGGAGATGGCCAGGGTATTGGGCTCATAATTCAGCTCCCTGGCCAGCTTTTGCACCTGCATTTTGGTCCTAAGGCCAATTCTGGGGTGGTTGTGGAGAGCCCTGGAAACCGTAGAGACCGAAATATTGAGGCGCTGAGCGATTTCCTTGATGGTAGGAAGCTTTTGATCCATTTCAACATTAAATTTAGGGCGAAATCCGCAATAATTGGGGTTTTATCCCTACCTTTGCCATCCCAATTTTGGGAGTTCCGTCCTTCGTGGGCGGGACGCTAGAACCAAAAAACCATTTATAATGGCAAAAGAAATCACAGGTTTCGTAAAACTCCAGGTGAAGGGCGGCCAAGCCAACCCCGCACCTCCGGTTGGACCTGCGCTGGGTTCCAAGGGTGTCAACATCATGGAATTCTGCAAGCAGTTCAACGCCAGGACCCAGGACAAGCCCGGCAAGGTGCTCCCCGTCCTGATCACGGTCTACGCCGACAAGTCCTTCGACTTCGTCATCAAAACTCCTCCCGCCGCTGTTCAATTGCTGGAGGCAGCCAAGATTCAAAGTGGTTCGAAAGAGCCCAATCGCACCAAGGTTGGGAAGGTGAACTGGAACCAGGTGGAAGCCATCGCCAAGGACAAAATGTCCGATCTGAATTGCTTTACGGTAGAAAGCGCCATGCGCATGGTGGCCGGAACGGCCCGCAGCATGGGAATCAACGTTGACGGTAAAGCCCCCTGGGATAATTAATTGTTCACCCCTAACAACTTGACAAATGGCCATTACTAAAAAAAGAAAAGCAGCCCTAGCCAAGGTGGATCAGCGCAAGCTGTATTCCCTCAAGGAAGCCAGTACACTGGTGAAAGAGGTGAACACCACCAAATTCGATAGTTCAGTCGACCTCCATATCCGGCTCGGGGTAGATCCCAAAAAAGCCGACCAGGCCGTTCGCGGCACGGTTACCCTGCCCCACGGGACCGGGAAAACCAAAAAGGTCCTCGTCCTTTGCACACCCGATAAGGAAAATGACGCAAAGGCCGCCGGAGCCGATTACGTGGGCCTGGATGAGTTCATCCAGAAGATCGAGGCAGGATGGACGGACGTGGACGTGATTATCGCCACTCCTTCCGTGATGCCCAAGATTGGTAAACTGGGTAAGATCCTGGGTCCCCGCAACCTGATGCCCAACCCGAAGACCGGTACGGTGACCAATGACGTCGCCGCTGCCGTCAATGAGGTGAAGGGCGGTAAGATCGCCTTCAAGGTAGACAAAGCGGGCATCGTTCACGCGTCCATCGGAAGGGTATCCTTTTCCCAGGACAAGATCGAGGCGAACGGCCAGGAGCTGATCAATGCGATCGTCAGGCTGAAACCCGCCACCGCCAAGGGGATTTACCTCAGGGGTCTATCCATGGCGAGCACGATGAGTCCGGGAATTATGATTGATACCAAAACCGTAGTCATTTAAAAAGTGGTATTATGACCAAAGAGCAAAAAAACGAGGTGATCGAACTCCTGAAAGGGAAGTTCTCCCAATATAATAACTTCTACATCACGGATACCGAATCCCTGAGCGTAGATCAGGTGACCAATCTGCGCCGGGCGTGCTTCGACAAGCAGGTGGAAATGAAGGTGGCCAAGAACACCCTTATCAAAAAGGCCCTGGAAGCCCTGGATTCCGAGAAGTACAGCGGCATTTACGATTCCCTGCACAAGGTAACGGCCCTGATGTTCTCCGAAAACCCCAAAGAGCCTGCCCTGATCCTGACCAGCTTCAGGAAGGAAAAGAACCTGGGAAAGCCTGAGCTGAAGGCCGCCTTCATCAACGGGGATATTTACACGGGGGACAACAACCTGAGCACCCTGACCAAGATCAAAACAAAGAACGAGCTCATCGGGGAAGTCATCGGGCTCCTCCAGTCGCCCGCAAAGCGCGTATTGGCTGCGCTGTTGCACCATCACGAAAAAGCCGGCGCCGCCGAGGCACCTGCTGCTGAATAGTAAACCATTATGTATCCGCCGGAGCGCAAGCAATGAAGGTGGAAGAAACTTTAAAACTTTAAAAACATGGCAGACGTTAAAACACTCGCAGAACAACTGGTAGGCCTGACTGTGAAAGAAGTACAGGAACTGGCCAACGTATTGAAAGCCGAATACGGCATCGAACCCGCAGCCGCCGCAGCAGTGGCAGTTGCCAGCACGGACGGCCCCGCCGCAAAAGCTGAAGAAAAGACCTCTTTCGATCTGATCCTGAAGAGCGGTGGCGCCAGCAAGCTGGGCGTCGTCAAGATCGTCAAGGAAATGACCGGACTGGGACTCAAGGAAGCCAAGGACCTGGTAGACACCGCGCCCAAGCCCATCAAGGAAGGCATCTCCAAGGCCGAAGCCGACGAACTGGCGGGCAAGCTGAAGGAAGCCGGAGCCGACGTGGAAATCAAATAAGCGCTCGCGCACATAGAACCAGGGAGCCACCTCGTGATCGGGGTGGCTCCCGTCTTTTTCCCGGTATCGCCCGAGCTAAATCGATTTGCAATCCTGGGAACTAAATAATAAATTACATGATTGTTAAAAATTAACATCTGAACCACTAACTGATGAAGAAACTTTCCATCAAGGATATCGCGCAAAAGGCAGGCGTTTCAACGGCTACCGTTTCGTTTGTCCTGAACGGAAAGGCAGAAGAGATGCGCATCAGCGAACAACTGGCCAAAAAGATCACCAAGCTGGCCAAGCAGCTGGGTTACCAACCCAACCAACTGGCCAGGGGGCTGCGCACGGGAAAGACCCATACGCTCGGATTGATCGTGGAAAACATTTCCAACCATTTCTTCGGGAACCTCGCCAAAGTCATCGAGGACGAGGCCAAGAAGTACAATTACAAAGTCCTTTACTGCAGCACCGAAAACAATACGCTCAAAGCCAAGGAACTCATCCAGATGCTTCAGGACAGGCAGGTGGACGGATACATCATCACCCCTACGGAAGGGTTGGAAGGAGAGATCGAGAAGCTGATCGCGGGTAAAAAGCCCGTGGTGCTCGTGGACCGTTATTTCGCAAACCTGGCTACCAACTACGTACTGGTGGACAACCATAAGGCGGTATACGATACCGTTACCAGGTTGGTCGCCAGGGGGCACCAGCATATCGGAGTGGTTACGGTGGACCTGGCGCTGATCAATATGGAGCAACGCCTGAACGGGTACAAGGACGCCCTCAAGGCGGCCAAGATCCCTTACAAAAAGGAATTGGTGAAAATCATTTCTTTTGACGCCCCGCGAGAAACCGCCATGGACCTGGTTGCCGAATTCCTGGGTTCGGACCAGCCCAAGGATGCTGTGTTCTTCCTCACCAATTACCTGGGTATCCTGGGACTCGAATGCCTGAAAAAACTGAAGTTGAAGGTGCCCGAACAGGTCGCTTTCATTAGCTTCGACGACCACGACATTTTCCGCCTTCATACGCCCAGCATCACGGCCCTGGCGCAACCCGTCGAGGACATAGGGCGGATGGCCATGCAAATTCTTCTGGAGGAGATCAAATCAGGGATGAAGAATGATGCGCACCATTTCCTTCCGGGGGAACTCGTGGTGCGGGAGTCCGCGCTGTAATGCCGGGCGAGCCACGATGCGCGAGTCGGCCTTATAGGGCCACAAGGGCGGCACCTCCTTTGTATTACATGGTAGGTTATGTCACCTTGGAAAACACCATTGCTTGGATTGGCCTTCTTACAAGCTTGCCAGTCGCCGCCGACGTACAGCGCATCCGTCCTAAGCACCCGTTTTTACCATCCACTCACAAAAACATACACGACCTTTTTTATCAACCCTGTATCCGATACCGGGACCTCCCTGACCGATTTCAACCGTAAAAGGATCGCGGGGACGGTCCGGGCCCTACTGGTCAAAAAGGGCCTGACCCCGGGGGACGCCACGGCGGACCTTTTGGTCAATATCGTTTCCGTGGATACCTGTAAGGTGGGGCGACTCGCGGGGAGGCCCCTCAATGATTGGTACAGGCGATTCCATGGGTTGGTCGATACGCCCGCTTTTGTATACGGAGCGCTGGTCATCGACATCATAGATAAGGACAAAAAAGAGCTGATTTGGGAGGGGGTGGTGAACCGCCCCCTGGACGTCCCTATGAAAGACCCGGACCGACACATTGACCCCTGGGTTACCCGCCTTTTAGCTGACTTTACTCCCTCAGGATCATCGAATTAGACACTGGCATGGCAAATTGGTGCGATTTTTGATAATAATTTGCCCATTTGTTGTTTATTCAGTGAAGATTGATTATCTTTGCGATCCTTTACGTTAGGCCTAATAGATCTTGAACGACAGAAATCAGTCATAAATCATTGAAATTCAGTGACCCATACTTTCCTAAGAGTATGGGCTTGATTGCTTTGTGTACGTCCGTTTGTGCAAAGAATTGAAAAACGCGTTCCTACAGATATGTCAACTACACAGATAAACCACAGGATCAATTTCGGTAAGATCAAGCATCTGGCAGAAACTCCTGATTTGCTGGAAATCCAGTTACAATCATTCAAGGATTTCTTCCAGTTGGAAACTACACCTGACAAGCGCAATGTCGAGGGCCTCTTCCGGGTGTTCAAAGAAAATTTCCCCATCACCGACACGAGGAACATTTTCGTCCTGGAGTTCCTGGATTATTTCGTAGATCCCCCGCGCTATTCCATCGAAGAATGTATGGAAAGGGGTCTGACCTATGCCGTTCCTCTGAAGGCAAAACTCCGCCTCAGTTGTAACGACGAAGAGCATGTGGATTTCCAAACCATCGTCCAGGATGTGTTCCTGGGCAACATCCCTTATATGACCCCCCGCGGCACGTTCATCATAAACGGCGCCGAACGCGTGGTGGTCTCCCAATTGCACCGTTCACCCGGTGTGTTCTTCGGCCAGTCGGTTCACCCGAACGGCACGAAGATTTACTCCGCCCGCGTGATCCCCTTCAAGGGCGCGTGGATGGAATTCGCTACGGACATCAATAATGTGATGTACGCATACATCGACCGGAAGAAGAAATTCCCGGTAACGACCCTTTTGCGTTCCATCGGTTACGAAACCGACAAGGATATCCTGGAGCTCTTCGGGATGGCCGACGAGGTTCCCGCGGACCGGAAAAGCCTCGATAAGTATCTGGGCAAGCGCCTGGCCGCCCGCGTCCTTAGGAGCTGGGTGGAAGACTTCGTGGACGAGGATACGGGGGAAGTCGTTTCCCTCGAGCGCAATGAAGTCGTCATGGAGCGGGACACCGTACTTGATAAAAATGCCATCGAAACAATGGTGGAAATGGGCATCAAGACCGTATTCCTCCAGAAAGAGGAAGTGAGCGGCGACTATGCCATCATCTACAACACCCTGAATAAGGATACTTCGAACTCCGAACTGGAAGCCGTCCAGCACATCTACCGCCAGTTGCGCGGGGCCGATGCACCGGACGACGAAACTGCCCGCGGCATCATCGACAAACTGTTCTTCAGCGACAAGCGCTATGACCTGGGCGAAGTAGGCCGCTACAAGATTAACCGTAAGCTGGGTCTGAACTACAAGCTGGATCAGAAGACCCTGACCAAGGAAGACATCATCGAGATCATCAAATACCTGGTTCGTCTGACCAATGCCAAGGCTGAAATCGACGACATCGATCACCTGAGCAACCGCCGCGTCCGCACCGTGGGCGAGCAGCTCTACGCCCAATTTGGCGTGGGCCTCGCGCGTATGGCAAGGACGATCCGGGAAAGGATGAATGTTCGCGACAATGAGGTGTTCACGCCGGTCGACCTGATCAATGCGCGGACGCTCAGTTCTGTGATCAACTCGTTTTTCGGGACGAGCCAGCTCTCCCAGTTCCTGGACCAGACCAATCCCCTGAGCGAGATCACGCACAAGCGTCGTATCTCCGCCCTTGGGCCCGGAGGTCTGTCCCGCGAACGCGCCGGCTTCGAAGTCCGTGACGTACACTATTCCCACTACGGGCGACTCTGTACGATCGAAACGCCGGAAGGACCGAACATCGGCCTTATCTCCACCCTGTGCGTACACGCCAAGGTGAACGAGATGGGCTTTATCGAAACGCCTTATCACGTCGTCAAAGAAGGAAAGGTAGATATGAAGCACCTGACCTTCCTGAGCGCCGAAGAAGAAGATTCCGCCAAGATCGCCCAGGCCAACATCCAAATGGACGATAAGGGCAATATATTGGAAGAAAAGGTCCGTTCCCGGGAAACCGGCGACTTCCCCATCCTGGACAAGGGCGAAGTGGAATACATGGACGTCGCGCCCAACCAGATCGTGGGTCTCAGCGCTTCGCTGATCCCCTTCCTGGAGCATGACGACGCCAACCGCGCCCTGATGGGATCGAACATGCAACGTCAGGCCGTTCCCCTGATCCGCCCTGAAGTGCCCATCGTTGGTACGGGGTTGGAAGGGAAAGCTGCCCGCGACGCGCGCATCCAGATCCACGCCGAAGGCAAAGGGGTCGTAGAATTCGTGGACGCCAACGAAATCCACGTCCGCTACGAGCGCAATGAGCAGCAAAAGCTGGTGAGCTTCGAGGACGACCTGAAGATTTACCGCCTGACCAAGTTCATCAAGACCAACCAAAGCACCTGTATCAACCTCCGCCCATGCGTCCACAAAGGACAACACGTGGTGGAAGGCGACTTCCTCACGGAAGGATACGCTACCCGCGAAGGGGAACTGGCCCTGGGCCGGAACCTGAAGGTGGCCTTCATGCCCTGGAAAGGATACAATTTCGAGGACGCCATCGTGATCTCGGAAAAAGTCGTCAGCCAGGATTTGTTCACCTCGGTGCACATCGAAGAATTCGAACTGGAAGTCCGCGATACGAAGCTGGGTGAGGAAGAACTCACCCCGGACATCCCCAACGTTTCGGAAGAGGCCACCAAGGACCTGGACCAGAACGGGGTGATCCGGATTGGCGCTCATGTCAAGGAAGGAGACATCCTGATTGGAAAGATCACGCCTAAGGGTGAATCCGATCCGACGCCTGAGGAGAAGTTGTTGCGCGCTATCTTCGGCGACAAGGCCGGGGATGCCAAGGACGCTTCTTTGAAAGCACCCGCAGGTACGGAAGGGGTCGTCATCAACAAGAAGTTGTTCCAGAGAGCCAAGAAGGATAAGAATGGTAAAGTGCGCGAGAAGGCCGCCCTGGAAAAAGTAGAAAAGGTGCACGAACAGAATACCAAGGAATTGCTGGAAGTCCTCCTGAGCAAGCTGTTGACGCTCCTTAAAGAGCACACCAGCTCCGGGGTCACCAACAATTTCGGGGAAATGCTGATCGGCAAGGGAGCCAAATTCACCCAGAAGAACCTGGCGGGGATCGACTATCAAAACGTCAACCCCCTGGGCTGGACGAGCGACGCGAAGACCGACGACGCGATCAACACGCTCCTGCACAATTATAATATCAAGTACAACGAAGAGCTCGGCCGCTACAAGCGCGAGAAGTTCAACATCTCCATCGGGGATGAACTGCCCGCGGGCGTGCTCAAGCTGGCAAAAGTATACCTGGCCGTGAAGCGTAAGCTGAAGGTAGGAGACAAGATGGCCGGCCGTCACGGGAACAAGGGTATCGTGGCCAAGATCGTGCGCGCTGAAGACATGCCCTTCCTGGAAGACGGGACACCCGTGGACATCGTGCTGAACCCCCTGGGGGTGCCCAGCCGTATGAACCTGGGCCAGATCTACGAGACGATCCTGGGTTGGGCCGGGGAAAAGCTGGAAAACCGCTTCTCCACACCCATCTTCGACGGAGCCTCCGTGGAAGAAATTTCCGAATTCTGCACCAAGGCAGGTATCCCGACGATGGGACACACCTACCTCTATGATGGGGAAACGGGAGAACGCTTCCACCAAAAGGCAACCGTGGGGATCATCTACATCATCAAGCTCCATCACATGGTCGATGATAAGATGCACGCCCGTTCCATCGGGCCCTACAGCCTCATCACGCAGCAGCCCCTCGGTGGTAAAGCCCAGTTCGGCGGACAGCGTTTCGGGGAAATGGAAGTCTGGGCCCTCGAAGCCTACGGCGCTTCCAACATCCTGCAGGAACTGCTGACCATCAAATCGGACGACATCATCGGCAGGGCGAAAACGTACGAAGCTATTGTTAAGGGAGAGAATGTACCCCGTCCGGGCGTACCTGAATCCTTCAATGTCCTCGTGCACGAACTGCGCGGACTTGGATTGGACCTGAAATTTGAATAATTCTAAAAACAAGGAACTCGGCATATGGCGCTCAAAAAAGATAACAGACCCAAGGCCACGTTTTCGAAGATTACGATCGGCCTGGCTTCTCCGGACAGCATCCTGGAAAGGTCCTACGGGGAAGTATTGAAACCCGAAACGATCAACTACCGCACGTACAAGCCCGAAAGAGACGGCTTGTTCTGCGAGCGGATCTTCGGGCCGGTAAAAGATTACGAATGTGCTTGCGGCAAATACAAGCGCATCCGCTATAAGGGAATCGTGTGCGATCGTTGCGGTGTAGAGGTTACAGAGAAGAAGGTAAGGCGCGAGCGCATGGGACACATCAAGCTGGTGGTTCCTGTTGTGCACATCTGGTACTTCAAGAGCCTTCCCAACAAGATCGGCTACCTCCTGGGTGTCAGCTCCAAGAAGCTGGAATCCATCATTTATTATGAAAGGTTCGTGGTTATCCAGCCCGGTATCCGGGTGGACAAGGGCCAGAACCCCGGGGACCTGCTGACGGAAGAAGAATACCTGGACATCCTGGATACCCTGCCCAAGGACAACCAATACCTGCCTGACGACGATCCCAATAAGTTCATCGCCAAGATGGGTGCGGAAGCCGTGCATGACATGCTGGGCCGCATCGACCTGGATGGCCTGAGCTTTTCCCTGCGCAACGCCGCGGCTACGGAGACGAGCCAGCAGCGTAAAGCAGACGCCCTCAAGCGCCTCAGCGTGGTCGAAGCTTTCCGTGAAGCCTCCAACCGCATCGAGAACAGCCCGGAATGGATGGTGATGCAATACATCCCCGTTATACCTCCGGAACTGCGTCCGTTGGTGCCCCTGGACGGCGGGCGTTTTGCTTCCTCTG
>Ga0210391_10000878_pt1 | contig 29130 bp, 19 predicted proteins | sample IncBWC12OmetaG_FD_160573 | JGI IMG/M metagenome (GOLD analysis project Ga0210391, IMG submission 160573) | Forest soil microbial communities from Barre Woods Harvard Forest LTER site, Petersham, Massachusetts, United States - Inc-BW-C-12-O ... | reverse complement strand
TCACCGCTGCGACGATTGATGGCGTACCAGCCCATTAGGTTGCTGCAATCTCCACCACAGGCACGGTTCGAGCGAAGGGCCACCACAAACCAACGGCTGCTGGAGAGTTTCGAGAAATCACAGAACCATCCGGCTCCGGGAGGTCCGCTGTCGGGGAGTGAGTCGAGTCGAGCCACCGTCTTCTGCAACAATGAGCAGGAGAATGCCTTTGTCAGACGTACACCAGCCTCAGCACCATCATTAAGCGCAAAGGCCACGAGAAGGGCGAGCACAAGGACAGTCTTGCAGGTATGCATGGGTGCGGCATAACGCCAGAGTTGAGCGGCGCGGCACCGCATTATTGCACGAGTTACTCGTGGTGGCAGACCAGGCACTTTGTTCACGGCGCGTCCGCTCGAGCGCATGTTGGACATCCTCATAGCGCAAACCGTGCGCAGTCTCGGCGGAATTCATCGGGCGCCGCCTTTGAGTAACTGCCCACTCCCGGGAATGGCGTAGCCGGCGGGGCATTTATGAGGATGCAGATCAGAATCGCAGGCTCACGGTGGCGCCCCCGCCGGGCGTGTCTGAAACGTCAACGGTCGCATCATGGGCAGTGGCGATCTGGCGAACCAACGTGAGTCCCACGCCGCTGCCTTGACGTTTCGTCGTAAAGAAGGGTACGAATATCTTATCGCGCTGATCCGGGGCAATGCCTGGACCGTTGTCCGCCACTGCAATGGCAACGCGACCGTCGGAGTCACGTTGGGCGCAAAGAGCGATCCGGCCCGCTGCGGTATCGCGCAGCGCCTCGATCGCGTTTCGGACGAGGTTGATAAGAGCTTGGTCAAGTAATTCGATGTCGGCCGCGATCTCTAGCGTTTCCGGCGTAACGCTCGTCGTCAATTGAATGTCGCGGGCTGCGAGGTCATTGGCGAGCAGGCGTTGGAGTCGCGCGAAGATGCGCTGCACCGGCGCTACTTCAACTTGCGTAACCAGATGCTTGGTTAGACGAAGGTGCTTTTGTACGAAATGGAGGAGCCCTTGGCTGCGCCGCGCCACTGTTTCGAGCGCCTCCGAGGCGTTCATCAATGAGACAGCGCACGGATCTTCGGCCGGCAATCGCTTGATCACGCCACTCACTAAATCGTGCGCCGTGGCTGCAAGCGACGACACAGGAGTGAGAGAATTCATGACCTCGTGCGCCATGACGCGGATCACAGTCTGCCAGGCGGCCATCTCCTGAGCGCTCATTTCGCTTTCGATGTTTTGCAGGGAAATGAGGCGATACCGTATGCCGCCTAGCGCCAGATCGGTCACCGCGACTTTGAGCAGTAGCGCCCCAGGGGGGCGTACCATTCGCAAGATGGCGGTGCTTCCAGGACGGATGGAGTCCATGCCGACGGCGAACGCTTCCCCATGCCGTGCGAACTGTCCTGTTTCCGTCAACGCAGTTCGGAATAGTCGCCGTGCCGCCATGTTGAGAAGTTGGACGTGCCCGCGCTCATCCGTAGATACCAAGGCTACGGGAACATGAGCAATGAGCGTCTGGAGGTATCGCGATTGTTCTTCGCGTTCGGATCGGACCGATCGGAGCTTCGCTAGCACGCCGGTCATTGCGCTGCCGAGTTCGCTGTGGGCACTATCGCCCATCAAGCCAGAATAGCCAAGCGAGGTGTCGTCGAAGGAAATGGCCTCCAGAAACCTCGCCATTTCTCGGCCCGACTGCGTGGAAAAACGCACGAGCCCGGCAATCTGCGCGATCACCATCGCCACACCGAGCGCAATCGTCGCATACCATCGGGTCTGCATGATCAGACACGTGGCGGCCACGATCGTGAGCGCGAGTGCTGCTGTGCGCAGGGCGATTCCAATCTGGAAGCGGCTATAGCCCATATTTGATCTTCCGCCGATATAACGATGCGCGCGTGAGGCCAAGCGCCGCCGCGGCGCGGCTGATATTGCCCTGGCACTCCGCCAGAGCGCGGGCGATCGCGCTTCTTTCAACGGCGTTGAGCCGGGAGGTATCGGCTGAGTGGCCGACAGGAACGTCGGCACGCGGGGCGACGAGAGAAAAGTCGTCTGCTTCCAATACGTCCCCATCGCTTAGGATGACTGCGCGTTCGACTGCATGGCGGAGTTCGCGTACGTTCCCGGGCCACACATGGGTCACAAGTTCGTCCAGCGCCGTGGCGGCCAGTCGCTTGGGGGGAAAGTTGTATTTTTGCGCGTAAATGGCGATGAAGTGTTCCAGCAGGAGCGGGATATCTTCTCGTCGATTACGTAAGGGGGGCAACTTAATTTCTACCGTGTTGATGCGGTAGAACAAGTCCTGTCGAAATCTATCCGCATCGGCCAGCTGCTCCGCAGCGAGATTGGTGGCCGAAATTAGTCGGACGTCGATCGGTTCCGGTTTGTCCGACCCGACGGGGATGACCTCCCGTCGCTCGAGCGCCGTGAGTAATTTGCTTTGCAGATGCACTGGAACGTTGCCGATCTCGTCGAGAAAGAGCGTGCCGCCGGTTGCCGCGCGGAATAGACCGATGCGATCCTCGCGAGCGTCCGTAAATGCCCCACGGCGATGGCCAAAGAGTTCGCTTTCGAAGAGCTGGGGCGAAAGGGCACCTAAATCGACTCTTAGGAATACGTCGTCGGCGCGCCGCGAGTGTCGGTGAATCTCCCGGGCGACCAATTCCTTGCCGGTCCCATTTTCGCCCAGGATGAGCACATTGGCATCGGTGGGCGCGGCCCGGCGGATCGTGTCAAACACCTGGAGCGCGGCGGGTGAGGTGCCAATCATTTCGATGTCGGTGCGCGTCGCGGCCGCGAGTCCACGATTGCGCTTGCGCAGTTCCACCGTCTCCAGGCGCGACCGGCGCAGATTAACGGCGGCCAAGAGTGTTGCCACCAGCCGCTCGTTTTCCCACGGCTTGGTGACGAAATCCGCCGCACCCTGTTTCATGGCTCGAACCGCCAACTCGACGCCGCTATGGGCGGTAACGAGAACCACCACCGCCTGCGGATCGATTGAAATGACCTCGGAGAGCGACTTGAGGCCCTCCGCGCCGTTGTCGACGCCGGCCGTGAAATTCATGTCGAGCAGGAGAACATCGAATGCCCCCTGTCTCGCCAGATCAGGTAGGCGCGACGGGTCAGAAATCGTTTGGACAGCTGCGAAATGTTGCTTGAGGAGCAGGCGCGCCGCGACCAGGATGTCCTCCTCATCGTCGACGACGAGGATGCGAGCGGAGTTGGGGTCTGGCGCCATGTGTACGAATCCGGACAGTGTGCGGTCAGTTGTACGCTGGCGAACGCTTTTTGGCCATCTCATGTTCTATAAGCCATTGAAAAAATGGGTATAAGTGCGATGGCTCAGTAATTGCTTTACCAGGATATGAACCCTGGTGATCACCTGCTTGCCGTTTCGGACCCGTTGGCCACAGCAACCGCCTTTGGGGGTATGGATAGGCCCTTGAAGCGAGTTCTCGCCGGCGGCGCTACGCTCCTTACGGTCTTGCAGGGCTTTTGGACCTCGCGGGCGGCCTCCAGGTTACTTGCACACTTGGGCGGTCATACCTACGGAGTCCCGATCGACAAACTGACCTTCGGACAAGTGACGAAAGGCCCCTGCGAAGACTTCATCGCCGTGCGTAGCACTGCCGCGTCATTCACCACCGCTCATCTCACTGCTGATCAGGGCGGCTCGGTGAAGCGGGAGCTGGTTGAGGATGGAGCAGAGGTCAAGGCCGGACCGCCTCTCATCGTGTTGACGAACGCGACGCTGCAGCTCCAGGTCGCCTTGCGACAAGCCGCTACGGCGGGGCAGATCAATGCACAGGGAAACACCAAAATACAATTGGAAGAAACTCGCTTCAAACACCAACACGACTTGCTCGACACCGCACATCAGATCAGCAAGCTGAAGGATGACCTTCCACGACACAAGGTTGTGCACGATGGCAATGCAATTGCGTCACCGATCTACCAGCAAGATCAAGAAGCATACGCCTACGAACTGAAGCTTCGTGATGCTACCGCCTCCTCCGGTGGAGCAGAGAAGGCGGTTAGTGCAACCCTGCTCCGACAGCTCCAAGACACCCTGATCCGGCTCAAGGGGAGTAGCGCTACCGCCGCTGCAAGCCTCGGCGTACTCACCACCCGAGCACCAATCGATGGACAGCTCACGGCACTGACAGCAGAAGTGGGTCAATCAAAGCGCCAACGCGCGGTGCCGGGGCAACTTGATTCACTTGATCGCTGCAAGCTAACCGCGTTGGTGGACGAGTACTACGTCGGCCGGATGCCACGACGAAGATCCAATTGCCCACCAGACGGTCGGTACGTGACTCGCCGCAACGTTCGGCTCGGTCGGCGTAATCCCGAACACGTTGCGGTCCTCGACGGCTTGGCACCGGGCGAAAAAATCATCGTCTCTGGATATGAAGCGTTCCGGAAGATCGATCGAAATGCCCATCGCATGGTGAACCTGCTCGATGGTGCCATCGTCACCGAAAATATCCGGCAAATTTCTTAGTTCAGAGCACGCCATGTTCCGGAATTATCTCATCACGGCTGCGCGCAACATCGTTCGCCACAAGCTCTATAGCTTCATCAACATCGCGGGCCTGGCGTTGGGGCTGGCCAGTGCCATCTTCGTCATCCTGTTTATCCGAGACGAAACATCCTACGACAAATGGGTGCCGGACAGTACGCGCCTCTACAGGTTGGAAACGACCTCGCGGGTACCAGGCCGCACCGCCGTGGACGACGCTCGGGTTCCCTTCCCCGTGTCGGCCGCGATGCAGGAGGAGATCCCGGAAGTGGCGGCGACGACTCGGGTGATTCGCGAAGGCATCACCGTGACGGTTGGGGGCCGGCAGTTCCCCGAGGGCGTGGACGTCGTAGACGCCAATTTTCTACAAGTTGTCCGATTGCCCCTGGTGTCAGGAGATCCAGCCACGGTTCTCATGCAGCCGGAATCCCTGGTCCTGTCGGAAGACACTGCCAGGAAGTTCTTCGGCAATGCGAATCCGCTCGGACAAAGCGTCACGGTTGCCAAGGCAAGCTGTGACAAGCCAGATGGAGCCTGCGAGAGCACCCAGATCGCGCTGAAGGTTACAGGCGTGCTGCGAAACTTGCCGAGCAATTCCCAACTTGTAGCCGATGTGCTCATGCCGAACACCTCTGTCGCCGACACGGTTACTCAGGAGCAGAAGCAGAACTGGCTTCTTCCCTGGTACTACACCTACGTGACTCTTGCGCCCGGCGCGGATCCTCAGGCAGTGATCACAAAGCTGGCGCCAATACTGGATAGGGGTACAACGGCTGCGCTGCGGAATCTCCAGGTGAGGATCCGGGGAAGTCAGCTTTACCAAATGCATCTGACTCCATTCACGGATGTTCATCTCTCATCCGCCCGATTTGCCGAAAACATGACGCCCGCAGGGACCTGGGTCACGGTTTACGGTACCGCTACGGTCGGGTTGCTGATCATTCTGGTGGCCTGCTTCAATTTCATGAACCTGGCGACTGCCCGCGCCATGCTGCGTGCTCGCGAAATTTCGCTGCGCAAGTGCGTTGGTGCAGACCGCTGGCAGCTGATGACTCAGTTCCTGGGCGAGTCGGTGCTCATGGCTCTTTGCTCCCTAGCGCTTGCCCTTCCGATCGTCGAGATTCTGTTGCCTGCTTACGATCGTTTTCTGGAACGGCCGATCACTTTCCACTACCTCGGCGACTGGCAACTATCGCTCATGATTGTCGCTATCGCGATCGCCGCGGGGCTGATCAGCGGTGTCTATCCGGCGCTTAGGCTATCGAGCTTTCGGCCCGCTGCGGTGCTGCGAACCAACAGTTCGGCTCAACCCGGCTCGAGCCGTTTGCGCACGGTTCTGGTTGTGCTGCAGTTCGCCGTCTCGATTGGCCTCGGCATCGCAACCATCGTCGTGTACAAGCAAATCACTTTTGCGCGCAATCTAGATCTGGGCTTCGATCGGAGCAACATCCTCGTTCTTTACGCAGGAGCGCTTACTCCAAGGAGTCGCGAGACCCTCGAACATACCTTACGCAGCTATCCCGGCGTCTCCACCACCGCGCTATCAGACGCTGTGCCCTTCCAGAATCAAGGCGCCCTTGGTCTAATCCGGCTTCCGGGGCGGCAGGATATGATTACCCTCAACAGGATACTGATCGGCCCGGACTTCCCCCACCTGTACGGCATGGCGCTGGTTGCCGGACGGCTATTCTCCGAGAGCCGCGACGAGGATACGTTGAGTGACGCTGACGGCGGCAGCATTTTCCCGGCCAACGAGGAGCACAATATCCTCATTAATGTGGCCGCGGCTGCGCGGTTCGGTTACACACCGCAGCAGATCATCGGAAAGACGATCAGGTACAACAGAAATTTCGTGAACATCGTGGGTGTGCTTGGGGATATAAAGTTTGATGGTGCCAGGGAGCCCGTGAAGCCCACCGTGTATTTCAACGACAAATCGCGCACTAATTGGCTTTCGGTGCGCCTCAGTGGGAAAGACGTTCCGGCGACGCTGCATTCAATCGACAGTACCTGGCGTGCGTTGGCGCCGGACACGTATTTGTCGAGCTATTTCCTCAGCGACCAGTTTGGTACGCTGTACCGGAGTGATGAAAGACAGGGGGCCTTGTTTGGCGTTTTTGTCGCTATCGCCATTTTCATTGCTTGCCTCGGTCTCTTCGGCGTTGCCGCTTTCACCGCCGCCCGTCGCACCAAGGAGATAGGAATCCGAAAGGTCGTCGGTGCGCGTACGCGCGATATATTACAGCTCCTGCTCTGGCAATTCTCCGTCCCGGTGCTGATTGCGAATTTGATTGCGGGGCCCGTGGCCTACTATTATTTGCACCGTTGGCTGGAGAGCTACGCCTACCGGATCACCCTAAATCCACTCTATTTCTTGACCGCCGGGCTCGCCGCTCTCGGGATTGCTTGGATCACAATTATCGCGCATGCCATACATGTCGCGCGGGCGAAGCCCATAAATGCGCTCCGCTATGAGTAGAGCGATTCTACGGCGGGAGCGACGAGCACGGCCGTCCCATGCCTGCAACGGCGGCGGGCTAATACCACCACTGTTTCTGTTGCGGAACCCCGCATAGGGGTGGTCCACATAGAGTCTAACGCCAGAGTTGAGCGGCGCGACACTGCATCATAGTGCGTGTCTCTCGCGATGACGAATCGAGCACTTTATTCACGACGCGCCCGCTCCAACGTATGTTAGATGCTGTCGCTCGATCCGTCCGCTGCATAATACGCCAAAGTCTCACCTTCTTGAGGGGGCCTTACTCGTAGCAAGGGGCGGAAGGCCAACATTAGGGCGAGCGGAACAAATATCAGACAAGCTGCAAGAAGGAACTCCCAATAACCGACTCCTTTAACCACACCAGTTAGTGCAACCGAGAACATCGTGTAGTTATAGCCCGGAGTGACGGTTATGCCGGAGATAAAGAATGTCGGCAACGCCCTTAGGACGTCGATCCCCAGCCAAATGGCCAGCAACCTAACTGTCACGATGACTATTTGACGGGGTGTCACACAGGACCTCTAACGCCAAAGTTGAGCGGCGCGCCGCGGCGCATCCACTGGCAGTTTATTCACGGCGCGTCCGCTCGAACGCAAGTTAGACCGCCGCGGGCGCATTTAGTACCGCTTCAATTCTGTGACCATCGGGATCAATTAGAAATGCCGCGTAGTAGTTTGGACCGTATTTCTGTCGAGTTCCGGGATTGCCGTTGTCCTTTCCTCCAACCCTCAACGCGGCTGCATGAAACGCATCCACTGATTCTCTGGTTGGCGCAGCAAATGCCAAATGAAATCCCGGACCCGGCGGCGCCGCCTCAAGATTGCGATTTAGTAGGAGAAGATCCTCTCCATGAATTCGCCCGTAGCCAATCGAGTTTTTGCCATCAAATACACGGCGGAAGCCCAATGCTCCGAGGGCCGCGTCGTAGAAAGCACTTGATAGCGCCAAATCGCGGACCCCGATGGATATGTGGTGAAGCATGATCGGTCTAACGCCAAAGTGGAGCGGCCGCGCGCGGGCCAGGGTCACGGGGTGCGTCGATGACAGAAACCGGTACTTTATCCTTGCGCGGTCCGCTCAAACGCATGTTAGACCTGCAGCACGCTTTTGCAGCCAGGACAACAAATTTCAGGCTTTCGATTCCGCAATGAGCGCCTCAATTCTACGAACAGCTCGACTCCACAATGTGGGCAAGGCAGGATCTGTAGTCGCCGAATAGTCACCAGCCCAATCACTCCAATCACAACAGCAGCACATCCGAGTCCAATCTGTTTCAGTGCAGTGTCAATTGGATCCAGCACCAATGCAAGGACGCCGTACAACGCAAGCACAATACAAGAAACGAGCACGCCATTACGCATTCTGCGCCGGTAGGAATCGAAGAGGCGCGTCATCAGGGGTCTAACGCCAAAGTTGAGCGGCGCGCCGCAGCATCAAGACAGCTACTTTATTCACGGCGCGTCCGCTCGAACGAATGTTAGGCGCCATACAGCTATCCCTTGATCCAGACGATCGCGGCGATCACGAGAAATCCCAGACAAATTGGGGCAAGGATCCAGAAGCGCCAGGCGTGCGTCCTGGTGTCAGCGTCCAGAGCGATTGGAGATTGGCGCCGACCCGGCCGAAATTGCGCAATGACTGCGATGGTCAAGCGTACCAATACCTCAAGTATGGCAGAGGCAATGGCTAAGAAGGCGTCAGCGAGTGCTTCCAAGATTGCGCCCTCCGCTGCCTAACGCCAAAGTCGAGCGGCGCGGCACTGCAACACGACTGGCACTCTATTCATGGCGGCTCCGCTCAAACGCATGTTAGGCGGCATCATCGTGCTCATGCCCTTCGGCCACGCCGCCAGGAAGCCTGCCCGTGACGATGTATTCGAGTTCTCCTTCGGTTAGATCCCCAAGGACATTCGCACCACTCCAAATGTGCTGCGCGCGGCGAAGAAACTCAGCGGGTACCAATACCGCTGCCGTCGGCATTAGGTTGAAGCTCGGGGGCACCGCGAAGACACAAGCCGGACAGTCGTGCAGTGTCAAATATTCTGCGACGGGTGTAGCCGCGGCGACATCCGGGCATGCAAGGAAGACCCGCCACTCTGGCGTGTTGCCCATTGGTCAGAGGATAGTCCAACCGCGGCAAGTAGTCTCCAGAGGCCCGGAATGAAGCCTAACGCCAAAGTTGAGCGGCGCGGCACCGCATCATTGCACTTGTCGAGCACATTGACAGACCAGGCAGTTTATTCGCGGCGCGCTCCGCTCAAACGCATGTTAGGCCAAATAGCTTACGACCCCGCCGCCGTCGCCCGTCTTCGGGTCACAGCCTGCCCATACCGCGCCCCATGTGTATGTGCCGGGGGCATATCCCTTACTGATCAACCACTGCTCAGTTTTCCGCGCTCGAAGCCGCTCCGTTTCAGCGGACCAGCCTGACCAGTTGTCATTTTGCGCGGCGCCTTCCTCTGGGTCGAGTACGGCAATGCCGATATTATCCAGCTTTCCGCGATTGAACCAGAGACTGCATCCTATCCGTTGATCCCCGTCTACAAATGCCGGTAAGCGATAGCACGTCCAGCCGGTCTTCAGGTCCATCTTTTTTTCTGCTGCGTTTGAGAGTCCTTTCAGCAGATCCATCTCGGTGAGCGCCCGTGACACACATATCCCAGTTGGATGGTCAAGAGCAAACGCGTCACTGTCCATCTTTTTACTTGCCTAACGCCAAAGTTGAGCGGCCGCTCACAGCTCATCGCGCACGATGCCCACGTTGACGCCACTTGGCACTTTATTCATAGGCGGTCCGCTCGAACGAATGTTAGATCTCACGGCTTTCGCAGCATGGTTTCAATGAACGATGCACCGAACATCGCCACTCCGAACAGCGAAACGTCGAGACCAATCAGCCCGAGAACCAAAACTGTCGGCGCAACGCTCACGATTGAGTTTGGTAACCTATTGGGTGGCACCAACTTACATGAAACGGCGCCTGAGGCCACGATTACAGCCAGCAGCGGTGAGAATAGCCTAAGAGCTTCGCCGCCATCGAGTGTGATCGCACCGGACCAGGCGCGTACCACCACGGCAATGATCAGTCCAGCGGTTAGCACCGCTATGAGGCGCAATTTGGCGCTGTAGCGAGATGACATCTAACGCCAAAGTTGAGCGGCGCGCTGCTGCGCTACCACGGGCAGTTTATTCACGGCGCGTCCGCTCGAACGATAGTTAGATGATGCGGAGAACACGTACGACCGCGTCTATTTCGGCTTTGGCGCGCGCAGCGTCAGTTCTGCTTCCACTTGTCCCTGCATATGGGTCTCCAACAACATTGATGCAGACCTGCGATCCTGAAAACTCTACGGTCACTAATTCGCCCCACGTCAATGCCGTCCATGGAGCCTTGATCCTAGCGGCAATCAGTTCGTTCTTTCTGTCATCGCAGATGGTCCAATCATTGGACACCGCTACGTCTAACACCCTCCGATAGTTTTCAGCTGCACCATCGGAGGTCTGAAACACCGTATACCGAAGCCTGCGCCTCTGCGCGAACCATAGAAAAAGGGCCAGGGTCGCGGAGATTGCGACGCCCCACCACAGGTTTGGATTATGTTTTTTTCCACTAACGAGATCAGCGATGCCAAAATATGAGCAGAAGACCGAAATGCATGCGAAGTAGAAGGAGAGCCGATACTGCCCCATCCATCCCCAAATGCGCAGAGGAGCGCGGGTCGGCTGTGAGGCGCGGTCCATGATCTCCATCTAACGCCAAAGTTGAGCGGCGCGGCGCAGCGCGACCACTGGCACTTTATTCACGGCGCGTCCGCTCAAACGCATGTTAGGTTGCTTGGTAAAGCTTGAGGTGACAATAGGCGCATTGTCGGGGCACTCCCAGCTCGGCCGCTTGATGTGATAGCCAAGGGCGACCACACCTAGGGCATGGCCATCTCACAAGCCGAAATGCGAGCACGCCCCAGACAAGGGCCCAAGCGGCCATGAGAACGGGAAAAATGATATCGATAAAGGCGAGCTCTGCCAATTTCGCGGCAATGGCGATACCGATAACGCAGGGAAACCCTGCGACAAGACCAAACGTCGCGGCGAGATGGCGACGCCGGTATTCGCGCCAGGTTGCAGGGATAGCATTGGTCATGGAGCAACCTAACGCCAAAGTTGAGCGGCGCAGCACGGCAACACGACAGGCACTTTATTCACGGCGCGTCCGCTCAAACGCATGTTAGGTTGCACATTCATTGGTAGTCCACTTGGTCTGGGTGAGTTACTTGCATGAACACGCTGAGGCGTTGACTACGTCGCTCGAAGATATGTTTCCTGACGGCTGTGATGTACCCGCGGCGGTCCTGTTTCGCGTCAATTCCATCAGGCGCAAAGTTCGCCTTCAGACGATTACAAACGACGCAGCTCAGGATCAAGTTTTCCAAATTCCGGCCTTTGCCACCCTTAGAAGCAGGCACTAGGTGATCCTCCGTGGCCATGAGGAATCTGTCCAAGTCTGCCTTTAAGTCCATGCCGCAGTAGACGCATCGCCCCTGATCTCGCTCGAAGAGGAGCATGAACTTCGATTTTGGCAACTCGCCCAAGTGCAACCTAACTAATATTTAGGGTGGCAAATTGCAGGAATGAAATGGTGCATTTTCAACACATGTGCAGCTTGAGTCGTCATAGGTGATTGTATTCACTAGAGCGTCTGAGTGGAATGACGTCAATACTTTAGCGACAGATGCTGCATGGCAGAACCTGCGAAACCGCGCCTCCTCGATCAGGTTCGTAATGCCGTGCGTGTGCGTCACTATAGCTACCGGACGGAGGAGCAGTACGTCTTCTGGATCAAACGGTACATTCTGTTCAACGGCAGGCGACATCCGCGGGACCTGGGGGCGGTCGAGGTCGAAACATTCCTGAGCAGCCTGGCGGTGCACGGGAACGTGGCGGCGGCCACGCAGAATCAGGCGCTGGCGGCTGTTCTGTTTCTGTACCGGCATGTGCTGAAGCAGGATCTGCCCTGGCTCAACAATATCGTCAAGGCGCGTAAGCCGCGTCGCCTGCCTCTGGTGCTGACGCGCGAGGAAACTCGGGTTCTTCTGGCTCAGCTTTCAGGCGTGCATTGGCTTGTCGGGGTGCTGTTGTACGGCAGTGGACTGCGACTGATGGAGTGCCTGCGGCTGCGTATCCAGGATATCGATTTCGAGCGCGGGCAGATCATGGTGCGCGGCGGCTAGGGCGGGAAGGACAGAGTTACCGTTTTACCCGCGCTCGTGGTGGCCCCGCTGCGGGTGCATCTGGATTCGGTTCGGGAGAGGCACTCGCATGCGCTGCAAAGTGGTTTTGGCGGGGTGGAATTACCTGCGGCGATTGAACACAAGAACCCCGGAGCAGCACTGGAATGGTCCTGGCAGTACGTCTTTCCGGCGCTGGATGCCAGTCGGGATCCACGCACGGGCACTCGGCGGCGCCACCACATAGTGGAATCATCCATGCAGCGGCAGATGCGGGCGGCCGTGCGGCGCTCGGGAATCTGCAAGCCGGCGACCTGCCACACGTTGCGCCATTGCTTTGCGACGCACATGCTGGAACGCGGCTATGACATCCGAACCGTGCAGGAGTTGTTGGGACATGCGGATGTGAGCACCACCCAGCTGTATACCCATGTGCTGCGCAAGGGGGCCAATGGGGTGTCCAGCCCAGTGGACTTCTAGCCTCAAAATTGAGCGGTGCGCCGCCACAAGGATCCGTCAGCCGGTCGCGGTGAGGAAATGGGCACTTTTCTCGCTACGCGCTTAGACTGGGCAGTGGTAATGATGGCGGTGCGTGAAATGATTTTCGGCAGAGCATTGCAGATATTGCGCGGCACAATTCTGCGTTCGCTTGGGCTCGGTGTCGCCGTTCTCCTGGTGTCCTGTGCTTCGGCTCCGGCGCCGGATGACCAATTCGGGCCGCCGCAATCAAGCGTTGATCTGGCACAGGCGACGCGATACGCGTTGCGCGCCTTCGCTACGGGGGAGGCGAAGGACGATTATTCGCGGGACTGGATTGCGGCACTGCAGATGCTCGCGCTGGACTCGCACCCGAAGGCCTACCGGCTGCTGGTGGAATTGACCAGTTCGGACCGATTCACTGCGCTGGCGCCGGATCGACAGCACGCGGGTCTGCTGCTCACGGGCCTGATCGGGCTCGAGCAGCGTGATAACTCGTATGCCCATCATATTCTGGTGCGTGCCAGTGAAATGCCAGAGGCGGGAGTGGCGGACTGGGAGGGCCGATATACCGGTGCATCGAGAGTCGCAGACATACCCGATGGCATGATTTCCGTGACGGCGCTGGCCAGGCGCTGGCCCGGGGCCCTGGGCGCCCTGAGAGCCGATATTGTGCGCAATCTGGTCCTCAGAACCCCGGATGATGAAGCGCAGAAGGACGCACGCTTCACCATGCTCAATGCCCTGTTCGACGCCTCCTGGACGCCTTTCGCGGGCACGCAGCCGCAGCCGGAATGGCTGCTGCTGGTGGATGAGTGCGTCGCGCGCAACGATCTGGCCCGCGCGGCGCAGGTCGTGATGCGCATTGATGACCCGCACACTCTGCTGGGGCTGCGCGTGGACCGCCGGGATGATGCCCTGGTACGCCTGAATCCGGCGAGCTTCGATCTGGCTGCCGCCGGCGGCAGACAGGTAGCCGAATACCTGCGCAGTGTAGAGGATTATCCGCGCAGCCTGGATGCGGTGGTGCAGCTGACCTATGTCTATCTCTGGCTGGGTCGCTACTCGGATGTGATGACGGTGACGAACGCCGTGATCGAGCGCGTCACGTTGAGCGGGGATGTGAAGAAAATCTATGACGACGGCCCCGAAAGGCTGCAGTGGATCTACGATAATCGGGCCAGGGCGCTCGCGGCGCTGGGTCAGGACGAGGAGGCCGAGGCGGAATTGCGCGCTGCGGCCGAGCGCCTTGAGAATGGCGAAAAGAATGTCAGCAATGTGCTGAACCTGGCGAACTTTCTGCTCAATCGTGATCGGCCGGAGGAGGCTCGTTCGGTAGTTTCGGAGCTTCCGAACGGCCCGCATTCCTTGTCGCCCTATGGAAAACTGGTCCAGCAGGAGGTTCTGGTCAGGCTGGCGGTCATGCTGAAGGATGCGCAGGCAACCGAGCAGGCTTTGAACTACCTGAAGGAACACGAGCAGGATGGCCCGCAGGTCCTGCAGTCCTCGCTATTCCGGGCGGGTCGAACCGATGAGGCCGCCGCCGTGCTCATCCGCAGGCTGGAAGATCCCAGCAGGCGCCGCGAAGCACTCCTGGAAATACAGGACTACGCCTCCCATGCCGAGCCTGCGCCGGTGAGGGAGCATGACCGCCGATACAATCTTTGGCTGCAGCGTCCCGACATCCAGGCAGAGATTGCCAAGGTCGGGCGCCGCGAAAAGGTTGCGTTTCCGGAGGGTCCGGAGTGATCTAACGCTGCATCTTCATCAGCTGGTCCATGGTCGGCATGGTGTTGCTGAGGTTGTTCATGATGACGATGGAGCCGAACACGACGAGGAACACGATGAAGATGCCAAACCCCAGGGCGAGGGCGGTGTTCTCGCCTTCCTCGGTGGCGTTGACGTGCATGAAGAACACCAGGTGCACGCCCATCTGCGCGATGGCGAGCACCGCCAGCAGTATCGGCAGGCCAGGGCCCCAGACCAGGTGAGTGGTGGCGGCGCCGAAGGAGGCGAGGGTGAGGATGATGGCCAGCGCCAGACCGCCGAGATAACTTTGCGGGTTGGTACTGCCGTCGTCTTCGATCTCATCGTTATGCTGCATGGACGCTACCCAGATAGACGATGGTGAACACGCCGATCCATACCAGGTCGAGCGCGTGCCAGAACAGGCTGAAGCAGAACAGGCGCCGGATGACGGTGGTGCGAAGCCCAAGGGTGGCCACCTGCGCGGTCATCACCAGCAGCCACAGCAGTCCCGAGCTCACATGGCAGCCATGGGTGCCGACCAGCGTGAAGAAGGCGGACAGGAACGCACTATGGGTCGGGCCGAAGCCGCGGGCCACGAGGTCCGAGAACTCCGTGACCTCCAGGCCAATGAAGCAGGCGCCCAGCACCCAGGTCACCGCCGCCCACAGATAGAACTTCTGCAGTTCGCGTCGTTCCGCGGCGATCAGCATCAGACCGCAGGTGAAGCTCGAGGCCAGCAGACAGCAGGTCTCGATGAAGACATTCTTCAAATCGAAGATATCGCTCCCCGACGGTCCGCCGGCGGTGGCCTTGGACAGCACCGCATACGTGGCGAAAAGAGCGGAGAAGATGACGATGTCACTGAGCAGGAACAGCCAGAAACCGAAGCTGATCATCGACCAGGTGGAGGCCGGCCCGCGCTCCGAGAGTGGAAGCGGCTTGCCGTGTGCATCCAGGGCGAGATTCGCGGCGTTCATAGCTGCGCCCCAAGGCTGGGATGACGCCGGTCGAAGTCCTCGAGTTCCTCGGCGGTGATGTACAGGTCGCGGTCGGTGTCCCAGGCCTGCCGCAGCAGCACGCCGATGCAGCAGATGACCGCCACGATCACCAGCCACCAGATATGCCAGATCAGGCCGAACCCCAGGAACACGGCGAAGAATGCACTGACGAAGCCGGTGCCACTGCGCTTGGGCATGTGGATGGTCTCGTAATGGGGCTTGTGGTCGGCCTCGTAGCGGCTCTCGGCCACCTTGTGCAGTTCCTTGTTCTTGGTCTTGACAGCCCAGAAGGCATCGATGCCGTGCACATGCGGCTCGACGGAAAAATTCCAGGACGGCGGCGGTGAGGCGGTGCCCCACTCGAGGGTGCGGCCGTTCCAGGGGTCACCTGTCAGATCGCGGCGCCGTTCGCGCGTGCGGATGCTCCACGCCAGCTGCACCACCATCAGGCCTATGCCGGCAAAGATCAGCGCCGCGCCGCAGAAGGCCGCGATCATGTAGGGCTGCCAGGAAGGGTCGGCGTAGTGCTGCATGCGCCGCGTCGCGCCCATCAGCCCCAGCGCATACAGTGGCATGAAGGCGAGATAGAAGCCGATGAACCAGCACCAGAAGATCACCTTGCCCAGGGTCTCATCCAGAGTGAAGCCGAAGGCCTTCGGGAACCAGTAGTTGTAGCCGGCCATGAAGCCGAAGACCACGCCGCCGATGATCACATTGTGGAAGTGAGCGATCAGGAACAGGCTGTTGTGCAGCACGAAGTCGGCCGGCGGAATGGACAGCAGCACGCCGGTCAGGCCGCCCAGCGTGAACGTCACCATGAAGCCGATGGTCCAGTAGATGGGCACCGTGAAGCGGATCGAACCACCGTACATCGTGAACAGCCAATTGAACACTTTGACGCCGGTCGGCACCGCGATGATCATGGTCATGACACCGAAGAAGCCGTTCACATCGGCACTGGCACCCATGGTGAAGAAATGGTGCAGCCACACCAGAAAGGACAGCACGCAGATCGCCATGGTTGCGACCACCATCGAGTGATAGCCGAACAATGGCTTGCCGGAGAAGGTGGCGATAACCTCGGAGAACACCCCGAAGCAGGGCAGGATGAGGATATAGACTTCCGGATGTCCCCAGCACCAGATGAGGTTGATGTACATGACGGCGTTGCCGCCGAGGTTATCGGTGAAGAAATGGAAGCCGGCATAGCGGTCCAGCAGCAGCAGTGCGAAGGTGGCCGTGAGAATCGGGAAGGCGGCGACGATCAGCAGGTTCGAGGCCAGCGCCGTCCAGCAGAATATCGGCATGCGCATGTAGCTCATGCCGAAAGTGCGCATCTTGAGGATGGTGGTGGTGAAATTGATGCCGGCGAGGAGGGTGCCAAGACCCGAGATCTGCAGGCTCCACAGGTAGTAGTCGACGCCGACCCCCGGGGAATAGGCAAGCTCGGACAGCGGCGGATAGGCGAGCCAACCGGTCTTGGCGAACTCGCCGATGAACAATGACAGGTTGACCAGCAGCACTCCCGAGGCGGTCAGCCAGAAGCTTACGGAATTCAGAACCGGAAAGGCCACGTCGCGCACGCCCAGCTGCAGTGGCACCACGAAGTTCATCAGGCCGATCACGAACGGCATGGCCACGAAGAAGATCATGATCGTGCCATGCGCCGAGAAGATCTGATCGTAGTGCTCCGGCGGCAGGAAACCGGTCGCGCCGCCCTGCGCCAGGGCCAGCTGCGCGCGCATCATGAGGGCGTCGGCAAACCCGCGGATCAGCATCACCAGGCCCAGCGCCACGTACATCACGCCGATGCGCTTGTGATCGGTGCTCGCGAACCATTCATTCCAGAGGTACGGCCACCAGCCCTTGAGGGTGATCAGCGCCAGGATGGCCAGGATCCCGCACACCATGACGATCGAGGTCACCAGCGGAATCGGCTGGTTGAAGGGGATTGCGGCCCAGGTCAGTTTGCCCAGCATTTGCTAAAAACTCACTCAGCCGAATCGCTGTGTTCAATCTGCGCCGCGCTGGGCGCGGCGCCGGGATGCATGAGGATGGCATCGAAGAGGTCACCGCTCACGGTGCCATAGGTATGCTGCGGATCCTTGGCGCTCGGATGCGTGAGCGCCTCGTAGGCGCTGGCATCCAGGATGCCCCCGCCGGTGCGGGTGCCGTCCAGCCATTGCTCGAAATCCTGGCGCGACAGGGCGCTGACATCGAAGGTCATGTCGGAGAACCCCTCGCCGCTGAACTGCGCGGAGAGGCCGTGATAGTCACCCGGGTCATCCACCATCAGGTTCAGCCGCGTCGCCATTCCGGCCATGGTGTAGACCTGGCTGCCCAGCTGGGGAATGAAGAAGCTGTTCATCACGGTGGCGGAGGTCATGTGGAAGCGCACCGGTGTGCCCACCGGCAACACCAGCTTGTTGACGCTGGCGACACCGGCGTCCGGATAGATGAACAGCCACTTCCAGTCCAGCGAGACCACATCGATGTCCAGCGGCGTGACACTGGACTCCAGGGGTTTGGGCGGGTCCAGGTCATGAGAGCTCAACCAGGCGATGCCGCCGAGGAACAGGATCACCAGCGCCGGAATGGCCCACACCACGAATTCGATACGCCCGGAATAGTCCCAGTCCGGAAGGCGCTTGGCCTTGGAGTTGCCGGCGCGAAACCACCAGGCGAACGCCAGCGTCGCGATGATCACCGGGATCACGATCGCGAGCATGATCACGGTCGAGTCGATCAGTATCAGTTTTTCCTGGCGGCCGATGGGACCGTGAGGGTCCAGCACCGCGGCGCTGCAGCCGGTCAGGGTCGCAGCCAGCAACGCAATACCGCAAATTCTCAATGGTTCAATCTCAGCAGATTTAAAACCTAGATTACGATTTTCAGGCCCGGATCGCCAGGCGTCTTGAGCGCGGCAGCAATCGATTCGGCGCATGACAGGTATTAAAAGGGCGATGAATTTCCCGTAATGAAAACGCGCGGCGCCGCTGTTTGAAGGTCGGATTTCGCCAAAATCCAATAGTGAAAAGAGCTGTTTTACGTGATCCAGCGCACGGTTGGGAAAATTGCCTCGCCGCGGGGTCCCGGACCCCTGCTGCGCCGGCCAACGAATTCTTGCCATAAGTGACTTTGGTCTCGGTGCCGCCGCCCCTGCGATCCTAGACTTTCAAGACTAAATCTAGCTTAGAGATCTGGTTACGGCCGAAGGCGATGTTCCAGGGCGATCCGGTGACTGAGGGGCGCGTCGATTGCCATACGGCAAGCGATTGGCCGCGTGTTGTCCGGCATTTGCCGATGGCCCTGGTGGTGCTGCTGGTGACGGCCCTGCTGCAGACGGCGCCGGTCGCCGCCCAGGAGTTCAGCTTCAGTCGCTACACCCAGGTGTCCGGACTGCGCAACTTGGGCATCGAGCAGTTGCTGGTGGATCGCAACGCCGATCTATGGGTGGCGACCGACGGTGGCATCTACCGCTATGACGGCACCACCTTCACCCCGTATGACAAGTCGCGCGGCATCCCCGCGGATGCGGTGCTGGCACTGGCCGCCAGTCCCACCGGCCGGATCTTCGCCCGCGTCGATGCGGGTCTGTATTCGGGCAATGCCGATCACTTCGAACCGCTGCTGAGCGCCGAGGGTCCGGTGACCGCGGATGCGGCCACCATACTGGTCGTGCCGGCCGATGACAGCGTGCTGTTCCTCAAGGGCCACCAGATCATGGAGGCGCAGCGCAGCGGCGCACCCGGCTCGCTGTGGACCACGCGCGCGCTGTTCAGCCCCGCGCGGGTCGCGGCGCATCCCGAACTCGCATCGGTGCAGAGCGCCGTCGATGTGGGTGGCGGGCGGCTGTGGTTCGGGTGTGGCCTGCGTCTGTGCAACCTCGATGGCCAGAAGCTCACCATATACGGCACTGCAGAAGGCGTGCCCGAAGGGGAGTACGTCTCGCTGCTCCAGGACCGGCGCGGCGGTATCTGGGCGCGCAGCCTGGATCGGTTGATCGCCTTGGATCACGGTGCCAGCCGCTTTGCGGTCATCGACCCGCCGCATGTGGTGCTCGCCAGTCGCGTGCGACGCCTGACTCTGACCCTGGATCCCATGGGACGCGTGATCACACGCACCAGCCTGGGGCTCGCCCGCTGGGACGGAAGTTCGTGGCAGGAATTCGGGACGCAGAATGGTCTGCCGGATCATCCCATCACCTCGGCGCTGGCGGATCCGGATGGCAATTTCTGGCTGGCGGCGACCGGCATCGGCCTGTACCGCTGGCATGGGTATGACAATGTCGAGTCCTGGACCAAGAACCAGGGTCTGGACCCTGAATCGGTGTGGAACATCGTCCGTGACCATCAGCATCGACTGATCCTGGGCACCGACCTGGGCTGCCGGGCATTGGATGAGAAGACCCACATGGTCGTGGCCTGTCCCTTCCAGGGACTGCCCGAACAGGAGACCAACGACAGCGCCGTGGACCCAACCGGCGCCTTCTGGTTGTCCTATCAGACCTCGCAGCTGTGGCGGGTGCCCCCGGGTGCCTCCAAGGCTGAGCGCGTGACCACGGTGCCGGACAAGTTCGATGCCTCAACGATTCTCTTCGACCGATCAGGCATGGGTTGGATCGCCGCCTGGGAGTATGGGGTGGCCAAGATCGACAGCAGGACGCTCGCCGTCACCCGCCTGCAGCCCCCCGGCAATCCGCGCGTGGACGATATAACCCAGGCCGTCGACGGCACGCTGTGGGTCGGGACCACCAGCGGCCTGTATCGCATCGAGAATGATCAGTTCATCAAGGTGCCGACCAGCGTCGACGGCCAGCAGATCGGCATCCAGACGGTCACCGCCAATACCGATGGCTCGGTGTGGGGCACGCGCATCGGCGAGAAGATCCTGCACCTGACGCCGCCGCCGCGGTCGGTGGCCGACTGGCAGAACCCGGCGACCCTGAACGGCTCGACGGTGTACTCGCTGCGGGCGGATTCGCGCGGCTGGATCTGGGCCAATACCGGTGAGGGCCTCGGCGTCTACGATGGCCATGTCTGGCGCCGCATAGAAATCCAGGACGGCCTGGTCTGGGCCGATACCGAACAGTTTTCCCTGTTCGCCGATGATGACGGATCGATCTGGGTGGGCACCGGACGGGGCATCACCCACATCAAGGATCCGGTGCGCTGGGTACAGATGATCTCGCGTCCGCTGCGGCTGGGGGTAACCCGGGCGCAGCTGGGCGCGCAGAGCCTGTTGACGGGCCTCATGCCCAAGGTGCCCTGGCACGACAACGCGGCGCTGGATGTGTCCTTCGGTTCACACACCTTCGATCGCTCGCCCAGCACAGTGCTGCGCTACCGGCTGCTGGGCTTGTCCACCGAGTGGTACTCCTCGCGCACCTACGACATACACATTCCGGCCCTGGCCCCCGGGCACTACCAGCTGGAGGCCATGGCGGTCGATACGCCGCATGCGCGCACCTCACCCACCGTGAGTCTCGCCTTCGATGTGCAGCCGCCCTGGTGGGAGACGACGGCCTTCAGGGTATTGGCGGTACTCATGACCGCTGCCCTCATCGCCGCCGCCTGGCGCTGGCAGAACCACCGCGTGCAGCAGCGCCAGCGCAACTTGGAGCAGGCACATCGTGAACGCGAGGCGTTGCTGGAGCGTGCGACGCGCGATGCGCTCACCGGCCTGTGGAACCGGGCGACCATCCTGGATTTCCTGAACCGCGAAATGGACGAGGCCCGTAGGAGCGGCAACACCCTGGCGGTGGCGGTCATCGACGTGGACTTCTTCAAGCGCATCAACGACACCTTCGGCCATGCCGGCGGCGATGAGGTGCTCAAGGAGCTGGCGCGCCGGCTGCGGGCGACGCTGCGGCAGCGCGATTGCCTGGGTCGCTACGGCGGCGAGGAGCTGCTGGTCGTGATGCCCGGATTGGCGCACGAGGATCGGGGCAACCTGATGGACGCGCTGCGCGCGGCCATCTGCGCCACGCAGTTCCTGGTCGGTGCGGCGGAACTGAACGTCACGGTCAGCATCGGCGTAGCCTGGATGGAAGCCAATACCGAGCTGCCCGATGACCTGATACGACGCGCCGATGCCGCCCTGTATGAAGCGAAGGCGGCCGGCCGCAACCGCGTGGTGTGCAGCACCGGCAGCTATGACGGTTCAATGGTCGAGATCACCGCCTCGAGACGCTACCTGCAGGACTTCATCGAGCGCGTCAAGCGCGAAGCCGGCAAGCGCGGCATCGAGACTGAGTCGAAATAGCCTCAGTTCGCGATGTAGTAGTGGAACACGACCTCGCGCTGGTCGGCGGACTCCTGGGCGGTGACCACGAAGGTGGTGTTGTTCATCCACTCGTACTTGCCCTTCAGATCCGTCTCCACATAGGCGATCGCCCGGTAGTAGCCATCCGTGCGCCGATAGCCCACATGCTCCATGTAGATCCACTCGCCGTTGTCGCACTTGAGCATGAAGTGCGCATCCACGTCCCGGACATGATCGGCGCGGATGGTGTCGTACTGTCCGCCGCTGTCAGGATAGACGGTGGCGCTGATGCGCTCGCCCGTGACCTCGCCACTGAGGATGTCCTGGTAGCGGAAGGTGCCGCGCGGGGTGTGGGACTCCTGCGGCGGATCATAGTGAGCGGTGAGCCTGAAGGCGTACTGGAGCTGGATCTTGCCGAGGATTTTGGTGTCGGCCTTGGGTACGACAAAGTCGCGCATGGCTTGGGCTCCCTACAGCACTTCGTAGTAGTTGAAGACCGTATGGTCGGGATTGGCCTGGCGCTGGGAACTGGCGACGAACACCGTGCGGTTCATCCAGTCGTGAGGCCCCAGTGGTGCGCTGAACACCGGGGTCGCCCGAAAGCGCGTCCACACCCCTTCCTGGCTCGCGGGGGGCGGCGGCGCCGGCAGCAGCGGTTTGCCGGGTTCGTATTGACCGGCAAAACGCCGCATGGTGCCGCGATTGTGGATGAAGATCAGGGCGCCATCGCTGGCCTGCAGCATGTAGTAGGTGGTGAAGGTGGTCTTGTAGTAGTCCGCGCCGCTGTGCGGCAGGACGCGCCCCTGCAGCCGCGGGCCCCAGATATCACCGCCACCCACCGAGGTGTAGCCACGACCCGCAGGCGAGTCCATGGTGTTGATCATCACCCGGTCGGCGAAGAACACCCGGGCCGAGAAGGCCCAGCGCAGCCCGGCCTTGGGCATGCTGGGGTCAGGGCCCTCGAACCACTGTGCTGGCAGCGCTTCATTGTTGCTGCCGGGGGCAGACTGGGCCGCGGCCGCCTGCGCAAGGCTGAGGCCGCTCAGTGCGACCGCGCCGGTCGCACCGCCCAGGAAGGTGCGGCGGCTGATTGATTCGTCCTGCGTCGACATGCGAACCCCCTCTTGAGTCTCACAATGACGGATAGTCGGTGTAACCCTGCGCCCCGCCGGCATAGAACCCGGGCACGTCGGGCTCATTGTAGACCGCCCCCTGGAGCATGCGCCGCGGCAGGTCAGGATTGGCGATGAACAGCTTGCCGAAGGCCACCGCGTCGGCTTCACCCGCGGCCAGCGCCTGCGAGGCCGTCTCGAAGGTGAAACGCTCGTTGGCAATGTACGCGCCGCCAAACGCCGCTTTCAACTGTGGTCCCAGCCTCCCGGGGCCGGTATGCTCGCGAACACACAGGAACGCAAGCCCCCGGCTGCCAAGCTCGCGCGCCACATGGCCGAACAGTGCCGCCGGATCCGAATCCCCCATGCTGTGCGCATCCCCGCGCGGCGCCAGGTGCATGCCGACCCTTCCGGCGCCCCATACCGAAATTACCGCATCGGTCACCTCCAGCATCAGGCGCGCGCGGTTGGCGATGCTGCCGCCATACTCGTCGCGGCGCTGGTTGGCCCGATCCTGCAGGAACTGATCCAGCAGATAGCCGTTGGCGCCGTGGATCTCCACCCCATCAAAGCCCGCGGCCTGGGCATTGCGGGCACCGCGGCGGTAGTCCTCGATGACTCCCGGGATCTGCGCCGGTTCAAGTGCGCGCGGCACCACGAACGGGATCTGCGGCCGCACCAGGCTCACATTGCCGGCAGGGGCGATGGCGCTGGGGGCCACCGGCAGCCGGCCCTCGAGGAACATGGGGTGCGAGATGCGGCCCACGTGCCATAGCTGCAGGAAGATCCGCCCGCCGGCCTCGTGCACCGCGCGGGTGGTGAGTTTCCACCCCTGAATGTGTTGGTCCGACCAGATCCCAGGCGTGTCGGCGTAGCCCACCCCCATCGCCGTGACCGAGGTGGCCTCGCTGAGGATCAGCCCGGCGCCGGCGCGCTGCCGGTAGTACTGCGCCATGAGCTCATTGGGTGTACGGCTGGCGCCGGCGCGGCTGCGGGTGAGCGGGGCCATCAGGATGCGATTGGGCAGCCGCAGCTCCCCGACCTGCAGCGGGTCGAACAGGGAACTCATGTCGCTCAGTGCTTGTAGGTGAAGGTCACACCGAAAGTGCGCGGCCGGAAGGTGAACTCGCGCAGCAGCCGGGAATCCCCCGTCCCCGGATCGATGGACCAGTTGTAGTTGATCGGCACGTGGGTGTCGGTGACATTGTCGATGAAGGGCTCGATGCTGAAGTCACCGACGCTCATGCCCGCGCGCAGGCTCAGGAAGGAGGTGGACGGCAGCGTGAAATTATCCGCATCGTATTGCGCCGTGTTGGGATCCTGGGTCGGCGGCAGCCACTTGTCGTGCGCCTCGTACTCGTAGTCCACGCGCGCGAATGAGTCATGACCGGAGAGATTGAAGTGATACTCCAGACCCACTGAGAGCGTGAAGGGCGGATTGGAGGGATTGCTGTCGCCGGAGATCGAGCCCAGGATGCCATCCCCCGCCGCGGCAACGGGCGCGGGAAGATTGCCGTTGGCATCCGGGACGGCGGTGGAGAAGGAGGCGTTCTTGGTGTACTGGGCATCGGTATAGCCGGTGGTCAGGTCCAGATTGAGGGAATCCGTGGCGGCCCACTCGATCTGGATGTCCCCGCCCTTGGCCACTGCCTCACCCAGGTTGGTGATGAAGGTGATCTGGCAGATGGGCGGCAACACCACCTGCTGGATGTTGTTCCACTTGATGTAGTAGATGCTGGAGGAGATGCGCAGCCGGCCGCCCAGGTTGTCCTTGGCGCCCACCTCGAAACTGTTGACGGTATCGGAGTTGTAGGAAGTCGGGCTGCTGGCGATGCCGAAGTTCTGCAGGTCCTGCGCGCAGGCGGCCTGTGGCAGGGGATTGTTGCCGCCACCGGGCCGGAAGCCCTTGGCATAGGTCGCGTACAGCATATTGGCGGGATCCAGCTGGTAGGCGAGATTGACCTTGGGAGTAAAGGAGTTCTCGGCCTTGCTCTCCGCCAGGCTGATATTGGTGTTGTAGAGCTGTGGTCCGCCGGTCAGCGAGGTGAAGGCGAACTTCACATGCGACTCGCGCAGGCCCACGGTGGCCTTCAGCGCATCTGTGATGGCGAAGGTGGCCTCGCCATACCACGCCACCTGTGTGTCCTGGGCATGGGTGGACAGGAAGTAGGAGTCAGTGGGGTATGCCGGATCATAGGTCAGCGGATTGCCGTTCTGGTCCGTGAACACATCCGTGTAGTCAAGCCCCGCCACCGCCTGCCAGAACTGCTCCAGCATGGGGTCGTGGATCTGTTCCAGGTAGGTCTGACGATCGTCGCTGAAGAACAGGCCCGTGGTCCACACCAGCCGCGCATCCGGATTGCTGGAAACCAGGCGCACCTCCTGCACGAAGTTCTCCTGGCCGTTGTCCACCGAGGCGGGCGAGCGGTAGTCGGCAATGCTGGCCGGAAGGTGCAGCCCGGCACCATCCAGCAGCGGGAAGTTCGCGAACTGGTCGGGCGGCAGCAGCGTCTGGTAGAACCCGAGGTTGTACAGGGTACCGTCGTACCCGTTCTGTTCCTCGCGGTGATAGAACGAGGTGTTGGAGATCACGTGGAAGGCATCGAAGCTGCCTTCGATCTTCAAGGCCGGCAGATAGAACTTGTCGGGCTCCGATCGCGGACTGGGGTCGCCGTTGATGTAGCTGTTGCTGCCGGGGTTTGAATAGATGGGCCAGTAGGCCGAGTCATCGTGCAGATCATGCTTCTGGAAATAGATGCTGGGTGTGATGGCCCAGGTGTCATTGGGCGCCCACAGTCCGGCGACCCGCATCAGATAGCTTTGGCCATAGTTGGCGTTGTGGTCGATCACCGTCGACTGTGGATCAGCGGCGGTCGGATCGACCGAGTCGATCCAGCCCCCGTCCTTGCGATACCACACCGTCACGCGCGCGCCGAACTTGCCATCGATCAAAGGGCCGCCGGCGGCGGCACCGAGCTCGAAGCTGGGCGCGCCGCCTTCGGTATATGAAACCTCGCTGCGGGCGGACACACTGTCGGTGGTGAGACTGGGCTGGGTGGTGATGTAGCGCACGGTGCCGCCTTCGGATCCGGCCCCGAACAGCGTGCCCTGAGGACCGCGCAGCACTTCCACGCGGGCGATGTCGAAGGTCTTCGGCAACTCCTCGTCCGGACTGAACGCCAGGGAGCGCATCTGGATGGGCGTGTCGTCTATATAGATGCCGGTGGTCCCCGAGCCGCCCGAGGAGGAAATGCCGCGGATGGAGATCTTGTCGGTGCCGGCGGTATCCACATTGATGCCGGGGGTGAATCGGGCAACATCCCCGATGTCCTTGATGCCGCGGGCTTCCATGTCGTCCGCGGACAATGCCGTGACGCTGATCGGCACCTTGCTCAAGGACTGCTCGCGGCGCGTGGCCGTGACCACGACCTCCTGCAATCCCGGGGATTCAGCCGCGTTGGCATCGGCGGGCGCCGCTGTCGGCGCGCCCGTCGCAGGGTCCGCATCAGTGGCGAGCGCCATCACCGGCAGGCAGCAGGCCAGCAGAAGGGCTAAGCGTATGGTTCCCTGCATCGAATATCTCCTAGCAAGACCGGTGCCACGCGTTTTTCGCGTTTAATGTACTTTTCGGGCACTGACAGAAGGCGCCAGGGCCGAACCCGCCCTAGCTTGGTGCGGATTCTAATAGCCCCGCGCCTGGTCCACCACATTGAGCATAGGCGCTCCTTGTGCATAGCGGCGCAGATTCTCCACCGCCACGATCCAGCGGCCCTCGCCGGGCAGGTCGGAGCGCGAGGAAATATGCGGCGTGATCAGCACATGGGGCGCACGCCACAGCGGATTGTCGGGCGGCAGCGGCTCAGGATCCGCGACATCAAGGCCCGCGCCCGCCAGACGCCGATCCACCAGGGCCTGGGTCAGATCCGCCATCACCATGCTGCCGCCGCGGGCGATGTTGATGAACAGGGCGGTGGGCTTGAGCAGCGCAAAGAATTTCGCGTCATACATGCCCTGGGTGACCGGCGTCAGCGGCACGCAGCTCACGATGACATCAGCGCGCCGTGCCAGCGCCGGCAGTTCGGCCGGTGTACCGATATGGCTGACGAAAGTCGGCCCGCGGGTGTCCCCGTCCCGGGTCGCCACCACGGTCATGCCCAATCCATGCCCGCGCCGCGCCACTTCCGTGCCGATGCCTCCGAGCCCGACCACCAGCAGCGTCTTGCCGTCCAGGGACTGCATGGGCGTGGTGGCCCCGTGGATGGCATTCCATTGGCCTTTGGCGGTATCCACCGCGAACACGTCCAGGCCATGGGCCAGCGCCAGCATCAGCGCGATGGCATGCTCGGCAATCACCGCCGCATCCACGGCCCGCATATTGGTCAGCAGCAGGCCGCGCTCGCGCAGTCCAGGCACCGCCAGGCAGTTCTCGACACCGGCGGCGAGGGAGGCGATCCAGCGCAGCTCGCGCGCGGCGGCCAGCAGTTGCGGCGCGCAGATCTCAGGGTTGAAGCCCACCAGCACATCCGCATCCGCGGCCTGGGCGAGTGCCTCGGCCATGTCGTGTGCGACGACCACGGCGGAGTGCGGGGCAACGGCCGCGAACTGTGCCTGCCGCGGCGCCCAGTCCTGCCTGCCGAACTGCAGCAGCAGCACCTTGTGGGGAACGCGCCAGTCGGCGCGCTGTTTCACCGCCGTGGGGGCCGCGACCAGCTGCAGCGATCTGATCAGATCGCCTGCGGTATCGGCAAAGGTCGGCGACGGCAATATGAGCACCAGCGAGGCGCACAGCGCCCGCCCCAAGCGCTGCAGCACGCGGCCCATCACGGGGTATATCCGGCTTCGGGCTCGAGCACCGTCTGGGTGGTAGCGCGGGTGGCCTTCAGGTGCAGCCCCTGTTCCATCGCGCTCAGGAACGCCGCTTCATCACCGATGTGGAACACGCCATTGATATGGCGCGACCCCAGGGCCGGGTCGCTGAGCACGATGGGCGTGCGGGTGTAGCGGTTGTACTCCGCCAATGCCGTATCCAGCGCGATGTCGTTGAACACGATGCGTTGCGAGCGCCAGCCCTGGATGCGATTGACTTCGGCGGGCCGCAGTTCCGACACCGCGCCCGCCTGCGTGTAGCCGACGCCACTGCCGGCGCTGACCGCCACCGGCAGAGCAGGGGTGGCCGTGCCGCTGGCGCCGACCGTCACCGTGCCTTCGAGAACCGAAACCGCGGCACCGCCGCGGGTGAGCTCGACGTCGAACTGTGTGCCGACCGCGGTGGTCACGCCCTGCAGCGCGTGCACTTCAAAGGGCCGGCCCGGGTCGTGGCTGACGCTGAACAGGGCCTCGCCGCGGGACAATTCGACGCGCCGCAGATTTCGCGACAGCGCCACGCGCACCTGGCTGTCGGTGTTGATGAAAACCGTCGAACCATCGGCCAGCGCCACCGTGCGCTGTTCGCCGACGGCCGTGCTGTATTCGGTGATCATGGGACCGGACAGATAAAGCCACGCGAACGCGCCCAGCGCGAGCAACGAGGCGGCAAGCCCCACCTGCCATACCGGCACCCGCCATCTGGGGCGCGCGGCCGGCGCCGCCGGGGCGCGCTGCCGGCTGACCAGCGCATCGGCGCCCGCGAGCAGCACGGTGAGGGTCGGACTGCCGCGAAGCTCCGCGGACAGCTCCCAGGCCAGTTCGCAGTTCTCGTATGCCTGCTGGTGGCCCGTGTCCTGGATCCACTCCAGCCAGGGCGCCTCATCGGCAGGGTCCTGAACCGCCTCGCGCGACCGGGCAAACCAGTCAGCGGCCTTGAGGTCCTCGGGCGGTGCGCTCATGTCGCCTCCGACACGGCGGCGCTGAGCCGCTCCATGGCTTCGGCCATCTTGCGCGCGACGGTGCGGCCGCTGAGGCTCATGACCTCGGCGATCTGCGGATAGGTGAGGTCGCGGAAGCGGTGCAGCAGGAACACCGTGCGCGTGTCCTGGGGCAGATCGGCGATGGCGCGTTCCAGCAGCGCCCGCGTCTGCTCGCCGGCGAGCTGCTCGTCGGGCCCCAGGTGATCCTGGGCGATCTCCTCATCTTCGATGGGGATATGCAATGTGGCGCGATGCGTCGCGCGCCGGCGATGGTGATCGCGCGCGAGATTGGTCGCTGTCTGGAACAGAAACGACCGCGCCATGGCATCGACCCTGACCATCTCGCCGTGTCGCAGCAGCCGGTAATAGCTTTCCTGCACCAGTTCCGCCGCATCATCCGGCGGGACCAGGCGCATCAAGTAGCGCTGC
>Ga0210391_10000877_pt1 | contig 29152 bp, 27 predicted proteins | sample IncBWC12OmetaG_FD_160573 | JGI IMG/M metagenome (GOLD analysis project Ga0210391, IMG submission 160573) | Forest soil microbial communities from Barre Woods Harvard Forest LTER site, Petersham, Massachusetts, United States - Inc-BW-C-12-O ... | reverse complement strand
AAATATGCGTCGGCGCCGCGGAAGAGTTCGGGTCCCCCTGGGAAAACGGCGGCGCCGTGATGCCATCCAAAATAGAAATAGCCGGCCGCGAGAATCGCCACGAGCCGCCACATCGGCGCGCCGCGTGCGTGATCGGCCAACATCTGGACGGTTAGGGGAACGAACACCGCCAGCGCGTAGAGCGCCATCAACCACCCTTGATTCGTCGCCGGCCAATGATGGAACTCGAGCGAGTGATGCAGCCCGTACAGGGACCAGCCCTGAATGACCGCCGCAAGCAATATGAACGGTAGCGCCGGCATGTCTTGGCTCCCCGGATGGAGAGCCAATACTGACACAAAAAGAGCGGTTTACTGCGTCGGCGCTGCTTGCAATCGGCTTCCAGTGACCTCGACATCGACTCGCCGATCCGGTGCCAAACAACGGATCAGTTCCGGGGTTCGATGCTGGCCTTGGCACTCATCGGACTTGGTGACCGGGTCTGAGCCGTCTGCGCCTTGGGCGGAGATCTTGCTTGCGGGTATCCCCGCAGTTTCCACCAAGTAGGACTTCACCGCATCCGCGCGCCGCTCCGACAACTTTTGATTGTATTCGTGTCCGCCGATTCGGTCCGTATATCCCGTGACCGTGATGACGTCGAACTGATCGCCCTGAAGTTGTGCGGCAAAGTTATCGAGCGCCTGCTTGCCTGCGGGCTTCACGGTCGACTTGTTGAAGTCGAACAGCGAGTCCGCCGAGAAACTCACCCTCTTCCGTATCGGGGGCGGGGGCGGGGGCGGAGGAGGAGGAGGCGGCGGTGGTGGCGGAGGCGGCTCCACGGCGGCGACCGGTGGAGGCGGCGGCGGCGGTGCGACACCAAATCGATACAGCAGACCCACCGTGAACATATCGATGTCGCCTTTGTTGCCGACGGCATCATCGACCCGATATCGCTCGGCTTCGGCGCGCATACCCCAAGATCGGGTCAATGCGTACTGAAGACCAAAACCGTATTTGTAGTTTCCAGCATGCTCGCTGCGATCGGGATCCGGCACGACAACGGCGCCGTAGCCAACGAAGATGTCTTTGGTATAGGCGTAGTCGTAACCGAAGCGGCCGAATGCCGAGAACTTTTCCGTGAACGGCAGAAAGACGACGGCGTCGAGATTGGCACCCTTGAACTTGGCGTCGCCGGTCAGTCCGGCCCCAGGCACGGTGTTCGCGGTATATCCGAACGTACCGAGGTCAAAGTACCCGCCCTCCAGGGCAAAGTATTTGTTGAACTGGTAGCCGCCGAATAGTTTGTAGCCGAAATGATGGTTGTCGTCCTTGAGCGCCGTGGTGTCGAAGCCTTCGTCCAACAGATTGCTGCGGATTCGCGTGTCGTCGATATTCGCTCTTGACTGACCTGCATTCGCCCCGACGTACCACCCGGAGTCATCCGCCATTGCGGATGAGCTGGCGAGCACTGCGAGTATCGCTGCAGCCAGCGTCCCCAAGGTTCTTGATGATTTCACTGTACCTCCAAGCACGATTTTGTGTTCCATGGCGTTACGGTGCCGGCACGTTAATGACCGTGTCGACCAGGGTTACTGAGGCGCCCAATGACAATGCTCGGCCATTCAGAGTTACGACGGCGACATTGCCGGCGGTCGAGAAAGCGGCTCCCGCTTGGGAAATGATGGTTCCGACCATGGTTCCCCCGCCGCCTTCGTTGATCGTGGCGGCAGCGCCCACTTGCCAAAAGACGTTCTTGGCCTGAGCGCCACCCGCGAGGATCACACTCTGAGGAGCCGCGGCTCCCGGCCCGCCCACGGTGAGCGTGGTTGCCATCTGAAACACCCAGACGGCATTCGCATTGCCGCCTGCGTCGAGGGTGAGGTTCCCTCCCTGCATCATGAACGATCCTGCCGGGGCTGTATAAACGCCGGGTGCGAGCGTGAGTCCCGCGAGATTGCCGCCGGGATTTGCGCCGGGAGGCATGCCCGCCAGGGTCAAGTACGCGGTTTGTGCGTCGAGACGAGCTTGCGTCGCGACGGCGCAATAGGCCGCATTGGGCCCGGCGGAGGTGGGGCCCGTAGTGGAATTAGTGCAGGTGTAAATCGTCCCGTTCACGTTGCCGATGTTCGCCGGCGATTCCGTATAGATATCCCCGGCCGTGTCGTTGAATCCGGTAATCGAAGAAGTGCCCGTGGCGATGGTCCCGATGTCGCCGTTGACCACGGTCAAGGTTCCCGTGTTGGTCATGCCGGCAGTTCCGCCAAAGTCCCCGAACGGAGCCGCTGAGCCAAGGGACACGGGGGCCAGACAACTTCCCGTCGCGGCGCCTGCCGTGAAGTCCCAAGTGAAGTCGCTCAGCATGTCATCGGCTGGGACCCCAAGGTCCTTGACGCCGTTGGCGCCGCCGATGATGGTCGCCGTGTAAGTGCCGCCGACGGTGAGCGCGGTCTGCGGTGTGAATGTCGCAACGGTGCCCGTGGCAGTATCAAGCGACACGGATGCCGCGGTGACGGAGGTCGTCGCGGGGGATGGCCCCGTTACGGTGAAGGTCGCCGCATTGATCGTACTGGGATCCATCCGCAGACCGGCGGGCACGGTGAAGGTCGCGTTCACGGAAGCGATCGGACACACGCCCATTTGAGCCGCCGTGGGGTTGGTCGATTTAACCGCGACGTTCGTCGCCGTGACTGCGGCCGACGTAGTGAAGGTCCACACATAGTTGCTTGCCGCAGGCAGGGCCGCCTGATTGCCCGCCAACTCATTGCCCGCCAGATCCGTCGCCGCAGTGCTAATCGTCGCCGTATAAGTCGCGCCGACGGTTAGCGCAGCTGCCGGCGAAAAGATCGCGGTGTTGGAACCGAGCTGGTAGCTCACAGTGCCCGTGGGAGATACGCAGGGTGCCGCGCAGGTGACCGTGAAGCTGGTGTCGCTGAAGGTGGCGGGCGCCATCGCTTCAGTGAAGGTTGCCGTGATCGCCGAATTGACCGGCACGCCGGTGGTCGGGCCCGGGGTCGTCGTGGCGGGGACCGTGAGCGTTACTCTGGGGCGGGTCACGTCTGTGGTGGTCCCCGTTGTAAATTTCCATACATAGGGACTGGCCAGCGCGAGGCCCGACGCGAGACTCGTGGCTCCGGTGATCGTGGCGGTGTAGAGCTGGCTGGGTGCGAGATTCGCCGCCGGCGTAAACGTCGCGTCAGCTTTGCCGGCATCGAGCGCCACTGTTCCGGTGGGACTCACGCAAGGTGCCGCGCAGGTCACAGTGAAGCTCGCCGCGCCGGTGATCGGCGCCATCGGCTCACTGAACTCGGCGGCGATCGCGCTGTTGATCGCCACACCGGTGGCGTTGTTGACCGGCGCCACGGCAGTCACCGTCGGCGCGACCGGCGTCGTCGTGAATTGCCACGTGTAGGGACTGGCCAATGCGGTGCCGGACGCCAAATTTGTGGCCCCTGTAATCGTAGCGGTGTAGAGAGTGAGGGGTGCGAGAGTCGTCGCCGCCGTCAACGTGAACGTTGCAATGGTGTTCGCTGCGTTGAGCGCCACCGTGCCGGTGGGGCTGACGCAGGGCGCTGCGCAAGTTACCGTAAAGCTCGCCGCGCCGCTGATCGGAGCCATCGGCTCATTGAACGTCGCGGTAACCGAGGTGGTGACCGGCACGCCCACCGCATTGCTGAGGGGCGTCACGGCAGTGACCATCGGCGCGAGTGAGGCGACGCCTGCGCCTAGAATGGGATCTCGGCTGCAGCCTGCCGCCAAAAGACCCAGCAGTAATGCCGCGAACCACGCCGTGTGTTTGGAAAAGCCTTTGAATGCGCGCATCGAGAGTTGCTCCTAATTCCACTGCGCGCCCGCATCTCGAACATTCGGTGTGCCGGCGCTTTGCGGGTCGGAGTGTCTGCCTATCGCCTGTGAACGTCCGTACGGTGGCGCTCATAGATGCCGATCGAGCATGAAGCGCCGGCTGCAAAATTTACAAATCGGTGTTGCGTCTTATTTCGCGCGAGCGCGAGCGACGCGCAAAAAAAAGAGCGGACCGAAGTCCGCTCTCTTTCGACAATTCCGGTAGTGACCGGTATTACATGTCCATTCCGCCCATGCCACCCATGCCGCCACCCGGGCCGCCATGTGCATGCTCTTCGTCCTTCGGCGATTCTGCGATCATGACTTCCGTCGTGAGCAGCAGGCCCGAGACCGAGGCGGCGTTCTGCAGAGCCAGACGCGTCACCTTGGTGGGATCCAGAATGCCCATCTCGATCATGTCGCCGTACTCGCCCGTAGCCGCGTTGTAGCCGAACGTGCCCTTGCCCTCGCGGACCCGGTTCAGAACGACCGCGGCGTCTTCGCCGGCGTTGCTCACGATCTGCCGCAGCGGCTCTTCGATCGAGCGGGCCAGGATCTTGATGCCCGTGGTCTGATCCTCGTTGGCGCCGGTCAGCTTTTCGATGGCCTTCAACGCGCGCACCAGCGCCACGCCGCCGCCCGGGACCACGCCCTCTTCCACGGCCGCACGGGTTGCGTGCAGCGCGTCCTCGACGCGGGCCTTCTTTTCCTTCATTTCGATTTCGGTCGCGGCACCGACTTTGATCACGGCCACACCGCCGGAGAGCTTGGCTACGCGCTCCTGCAGTTTTTCCTTGTCGTAATCGGAAGTCGCTTCCTCGATCTGCTGGCGAATGCTTTCGACGCGGCCCTTGATGTCCGCAGCCTTGCCGGCTCCGTCGATGATGGTGGTGTTCTCTTTCTCCACCAGCACCTTCTTCGCCTCGCCCAGGTCGTTCAGCGTCGCCTTCTCGAGCGACAGGCCGACCTCATCCGAGATCACCGTGCCGCCCGTGAGGATGGCGATGTCCTGCAGCATGGCCTTGCGGCGATCGCCGAAGCCCGGCGCCTTGGTGGCGGCGACTTTGACGATCCCGCGGATGGTGTTGACCACCAGCGTGGCAAGCGCTTCGCCTTCCACATCCTCGGCGACGATCAGCAGCTGGCGGCCGCCCTTCGCAATGGCTTCCAGCAAGGGGAGCAATTCGCGGATGTTGGAGATCTTCTTGTCCACCAACAGGATCAGAGGCTTGTCGAGCTCGGCGCTCTGGCTCTGCTGATTGTTGATGAAGTACGGAGACAGATAGCCGCGGTCGAACTGCATGCCTTCGACCACTTCGAGCTCGTTCTCCAGGCCCGAACCTTCCTCAACCGTGATCACGCCTTCTTTGCCGACTTTCGCCATCGCATCCGCAATGGTCTTGCCGATGCTCTCGTCCGCGTTCGCGGAGATGGTCGCGACCTGCGCAATGGACTTCGGGTCCTTTGCCGGCTTGGAGAGCTTCTTGAGCTCTTCGGTCGCCACGGTCACGGCTTGGTCGATACCGCGCTTCAGATCCATCGGGTTGATGCCCGCGGCGACGGCCTTGAGGCCTTCGCGGATGATGGCTTGCGCCAGCACGGTCGCGGTGGTGGTGCCGTCGCCGGCTTCGTCGGAGGTGTTGGAAGCGACTTCCTTCACCATCTGCGCGCCCATGTTCTCGAACTTGTCCTTGAGCTCGATCTCCTTGGCGACCGAGACACCGTCCTTAGTGACGGTGGGAGCGCCGAAGCTCTTGTCGAGCACGGCATTGCGACCCTTGGGACCCAGCGTGACCTTCACGGCATTCGCCAGAATATTCACGCCCTTGAACATGCGTTGCCGAGCGTCGTCGCTAAAGCGTACGTCTTTTGCTGCCATTTGCTGATACCTCTATAAATTGATAAGCGGGAAGTGAATTACTTGCCTTCGACCACAGCCATGACGTCTTCTTCACGCATGACAACCAGTTCATCGCCATCCATTTTCACTTCGGTGCCGCTGTACTTACCGAAAAGAATCTTGTCGCCGACCTTGAGGTCCAGCGGGCGAATCTCGCCGTTCTCCAAAATCTTGCCCTTGCCCACGGCGACCACTTTGCCGAAAATCGGCTTCTCGGTAGCCGTATCCGGAATCACGATGCCGCCGGGCGACTTTCGCTCTTCCTCTTCTCGTTTCACGATCACGCGGTCATGAAGGGGACGAATCTTCATAAGACAAGACTCCTAATGCTTGAAATTCGGGGTTTGTAAGCAGGAGGAAGTTATTAGCACTCCCCACCTGTGGCTGCTAATAATAGCGTCAGATTCGGCCGTTTCAAGACCTAGGTCACTAAATTTTTGCTGTATCGCAGCATGATGTGGCTGCTATACAGTGCGCGGATGAAAATTTTGCTCGCCGCCCTTTTGCTGCTCCTGGTCGGAGTTGCAAGCGCCAAACCCTGGTGGATGCGCGGTGCCGCTTCGAATGAGACCGACTTCCTGCCCCCCGACGTGGCGTTTCGGGTGGCGGCCAGTGTCGACGACAACATTATTCGGGTGCGCTGGGTCATCGCGGATGGCTACTACCTGTATCGCCATCGAATGAACATCACGGCGGAAAGCCCGGATCTCGTGACTTTCGCCCCTGCCATGCCGCCGGGGGTGGTCAAGATCGATCCATACTTCGGCAGCCAGGAGATCTACCGGCAACAGGTGGAAGCCGCGGTTCGCTTCACCCGCATCGATGGGGGCGCCCATCCCCTGCAAATCAAGGTGATCTACCAGGGTTGCGCCGACGCCGGCCTGTGCTACCCGCCCATCACCAAGGTGATATACCCGCAGGAGACGCGCGCAGTGGCAACGGCGGCGGCGTCCCACCCCTTCGAGGGGTTCGCCATTCTCGCCGGCGGTCTCGCCTTTCTGTTCGCGGGCCTATTGCTGCGTAAGGGACGCAAACTAGAACTTCCGGCGGCATGAACAGGCGCATCGCGGGCATTGCCCTTCTAGCGCTGGGGATGGCAGCCGGAGCATGGTTCCAGTTCACTCGCGTCACCCCAGGGGGCCACCCCGGAATCAGGGTTGCCGCAGGCGAAGCCAGCCCACCCGATTCCAACGATTTCGCCGGCGAATTGCCGCCTGGCGTAATCCCGCCGCCCAAAATCCCGGATCGGCTGCCCCAGTTCTCCCTCGGGGACCGCTCCGGCAAAACCACCCCGATCGCATCCTTTGCCGGCAAGTCATTGATCATCAACTTCTGGGCCACCTGGTGTGCGCCCTGCCGCAGCGAAATACCGCTGCTCGAGACCCTGCAGGCCGAATGGGCGGGGCGGGGCGCGAGCGTGGTTGGGATCGCCGTCGACCATCGCGACGAGGTGCTGGAGTTCGCCGACCGATTTAAGATCGGCTATCCGCTGCTCATCGGCGAGCAGGACGCTCTCGACGCGGCCGCGTCTTTTGGGGTCGCCTCGCCGGTGTTCCCGTTCACCGTCTTCACAGACCGCCGCGGGGAGGTGGTCGCCCTGTTCATCGGCGAGTTGCACAAGCCGCAGGCCGAACTCATCCTGTCGCAGGTGCAACAATTGAACGATGGGCAGATCGAGCTGCCGGCTGCCCGGCGCGCCATAACTGCGGGGTTGAGCGCGCTGCGCTCTAGCACGTAGGGAGAAGTTCGCCGCCGAAGCTTGCCATTTCACCCCAATTTCTGGTTATTATCGCGGACCTTTGCAACGCCGCGCGGACGGACCTTAAGGACTGATGGCTGGAATTCTGCTGCTCAATGGTCCGAACTTGAATCTCCTGGGGCTGCGCGAGCCGGAGATTTACGGTTCTGCCAGCCTGCAAAGCATCGAGACCAGGCTCGCCGACCTCGCTCGGGCTCGCGGTCACACGCTGACGGCATTCCAGAGCAATGCCGAGCACGAGCTGATCGCGAGGATACAGTCGGCGAAGCGCGAAGGCTTCGCGTTCGCCATCATTAACCCGGCGGGCTACTCGCACACCAGCATCGCCCTGCGCGACGCATTTCTGGCCGTAGCGCTGCCCTTCATCGAAGTGCACTTGAGCAACGTCTTTGCGCGGGAGACTTTTCGGCACCATTCCTATTTATCCGACATCGCGGCCGGATGCATTTTCGGGCTGGGGCCCATCGGCTATGAGCTCGCGCTCGAAGCCGCATGCGCCCGCCTCGCCAAAACACAATGAATTAAGGGGTTTCGCGGATGGACATTCGCAAGGTAAAGAAATTGATTGAGCTGCTCGAGGAATCCGGCATCTCGGAGCTGGAGATCTCCGAGGGCGAGGAGTCCGTACGCATCAGCCGCCATCCCCGGGTGGCCATGCAAGCCCCTATGGCGATGGCGAGCCCGATGGTGCAGGCGCCGCCGCAGGTCGTGGCGGCCATGCCGGCAACCTCGGCCGGCGAGCACAAACCGCGCAACGACGATCACACGGTCACCTCGCCCATGGTGGGCACGTACTACTCGGCCGCCTCTCCCGGCTCCAAATCGTTCGTCGAAATCGGCAGCGAAGTCAAAGTCGGCCAGATTCTGTGCATCATCGAAGCCATGAAGATGATGAATCAAATCGAGTCCGACAAAGCGGGGCGCGTCACCGCCATACTCGCGAAGAACGGCGAGCCGGTCGAGTTCGGTCAACCGCTGTTCATAATTGAATGATTGAAAAGGTCGTCATCGCTAATCGCGGCGAGATCGCCCTTCGGATCTTGCGCGCCTGCCGCGAACTCGGTATCAAGACCGTCGCGGTTCACTCGACCGCCGATTTCAACACCAAGCACGTGCTGCTCGCCGATGAGACCGTCTGCATCGGACCGCCGCAATCCGCCCTGTCGTACCTGAACATGCCCGCCATCATCAGCGCCGCCGAGGTGACCGACTCGGTCGCCATCCACCCCGGCTACGGGTTTCTGAGCGAGAACGCGGACTTCGCCGAGCGCGTCGAGAAAAGCGGCTTCATATTCGTGGGGCCCCGGGCGGAGACCATCCGCTTGATGGGCGACAAGGTCTCCGCCATCAAGGTCATGAAGGCTTCGGGCGTGCCCTGCGTGCCGGGCTCGGACGGACCCCTGGGGACGGACAACGACGAGAACTTCCGCATCGCCAAGGACATCGGCTATCCGGTGATCATCAAGGCCTCCGGCGGGGGCGGCGGGCGCGGCATGCGGGTGGTGCACACCGACGCCTCGCTGCTGAACGCCATCAGCGTCACGCAGTCGGAGGCGCTCGCAGCCTTCGGCAACGCCCAGGTGTACATGGAGAAGTTCCTGGAGAAGCCCAGGCACATCGAATTCCAGGTGCTCGCCGACAACTACGGCAATGTGGTGCACCTGGGCGAGCGCGACTGTTCCATGCAGCGCCGCCACCAGAAAGTCATCGAAGAAGCTCCCGCGCCGGGATTGACCGCCAAGCAGCGCAAGACCATGGGCGAACGCTGCGCCCGGGCGTGCCGGGAAGTCGGCTACCGCAACGCGGGCACTCTCGAGTTCCTCTATCAGGACAATGAGTTCTACTTCATCGAAATGAACACCCGGGTGCAGGTCGAACACCCGGTGACCGAGCTGGTGACCGGCATCGACATCGTCAAGGCCCAGTTGCTCATTGCGGCCGGCGAGCCTTTGGGGTTCAGCCAGAGCGACATCCAGATTCGCGGCCATGCGGTGGAATGCCGGATCAACGCGGAGGATGCCAAGACCTTCGTTCCCTCGCCGGGACCCATACGTCTCTGGCACTCGCCCGGCGGGCCGGGGATTCGGGTCGACAGCCACGTCTACACCGGCTACAACGTACCGCCGTTCTACGACTCCATGATCGGCAAGGTCATCGCCTACGGCGACACACGCGACACGCCCATCGCACGCATGCGCAACGCCCTGGCGGAGATGGTCGTCGAAGGAATCAAAACCAATATCCCCCTGCACCAAGAGATATTCAATCACTCTGCCTTTCGCCAAGGCGGCACGGACATCCATTATCTAGAGCGACGACTGGGATTGAAGTAGCACGCGTACTGACGATGCCGTTCTACGAAATCGAATTTCCGCTCGCGACCTTGAGTTCGGAAACGGTCGAGGCGGCGCTGCTCGAGATCGGTGCACAGTCGATCACCTTCGTCGACCGCGGCGATGAGCCCGTGCTCGAGCCCAAGCCCGGCGAGATCAGATTGTGGAGCGACACTCTGGTTCGGGCCCTGTTCGATCGGCAATCGGATTCGGCATGCAATCTTGATCGTCTCGCCGCGACCTTAGGATCGGACATCGCAGGCACCGCCCGGGTGCGTGACGTCGAAGACCGGGAATGGGAGCGCGCGTGGCTCACGGACTGGAAATCCATGCGCTTTGGGCGGCGCCTCTGGGTATGCCCGCACGCGGCGGAGCCGCCCGAGGACGCGGACGCCGTGGTGGTGCGGCTCGACCCGGGGCTTGCGTTCGGTACCGGCACGCATCCCACCACGGCACTGTGCCTGCAAGTGTTGGAATCATTGTCCCTGGCCGGCCGCCGAGTCATCGACTACGGCTGCGGCTCCGGCATCCTCGGCATCGCCGCGCTGAAACTGGGCGCGGCTCACGTCACCGCGGTCGATCTGGACCCGCAAGCGCTGCTCGCGACGCGCGACAACGCCGCGGCCAACGGCGTCGCACCGGACATCGACGTGAGGGGTGTGGACTCGAGCGGTGTAGCCGGCGGCCTGCAGCCGGCCTACTGCGTGCTGGCCAACATTCTTGCGGGCCCGTTGATCGAGCTGGCGCCCGTTCTGACTGAGGCCTGCGAGCCGGGCGGATACTTGGTTCTGTCGGGCCTATTGACTACGCAGGCCTACGCGGTAAAGGCCGCGTACACCGCCGCTTTTGATATGGTGCAGGTCGTTGAGCGCGATGAGTGGTGCTGCATCTACGCTCGGAGAGGCGCTTAAGCGTGTATACGCAATGTTCAAAATGCGAAACCGTCTTCAGATTGTCGGCGGAAGTCCTGCGCGCCGCGGGCGGCCAGGTGCGTTGCGGACGGTGCGGCGAACTCTTCAACGCCTTGGCGCGTCTCGCCGAGGATTCGAGCGCTTTTGCGGCCGGCGAGTCGCCCCTCGAATTGGAAGCGCGAGCCGACAGCATTCTGGAGTCAGCCGAGTCGCTACAGGTGGTGCGCGCAGTCGCGAAGGACCAGGAGCTGTCGGTCCCTCCCGGGGTCGAGATCGCGGAACTCGAATTCATCGACTCCGATCGCTCCATGGAATTCACCCTCCCGCCCGGCGAGTTGGATCGGATCTTCGTCGAATCCAAGAAGAAGCCCCTGCTGCCGCTCCCGGGGACGCAACCCGAGGCGGAACCCGAGCCTGAGCCCGAGGCGGAACCGGAGCCCGAAGTGCGGTCCCGGGAGGAGTCCAGCGCGCCCGTGGGTCATCGCATCGGTCTCGAGGTGCCTGAGGAGGTGCGCCGTGAAATGCTGGCGGGAATCGAGGACGAGTACCTCGATCCTGCGAGCGCGGTGCTTTCCATGGGACGCAGCCGCACGCCGCGCCGCGTACTCCTCGCCTGGCTGGGCGCCGCCGCCGTCTCGGCGCTGCTGCTGCTGGCACAGATCGTTCACCAGAATCGCGACTGGTTCGTCGCGCACTCCCACGGAACCTTAGGAAAGACCGTGCGGGCATTCTACGGAGCCATGGGGGCCCCGCTTCCCCAACCCGCGAATCTTTCCGCCTATGAGCTGCGCCAGTGGGGCGTGACAGGGGATCCGGACGCCAACGGCACCTTGCGGGTACGCGCCAGCATCTTGAATACAGCGGCGCAGCTGCAACCCTATCCGTTGCTGCGAGTGACACTGGCGGATCGATTCGGCAAGAAGATCGGTGCGCGCGACTTCGAGCCCGGCGAATACTTGGGCAAGCCGACTGTGCGCCTGCTGGCCCCCGGTGAACGAGTCGACGCCACTTTGGCGATACTGGATCCGGGAAGGAACGCGGAAGGGTTCGAGATCGACGTGTGCCTACGCGGTGCCGATCAGCGAGTCGCGTGCGCCAACGATGTTGCGCCGCAGAGCAAGCAATGAAGATCGGACCCCACACTCTGCAGTCGAATATCATGCTGGCGCCCATGGCCGGCGTCACCGATCGACCGTTCCGCATTCTGTGCCGGCGCTTCGGCGCCGGACTCGCCGCGTCGGAAATGCTCAGCGCCGACGTACGCCTATGGGACACGCCGAAGTCGCGGCGACGCATGGACCATTGCGGCGAGCCGGGGCCCCGCGTGGTGCAGATTGCCGGCTTCGATCCCTCGATGATGGCCGAGGCCGCGCGCCGCAATGTCGATGCCGGCGCGCAGATCATCGATATCAATATGGGCTGCCCGGCGAAAAAAGTCTGCAATCGTCTGGCAGGTTCTGCCCTACTGCAGGATGAGGCATTGGTTGCACGGATTTTGCATGGCGTGGTGCGCAGCGTCGACGTGCCGGTGACGCTGAAGACGCGCACCGGATGGGACCGTGATCACAAGAACGGCGTGAGGATAGCGCGGATCGCGGAAGACAACGGTATTCAAGCACTTGCGATTCACGGGCGCACCCGCGCGGATCTATATCAGGGCGAGGCCGAGCACGAGACCGTCACGGCCGTCAAGGCCGCGGTCAAGATACCCGTGTTCGCGAACGGCGATATCGATTCGCCGCAGCGCGCAGCGCAGATTCTGCGGGAGACCGGCTGCGACGGCGTCATGATCGGCAGGGCCGCGCAGGGCCGGCCATGGATCTTCGACGAAGTCAATTTTTTCCTCAGCAAGGGCGAATCGCGCGCAACTCTGGCGCCGGAAAAAGTCCGTGATATTATGCGCGCCCACCTCGAAGACCTGTACTCATTCTACGGCGATGAGACCGGCGTTCGAGTGGCACGTAAACACTTGAGTTGGTATTTCCGGCAGCATCCGGGACAAGAGGCCTTGCGGAATCGTCTGGTGCAGATCGAGACGCCACAGGAGCAATTGTGCACGCTTCTGGAAAGCTACGACACGAGAGCGCAGCGCGCCGCGTAGGCGCGTTCGGATAACAACAACGATTGCTGGGATGTGGACGGACCATGGTCGCTAAAAAGAAATCGAAATCCCGCAGGGATATTCCGGCCTTCAACGGCCGCGATTTGAAGGTGAACGGCAAGGGCGTGCCCCTGCGTTCGCAGGCCGAGGAAGCGTTGCAGTGTTATTTCGAGACGCTCAACGGCCACAAACCGGCGCATTTGTACGATCTCGTGATGCGCGAAGTGGAAGAGCCCCTGTTCAAAGTGGTTATGGGCCACGTGCAAGGCAATCAGAGCCGCGCGGCGACGATACTCGGGATCAATCGCGGTACCTTGCGCAAGAAGCTCAAAGAGTTCGGCATCAACGAGTAGGCCAGACTTTGCTCACGCCCGTCCGCCGTGCGTTGCTCAGTGTCTCCGATAAGACCGGCATCGTCGAGTTCGCGCGCGAATTGAGGGAACGCGGCATCGAGCTGCTCTCGACCGGCGGAACCGCCAATCTCCTGATGAGTCACGGCATCACCGTCAAGGAAGTGGCCGAGCACACCGGCTTCCCGGAAATCATGAGCGGCCGCGTCAAGACCCTGCATCCGAAAATACACGGCGGCCTCCTGGGAAGGCGGGGTGTCGATGAGGCGGTGATGCGCACTCACGGCATCGAACCCATCGACCTCCTGGCCGTCAATCTGTATCCGTTCGCCGCCACGGTCGCACGGGCCGGCTGCACCTACGAGGACGCCGTCGACAACATCGACATCGGCGGTCCGGCGATGGTGCGCGCGGCCGCCAAGAACCACGCTTCGGTGACCGTCGTCGTCGATCCCGGCGACTACCGCGCGCTGCTCGACGAATTGGCCGCCAATGCCGGCGCGACCAATATCGTCATGCGCCAGAGGCTCGCCGCCAAAGCCTTTGCGCACACCGCCCAATACGACGCCATGGTGTCGGCCTACTTCACCGGCGCGATCGGCGGCGCCGCCACGACGTTTCCCGATGACTTGAATCTGTCCTTCCGCAAGCATCTGGATTTGCGCTACGGCGAGAATCCTCATCAGCAGGCGGCGTTCTACACCGACCCGCGCTCCATCGGCGCTTCTGTGACCCAGGCGCGACAGATTCAGGGCAAGGAGCTCTCGTACAACAACATCGTGGACAGCGATACCGCCCTTGAATGCGTGCGGCAGTTCGACACCGCCGGGTGCGTCATCGTCAAGCACGCCAACCCCTGCGGTGCGGCCAGAGCGGGCAGTCTCGCGGAAGCCTACGCGCGCGCCTACCGCACCGACCCCACCTCCGCCTACGGCGGCATCATCGCCTTCAATCGGGAATTGGACGCGGATACCGCGCATGCCATCGTGGATCAGCAGTTCGTCGAGGTAATACTCGCGCCGGGCGTGTCGAACGAGGCGCAGGCGGTGCTGGCACTCAAGGACAATGTGCGCGTACTGGTGGTTGGCGATCTCTCCCTACCGGTCACGCAGCTGCTCGAATACAAGAGTGTCTCCGGCGGCCTTCTGGTGCAAACGCGCGACAACGGCGTCGTCCGGGCGCAGGAGCTGCGCGCGGTGACCCGGCGCGTTCCCACGCTCGCCGAACTGGATGATTTGATCTTTGCCTGGCGAGTGGCGAAATATGTCAAATCGAACGCCATCGTCTGCGTCAAGGACAAGGCGACGGTGGGCATCGGCGCCGGGCAGATGAGCCGTGTGGTGAGCAGCAAGATCGCCGCCCTCAAGGCGAAGGATGCGGGCCTCGACCTGCAATCCGCCAGCATCGCATCGGACGCCTTCTTCCCCTTCCGCGACGGGCTCGACACCGTCGCCGAGCTCGGGGTCAAATCGGTCATTCAACCCGGTGGCTCGAAGCGCGATGCTGAAGTCATCGCGGCAGCCGATGAACACGGCATCGCCATGGTGTTCACCGGAATGCGCCACTTCCGCCACTGATGAAAGTACTGATCGTCGGCGGCGGCGGCCGCGAGCACGCGCTCGCCTGGAAGTGCGCGCAGTCGCCCCGTGCGTCTCTCGTGTTCGTCGCTCCCGGAAATGCCGGTACGGCGCTCGAGCCCAAGGTGCGCAATGTCGACATACCCGCCGACGATATCGACGCCCTGTTGGACCTAGCGGTGCGCGAGGATATCGGCCTCACCATCGTGGGTCCCGAAGGACCGCTGGTCGCCGGTATGGTCGACCGCTTCACGGCGGCGGGTCGCGCCTGCTTCGGACCCTCCCGGGCCGCGGCGCGCCTCGAAGGATCGAAGTCCTTCACCAAGGATTTTCTCCAGCGTCACCGCATACCCACCGCGGGCTACACGACCTTCACCGCAGCGACCTTCGATCCGGCCTACATCCGTCGCCAGCGCTTGCCCGTGGTCGTCAAGGCCGACGGGCTTGCGGCCGGTAAGGGCGTGGTCATTTGCGAGACCCATGACGCGGCGATCGCGGCAGCCAACGCCATGCTCGGCGGCAGCTTCGGAGCCGCCGGCAGCACCGTCGTGATCGAGGAATTCTTGAGCGGCGAGGAAGTCAGCTTCATCGTGATCGCGAGCGATCAAGCCGTGCTGCCGCTTGCCACGTCCCAGGACCACAAGCGCCGCGACGACGGCGATCAGGGACCCAATACCGGCGGCATGGGCGCCTACTCGCCCGCCCCCATCGTCACACCGGAGCTGCACGCGCGCATCATGCGCGAGGTGATCGAGCCCACCTTGAGCGGACTGCGCGCGGACGGCAATCCTTACCTGGGATTTCTTTACGCGGGCTTGATGATCGCGGCGGACGGCACGCCCAATGTGCTCGAGTTCAACTGCCGCTTCGGCGATCCCGAGACCCAGCCGATTCTGATGCGGCTGCAAAGCGATCTGGTCGAACTCTGCGAGGCGGCGCTCGGCGGGACGCTGAAAGGCGCCGACGCCCGCTGGGACCCGCGCGCCGCGCTCGGCGTAGTGATGGCGGCGGGCGGCTATCCCGACCAGTACCGCAAGGGCGATCCCATCCAAGGCCTCGATGCCGCCGCGCGGCTGCCCGGAAAGGTATTCCACGCAGGGACGTCCTTGCACGGTAAGGACATTGTGACGGCCGGCGGGCGGGTGCTGTGCGCCGTGGGTCTGGGAGACACCGTCGCCGCCGCGCAAGCCCAGGCCTACGATCTCGTGCATGTCATCCATTGGAACCTGGTGCAGTACCGCCGCGACATCGGCTATCGGGCCATCGATCGCGAACGACGCGGACCGGAGACGGCTAAGAGCGCTTGACCGCGGGCGGCTCGCTTAGGACTCCCTGCCTAGCACGTCGGCGCGCGCCGCGCGCCTCCGCCAGGTTTTCCGCCGGAGTGTTCATGCGGGCGCACTCGGTCAACCGCAGGTTGTGCGTTTCAGGAACGGGCAAGCCGGCGGCCCTCATGCCGGCCAGGCGCGCCCAGACCGCGCGCTTCTTGCGGACCTGGTGCGGTTGGAAACCGTCGAGATCGCGAAAGCTCAAGGTTCGCGGCTCGACGATGATGGCGCCGGCCGCAACGGCGGCGCGATACAGTTCGAGGCCCCGCCGCGTGCGCACGATAATGCCGTTGAAGCCGGCGTCCTCCCCGGTCGGGCCGCCTCCGGGCCAGACATCCGAGGCGGCGAGGTCCGCGCTCTCGCCGATGGCATCGGGACATATTTTGCATCTCGGTTGAATGCGCCAGGTGGCCTCGTCCCGCCACATCTCCTGATAGGTCAACTCGAATGCCCGTCCATCGCGGGTCTCGAATCGCGTGGGTCCGGGATTGCCGTTGCCGCGGTACCGAAATGAGGAAAGCTGCTCAGGAAGGATCCCCAAATCGCTCAAGACCTCTTCGGACTTCGTCAAATCTGAGGCGCCGCCGCAGACGAAGGTCAGCGCATAAACGAGGTATTGATCCACCCGTGGATCGATCCGCGCCAGATTGCGCACGGCGGCGATGTCGCAGGGTTTCGCGATCAGCGCGAACGGCTCCGCGCGCTCCAAGAGCGCCGTGAAATCCACAAGCGGTGCCGCCGGCCCGTAGCGCGAACCCGCGCCCTCGAGCACCGAGGCCAAGTCGAAGCTCACGCGCCGCTCCGTGCGCAAGGGCGCATCTTGGGATGCGGCGACATGCAGAATGAATTTCACCCGCCCGCTCGCCAGCAAGAACTGGCCGAGTGCGGTCAATACGCCCCCGGTCGAAGCCCGGTGGCGCACGGCCGGGTCGCCCGCGAAACCTATGGCCAAATGCTCCGCGGAACCCCAAACGGCATCGCTTGGCGCATCCGATGGAACCGCTCCTTCGATGCGGGTGCCGGGGCAGATCGCGTTGATGTGTGCCAGGGTGGACGCATCGAGAGCGGCCCGCGCGACGGGGCGCTCGCGGCCTTCGGGGGTCAAGACCATGTCGATCTTCTCCCCTCCCACGACGCCCCGACACAATCCGCAGCCGATGCACAGGCCGCCTTGGACGATTTCCTCGAGCGATAATGCGGTGCTACTGTGCCCCACTGCCAAGGAGTACCTCATGACTCATGTTCGTCCCAGTATCGCCGATAAGCGCCGTGCATTTCACAAATTGCACGAGGCCGGCTGCTTCGTCATTCCGAATCCCTGGGATGTGGGCAGCGCGCGCTATCTGCAGGGTCTCGGTTTCAAGGCGCTCGCCACCACCAGCTCCGGATTCGCGTGGTCGCATGGGCATCGGGACGGCGGAATGTCGCGCGACCGGGTACTCGACCACCTGACCGAGATGGTCGAGGCGACGGACCTGCCCATCAACGCGGACTTCGAGAACGGCTTCGCGCCCGATGCGGCCGGCGTCGCGATGAGCGTCAAGCTCGCCGTCGAATCCGGTGTTGCGGGTCTCTCGATCGAAGATTCGACGGGCAATCCGTCGCGCCCCCTTCACGACGTCGAAACCGCGGTGGAGCGAATTCGCGCGGCGCGCAAGGCCATCGACAAAGCCGGCGGCGACACCCTGCTGGTCGGCCGCGCCGAATGCTTCCTGCACGGGCAAACCGATCTCGATCACACCATTCATCGGCTCAAGGCCTACGCAAACGCGGGCGCCGACTGCCTGTATGCTCCGGGCATCCGCACTGCCGAGCAAATTCGCGCAGTGGTCGCCGGCGCCGCGCCGAAGCCGGTCAATCTGCTCATGGGTTGGCCGGGAGATCTCACGGTGAGCCAGATAGCGGATCTCGGAGTGCGGCGGATCAGCATCGGCGGAGCGCTGGCCCGCGCCGCCTGGGGCGGTTTCATGCGGGCGGCGAAGCTGATCGTCGAACAAGGCAGGTTCGACGGCTTCGCCAACGCGGCCTCAGGCAGCGAGCTCGACGCCTTCTTTCACGGCTGACGCATGTTACTGCGTTCGAGAGAAGCTTTGAGCCGCGAGACGTAGGCGGCCGCCGCGTCGCGCTCCGCGTCGCTCAATGCGGCAATCTGCCACATCGACGCATAGTTGATCGCCATGACGGTGTCGCCCATATCCGCGCACATCCCCGCCACGGCGCGGGCGAGACTGCTGGCGTGGGGATGCGCGGACAGCGTTTTTTGCGCCTGCGGCAGGAATGCCTGCGAATACTCCCTGTTGCGCATCGTGGCAAGCAGGCTTGCCATGCCTTCGCATGACGCAAGATCCTCCGGTTCCATCGTGATCGCCTTGTCGTAGTAGCGGCGGGCGCGCTCCGCCAGGGTTTGCGCCTCGACGCCCACGGTCGCCTTTCCCTCCCGAACGGCCGCGGCCAGGCTGGAAAACAATTGACCGCATTCCGCCAACTGCTTTTCCGTCGGCGAATCCGCGGCGCATAGACGTTCGGCCGCCTGCAGTGCTTGTGAGTAATCCGCGCGGCGGAACTGCACATGGGCCAGCGCAAACAGGGCATCCGGGTTCGTCGCTGAGAGAGCAATCGCCTCGTTCGCCATCTGCAGCGCCTCGTCGGGCTGCGCGCTGTGGCGCGCGGCCAGGGCCGCCAGCCGGCCCGCCGCCTCCGCGTCGGTCAACCGCGTGGCGGTGCCGGGGTCCTTCTCCTCCGGGATGGCCACACGCTTGGTGTCAACCTTTCCGGTCTGCAGCACCGAGGCGAGCATCTTGTCGAGGTCTTCGTAGCTGATGTCGAAGCTCGCGGCAAATGCCCGCGCCTGGTCTTCGCCGCGGTCGCAGCGTTGAAAATAATCGAAGAAATTCGAGTGATACTTGCCTTCGAGCACGATCAGATGAACCAGCAGCCAGGACTCCGCGTCGTACATGGCGGAGTACTCAGGCGACTTCAGCTGCGGATCGCCCCAGTGCACGGCCAGCAATTCTCTGGTCGGAATGAGCTTTCCGGTGAACAATGTTCGTGCGCGGCCGCTGGGCGCGCCGATGGTCACGCTGCTCTTCGTGATCGTCGAGCCGGCGAACGTTTCGGAAAGTCCCTTGACGAACCATGGCGGATAGCGAAAGGAATAGGCGCTGATCAGAACGCTGCCGGTGTAGCCGTAAAATGCGCCGTACAATTTGTTGTCGCCGGTATTCGACGCGTTGATTTCGATGGTGTTGCCGAATGGATTCGTCACGTAGAGGGACAGCGAATCGTCTTTCTTCCCCCGCACCCTCGAGAACACCGCATTCGGCATCGAATAGACCTGGGTCGGCGGCCGCCAATCCGACGCGGGGATGCCCAGAACGACGGTAATCGCGGCGTCCAATCGAGACAGGTCATGCGCGATGTCCTTGGTGCGCTCCGCGCCGTCCGACGAAGTGACCTCGATGCCGTTGTAGGAATATGTCCAGTATCCGGCGCCGCGCGCCGCGAATGGCGCGCACATCGCCATGGCGAACATCGTCAATGAAGCGGCGATGGTGCAGCGCTGTTTAGTCATAGCCATATGTCCAGGGGTAATTGGCGATGTCGCCGAATTTCGCTATTGCCGCGCGCACCGCCGGCCGCTCTCTCAGAGCGACTCGACGATCGCGCCACTGCGCGGCGCGCGGCGGCAGATTGGGCTCGAAATAAAATTGAATCGCGACCAGCGCCGCAGTCCGCTCGTCCGGGTCGTTCATCCGCGACAGCAATACCAGCTCGGCATCGTCCAATTTCCCTGCCCGCAGTAGTCCGGATTGCAGAATTCCGGGGTTGTCCGTGCGGTGGTCGCGCAGATAGGACAGCGCCTTGTCAGCGTCCTCGGCGGCGCCGCGTTCCACCGCCGCCGTCAATTGCACCAGAGCAATCAACATCTTGCCGTAACTGTTTGCACCGTCGGGGGCCGGCAACGCCGCCATCGCCTCATCGGGCCGGTCCAATTCGCACAGCAGCAGCGCGAGATCGATTGGCTGACTGACCACATCGTCGGTGTGCTTGAGCTCCACGGATCGCCGCAACTGCCGTACCGCCGCATCGTAGCGCCCCAGGTGCCCGAGCGCCCTTGCCTCGATATCGAATATCCAACGATATCTTTCCGTGTCGGCGAAGGGTGCTGGACCGTCGCCGGCCGCCTCCATGCGCCGGGCGGCGTCTTCGCTGAGCTGGATCGCTTCCGCGTCGAAGCGCGAATTGATCAGTGCGTACATCAGACGCTGCAGAGCCCACAAGGAGCGCGGCTGCTGCAGTACTTTCGCGCGGAGCGCCTCGATCTCGTCCTTGGCCGCGCGCCGCGGGTTGGATCGGACCCGGGATGACTTGAGAAGCGGTTGAAATCGCCTATCCGCCCGAAAGGCGATGATGTCGCGAGGGTCTTCGACGATGGCGGCAATTTGAATGGCATCCTCGGTTCGGTTCTGATCGAGAAGCAACCGGCTCAATTCAGTCCACCAGGCGTCCACTGTTGTGTCGTCGCGGGGGCGCCATCTCAACTCGTACAGCGCCTGCAACAGATCGAGCCGTGCCGGCGCATCCACCTTCACCGTTTCGCGGACCACTTGCCTCACGGTGGCGTCGGGCAGCAACGAACGGTCGGCACCCCAATGTCGGGCGATGGCGGTCAAACTTTCAGCCTCGTCTCTCCGATCGGCGAGCTTCATGGACGCAGTCAGCCGGTTGCGCCAATCATCGACGCTAGGTTCCGCTGATTGGGTCGCGCGCACGGCGAACCGGTGTGCCTGCTCGAAGTCGTTCATCTGCAGGGAAAGCTGCGCCGCCAGGGTCAATGCGGCGTGGCGGGTGGGTTCATCCAAGGAATCGAAGGCAGGATTGCCGATGGCCGCGAGTATCGAGGCCTGCGCGCGGGCGGTGTCTTTTTTGTCGGCGGAATCGGCGGCCGCTCTCAGCTGTTGACGCGCCTCGGCAACCGTAGATGCAGCGTGAACCTGAAAACAAAGGGGAAGGAGCAGGACGGCCTGCCACAACCTGCGGGCGCGCCGGTAGTCGCCGATCCCTGTGCTATGCGCTGTCATCCCTCCAATAGTGTAACCGGGAACTCGGCGCCGGTGTGATGAGCTCTGAACAGCCTGCCGTCCTCCGCCAGCAGCACGAATAGCAGGCTCGCCAATCCGCAGCACAGGGATCCGGCCGCCAGCGGCAGCAGCGTGCCGTTGAACTGACGGCCGATCAGGGCGCCCAGGAGCGCGCCGCTCACGGTCGATATGAATCCCTGCAGAGACGCGCCGATGCCTGCCACCGAGGCGACGGGCTCCATCGCCATCGCGCCGAAATTGGAAATCGACAGCGCAAAGCACGCCATGGTCGCGGACTGAAAAGCGACGAACATCCAGAGTTGCTCCTGCCCGGCGGCCGCGAGCAGCACGTGCAGGCCCGTGATGCCGATGTAGGTGAGCAGCGCCGCGTGCGAAATCCGCCGCATCCCGAGGCGCTCGACGATTCTCGAGTTGAGAAATGCGGCGGCCCCCATGGTGGTCGCGCACAGGGCGAACATCGAGGGCATCAGGCTCGCGCGATGGAATACTTCGCCGAATATCTGCTGCACCATGCCCACGTAGGCCATGATCCCGCCGAACATGACGGTCATGGCGAAGGTGTAGAACAGCGAACTGCGGTTGAACAGCACCAGGCGGACCGCGCCCGCGATGTGGGCACGGGTCAAGGTCAGGCGGTATTCCGGGTGCAGGGTTTCGGGCAGCCGCACCAGCGCCCACGCCCACACGCAGGCGGCAAATATGCCGAAGACGATGAAGATATAGCGCCAGGGCGCGGCCAGAAGCACCAGCGCTCCCAGGCTCGGCGCGAGAATGGGCACCGTGAGGAACACCATGAAGGTCAGCGACATCACGCGCGCCATCTGCCGTCCGGAATAGAGGTCGCGGATGACCGAGCGGGTCACGACCGCGCTCGCCGCCGACATTCCGTGAATGAAGCGCCAGATGAGCAGCACATGGAAGCTGCCGGCGAGCCCGCACAGCGACGCGGCGAGCACGTAGAGACCAAGTCCGCCCAGCAGGATGGGCCGCCGGCCGAAGCGGTCCGACATCAGCCCCCAGAAGAGCTGCCCGCACCCGAGGCCCGCCATGTAGGCCGTGACCACCCACTGCACGTGGTTCTCGTTGGCAATGTGCAGGGCGCGCACGATGACCGGGAACGCCGGCAGCATGGCGTCGATGGCAATGGCCTGCGTCGACATCATCGCCGCCGCCAGCACGACGAATTCCAGAAAACGGATTTTCACGCCGGGGGTGTTGCCGGATGCTTTCTGGCGATGCTGGTGGCCATGGTGACGATGGAGGCAAGGTCGGTCAGATTGGCAGGCACCACCAGGGTCGTCCCGGTCTGCGCCAGCTTGCCGAATTGCTTCACGTATTCCTCGCCGATGCGCAGCTGCATGGCCTCGATGCCGCCGCGGTCGGACAGCGCGATGCCCACCTGCCGCAGGCCTTCGGCCGTTGCCGTGGCCACCGCCAGAATGGCCTGCGCCTGGCCCTCGGCTTCGTTGATCTGCTGCTGCTTGTTGGCCTCGGACTGCTTGATCACCCGCTGCTTGTCGCCTTCCGCGGCGTTGATCTTGGCATCGCGTTCGCCCTCGGAGGTGAGCACCACGGCGCGCTTCTCGCGCTCGGCGCGCATCTGCTTCTCCATCGCCGACAGCACGTCTTTCGGCGGGGTGATGTTCTTGATTTCATAGCGCAGCACCTTGACGCCCCAGGCGGTGGAGGCCTTGTCCAGCTCGCTCACCACATTGGTGTTGATCTGGCCCCGCGCCTCGAAGGTGCGGTCGAGCTCGATCTTGCCGATCTCGCTGCGCAGCGTGGTCTGCGCCAGCTGCGAGATCGCGAAGCCGAAGTTGGTGATGCCGTAGGAGGCGAGATGCGGATCGAGCACCTGCATGTACAGCACGGCGTCCACCCCCACCTGCACGTTGTCGCGGGTGATGCAAATCTGTTCCGCGATGTCGATCGCGATTTCCTTGAGGCTGTGCCGATAGGCTATTTTCTCGAAGAACGGTATCAGGATGTGAAACCCGGCCTGCAGCGTGCGGCTGTACTTGCCCAAATACTCGATGATGTAGGCGCTTTGCTGCGGAACCACCGTCGCGGTCTTCGCGATCATGATCACCACGACCACCGCGATCACGATGAATGCGTAGCTCAAAGAAATTTCCAAAGGGATTCTCCCGGGTTGTTACGAGGCTCGAGCGTCGTCGTGCACGACGAGCGTCAGTCCGTCGACGCGCTGAATGCGCGCCTGCGCACCGGCCGCAATCTCCGCCTTGCCGCCGTTGATCGCACTCCAGGAGGTGCCGCGGTAATCAAGCCGGCAGGTCTCTCCCGGCGGCAGCGCCGTCGGCAACGTGACCAGTTCTCCGGCGGGACCGCCTTTCACCGCGGGCAGCACGCGGCGCATGCGCTCGTAGATCCGCCGGCGAAAGATCAGCATGGACGTTAGCGCGACTGCCGCGAATATCAGCCACTGCAGCCATACCGCGAGACCCATCCCGGCGAGCTGCAGTAGCCCGACCACGAAACAGCTCGCCCCGACGAACACGAGATAGAACTGGGCGTTGACGAACGCCAGCTCCGAACCCAGGAGTATGGCGCCGACCAAGATCCACGCCCACCATTCCACGCCGCTACCTCTTCATTGCGTCGAAGAAATCGGTGTTGGTCTTGGTATCCTTCATCTTGTCCAGCAGGAACTCGATCGCGGCCAGCTCGTCCATGGGATGCAGGAGCTTGCGCAAAATCCACATCTTGGACAGCTCCGAAGGCTCCGTGATGAGCTCTTCCTTGCGCGTGCCCGAGCGGTTGATGTTGATCGAGGGGAACACGCGCTTCTCGGAAATGCGGCGATCCAGGTGGATTTCCGAATTGCCGGTGCCCTTGAACTCCTCGAAAATCACATCGTCCATCTTGGAGCCGGTATCGACCAGCGCCGTGGCCAGAATCGTGAGGCTGCCGCCCTCTTCGATGTTGCGCGCCGCGCCGAAGAATCGCTTCGGCCGCTGCAGCGCGTTCGCGTCCACGCCGCCGGTGAGCACCTTGCCCGAACTCGGCACCACGGTGTTGTAGGCTCGCGCCAGTCGCGTGATGGAGTCGAGCAGAATGACCACGTCCTTCTTGTGCTCTACCAGCCGCTTGGCCTTTTCGATCACCATCTCGGCCACCTGTACGTGACGGCTGGCCGGCTCGTCGAAGGTCGAAGAGACGACCTCGCCCTTCACCGTACGCGCCATCTCGGTCACTTCCTCGGGCCGCTCGTCGATGAGCAGCACGATGAGGTACACCTCGGGGTGATTGGCGGTGATTGCGGTCGCAATGTTCTGCAGCAACATGGTCTTGCCCGCCTTCGGCGGCGAGACGATGAGGCCGCGCTGGCCCTTGCCGATCGGCGCCACCAGATCGATGGCCCGGGCCGTCAAGTCCTCGGTCGAGCCGTTGCCCCGCTCGAGCTTCAGGCGCTCGGTGGGATGCAGCGGCGTCAAGTTCTCGAACAGGACCTTGCCGCGCGAGCTCTCGGGCGAGTCGTAATTGATCTCGCCGACCTTCAGCAGCGCGAAATAGCGTTCGCCGTCCTTGGGCGGTCTGATCAATCCGGATATGGAATCGCCGGTGCGCAAATTGAAGCGGCGAATCTGGCTGGGCGACACGTAGATGTCGTCGGGACCCGCCAGGTAGCTCGAGTCGGATGAGCGCAGGAAGCCGAAGCCGTCCTGCAGAATCTCCAGAACTCCGTCGCCGTAGATGTCCTCGCCCTTGCGCGCATGCGCTTTGAGCACGCCGAAGATGATGTCCTGCTTGCGCGAGCGGCCCATGTTCTCGAGACCCATGGTCTCGGCCAGCTTGACCAGATCGCTGATCGGCCGCTTCTTGAGCTCGGTCAGATTCATCGAGCTGCGGCTGCGCGCGAGGTCGGTCGGCGCAATGATCTCTAGGTCATCGCCGCCCTCCGGCAGGTCGCCGTAGTCTTCCTGCGGAGGCCTGCCCCCGTTGGTATTGCCGTTGCGGTTGTCGTTGCGAGGTCCGCGATTGGAGCGATTGGAGCGCCCGCCGCCCTGGCCGCCTCCCTGCTGCCCGCCGCCCTGGCCGCCGCCGCGGGATTGATTTCCTAAGTAGCCCCTCACAGGTTGCTGTCCAGAAAGGCCGCGAGCTGCGACTTGGTGACCGCTCCGACTTTCTGGGCCTCCACGGTGCCGTTCTTGAAAAGAATCAGCGTTGGGATGCCGCGTATGTTGAATTTGGGTGGTGTCGCCGGGTTGTCGTCGATGTTGAGCTTGGCGATCCGGATCTTGTCTTTGTACTGGTCGGCAATCTCATCGAGGATGGGCGCGATCATCTTGCAGGGTCCGCACCATTCCGCCCAGAAATCGAGCAATACGGGCTTGTCGGACTTCAATACGTCCTTGTCGAACGTGGCGTCACTGGTGTGAACGATACTGGGGTTACTCACTGCGGAAATACCTCCTTTTGGAGATGCGTTTGAAAATTGGATGGCGGGTTGTTTGGTGGAGAATTACAGCCGGCACTCATGCGAAGTGACGATGCGCGGCCGTTCGGGCACAATACAGCGGCTTTAGCGGTCTTGATTACCTTAAAAGGGTACCGATGATACGGTTGATGGGAGCGGATAGACCGGCTCCGGATTGACTGTATTGTTATCCGGTCCCCATCATTTTGCAAGTTTCTGCAATTCACACAGAGAAAATGTCAGACGCCCATCTCAGTCAGCTCACGTTCGAATCCCTCCACATAGCCGAATCCTTGAAGCGGGGCATTGCCGAACTGGGCTATACCCGCTGCACCCCCATTCAGGCGCAGACGCTGCCCGTGGCGCTTGCCGGCCGCGACGTGGCCGGTCAGGCGCAAACCGGCACCGGCAAGACGGCGGCATTTCTCATCGCGCTGTTCAACCGGCTTCTGACTGAAGCCCCGGCCGCGAACCGGCCGCAAAATGCGCCGCGGGCCATCGTCATCGCGCCGACACGCGAGCTCGCGGTGCAGATTCACTCCGACGCCCTCGGCATCGGCAAGTACACGGATCTGAAGCTCGCCATCGTGTTCGGCGGCGTGGACTACGAAAAGCAGCGGCGCATCCTCGAGGAAGGCGTCGACGTGTTGATCGGCACGCCCGGGCGCATCATCGATTACTTCAAGCAGCATGTGTTCGATCTGCGCCATATCCAGGTGGCGGTCATGGACGAGGCCGACCGCATGTTCGATCTCGGCTTTATCAAGGACATCCGCTTCATTCTGCGGCGCCTGCCGCATCCGACCCTGCGGCTCAACATGATGTTCTCCGCGACCCTGTCGCATCGCGTGCTCGAACTCGCCTACGAGCACATGAACAATCCCGAACTCATTCGCATCGAACCCGACAAGATGACGGTCGACAAGGTGAAGCAGGTGCTCTACTTCCCCTCCACGGAAGAGAAAATCCCGCTGTTGATGGGACTTCTGCGCCGCATCGACGCGCGCCGCACCATGGTCTTCGTCAATACGAAGCGCATTGCCGAAGTGCTCGAACGCACCTTGACGGCAAACGGCTTCGTCGCGCAGGCCATCTCGGGAGACGTGCCGCAAACCAAGCGGCTGAAAATGATGCGCGACTTCCACAATGGCGACATCGCCGTGCTGATCGCCACCGACGTGGCATCGCGCGGCCTGCACATCCCCGATGTGAGCCATGTATTCAATTTCGATCTGCCGAACGACGCGGAGGACTACGTGCACCGCATCGGCCGCACTGCGCGCGCCGGCGCCGCCGGGGATGCCATCAGCTTCGGCTGCGAGGAGTACGCCATCGCGCTGCCCGACATCGAGCAGTACATCGGCCATCAGATTCCGCGCGCGGCCATAGCGCCCGAAGATTTGGCGGCGGTGACCGCCCCGCCTCCGGCCGAGTGGCGCGAGCGGGCGCCCCGTCACCCCCAATCCCGCGGCGGCGGCAGAGGCGGTCCCGGACGCAGTGGCTCGGGACACGGTGGCTCAGGACGCGGCGGACCGGGGCGCGGCGGTCCCGGACACGGTGGTCCCGGACGTGGCGGCAGCAGCAGCCCCCGCCGCGGCCCCCCGGCTGCCGAGACGCCGGCCAAAGGCGAAGGTCAGAGCGATCCTGCGCGGCGGCGGCGGCGGTAGCGGCGCCGCTACATTAGATCGGCGACCCGATCCACCGCCGCAAACTCGCCCGTGTGCTGCGGCGGCAACCCCGAATCCGGCAGGCGCACCGCGCGCAGCCATTCGATGCCGAATTCGCGCGCGGCCTTGAGCACGTTCAACGAATCATCGACGAACAGAGTGCGCTCCGGCCGGAATTTCTCCTCGGCGGCCAGCCGCGGCCAGAATACCGCGTGCTCCTTGGGCGCCGCGAAGGCGTGAGTGGAGTAGCAGGCGTCGAAATACTGGGTGAGCTCGACCCGCTCGTTTTTGATGGCCAATGTCCTCGGGTGCGCGTTGGTGACCAGCACACGGCGCTTGCCGCTGCGCTTGAGCCTCGTCAGAAACTCCTGCGCCCCCGGCAAGAAGCTCACTTGAGCCAGCGCCTCACGTTTGATGCCGCCGACGTCGAGATTGAGCTCCCGGGTCCAATGCTCGATGCAATACCACTGCAGAGTCCCTCGCACCGCGACGAATCTGGGCGCCAACAACGCCTGCGCCTCCGCGACCTTCAGACCATTCGCGGTTGCATAACGGCGGGGAATGAGCTCCTGCCAAAACCAATTGTCGAAGCGCAGGTCGAGCAATGTGCCGTCCATGTCGAGCAGCACCGTATCGATGGCGGACCAGTTGACTGCGGAGGTGCTGTGCATTTGCGTATGATACCAACCGATGCGAGACCTTCCTGCACTGGCCGACGCCCTCATGCCCATCGTCGCGCTGGCCGGCGCCGCCATCATGCGGGTGTACCAGGACGAGGCCTTCGCGGTGCAGCGCAAGGAAGACGATTCGCCGCTGACGCTGGCGGATTTGGAGTCGCAGCGGGTGATCATCGAAGGTCTCGAGCGGATCACGCCCGACATACCCGTTCTCTCCGAGGAATCGGCCCAAGCGCCCTGGAGCGAGCGCCGGACCTGGCGTGAGCTGTGGGTGGTGGACCCCCTGGACGGCACTCGCGAGTTCGTCAAGCGCAACGGCGAGTTCACGGTCAATATCGCGTTGGTGCGGGAGCACGAGCCCCTGCTCGGGATCGTGGCCGCGCCGGCCCTGGGGCTCCTTTACTGGGGAGCGCGCGAGGCAGGCGCCTTCAGCCAACATCGCGGCGCGGCGCGGCGGCCCATCCAGGTATCGCCGCCGCAGAATCCGCTGCGCATCATCGGCAGCCGCTCTCATATGAGCCCGCAGACGGCAGCCTACCTCGCGCGGCTTGGGCCCCACGTGATGACGGCCATCGGCAGTTCACTCAAGTTTTGCTGGGTGGCGGAAGGCAAGGCCGAACTTTATCCGCGCTTCGGCCCCACCTCGGAATGGGACACTGCGGCGGGGCAGGCAGTGCTCGAAGCTGCGGGCGGACACGTCACCCGGCCGGACGGCCACCGGCTGCGCTACAACTGCCGCGAGAGCCTGATCAACGGCGACTTCCTGGCTTTCAGCGACCCCGGCGTGCTCGCCCCTTGAGCGGGCCTTAACCGTGCCCTGCCGCCTCGCATAGCTCCAAGGTGGCGTCCAGCAAGGTCGGAATATCGAACACCACTTCCTGCTCGGCCATGGTCAACCGCGCCACGCCGGCCGCGGCGATCAGCGCCGCCGGCACGTGAATCCGGTCGCGTTGCGAGTGGGCCGTCCAGGTGCCGACCCGGGCATCGCGGAAAGCGCGATTGAGCGCAGTCCAGCGCAATTGCGCGGCGCGTGCCTCCGGCGTATCGCCGCCCCACTGGCGCTGCGCCAGTGCCAGGGACGTCTCCGGCGCCGTGGCGGTGTCGGGGCTGGCCATCAAATCCTGTACATACCGCACCATGTCATTGGGATCCACGCGTACCGCGAAGCTGGACTGCGAGTTGTTCATAAG
>Ga0210391_10000876_pt1 | contig 29161 bp, 26 predicted proteins | sample IncBWC12OmetaG_FD_160573 | JGI IMG/M metagenome (GOLD analysis project Ga0210391, IMG submission 160573) | Forest soil microbial communities from Barre Woods Harvard Forest LTER site, Petersham, Massachusetts, United States - Inc-BW-C-12-O ... | reverse complement strand
AAACCTATTTCCACTTTCGTTACAGCGGAAGCCATCCCGCGACTGCAGCGATGGTAGAAACCGGAGTGGTTGATGCGGGAGCGATTGACGAAACGGTCCTCAACTTCCTGATCGGTACGGGAAAGATCGACGGGAAGAAAGTTCGCATTTTCTACACTTCCAAGCCGTATGTCGATTACGTATGGGTGGCGCGCAAGGACGTGCCAGAAGCGGAGCGAGAGAGATTTATCCACGCCCTTCTGGCTCTGAAGGAAGGAAAAGACGACGCCATCTTGAAGATTCTGCGCGGCAAAAGATTTGTCATGGCCAACGACCAGGAATATGAAGAGGCGCGTAAGATCGCACATGAACTAAACATGTTCTAGGCTTGGACATCCGCTTCAGTTCATGAATTAGGTGGAAGGTAAATATATTTTTCGCAAGCTAATGCGGCAGATAGCCCGTTTCCATCGGCAGCTTGCCATCGACTTTCACTACATTAATGCTGTTGTTGACGGAGCGAACGTCCACGAACCCAAGGGCCCCCGGAGTCGATTGCACAATCTTCAGTACATCGGCATCAGAATCCGCAACCTGAATCGATTCCTTGTGAGCTGCGATCAGCATCTTCCACTCGGTAGCACTCATCTTGTTGAGGTGTTGCAGGGTTTCGGTTTCGCCCGCAGAGTCTTTGTGCAGGACAAGAATGATCGGCTTTCCGTCAGGCCAATTCTTGACCTCCGCACGGACAATCTTGGCTAGATGAGCGGCGGTGACGTTATCGACGTTGTTGTCCTTGTTGACCACAACGGCCATATGGTGGGCGAAGCAAGGCGTGAGGACCGTTAACAAAAAAGCTAGAAGCGCGGCAACCCGATGAAACTTCATACGGACTCCTGTTCCACTTCGTCGTTACGTGAAAGTGATACGACGAGGCTAACCTACAACCGCGGCCAGAGTAGTCAAAACATTGTAAAAGCGCGGCGAGAGTATCAGGAAAGGAAACAGGCGGGAGTTAGAAGATCTTAAGTAACAAATCAGAGATTGACAATTCCTGAGCGGGCCATACAATCCCGCCTTCATGGCAATCGGCCCATTTCAACTGATCTCGCAGGCCACCCCCGGCCAGCGGCGGACGCTATTGGCGGCATCGCTTGGCTGGGCGCTCGATGCATTCGACGCCATGCTCTACGCGCTGGTGCTGGCGCTGTTGATGCGCGATCTGGGCATGAGCAAGACCACGGCAGGGTTGCTGGGCACTTTGACGCTTCTGGCCTCCGGCGTGGGCGGAGTGCTGTTTGGCTTTCTCGCAGACCGCATCGGACGCAAGCAAGCGCTGATGGCCAGCATCGTGACCTATTCCGTGTGCTCGTTCGCCTCCGGCCTCTCGACCAGCATTGCCATGCTGGCCGCAGCACGTTTCGTTCTGGGGCTGGGCATGGGTGGCGAGTGGAATACGGGCGCGACCCTGGTCGCCGAAACCTGGCCCACGGAGTTCCGTGCCAAAGCGATTTCCATCGTGCAGAGTTCATGGGCGCTGGGCTTTGCTGCTGCGGCGCTGGTGGCGGGCCCGGTCGCGCGCTATTTCGGATGGCGGGCCGTGTTCTTTGTCGGAATTCTGCCAGCGCTGCTCACCTTGTGGATTCGCCGCGGAGTGCCTGAATCAGCTTTGTGGGAGCAGCGAATGGCGGACGATCGAGCGGACTCGACCGGCGATCCGCCGAATCACGGTAGCAAAAAGGAAGTAAGTTCTGTCTCTACCACGTTTGCCACGATCTTCCGGCCGCCGTATGTCAAACACACCTTCGCGTTGTTGCTGTTCAACTTTTGCGGCATGTTTGCTTGGTGGGGACTGTTTACCTGGCTGCCGCCATATTTGTCGCTTCCAGTTTCGCAGGGCGGCCGAGGCTTCGGAGTAGTCGGGACGACCACTCTGCTGGTGGTGCTGAATCTGTTTGGGATGTTTCCTGGTTATGGCAGCTTCGGCTGGGTGGCGGATCATCTCGGGCGGCGGAAGGCATTCCTGTCTTACAGCTTAGCAGCAGCGTTTCTGATTCCGCTTTATGCCGCAGCGCGGGCGCCGTTGGCTCTGCTGGTGCTGGGAATTGCCGTGGCATTCTTCGGGACCGGAATCTTCTCCGGCTCAGGAATCATGGGCAGCGAGATCTTTCCAACGGCGGTGCGGGCCCGCGCCCTGGGATTCACCTACAATGGCGCGCGGACTTTGAGTTCGATCGCTCCTCTGGTCATTGGCCGTGTGGGACAGTTGAAGGGTTTGAGCTGGGCATTTTACTCGTGCGCGGCAGGGTATTTGCTCGCCGCATTGATCGCGACGCAATTGCCGGAGACATTGGGCAAGCAGATCGAGTAAGTCTTTACTCGATCGGTTCGACCATAACCGAGTCCCGAGCAACGCTACGCCCCCTGCACTGCACGATCACAATCGCGGCGAGCACAAAGATAATTCCCACGGTCTGGACCGGCCGCAGTACTTCTCCCAACAACAGCGCGGCCAGCAAAATCGAAAACACCGGCTCAAGGCAACTGGCGATGATGGCGCGAGTCGGCTCCAAATACTGCAATCCTAGGAAGTAAAGCGAGAACGCCCCCAGCACCGAGAGCATCGAGAATACGAATAGGAAGAGCCATTGCATGGCGGCGTAGTGTGCGAGAAAGATTTTCCAGGGAGGATTGATGACGAGCCAGAATGCGGCGGCGGCGGCGAGCGTCCACAACAGCACACGCCAGCGATCATAGCGGGCCAGGATGCCGTGTGCGGCAACGTTGTAAAAGGCAAACGAGAACGATGCCAGCAGCGCGGCGACTATGCCGTAAGAGTCGAGGCGAAGGCCTGAACCGGCGTTTTGCTTCGCTCCGAAAATGCCGATGACCAGCACGATTCCAGTAACCGCCAGCGCTACTGCAACCGCTTTCTGCATGGAAAGTTTTTGCTGGCCGCGAGCCACCACATAGATCAGGACCCACACCGGAGCCGTGTATTGCACGATGATGGCGGTCGCGACGTTCGTTCGTTGAATCGCGACATAATAAAAATAATTCGAAACGGCCACGCCGAGCGTGCCCAATAGAAAGCAATACGCAAGATCGCGTGCGGGCAACTTGATGCGCTTCCAGCCGTGCCCAGCAACGAGAATGGGGAGCAGCACCAGCAGCGAAAATGTAGTTCGAGTCTGCGAAAGAATAAGCGGATCGATAGGGCGGAACGCCGCCGAGCCTAGCGAGAGCTTCCCCGTGAAAACGGCGCGGCCCAGAGCGGCTGAAACTCCCCAAAGAAACGCGGCGGAAGCGATGAAAAAATACCCACGCAGAAGATGCGAGCGCGTGCTGTCATGATTTGAGCTGGGGATGGTGGCCTCTTAAATCGCTTCGATGGTTTGAACGAGATCGTCACACGGCAGAGTTCATGTTCTAGCTGTCCACGTATTCGATTTCCGCTGTGATCTTGGCGGTTTTTTCGAGCATGGCTGAAACCGAACAGTATTTCTCTTTCGAGAGGTTGACCGCATCCTCGACTGCCTTGCGGGAAACTTTACCACTCACGCGGTAGGTAAGCCTGATCTCCGTATAGACCGAAGGCGGTTCGACGGCACGCTCCGCTTGAGCTCGGACTTCGAGACCGGTGAAAGACTCCCGCTTCTTTCGGAGAATCGAAACCACATCGTACCCCGTGCATCCGCAGAGCGCGATGAGCACAAGCTCCATGGGCGAGTTCCCAGCAGCCTTATCGCCGTCGAGGGCGATCTCGTGACCACTATCTGAGATGCCGTTAAATCGCTGTTTTTCAATCCAAGTGACGCGGGCGTTCGTCATGCGGCTTTGCCTCGGGAAATTGTCGATTTCTGATTGTTGATTATCTCCGATTATCCGTACTGGGTTCGGGATGAATCAATACCCGAAAAAGTTCGGGCGCATCCTGCTTGAAATGGATTTCGAGGTCGGTCTGAATGTCGTGAACTCGGGCGAGCGGCAGATCGTCGGAGAACGTGCAGTGGCAGGAAACGTAGAGCCGGCCACGCACTTTCTTGATTTGCACGTCGTGCATGTCGACGATTTCCGGAAACTGACTGGCGGCCCGCTTCAGCCTGCGTTCAAGTTCGGCGTCGCGAACTAACTCATCGCCAGTTTCGATAGTGGCGGGCTCGCTCTCGATGTGAGTGAGAATGTCGGCAATCTCAGGCACTTCGTGGCGCATATCAGCTTCGAGTTCGGTCACCTGGTCGTGCGCGGTTTTAAGCGACAGGCGTTCGTCGAGTTCGACATGCTGTTCGACATGAAGGCGGCCGGCGAGATCCTGCACGCTGATGTCGTGCACATTCAGGTTGTGGCGGGTCGCAACTGCTCGAATACGATCGAAGATATTTTCTGAGCCCTGGGCACGGGGCAGCGGCTGGACGGTTACATCGGCCTCGGGAAGAATGTTGTGAACCGCGGCCGTCACCGCAGCCACCAATTGCTCGGAGCGTTGAAAGGTCACGGTGCGCGCCAGTCCAACGGAAAGATCGGCGAAATAGTGGTTGCCGGCGCGGCGGATGCGGACGCGGCCCACTTCCAGCACACCATCCACTCGGGCGACCGCATCCGTGATCTGGGCGCGGACTCCAGCGGGAGCGGCATCGAGCAGAGCATCGACGGTGCGTCGCGCCAGCCGCCAGCTCACCGATACGATGACGCCCGCAACAAACAAAGCGGCAATTGGATCGGCGCGGAGCAGCCAATCGAGGTGATAGAGCCGGCCTAAGAGAATGAGAGCCAGGCCCAGAATGACAACGCCTGAGGACCAAACGTCGGTGGAAAAATGCAGCGCGTCGGCCTCGAGCGCCTGGCTTTGATATTTCGTAGCGATGCGGCCTAAAGCCTGGGAACGCCACCAATCCACCGCCATCGAAATCAGCATCACGACAAAGGCCCAAACAGAAGGTTCGACGTCCACCCGGCGGAAAAATAAACGCACCATAGCCTCGTAGATGACCCAGACAGTGGTGATCAGAAGCAGGCCGGTTTCAACGAAGGCTGAGAAATTTTCAACTTTACCGTGCCCATACTGGTGGTCGGCATCGGCCGGCTTATCGGAAACTCCAACAGAAAAATATGTCAGCAGGGCCGCGATCAAGTCCAGCGCCGAATGTGCAGCTTCGGAAAGAATTCCGAGGCTTCCTGTAGTCACTCCGACCGCGATTTTGGCGGTGGTGATAAGGACCGCTGCCACCACCGAATTACCCGCCACCGCGCGCTTCTCTGCACGCATCGCGTTCGGCGAGTAAAGGGCCGGGGTTCCGGACATGAAGGGATTATCGCCGTTAATCCGGAATTGCGCCAAGTGGAATCAGATTTTCTCTTGTCCGTGCAGGGTCCGAACCAGGAAGATGACGACCGTTTCGATATCTATCTGAGATTTGTGGTTTGTGCGCTGGGATGCTCTGTACGGTAGCGGACAGACGCGAAAGCCGAATGCTTTTAGACTGCTTTCGCTATGACTCCCGAGGAGCGGGAACGTTTAGATTTTCTGTGCCAGCAAATCGCGGTGGAGAAGGATCGTCAGAAATCTCCGTGGTAGACGAGCTAAACAATCTGCTGGAACAGCTAAAGAGAAACGGCTGGAGCAGCACCGAGCGTCTCGATGAGAGCATTAGAACCCCTCCGATGTCCGTATTGTGTGGAGGGTGAGGTTCCGAGGTTCATGACGGCGAGAGCGGACGGCGAGTGGTTCATTTGCGTCCGTTGCGGACACGCCGCCATGCCCGCGCATCCATCCTACCGGTGCACTTGTCAGAACTGTGTTAGCTCGATGCGCCCGCCCAGTCCGGTCTCTTAGATACAGCTTACTTTTCTTGGATGCCGCGTCAGGTACATTACCCCTACTGCGGGAAATGGCCTCTATGCTAGGATGCTAAGTTCGGGTAGTTCAACTTCCTGATGTACCAATCCTGGAGGACTTTTCTATGGGTAAGAGTTGGTTGCTGTGTGTGCTATTGGGTACGTTAGCCTGGGGACAGGCGCAATCTGGCACGGCGCCGGTACCGCCAGGCCCAGCGCAGCAGGCCCCGGGCGCTGCCACGAAGCCACCCATACCGGCGCCGGCGCCGGAAGTACCGGAGAGTACGGTTGTGCTCACCATAAAAGGCGTCTGCCCGCCGGCGGCGAAGACGGCAACGGCAGCGAAGACTGCCACTGCCGCCGCAGCAGCGAAGAAACCAGCGGACTGCAAAACCGAGATTACGCGTGCGCAGTTCGAGAAGATTGCCAGCGGAATTTCGCCAACCGTAACGCCCCAGTTGAAGCGTCAGCTGGAAACGGCGCTGCCACGGTTCATGGCAATGTCAGAGGCGGCAAAGGCCAAGGGTCTCGAGAATAGCGAGCAATATAAGGAAACCTTAAAGCTCGCCAAGATGCAGATTCTCACCACCGCATTGCAGCGATCCCTGCAGGACGAGGCGGACAAAGTCTCGCCGACGGAGGTCGAAGATTACTACAAGAAAAATCCGGAAGCTTATGAACAGTTCTCCTTAGACCGTCTGTTTATCCCTCGCTATAAAACGCTTGAGACTGAAGATAAAGACGACAAGGACGAAGCGAAAGACAAAGACGACAAGGATAAGGATAAAGACAAGGACAATCAGAAAGAAGCCGAAGAAAAACAGAAAGCCAAGGAAGCCGACGAACAGGCGAAGCGTGAGAAAGGCGAGCAGGAATTGAACAAGCTGGCCGACACGTTGCGCGAGCGCGCTGCCGCGGGAGAAGACTTCACCAAGTTACAGAAGGAAGCCTTCGAAGCCTCTGGGACAAAAGTCGAGTCTCCAACGGTGAATCTGCCAAAGGTGCGGCGAACGGGGCTGCCTCCTGCGCATGCGGCCGTGTTCGATTTGAAAGCAGGCGACGTATCGGCGGTGATCAGCGATAACGGCGGCCACTATGTGTACAAGGTGGTAAGCAAAGAAGTGCTGCCGCTGGATCAGCAATTGCAGACCGAAATCCATAACAAGTTGAAGAGCGAGCGTTTGAAGGAGATGACCGACAAGTACACCAACTCGTTCCAAGCGATACCCAACGAAGCGTATTTTGGTCAAATGCCCGCGGGAATGCCGGGGCGGCCAGGGATGAATCAGGGGGCGCCACCGCCGCATATGCGGCCGCAGATGGCACCGCCAGCAGGCGCCCAGAGCGCTCCGCCGTCGACGCAAGCTCCGTCGCAACCGGCACCTCCTCCGTCTAAGCCGGACTGATGGCGAGCGCAAAACCTGTCGTCGTAGTCACTGGAATTGCGGGGAACCTGGGATCCAGGTTGCTCCCGCTGCTTGGGGATTTTTCTGTGCTTGGGGTGGATGTGAATCCACCCCACACCGATTTACCGTTGCAATTCGAGCGCATGGATCTGGGTGAGGAGTCCTCCACACGTTTGCTCTACGAAATGCTGCGCGACACGCGTCCGGTATCGGTGGTGCATCTCGCATTTATCATCGATGCTGTACGGTCAGGGGTGACAGAGGCCGCGCGCATGTGGCAAATCAATGTCGCCGGTACGGCTCGAGTGATGGAGGCAATTACCGAGGCAAATCGCACAGCGGATTCTCCGATCCGGCAATTTGTTTTTCCCAGCAGCGTTTCGGTATATGGTCCCAGCCTGCCCTCGCCGGTAACGGAAGAATCCCCCATGGCGGCGCATACTCTGCCCTACGCGATCCATAAGAAACAGTGCGATGAAGTGGTGCAACAGCGCTCGCCGGCCCTGCGTGGCTGCAGCGTCTACATTTTGCGGCCACACATCTTTGCCGGAGCCAGCGTGGAGAACTACCTGCTAGGAGCATTCCGCGGCACGCCGAATGGAAAAAGTCCGCGAGCGGAAAAGATGCGCCATGAGGGCAACCGTCTGCCTTGCATGCTGCCGCGTGGCCAACAATATCTTGATAACAAAATTCAGTTTGTGCACGTCGACGATATGGCGCGGCTCATTGCCCACATCTTGCATCGCGATCCGGAGGTACAGCGCCTCACCGTTCTAAACGTCGCCGGACGGGGAGAGCCTCTCACCTTCGGCCGCTGCATAGAAATGGCGAAGGCGAAGCTGATCCGCGTGCCCGGGAAATGGGCGATGCGGATGGTCCTGTCATTTCTTTGGAACCGGCAAATCTCGGCGATTCCACCCGAGGCGTTGCCTTACATGAGTGGCCAATACATCATGAATACAGACCGTCTGCAAAAATTCCTCGGGGGCGAATACGAGCATGTAATGCTTTACACGATTGTCGACGCATTCGCCGACAGCTTCAGAACCAAGCCAGCCACATCGCAGCCAGAGGACCAGAGCTAGGCTCTCCTGAACACAGCTCCATTGGTCCTTCCAGCCGGTGCTGTTGCTCTCTTTAATCCGCAACGCTGGATAGTGCGCACGTTTTGAAAATTTGGCTTCGCTGCACGCACCGAAACCGGCCGGAATCTTATTCCATCAAACATTTTTGCGAGTCGAGGGAATAAATTCGAGGATAGCTAGTTTACTCTATGCGGGTGTCCGAAGACCGAACCAGCGCGGCGTCGTTTGCAGATCTCGCATTGCCCTTGTTCGATCAACTCTACAACTTTGCGCACTGGCTCACGCAGGATAGGGCCGAGGCCGAGGACTTGGTGCAGGAGACTTACGCGAGAGCTTTACGCGGATTCTCCTCGTTTCATGCGGGTACGAATTTTCAGGCGTGGATTTACCGTATCCTGCGCAATTCGTTTCTGAATTCGCGTGCTGGGTTGAAGGTAACTGTCGTGATCGATGAGGAGGGCGGAGACGCGGTACCTGCGGTAAGTAGTACGCCGGAAAGTCTGCTGATTGATCAGGCGACACACGAGATGGTGCAGCAGGCTCTGGAAACATTGCCCGTACATTTTCGAGAAATTCTGCTGCTCTGCGATGTGGAAGACATGTCGTACAAGGAGATTGCCGAAACGTTGTCGATCCCTGCAGGCACGGTGATGTCGCGGCTATCTCGCGCGCGTAAAGCGTTGCGCATTGCCTTGTCAGAGAAGATGCAAGGAGGCGGCCGTGGCTTGTAACGAATGGCGCGACAAGCTGGACAGTTACGTCGACGGTGAGCTCATGTCGTCGGAAGCCGCCACGCTGGGTGCGCATTTGCGAAGTTGCGCGGAGTGCGCCGCGGATGGTCTGCAGCGGGTGCAGATGAAACGCGCGGTGCAAGTCGCAGGGAAACGGTACGAGCCGAGCGTCGACTTGCGAAACAAAATTACGAAGAGTATCGAGGTAAAATCGCACCGCGGAATCGCTGCGAAGTGGAAATTCGTTCTGATTCCGGCCCTGGGTTTGCTGGCCGTAGCTTTTCTATTGACTTCGTACCTCGGCAGCGCGCGGGCCGAGCAGCAGCGCGTCTATAGCGAATTGGCCGACCTGCATGTGGCTACCCTGGCCAGTTCCACGCAGGTGGATGTGTTATCGACCGATCGCCACACAGTGAAACCATGGTTTCAGGGAAAAGTTCCCTTCACCTTTAATCTGCCGGACCTTCCGGGATCTGAATTCAGCTTGCTGGGGGGGCGAGTCGCCTATCTTGAGCAAGTCAGTGGAGCGCATTTGATTTATCAAGTCCGCAAACATGAGATCTCGGTATTTATTTTTCCGGATCGAGAGGGGGCTATGCGGAGCCTGTCGTCAGGAACGGCAAATGCGGCATCGTTTAACTTGCAAACCTGGACCAAGAATGGGCTTCGATATTTTGTAATTGGCGATGCGAGTGGCGAGGACATTAAGACTCTGGGCAGGCTGTTGCAGAACGCCGGATAGCGACTCTTCGGCGGATGAATTCTCGACGCATCGAGGATTCACTTCCTTCCGCGATACAATCCTGCGATGCCGAACGTGTAGGGTGTCCAACTGGCTTCGCGGAAACCGGCGCGGCGCATGCGCCCTAGCATTTCTTCCGGTGCGGGAAATTGCTCGACCGAATTTGGGAGATAAGCGTAAGGGCCGCGCACACCCGAAATCATGGTGCCGATACGGGGCAGAACCTGCTTAAAGTAGATCCGATAGAGAGCGCCCATTGCACTCTTCGGTTCGCTGAAGTCGAGAATGCCGCACACACCGCCAGGCTTCAGCACACGTACAATCTCTCGCAGACCGGCATCATAGTCGGCGAGATTGCGGAAGCCGAAGGCCGAAGTGACCAATCCAAAATGCTGATCAGGAAATGGCAGGCAGAGTGCGTCGGCTTCAATCCAGTCTGGCATGTCGTGGCCATTTGCTGACCCACGCGCGTGGGACTTCGACCACGCGCGCTGCAGCATCGCGTGAGAGAAATCCGCTCCCAGAATTTGCGAGCCGGGGTTTCCCGCCCTCTTGCGCAAGGCAAAAGTCATGTCGCCCGTGCCGCAGCAGAGGTCGAGCACTCGAACGCCGGGCTGCGCCAGAATTTGTGCGAAGGTGCGGGCCGTGCGGCGCCACCATAGCCGATCGACGTTAAAGGAAAGCACGTGGTTCAGCAGGTCGTAGCGCGGTGCGATCGAGGTAAACATCTCGCGAACCGCGCGGGCCGCCGAAAGCGTGTCCTTAGCTCCTTCAGGCGCTGCGCCGACTACGAGTTTGCTGGCTTCAGGCATAGAGAGCAGGATTGCTAATTGTCGATTGCTGATTGAACTTCAACGATGTCAAAGTCTTCTTTGATTTTGTAATCAGCAATCAGTAATCAACAATTTTCACTTCCCCCATCCGCCGTGAGATAAGCAGCGAAGTTCTTCAACCGCGTTGACGACCACGCTATCGGGCACGTCAGCGGCGATTTCGACCTTGCCAATCTCCCGGGGCAAAACGAAATGCACGGCCCCGTTTTGGGTTTTCTTGTCAGCCTGCAGGCGGGCGAGAATCTTGCGCGCGCTGACCTTCAGTTCCGGCAAGCGTCCCAGGCTGAGAACTGCGTCAGCGATGCGGCCGGCCGTAACGCTGTCAATGCGTCCTACAGTAAGCGCAATGTTCGTGGCGGCAATCATTCCCCAGGCAACGGCTTCGCCGTGAAGCAGGCTCTGGTAGCCGGTTTCCGCTTCTAATGCATGCCCGATCGTGTGGCCCAGGTTCAGCACGCGCCGCAGGCCACCTTCATATTCGTCCGCCGAAACCACTTCGGCCTTCAACTTCACCGACTGCGCGATCAGCCCCTCGAGTTCAACCGGATCGCGCTTAAGAATCTGTGCACGCTTTTGTTCGAAGCGCCGAAAAAGCTCTAGGTCCCCGATGATGCCGCACTTCAGCGCTTCATAGAGTCCAGCGCGAAACTCACGGTTGGGAAGCGTCCGCAGAATTTCCGGATCAATCAGAACCACGCGAGGGTGATGGAACGTGCCCAGCAGATTCTTTCCTGCTCCAAGGTTGACGGCAGTCTTGCCGCCGACCGATGCATCAACCTGAGCCAGTACCGTGGTCGGAATTTGCACCAGTTCCACGCCACGCATGTAAAGCGACGCCAACAGGCCCGTGACATCGCCAACCACGCCTCCGCCAAAAGCTATCAGTACAGCTTTGCGGTCGGCGCCCAGACGAGACAGCTTTTCAGCGAGAGTCCCAATGGTTTCCAGCTTCTTTGCCGGCTCGCCGTCGGGCATCTGCAATATTTGAGGTTTAAAACCGGCGGAAGTCAGCGAACGAACCAGCTTGGTCCCCCATCGGCGGCGCACGGGGGGAACGGTTACCACAAACAGCTTGCTCGATTGCGGCAGCAACTCCGCCAACAAGCTGCCCGCTCGCGCCAGCAGCCCGTTCTCAATGCGGGCCTGGTAAGGCCTTGGCAGCACATGAATGGTGACTTGAGCCATGAAAATCCATAATAGCGCAAGCGGCGGGAGCAATTTAATCTCCGTTCCCCTTTTGGTTTACTCAGTTGCTGTCTTTCGTCGCGAACACCGCACTGAGGTGATACCATTTTCGGTCTATGAGGGGTCTTCCAGCCGAGACCGATTTCGTGGTGATCGGCGCCGGGGTCGCAGGCCTACGCGCCGCCATCGAACTCGCCGATGCGGGGCGGGTGCTCGTACTGGCGAAAAAAGAGGTCACGAATTCCAACACACAGTTCGCGCAGGGCGGAATCGCGGCCGCGCTCAGCGATGAAGACGAAGTAAGCCTGCACCTGCAGGACACGCTGATTGCCGGGGATGGCTTGTGCAATCCGGAAGCGGTGAAAACTCTGGTCGAGGAAGGGCCGGAACGGATCGAAGAACTGATTGCGTGGGGCACGCAGTTCGACCGCAGCGGAACCAAGCTGGTCTTTGGACGTGAAGGCGCGCACAGCCGCAACCGCATTCTGCATGCGCAGGGCGATTCCACGGGACGTGAAATTCTGCGCGCCCTTTATGCCAAGGCGCAAACAGTCAAGAATATTTCCGTGCGCGAGTTCGAGTTTTCCACGGGACTGCAAGCCGAAAGCGGACGCGTCGACGGCGTGACGCTGATCAATGAAAAAGGCTTACCAGAAGAAATGTCATGCTCCGCCGTCTTGCTGGCCAGCGGCGGTATGGGACAACTCTATCGCAACACGACTAATCCGGAAGTCGCCACTGGCGACGGAGTGGCCATGGGCTTCCGCGCAGGCGCTGAAGTCAGCGACATGGAATTCATTCAGTTTCATCCGACCGCCCTCTACCTTAAAAAAGCGCCGCGCTTTCTGCTTTCGGAGGCGTTGCGAGGTGAAGGCGCGTATCTGAGAAATATCGAGATGGATCGCTTCATGGCGAAATATCACCCGCTCGGCGAACTGGCGCCGCGCGACGTAGTGGCGCGCGCAATCATGCATGAGATGGAAGTGAGCCGCGCCAAAGATCCCTTCGTGTATCTCGATCTCACGCATCTCGGCGCGGCAAAAATTCAAAAGCGTTTTCCGCGAATTTATGCGACCTGCCTCGAATACAACATCGACATCACCGAGGACTTGATTCCGACTCGTCCCGCGGCGCACTACGCCATGGGCGGGGTGCGCACCGACCTTAATGGCAAAGCGAGTCTCAATGGCCTATATGCCGCTGGGGAAGCGGCGGCCACCGGCGTGCACGGCGCCAACCGCCTGGCCAGCAATTCCCTGCTGGAGGGTTTGGTGTATGGAGCACGTGCAGGAAAAGCAATGCGTGGAGAATTGAAAGTTCCGAGGAAACCTGCGGCCGCTCTGAAGACATCTGCCTCACAAAATGGGCCAGTGGATGCTGGTTTGGAAGAACTGATCGGCCAGATCAAGGACATCATGTGGAAGGATGCCGGTATCGTGCGCACGAGAAGTGGAACGCAGGAGGCTATCAAGAAGCTTGAGGAACTTGCGCCGAGGATTGCTCAGCCACGCACGCGCAGGGCCTATGAGGCGGCAAACCTGCACGTGGCTGGGTTTTTGGTGGTGTGTTCAGCTCTCGCGCGAGAGGAAAGCCGCGGGGCGCATTATCGAACCGATTATCCCGCCCATGATGACAAGAAGTTCCTGAAACATTCTGTGGCCAGGGGAGAGAGCTTGCAGTTTGTCTGAAGCCGTTTGCTGAGTGGTTCGCTAACTACGACTTTGCAGGCACGGCGATTGAGGCCACGATTGCGATGAGTAATATCCCCGCCACCACACCGAGTGTAACCAGCGTTGGAACCGGAAAATAATCGGCCGCGATCATCTTTAATCCAAACAGGATCAGAATCAGCGCCAGTCCGGTATGTAAAAAGCGAAAAACTTTCATCAAACCCGCGACGGCGAAATACATCGAGCGCAAGCCGAGAATTGCAAACACATTTGAGGTATAGACGATAAAGGCGTTAAGCGTGATGGCAAGCACCGCCGGAATCGAATCGACGGCGAAGAGCACATCCGTGGTTTCGATGACTGCCAGCACCACTAACAGCGGCGTTGCGTAAAGGGCCGGATTTCCCTTCCAACCGCGAACCAGAAAGCTACCTCCTACGTAATCGCCGGTCACCGGCAGCAATCGGCGCAAAGCCTTCACCGCGGAGTTCTTCGAGGGATCGATCTGCCGGTCGCCGGCGAAACCAAGACGGACTCCACTATAGATCAACAACGCGCCGAACCCATAGAAAATCCAGTGGAATCGCTCGATTAAGCCGACACCTGCAAGAATGAAAACTCCGCGCATTACCAACGCACCCAGCACTCCCCAAAACAAGACGCGGTGCTGATGCTGCTCAGGCACCGCAAAGTAGCGGAAGATCACAAGGAAAACGAAAAGATTATCCACGCTGAGCGACATCTCGAGGACGTAGCTGGTTACGAACTCCAGCGCGACCTGACGGCCTTGCCAGAAAAAAACTATCCCAGCGAAAACCGCGGCGAGACCGATCCACATGGCGCTTTCGCCAAGGGCATCGCGCGGGCGCACGACCTGGCCACGGCGATGGAAGACGACAAGATCCAACACCAGCATGCCAAGCGCGAAAAGATTGAAGAGAATCCAGAAATAGAGCAACGAACTTCCCGTAGGAACCAAAGTCAATTGCTGACTGTTGATTTTTGATTGCTGATCAGAAGCCCTTATCCCGATGCGTTCTCAATCAATAATCAGAAATCAACAATCGGCAATTCTACTTCTGCCGCCCGATCGCCCGGCTCTCCCACGCGTCCCACACGCCGAAAGCCTTAAACATCTCCACGCTGTGGGTATCGTGCATCGATTGCTCGATTTGCGCGCGGGTCAGGCGCGGACCGATCTTCTCGGGAAGGTTGGCCAGGGCGAAGCTGACCTCGGCGGCTTCGGCTACGTGTTTTTTGAGCTGTGCGAAATCCACTTTGTCGTAAGTGTCGGAGACGGCGTGATAGTTCTCCAGATAGTTTGCTTCTTCTTGATCGGCCACGAAAGTGGGAACACCCTCCAGCATGAAATCGAAGTGGTCGGTGCCCCACTCCATGTCGGTTTTTAACTCGGTCAAGCCGAACTGCCGCAGCGGCGCAGTGAGGCGACTGGCGGTGTCGAGCACATCTTTGCGACCGCCGCTGGCAAAACCGGTTGTCTTGCCGGTGCCAGCATCCCAGATGATGACTCCCGCGGCCTTATCGAGTTCCTGGCGATGGGCGACGGCGTAGGCACGCGACCCCAGCAACCCCTCCTCTTCGCCGGAAAAGAGAATGAAGCGGATAGAGCGGCGCGGCCTAAGTCGGGATGCTTTGATGGCACGCATCGCATCGACCACGAGAGCGGCGTTGCAGCCGTTATCGAGCGCGCCGGTACCGAGTTCCCACGAATCCAGGTGTGCGCCGAGAATGACGAACTCTTCGGGCTTCTCGCTGCCTTTAATCTCGCCAATCACATTCGCGGTCTTGATCGGCCCGCCAATTTTGTTTGGAATCGTCAAGTCCGCCCACACCGGATGCCCGGCCGCGAGCAGGCGTTCCATGCGCTCGCCATCTTCGCGCGCCACGAGCACTTGAGGAATTCGATCGATTTCTCCCGCGAAAGAGTTGGTATGCCGGTAGAGAATGTCATGTTCGCGGGTAGCGATGAAAGCGACCGCCTTTGCTTTTCCTTGCACAGCCGCGGTGACAGCCGGGGTCGCGTTGTTATATTCGGCGAACAGATCGTCCCAGGTCTTGAGCACGGCCGTCTGAACCAGAACTATTTTGCCGGAGATATCGCCAGCTTTCTTAAAGTCAGCAGCGGTGCCGTTGCCGACAGCGACCACCGGCACATGCCTCTCCCCAGCCAGCGCAGGCGCCCACGCGATGGATACGCAGCGAACGCGGAAATTCACTTCAGGAGACTGCTTGGAGTTGGAATCCAGCGGCGTTCCCGTGGCGCTAACGGTCATCTCCGTCCCGCCCTCGGACCAGGAATAAGGAATCGTAAATTCTTCGGTGTGGACGCTGTCGGCGCCGGCATCCTTGAACATCTGCACTCCCCAATCGACTGCGCGCTGCATAGCGGGCGTACCAGGGACGCGGCCGCCAATCTCGTCTGTCAGGCGGCGCAGGTTGCTTTCGAGCGACGACGGTTGCAGGGCGACCTGAATGATGCGGGCCTCGTCGTCAGTGTCTTTGTCAGTGTCGCGGGGAGGGGTTGCAGCCAGACAGAAAGCGCTGAAGATGGCGCACAAGCAGAAGACTTTCAGCTTTCGCATATCGGGGTGCATTAGAAATGAAATTCTGGAAAAGAGCAAAAGACATTAACCGCAAAGAGCGTAAGGTCTACGTAAAAGTCAGCTGGCCGGCGCCGGCACTTTTATTTTGGTGGCAGCGGGTCCATTCTGTCGAGAATGCCGACCGTCTCCAGGATCGTGCTGCCTACAATTTCCAGGCTCTTAGGGCTTAGTTTGTCGACCGTATCTTGCGTGGAGTGCCAGAACACATCGTTGTATCCGTAATCGAAGTCGATGAGGTCGGCTGAGGGCACGCCCCGCTTCACGAACGGAATGTGATCGTCACTGACACCTGGCAACGTCCGCCCGAAGAAATGGGATTGATATCCCAACCGGGTAGCAGCCTCGTACACCACGTCTTCAAGCCACGGCGTTGAGTTAGTATCGCGATCGACGTTGAGATCGGAATCTCCGATCATGTCCGCCAATATGAACGCTTTCATCTTCTTGAGAGTTCCGTCCGCCTGCGACTTTTCCGCCAGGTGCCTGATCCCATACAGGCTGTCATCCATGAACGGAGTTTCGGTGTCGGGTTTCATCGCCTCTTCGGCGTCGTCCCATACCAACCAAATGCTGTATCCATCCCGCGTCTTACCACGCAGCTGATTGGCGAGTTCGAGAAGCAGCGCGCTGGAAGAGCCGCCGTCATTCGCGCCCACGTAGGAAGTATTGCGCAGCGGATAGTTCGTGTCGTAGTGGCTCGCAATGACGACGATGCCATCTTTCGTCCCGGGAAACTTGGCAACGATGTTGTGGACGGGAAACTTGCCTTCGGGCGTGTCTGCTGTGAAGATGTCATTCTCAACCACATCGCCTTTGAGATGTGAGAGCAGGTAATCCTCGACTTTCTTGTGATTCGCGCTACCGAGGGGCCGCGGACCGTAAGCTACGATTTCTTTCACGTACTTCATGGCGCGATTGGGATCGATCGTCGGAACGGGGCCGCTATCGGGCGGAAGGGAAAGTTTAGGAGCAACCGGCTCGGCAGCAGAAGCAGGCGCTTGTGCTCCAGCGTGAGCTGTATTTTTGTCTCGGTCGCAAGCCATGAGCGTCAAACAGCAGAGCAATACAATCGAAACTTCGGTAAATTTGCCGAGCATAACCCTGCCGATCATAAGTGATTGGTCGATTTGCCGCTACGCTGCCTTCTTTTCGCTTCGCGCCCGCCGTTGCTTGGGATGGACCACCCACGCTATGCCAATGCTGATGGCATACAGCGCGATCATCGGCGCGGCGAAGATGCACATGTTCAAAATGTCGGGAGTCGGGGTAACGATGGCCGCGATGACGAAGCAGATCAGAATGGCGTAGCGGAAATTCTTCCACATGAAGCCCGCGCTGACGATGCCCATCAACGCCAGAAAGAAAATGAGAATCGGCATCTCGAAGATTAGTCCCATGCCGAGGATGATGCTTAGAAACAACGACGTATATTCGCCGATCGTAATCATCGGCTGGAACTGCCGGCCGAAGTGAATCAGAAATTCCAGTGCCCGCGGGTAAACGATCTTGTAACCGAAATATCCTCCGGTCATGAACAAAGCGATGGTCGACACCATGAAGGGTACGACATAGCGCTTCTCGTTGCGGTAAAGGCCAGGCGAAATAAACATCCACACTTGATAGAGCACGAAGGGTGAGGTAAGGAACAATCCCGCCAATGCAGCGATCTTCAAGTAAAGATTGAAGGGTTCGGTGGGATTCAGATAGACGAGCTTCTCCGCCATGCCGTTGGCTTTGAGCACGTCCATAATCGGCCGCTGCATGATTTCATAAATACTCTCCACCTTCCACCAGCAGGCGAAAAATCCCACAGCCACGGCGGCAATCGAGTAGACGAGGCGGCGGCGCAGTTCCTCGAGGTGATCGAGAAACCCCATCGTGGGCATGGCTTCGCGCTTGGGGTCGTCTTCGGAACCCCCCGTCGCGGAATCAAACATGAGAATCCTGAGAAGCGGCAGCAGTCTCGGGATCAGGCACGGCAACCGTCTCGACCGCTGGAGGCGAACTCGATGGCGCCACAGAATTCAGGTCAGACGAATCGGCAAGCGCAGGACTCGACTCGCTACCCGGTGCGGCTAAGGTGGCCTCTTCTTGCTTCACCGGTTCGCTGGCTGCAGGATTCAGGCTCAGGCTAGCCACGGCGCCTTGCGGCGGCTGAGCTGGAGACAGCGTGGTCTGCTGCTTTTGAACTTCTAGATGGGCAATCTCGGTTTCAATCTGCGATTTAAACTCGTTTGAGGCACGACGCAGTTCCGCAAGCAGACGTCCAGCTTGACGCGCGATCTCCGGCAGCTTCTTCGGCCCAAACACAATGAGCGCCAGGAAAAACAGGAAGATCGTCTCGGAAAAACTCATGGCCCCATCATAATGCCGAAGCTGGAAGGCGGGCAATGACGAGACAAACTGTTGACAAGCTTCTTTGGACGACGACGCTATACCGGCTCTATCTTAAGGAACAGCTGGTGGCTAATCGCCTTATTTTCCGGAAAACACTTTGCCGCGCCTCCACAAATTGTCGATCCCGCGTGGTTACCTCTGGTAACCATCCGGGCCGTCACGCATCCAACCTAGTGTTATACTTTTTATATTCAGCGCCGTAGCCGGGTGGTCCGACACCCTCAATCGAAGGAAATTTCAAATGGCACGTAGTTCTCGCCGCTCACTCTTCCTGGTCCTATTTTTTCTACTGGCTTGCGGCTTTCTGGGAATTCTTTTTGCCCAGCACACCGGACAGCAGTCATCGCTCGGCAGCGACTCCGACGTCAAAGACAGCCTGAAGCAGTTTACTGACGTTTACTCGATCGTCGAGGATAACTACGCTGAGCCCGTCAATCCGGATAAAGCGATCTATAACGGCGCTATCCCCGGCATGCTGCATGCGCTCGATCCGCATTCGAATTTCTTCGATCCGAAATCTTACGCTCTGATGCGCGAGGACCAGCGCGGCAAGTACTACGGCGTCGGCATGACCGTGGGACCGCGCAACAATAAGGTAATCGTAATTTTCCCGTTCACTGGCACGCCAGCCTATAAGGCCGGCATTCACCCCGGCGACGTGATCATTGCGGTCGATGGCAAGTCCACCGAAAACCTGAGCACGGGCGACGTTGCCGACATGCTCAAAGGCCCCAAGGGGACCACCGTACACATCAGCATCTCGCGTGAAGGCGTGGAGAAGCCGATGGAGTTCACCCTGATCCGCGACGAGATTCCGCGTTACAGTGTGGACGTTCACTTCCTGATCCGGCCGGGCGTTGGTTACCTGCACGTTACCGGCTTCAACGAAACCACGGAAGAGGAAGTTTCAAAGGCTCTGGACGAGTTCGGCGATCTCAAGGGTTTAATCCTCGATCTGCGTGGCAATCCCGGCGGCCTGTTGAGCGAAGGCGTAGGCGTGGCTGACAAGTTCCTGAAGAAAGGCCAGGTTATTGTTTCCCACCACGGGCGCGCATCGGCAGAAAAGCGTTACGTCGCGCAGCACGGCAACGGTGGCAAGGATTATCCTCTCGTCGTTTTGGTAAATCGCTTGACTGCATCGGCGGCGGAAATCGTTTCCGGAGCGATTCAGGATCATGATCGCGGCTTGATCGTCGGCGAAGTTACGTTCGGCAAGGGCCTGGTTCAAACCGTTTATCCGTTGTCGGAGAATACCGGCCTCGCCCTCACCACGGCTCACTACTACACGCCCAGTGGCCGGTTGATCCAGCGCGACTACAGCAACATTTCGCTCTACGATTACTACTACAACCGCGATGCCGAATCTGGGAGCAATGCCAACCGCGAGGTTAAGCTCACCGATAGCGGACGAACTGTCTACGGCGGCGGCGGCATCTCTCCTGACGTGGTGATCCCTCCGCTGAAGGGTAATCATTTCCAAGACACGCTGCTGCAGCACTACGCATTTTTCAACTTTGCCAAGCGCTATGTGGTCACTCACCATCCCACGAAAAGCTTCGAAGTGGACGATGCTACCCTGCTAGAGTTTCGCAAGTCTCTCGACGAAGCATCGATTCCCTACACCCAGGCCGACCTGCTCGATAACAACGACTGGCTTAGGTCCAACATCAAGGCTGAAATCTTCGTTGACGCTTTCGGTCAGGATGAGGGCATGAAGGTGCGCGCTGAATCGGATCCCGAAGTTCTGAAGGGATTGGATCTTCTCCCGCAAGCCAAGGCCTTAGCCGACACCGCCAAGCGCACCGTGGCCGAGCACAACGGCTCGGGCGCGTTCAACCGATAGGATAGGATTAAGGAGACACTGAAGGAGCCCCGTCCAAGCTTAGCTTAGGCGGGGCTTTTGACATTAGTCAGTCCCCGGGCGACGTCACAGCACGATAACAGATTGATTTCAAGCGAGATGCCAAACAGCGTTCCCCTGCACTGACTCGCTGCAATTCCGTGCGACTTGGGTACGTCCGGTGCGCTTTCCAGCCAGACTTCATTGACTTCGCTACCCGCCTATGGGAAAATCCGCCGCAGTGGCGCGGTTGATGTCGTTTCGGGCACTAGGGGGCGCGCCACAACAAGGCTTAACGAGAACCGAATGAAATGGAGCCTTTGCAACAATTTCGGACGAAAATACGATGCAAAGGTAGAATGTTTAGCCAGGAGTCCGCTTGAAGGCGGTCGCGCTGGGGCTGGCGGTTCTTTTAGCGTTGCTTGCCGGATGGACCGATTGGCGTAGCCGTCGTATCCCAAACTGGCTGACCGTGCCGGGATTCCTTATCGGCCTGACGGTCAATACTGTGGCTGGAGGGTGGCTCGGCCTGAAGATGGCCCTCCTGGGCGCTGGCTTAGGGCTGCTTGTGCTGCTACCCTTTGTTCTGGTGCGGAGCCTGGGCGCGGGAGATTGGAAGCTGGCCGGCGCCTTGGGCGCGTTCGTGGGGCCGGGAGCGCTCCTAGATTTGTTAATGGTCTCGGTCTTCATTGCCGGAGTTATGGCGCTCGGGCTGGTAATTTATAAGAGACGGCTCAGACAAACATTTCGCAACATCGGCCGGCTGCTGGCGTCAATGGCGACGTTTCGCATGCCCGGCGCGGAGGTCTCGCTCGATAATCCGCAGTCGTTGAAAGTCCCGTATGGAGTTGCGTTGGCGTTAGCCGTAGTGCTGTTTGGCATCTGGAACTGGAAATCGTTGGGAGCGCATTAGCATGCTGAGGTCGCCGTCGAACACGTTACGCCGTCTATTTTGCGAGGCGCGCGGTACCGAGATCGCGGAAGCCGCGATGGTGCTGCCGATGCTCTTCATGGCGATCATCGGAATCTTCTGGTTCGGCCAAGCCTTCCGCATTTATGGCACAGGCACACACGCAGCAATGGAAGGCGCCCGTGCAGCTGTGGCTCCCGCCTGCACCACCTGCGCACCGCTGACACCAGTGCAAATCGATACCAACGCCGTAACCGCCGTGAACAACTCCCTGCTTGCGGCTCACCTGGACCCAAAGCAAGTGGTCGCGCCGTCGCCGGTTCCCACTCTTTGCGCTTGCGGCAGCACGACCGCGGCTTGCGGCGGCACCGCAGTCGCGTGCGACCCTCCCGTCGGTGCCAGCAACGTTTGCGTGCAGCCCAACGTGCAATTGTCCTACACAACCGTACTGGGGGGAGCCGGCACCTGCGGCACGTCGGTCAGTTTCGGTTACAAGTATCCCGTCCATTTCACTTTGCCCTGCTGGCCTCAGCCCTGCACTTCGCTCGATTTGCAAAACATGACCCTGCCGGCGCAGGCCCAGGAACGGCTGGAGACGCAGTGATCCGCGCTTTGCAAACGCGTCTTCGATCCGCTGCGCTGTGGCGAGCTTTGGCAGACGACCGCGCTTCGCAGATCGTGGAATTCGCGCTGTCGCTGCCTTTGCTGATGTTGTTCGTCGTAGGAATTTTCGACTTCAGCGGTGCGCTCTCGCTCAAGCAGAAGTTAACCAATGTCGCTCGCGACGCCGCTCGCGTTGCCGCCGCCGACCCTGCCAGCGACCTCGCCAGCCCCTCTGGCGTGCCTGCTTCAGTGAGTGATGCCTACCAGGTCGTCGACAATTCACTGATCGCGGAAAAGATCAACGACTGCGGTATGGCGGGAACCACGCCTACACTGACCGCGGGAACGCTTAGCTGGGTGTCTCCAAATTTAACCGGCTGTCCCGGCGGAACCGGCCTCACGGTCACCATCAACCGAGGTTGCGTCTCGCCGCAAACGCTCGGCACCACCAACACCGATGTGGTCGATACCTGCGTCACCATTCAATATCCGTATCAGTGGCGCTATTACAAGGTAGCCAGTCTGTTGGGCGGAACGGGTTCCGGTCCGGCCACAATTTCAACCACTGCCACGGCATTTAACGAGAATTGAGGAACTTGGCATGCTGCGCCCGCTGATCGAACGTCCGCGACGAAGTCGAGCATCCCGTTCGCGGGAGCGCGGCGTCACCATGGCGCTGGTGGCATTGGCCATATTCAGCATCGTCGCCATGGCAGGCCTCGCCGTCGATCTCGGCACGCTTTACGAGGCCAGCGCCGAAGCCCAGCGCGCAGCCGACGCGGGCGCGCTCGCCGCAGCGAGAATGATTTCGATATCAGGCGTGACTGGGGACCCAACCAATCATCTAGCCCACTGGCAAGACGTCTGCGGAGGGCCCAACAGCCCTGCCAGTTCGGCGGCAACTGCCGAAGCACAATTAAATACGATCGCGGGCACTTCGAATCCGACGGTCACCGTGACCTACCAGATCCAGGGCGGTGGCGCAGGCACCCCAAACTGCGCGAGTCAAACCGCAGCGTTCGGAGTAAATCCCCTAGTTGTGGTCAAGGTGCAACAGACGAGCCTGCCGACATATTTTTCACGCATCTGGGGCCAGACCGGCAGCAGCGTGAGCGCAACCGCCACGGCTGAGGTTTTTAATCCTTCGGGCTCCGAGGCCTACTCTTCTACAGGAAATCTAATACCCGTTCAACCACGCTGCGTGAAACCGTGGGTAGTGCCGAATTCAGACCCGGGCAATGGCAATAAGCAATTCGTTTCTCTGGCTGATGGTACGATTCAAAATCCCGGAATCAGCCTCAACGGGGGGAGTGCGAGCGGGGTAATCGGCGAACAATTTGTTTTATATCCCGATTGCTACCAAGGTACCGGCACTTGCAACTTCGGCGCTCCGTTCACGGCGGCCCCGACATCTATCGTGGGTTACTTACCGTACCTGCCTGGGCTGGCCCCGGCTTCTTCTACTGCTGTGCCAAGCTGTGGTAATGCCAACGCCTATCAACAAGCCATAGCGGGTTGCGACCAAACAACGGCATATCAGTGCGGCGTGTCGTCCGCCACCGCAGCAGCCCCGAATAAGTTGGACCTTAACGAAAACCCCAGCGGCAACTCCGGCGACACTTCTACCGCCGTTCAATGCCTCATCCATCAGGCAGGGGGACACGATGCTCTCGACACAACCGCGTACCCCTTCCAGTTCCAAGCGGGATCAGGAAATCCGTTGAATGTCGCCGGTAGTACTCCGATCACGAGTAGCAGTTCCATTGTGTCCCTTCCAATCTACGACAACAGCACAGGCACACTTCCCGGTGGCCAACAGCCGAGTGTGACCATCGTCGGGTTTTTGCAAGTCTTCATCCAGAATGTAGAAGCAGGCGCCACCCAATTTGACTCGGGCACTCTGCAGGTAACGGTGTTGAACGTGGCTGGCTGCGGAAGCGGCGTGCCAAACGGAACAACGCCGGTCTACGGAACGTCCCCCGTACCCGTCCGGCTAATCACGCCGCCGTAACCCTGCTATATCGGACTCAGCGTAATGAACAGCGGAGGCTTCCAACCATTTTCGAGATATCCAGCAGCAATCTGGGTAGCATCGTTAAGGTCCCACATCTCATACTGTGTTAAATATGCGACCCCATTATCCACATAGAACCAAGAACCGGTGGTGGCATTCGAGTAGCTGCCGATTACCTGCCCCTGATTATTGATGCCAGTGAGCCACGTAGAACTACCAGCGTCACCGACATCCACGGGGATGCAATCCTGCGAATCTGGCGGCTCGGTGTTATATACAAATCCATGGGAGATGCCGCTAGCGTCCAAGTAGTACCCAACGAGCTGATTGAAGCCGTTGATGCCCATGATTGTAAGATTCGACACTTGTCCAGGGCAGTCTAGCAGCGAGGTGCTTGTCAGCTGGCCGCTCTGATAGAAAAACGTGAAGGGGCACTCCCCGTAACTGCCAAAATTCCAGGACTGAAAGCAGTTGTTCTCGGCTCCGCCGGCTTGGCCCACCACGACCCCAGCGTCGTTGATGCCGAGCGGGAAAACGAAGATGCCGCTGCCCTGCTTAATATTTGTGAACGACGGACTCCCCAAGAGGGAGGTTCCCAGGAAACCTGACTCCGTGTAGGTGTCGTAATCGGGTGGGGGGTTGCAGTAGATAAGTCCTTGGTATCCTCGAGCGCTGTAAGTTCCATAACAATAGAAGCCCACAGCCTGTACTGCATTGTTGATGCCATAGGCAGCTGTATAAACTATGCTGTTCGGATCTAGGAAGGTCGTCAAGGTGCCGTTGTTGTCAACGAAACTTGCAAAGCAAGCACTGTTGCAAACTCCGGAAGGCGGGGCGGTCTCGTAGAACCCAACAACTTGACCCGCCTGGCCGGCCGTGACAAAGTGCGTACCGTTGCTGTCACTGACAATATCATTCATACCTGTGACACCGGTGCCAGCGAAATAGGGAGACAGGTTCTGAACGTTGGCCGTGCTCAAAATGCTAAATGTGTAAGGTTTAGTTCCGCTGCCGCCGGGGATTTGGAGGTTCTCCACGTCAAAATCAATGTTCGACGAGATGCCTCCGTAGCTTATCGCCGCCGCGTCGATCAAGTATTGATGACCCCTCTGACTGTCTTCCCATAAAATATCTTCCAGCGCGTTTGAGCCTGACCCCAATCCCCAGATCGTTACGCGTGGACTGTTATTCCCGGTCACTTGCACCTGCGTAATCCAAACCTCTGAGAGATTGGGGACTTGGGAAAAATCTCTCTCTGCGGGTCCTGGGTTACCGTACACGCCCGTCACAGTAAAGCCGTTCGCGTTCATTCCATTAACCCAGCCGGTGAGGAAGGCTTGCACCGCCAGGGAACAGGCGCTTCCGGCTACCGCGCTGTAATTCTCCATGTCGTAGAAGACAACCGTCCCAGCAAGGCCGAGCGCCGTCATCGCATTGGCTGCGTTAACGGCCTCTATTCCGCCTTCTGACTGAGCCAGGCTCGGGCTATAGTCGAACATCGTGACGTTCCCTGTATTGCACGGTGCCTGCTCGCCTACCCACACTGGCAAGAAGCCCCACCCCAGATTCTGCGCGCCTGTAACCCAGCTTGGAATGAGGTTGGGGTCCAGCCGGATTGTGCAGGTTTTCGTGGTTCGGTTGTACGAGTAGCAGTAATTAGCTCCCCCGACGTAAAATCCGACATCGAAAAACGGGCTGCTAGCCCACCACTTCGTCATCTGTCCGCTGCTTGTAACCGGGCCTACTTGATGCTGATCGAAACCTAGGCGTTCGGTGTAGTGCAGACCCGCCGCGGGCTGGGCTGCGCCAGCCATAGGGTGCGCCAAGGGTACCGAACCGAGCTTCTCCATCTTTATTTCTTTCTTGGGAGTCGGCTGTGAGAGAGACCGGGAGGCGGAACCAGGAACTAGCCAAGTCCAGGATTCTCCCCCGTTCGTCGTGGAGAGCAGCTTGTCGTCATTCGTGCGAACCCATCCAAATGCTGGAGTAACGAAGCTGACCTCGGAAGCTTCAGCCGACACCGTGCTTATATGCTTGCTGATTGCAGCCCCAGTCGAGTCGACTGTCGTCAGCGTAAAGCCGGACAAGATGCTTACCAAGGTTGAGTCGGAAAGAGTCGACGGGAATGCCGACTCACCATACATATTTCTCCCTAAGGCCAAGTCGCGATCATGCTTCCAATTCCTTCCGCCATCGTCAGTAACGAAGAGCATAAGCTTCGAAGAGGTTTTATCATCGCTGATCGCTGAGAGGATCACCGCCACGGCACCGTGCTTCGCGTTGCTGAAACGCAATGAACTATACTCGGCGCGCATGCCGGATGGGTAATGCAGATCGACGTCTTCCCAGGTTTTTCCACCGTCACGTGTTTGACAGAAACCGCCGGGGCCTAGGTTGTCTATCGCCCAGCCATCGGTCGCATTGATAAATACAACACGCGCGCCAAACGGAGTCTGCGGAAGCTCACGCCAAGTCTTACCCCCGTCTTGCGTTACCAGCAGACGGCCCACACTGAACGCCGAACTGGTAGCTTTTCGGAACTCAATCCAGCCATGTTCTGCGTCTATGAAATCCACCCAGGCAGCCCCCGAAAGTTCGGCCGAATATTGGCTTGGGATTGAAACGGGCGCAAGAGACCACGTGCGTCCCGCGTTAGCCGTGGTCGCAAGATCGAACCGAACGCGGTCGTCGCCGGCATCAGCTCTAAGCAGCACCCAGCCCCGAGAGGTATCCAAGAAAAATATATCCGCAATGAAGCTACCGGGCTTGCTAGGGGTCACATCGTTCCAGTGCTGACCGCCATCGTCGGTCCAGAATAGTTGTCTCTGACCGCCGCGTGCCCATCCTTTTTCTGAGGTGATGAGCTGCATGGACGCATTCTGTCCAAGCGCCGGGGTCCAGGAAACTAATATTAGATAGGAAAAAGCGACGAATATTCTGCGCATTGCAGCCATAGTTCCTCCATCAGATTTAATATCTGGGACAAGATAGACCTCTCGCGCGAGCCATCGCACGCTGGTCTTAGGCTGCCGCGAGGGAAGGGTTGCGGCAAACGCAATCGAATACTAGAACATGGTCAAGCGCTACGTCAAAAAAATTCTAGCTGCAGAGTTAGTCTGTCACTATTCCGGCGTGTCCGGCGCGGCTTTCGCATCGGGAGGCATTGGCGGAGGTTGGGTCGGAGCTGGGGGCACGGGCGCCGAGGAGGCGGGCGGAATATCGGCGTCCTGTTCCTGCTCGGGCTCAACGCGCGCTTGAGTCGGCTGCGGCGCTAGGGATGGTGGCAACGGCAGCGGAGCGAGAGCCTCGGAGCGCGGGCTGAGGATTACGCGATCGAGCGCGCCGGGACGGGTTGTCGAACTGATGATCAGAAAATTGAATTTCGATCCATTCAGCAAGTGAGCCAGTACTTCCGGAGCCGGGGCCGGACCCAAATCGTCCACCACCTGCTCCTGCTCCGCTCCTGCGGGAATGGCGATGTCAGCGCCGGTGCGCTGGTGCACGGCCGCAAGAATTTCAGAAAGATTTGCCTTATTCGAGCTGATCGACAACAGCCCATCGTGAAACGATACTTCGAGCGGTGGCGCTGGAGGCGGCGCAGGCTCTGAGATTCGCACCTGCTGCGTCGGATACGTCGTATTCACCAAACCGAGTCGAGAGGGACGCGCTGCAGAGTTTCTCAGAGCACCCGAAGCCGGGTTCAATTCCGCCGCTTCCGAACCCGGACTTCCTATCTTCACAATCACAGTTCGTCCATCGGGAAAAACCTGGTAACGCTGCGGGCCGTTCAAATCGAGCACAATGCGCGTCACCGGAGGCTTCGCCGAAAACAGGCCCACCCGCAGGCTCTTCACTTGTGCGCGATTGACCGCCTGATTACGCAGTTGCGCGCCGGGAACGGCGTTGGCAAAATCCACTACCAGACGATCAGGATTGGCTAACACCTGAGTTTGCGGGGCCATCCGGTCGCTGGCTTCAATTTCAATTTCGACCTGGCCCCGATTGTGCAGCACCTGCACCCGCCGCACTGAAGACGCAGCTTGCGCGTGACTCGCGACCTGCAGCGAAAAGCACACTGCCGTCCATAACAGGTAGCCAGCAGCCGTTCTAGGAGAGATCTGCATAAATACTTTTGCTGGTATTGGCGTGGAACTACGGAGATTCTAGCAGCGTTAGACGCTGGAGAACTACGCAGAAGGATTACGACTTTGGGTCTTGACCCGGAACGGAATCGAAAATTTAAACCGCCGCGAGCTTACGGCGCGCTAATCCGTAGATGCCAATCAGCCCGGAAGCGACCATCATCCAGGTTCCAGGTTCGGGCAAAGCTCCAGTCCCGCCATTTTCGCAAGGGCTTACCTTCTTCTTCCCGGTTCCTCCGCCACTGCTCACTGTGCCTTTCTTCTTTTCCGGGCCGCAAACGTTGGTCGGCAAAGGCGGAGGCGCGATGGGTACCCAGCTTCCGCCACCAAACGGACTATATAAACTCAGCGGCGTAGGCCCAAGGCCGGGAGTTCCGGGCCGGTTCAAAAGTGACGACTGGAACGCCACTGGCGGACCTTGCGCAGCCGTGCCCTGGAACACCGGCATCGGTTCGTCAAAGCTCATCAGCGGCGGCTCAGACGGCAATGATGCCACTTGCGGAGCTTCCTCTACGCGGTTGGCGCAACGGCCGCGCGCCGTCATTCGGCCGTCGGTGATCAACTTTTCGCCCTTGTGCAGCTTTACTCTTCGACGAGTCCAGTAAATGTGGTTGCCGATGCGGTAGGAGACGTACACGGTTTTCGCCAGCGTGAGGCGCACCACGCGCGCATGATCGTAGTCAAACCCTGCATAGTGCGCGGCCACAACCGGATCGTGCTCCGCTACCCACTTCAACTCCTTGGCATCTTCAACCCCGCCCGGCACAACCGAATAGGGATACACCGGACGCGAAGGCTCCGATTGCGAAAGGATTTCATTCAACTTCACCACTCGATCGCGGCTAAGTTCCGCCTGCTCGAACGAAGGGGTTACCGCATGCTTCGCAAAAAATAAGGACGGACTTAAATAGTACAAAGCCAGCGTGGAGACGCCGGTCGTAAGCAGCACTGCCGCAATCACAAGAGAGCGGCGAATTATTCGATTGCGGCGGTGGCGGCGGGTTCTCCGGCGCCGTACCACCGGCCGGATACTTCCCCTACCGGGATCGATCACGCACTACTCCTACCTGCGGTATTCCTGGGCTCTTGGAAGACACTCCACCCCGCGATATCGGTGCAGTTGGAGTGCCATTGCCGCAGCGGGCAAACCCCACAATCTGTGGAA